>Ga0315279_10000725_pt1 | contig 60957 bp, 55 predicted proteins | sample YL17G06_20_MG_FD_203694 | JGI IMG/M metagenome (GOLD analysis project Ga0315279, IMG submission 203694) | Sediment microbial communities from Yellowstone Lake, YNP, Wyoming, USA - YL17G06_20 | ecosystem: Environmental > Aquatic > Freshwater > Lake > Sediment | place: USA: Wyoming | collected...
GGAGGTGGGGTACCCACCAGGCCACCCCTTCAAAGCTCCCTACTCCTGGCGGGAACTTTCGAGGACATCTTTGGTGAGGCAACCGGTCGACGCTTCGAGGACATCTTGACGTGAGGCAACAGGGATGCTCCCGGCACCTAGCCCTTCACGCCGGTCAGCGTGACGCCCTTGATGAACGCCTTCTGCGTGAAGAAGAACAGCACGATGACCGGCAGGGTGAACAGGACGGACGCCGCCATCTGGGGGTTCCAGAGCACGCTCCGGTGAAGCGTCGTGTACTCCCCGAGGCCGACGGCGAGGGTCCAGATCTTGGGGTTGTTGCCCGTGTACAGGAGGGGGCCGAAGAAGTCGTTCCACGGGTAGAGGAACTGGAACAGCGCGACCGCCATGATGCCCGCTTGGCGAGCGGCATCACCACCCGCGTCATGATCTGGAACTCGCCGGCGCGGTCGACCCGCGCGGCGTCCGTGAGCTCCTGCGGCGACGGCCGAACCCCCGTGGCGTTCAGCTGGGGAAGAAGCGTGGCAGGTGCTGCCGGTTGGCCTCCAGGAGCGCGTCGAGCAGCGGTACCGCCACCGGGTACTGGCGGACGAGCGGGTTCGCCATCAGCGCCTTCAGCGCGACGCCGCGATCGCCGCTCTTCGCGGCCTCGATCGTCAGTCGCTCGTAGGCCTTGGCCTCCTGGACCAGGCCGAGCATCTCCGGCGGGAGCGGCGCGGTCGGCAGAGGATGCACACCGTCGCGGTCGACCCGCGCGGAGATCTCCACGACGTCATCGGCCGGGAGGTTCGGGATCCCGCCGCCGTTGCGCAGGTCCACGACCTGGACGTCCCCGGTGCCCGCGTGCAGCGAGGCGACGAGCTGCGCCGCGGCCTCGCTGTAGAACGCGCCGCCCCGCTCCTCCAGCAGCTTAGGCTTCACGTCGAGCGCGGGGTCCTTGTACATCTCGAGCAACCCCGCCTCGATCTCCATGACCTCCTTCGCGCGGATGTGCCCCCGCCTTTGCTCCTCGAGCACCTGATCGGTCAGGTAGTAGTAGCGGAGGTAGTAGGAGGGGATCGCGCGGAGCAGCCGGACGACCTCAATCGGCATCTCCTGCCCGAACTCCTCGACGTACTCGCGATAGGGGGATGTTTCGGCGGTACCCTCGGAGGCCTCGAGCAGCTCGGGCAGCCGATCGACGCCGTCGACGAGCACGGCGCGCTCCCAGGACAGGTGGTTCAGGCCAACGTGGTCGAGCTGCACCTGCCCCGGCTCCACGCCGAACAGCTTCGCGAACTCGCGCTGGAAGCCGATCGCGACGTTGCAGAGACCGAGCGCCCGGTGCCCCGCGTCCAGGAGCGCCTGCGTGACGAGGCCGACGGGGTTCGTGAAGTCGACGAACCAGACGCCCGGCGCGCCGCGGCGGGCGGTCTCCTCCGCCAGCTCGAGGACCACCGGCACCGTCCGGAGCGCCTTCGCGAAGCCGCCCGGCCCCGTCGTCTCCTGGCCGATGCAGCCGAACCGAAGCGGGATCGTCTCGTCCAGCAGGCGAGCGGCCTGGCCGCCGACGCGCAACTGGACGATCACGAAGTCGGCGCCCTCGAGCGCCTCGGCGCGGTCCCCGGTCAGCGTGAGCCGGCCAGGCCATCCGGCCTTGCGCAGCATGCGGTCGGCGAGGGCCCCGACGATCCCCAGGCGCTCAGGGTCGATGTCGAGGAGCGCGAGGGCGTCCATCGGGAAACGGTCGGTTCGCCTGGCGAAACCCTCGACGAGCTCGGGGGTATATGTGCTCCCCGCACCGACCACCGCCACCTTCACGCCCATAGCCACCGCATCGTACACTTCCCCCGATGAAATCGTTAGGAAACTTTCCTGACCCATTCCTGGCGGAGATCGCAGGGCAGCCCGAAGCCCTGCGCCGGGCCGCCGCCGCGCTCCTCGACCAGCGGCCGACCGTCGACCGGCTGCGGGAGGCGGGGGTCGCCGCTCGGACGATCGTCTTCACCGGGATGGGGGGCTCCTACGACGCCTGCTACCCGGCCGTCAACGAGCTCGCGGAACGCGGCATCCCGGCGCTACTGATCGACACCGCGGAGCTGCTGCACTTCCGACGCGGGGTCCTGGGCCCGCAGACCCTGCTCGTGATCGTCAGCCAGTCGGGCGAGAGCGCCGAGATCGTGAAGCTCATCGCGGAGATCGCGAAGCAGCGCTCGCGCCCGGTGGTCGTCTCGGTCACCAACGGCCTCTCGAACGACCTCGCGAAGCACGCCGACATCCCGCTAGACATGCGGGCCGGCCCGGAGATCGGCCCGTCGACGAAGACGTTCGTCGCGTCGCTCGTCACGCTGTCGGCCGTCGCGCGGCTGCTCGCCGGCGACGGCGTCGACACCGTGATCGACCGGACGCGGACGGCGGCCGAGGGCGCGGCTCAGGCGGCCGAGCGGCTGCTCGCCGAGGCCGAGGCCACTGCCGACGAGATCGAGCGGTGGCTCGGCGCGTGCGACGTGACCGTCGTGCTCGGGCGCGGGCCGGCGCGTGCCGCCGCGGAGATGGGCGCGCTTACGCTGAAGGAGTGCGGCGTCATGGCCGAGTCGCTGGAGTCGGCCGCTTTCCGCCACGGACCGCTCGAGCTCGCGGGGCCCGGCATGGCCGCGCTCGTGCTGGCGACCGAGCCGGAGACCCAGCACCTCGACCTCGGCCTCGCACGCGACCTCGTCGAAGCCGGCGCCGCCGTGCTCGTCGTGACGCCCGACGGCGAGGCGCCGGAGGGCGCGTACGCCATCGCGACCGACCGCCAGGACCGCGCGCTCATGCCGGCCGTCTCGATCCTCCCGGTGCAGCTCCTCGCGTGGCGGCTGACGGTGAAGAGCGGCCGCACGCCCGGCACGTACGTGCGTGCGTCGAAGGTGACGACCCGTGAATGAGGGCCCCCGCATCGCGCTCACGTTCGACGCCGAGCATCCCGACCGACCCGTCTGTCCGCCGGGCAACGCCGAGCGGATCCTCGACACGCTGAGGGCCGCGGGGGTCCGCGCGACCTTCTTCGTCCAGGGCCGGTGGGCGGAGTCCCAGCCGGCCGTCGCGAAGCGGATCGCCGACGAGGGGCACCTCGTCGGCCACCATTCGAAGTTCCACGCGCGCATGACGCTGCTCTCCGACGAGGGACTCCGCGCGGACGTCACGGAGGGCGAGGAGGCGATCCGCGAGATCACCGGCGCCGACCCGCGCCCCTGGTTCCGCTGCCCGTTCGGCGACGGCGCCGACGACCCACGGGTGCTCGGGGCACTCGCGGAGCTCGGCTACCGCGACGTCCGCTGGCACGTAGAGCTCGAGGATTGGGAGCCCTGGCGCACGGCGAAAGAGATCGAGGACGACGCGGTGGATCGCGCCCTCGCCTACGGCGAGGGCGCGATCGTGCTCATGCACAGCTGGCCGGGACCGACCGGCGAGGCCGTGCCCGGGATCGTCGAGCGGCTGCGCGCCGCCGGCGCGCGCCTCGTCGGTATCGACGAGCTGGAGACCGTCCCGTGAAACGGCCGGCGGTCCTCGCGGTCGACGGCGGTGGCTCGAAGGTCGACGCAGTGCTCCTCGCGCGCGACGGCACCGTGGTCGAAGCGGTCCGCGTCCGCAGCCTCGACCACGACGGGGGCGGGTCGCTCGAGTACCTCGAGGCGGTCGTCGCCGCGATGGGAGCGCTGTACCGCAAGGCCGGGCTCGACCCCGATCGCCGGCCCGTCGCGCCGCTCGGCGTCTACTGCCTCGCCGGCGCCGACCTGCCCGCCGACGACCGCCGGATCCTCCGGTGGCTCGCCAAGCAAGGGTGGACCGAGCAGAACCTCCTCCGCAACGACACGTTCGCCGTGCTCCGCGCCGGAACCGAGCGCGAGTGGGGCGTCGGCGTCGTGTGCGGCTACGGCATCAACTGCTCGGGCATCGCGCCCGACGGGCGCACGTTCCGTTTCCCCGCCATCGGCCTGATCTCCGGCGACTGGGGCGGGGGCGGGCACCTCGGGGGCGAAGCGCTCTGGCACGCCATCCGAGCGGAGGACGGCCGGGGGCCGAAGAGCGCGCTCGCGACCCTCGTGCCGGCGCACTTCGGGCTGAAGCGGCCCCATCAGGTCATGGAGGCCATCTACTTCGACCGCATGAGCGTTGACCGGCTCGTGGAGCTCACGCCGCTCGTGTTCCGGGCCGCGACCGAGGGTGACCGGGTAGCTCGGGGCGTGGTCGACCGGCAGGCCGACGAGATCGTGCTCATGGCCGGAACGGCGATCCGCAAGCTCCGTATGATCGGGCTGGACGTCGACGTGATCCTCGGCGGCGGTATCTTCCGCAACGGCGACCCTGCTTTCTTCGAGCGGATCGAGGAGGGCCTCCGGGAGGTTGCGCCGAAGGTGCGTGTCGCCGTACTCACCGCCCCGCCGGTGGTCGGGGCGGCCCTCCTCGGCCTCGACCGCATCGGCGCCTCCAAGGCCGCGAAGTCGAAGGTCCTTCCTGCCTTGACTCACGAGCGCCTTACCCGCGACACTCGGACCGGCGACACTCGAACCGGCGACACTCGAACCGGCGACACTCGAACCGGCGACACTCGAACCGGCGACACTCGAACCGGCGACACTCGAACCGGCGACACTCGAACCGGGAGGAAGTAACGATGGCAACGATCGTCCTCGAAGGTGTGACGAAGGTGTTCGGATCGGACGTCGTCGCCGTGAACGACGTCTCGCTCGAGATCGGGGACGGTGAGTTCATGGTCCTCGTCGGGCCGTCGGGCTGCGGCAAGTCGACGGTCCTCCGGGTCCTGGCCGGCCTCGAGGAGGTGACGGCCGGTGAGGTCTACATCGACGACAAGCAGGTGACCGACCTTCCGCCGAAGGACCGCGACGTGGCGATGGTGTTCCAGAACTACGCGCTGTACCCGCACATGACGGTGGAGCAGAACCTGGGCTTCGGCCTGAAGCTCCGCAAGATGCCGAAGGACCAGATCCGGGGACGCGTCGAGGACGCGGCGAAGATCCTGGAGCTCGAGACGCTCATGAAGCGCAAGCCGGCGGAACTCTCCGGCGGCCAGCGCCAGAGGGTCGCGATGGGGCGCGCGATGGTCCGCGAGCCGGTCGCGTTCCTGATGGACGAGCCGCTGTCGAACCTCGACGCGAAGCTGCGGGTGCAGATGCGGGCGCAGCTCGCGAAGCTCCACGAGCGGCTGCAGACGACCACCGTGTACGTGACCCACGATCAGGTCGAGGCCATGACGCTCGGCGAGCGCGTCGCCGTACTCCGCGACGGCCTACTCCAGCAGGTCGACACGCCGCAGAACCTCTACAACCACCCGGCGAACCTGTTCGTCGCCGCCTTCATGGGCTCACCGCCGATGAATCTCGTCGAGGCTGCGGTCGTCGACGGGAAGGTCTCGTTCGGCGGTTTCGAGATCCCGCTCTCGGCGGAGACGAACCTCGGGGAGTACGCAGGCCGAACGGTGATCCTCGGCATCCGGCCTTCGGACCTCGAGGACGCCGCCGTGTGGCAGGGCGAGGCGCTGCCGATGATCGAAGTGACGGCAGACGTCACAGAGGAGCTCGGCTCGGAGGTCAACGTCCTGTTCAGCGTCGACGCGCCCCCGGTGGCGACCGAGGTGATCGCGGCCGCGTCTGACGCGCCGAGCGAGGAGGAGGGGTTCCTGTTCGGCGGGCGGCGCGCGGTGTTCTGCGCTCGGGTCGACGCGCGCACGCGGGTACGGCCGGGCGGGACGGTGCGGCTTTCCGTGGATCCGGCGCGGTTCCATTTCTTCGACCCGAACACGGGCCTCGCGATCGGCACGGGCAGGTCGGCCGTCGCCCCCGCGTAGCTCGACGGGTCAGGCGGGGGCCGACCGCCCGCCGGCGTCGGCGCGCGCAGGGACGGGGAGCCAGCACTCGACGACGGTGCCCTCGCCGGGGGCGCTCTTCACGCGGCACCATCCGCCGGAGAGCTCGGCGCGCTCGACCATCGTCGGCAGCCCGACGTGCCCTGGCACCGCCGCGACCATCTCTCCCGTGTCGAACCCGCGGCCGTCGTCGGCGATCGCCATCCGCACGCCGCCGTCCTCGGAGGCGAGGGAGACGTCGAGCCGACTCGCTCCGGCGTGCTTGCGGGTGTTGACGATGGCCTCCTGTGCGATGCGGAAGAGCACCGCGCGCGTCTCCGGCGGCGGCTCCGCCTCGAGCCGGTCGTCGACGGCGGACTCCGGTCCGCCCTCCGCATCGCCGAGGTAGGTGCGGAGCGCCGCAGCGAGCCCCTCACGATCCAGCACCGGCGGCCGGAGCTCGAAGAGCAGGCGCCGCAGCCGCTCCACCGCGAGCTTCAACGTCTCGTGGACCTCAACGATGTCACGGCGAAGTCCTGGATCCTCTACCTCGCGGCACAGCGCCTGCACCCGCAGGTCCGCCGCGCTGATCACCTGGATCGAGTCGTCGTGGATGTCGGCAGCGATGCGGCGGCGCTCCTCCTCCTGCGCCTCCTCCAGGCGCCTGAGCAGCTCGCGCCGCTCCTCCATCGTGCGCCGCAGGACGTCGAGACTCCGCTGCAGCTTCTCCTCCGTGCGTTTCTGCTCGGTGATGTCGAACATGAAGCCACGCCAGAACTGCGGCTCGCCGGCCTCGTTCCGCACAAGCGCCGCTTCGTCGCGGAACCACACCTCGCGGCCGTCGGCGGCGATCAACCGGTACTCGCAGCGGAACGGCTCGCCCCCCTGGTTCGAGCGGAGGTTCTCCGCCATCACACGCTCGCGGTCTTCCTCGTGCAGCCGCGCCACCCACAGACCCGGGTCGCCGCGCCATTCCTCCAACGTGAAGCCGAGGATCGCCTCCACCTGCGGGCTCGTGTACAGGTTCGAAGACAGGTCGTCGACCGCATCGATGTACAGGATGGCCGGGATGCCCTCGACCAGGTACCGGTAGGTCGCCTCGGCCTCCTTCAGGCCGCGCATGAACTCCGGCGAGAGCGGGATCTGCTGGCTCACAGCTTGTAGCCGAACCGGCGGAGGAGCGCCTTGCGCTCCGCGACGTCCTCGTCGGTCTCCACGCCGAGCGGCGAGCTGCCGTCGACGACGCCGAGGATCGCGCGGCCCTGCTCGCTCCGGCCGACGACGACATCGACGAGGTTCGCGGTCGCGCAGTAGATCCGGCAAACCTCGGGCACCATCTTCACGGCGTTCAGGACGTTGATGGGGAAGCCCTCGCGCATCGTGATGACGAACGAGTGCCCGGCGCCGATCGCCTCCGCGTTCCGCACGGCGAGGTCGATCAGCTCCTGGTCGTTGCCGCTCCAGCGCACGAGGCACGGGCCGCTCGACTCGCAGAAGGCGATGCCGAACTTCAGCGTCGGCGACGCGGTGACGAGCGTCTCGTGCAGATCCTCGACGGTCTTGATGAAGTGCGACTGCCCGAGGATGAAGTTCAGGTCCTCCGGTTTCTCGAACCGGACGGTCGTGATGTCCATGGCGAACCCCCGGCTACATCGTCCCGAGCCTGGAGACTAGCCCAGCGAGCAGCGATATCCGAGGAACCACGCTCGTCAGGTCGATCCACTCCCCCGGAGCATGGCCGTCGCCCCCCACCGGGCCTAGGCCGTCGAGGGTCGGGACGCCGGCCGCCGAGGTGGTGTTCGCGTCGGAGGCGCCGCCGGTCGAGGCGTCCTGCAGCTCGAAGCCGAGCCCGTCCGCAACCTGGATCGCGAGCGCCGCGAGCCTCGCACCGCCCCCCTTCTTCTCCATCGGGCGGTGCCACTTGCCGACGGTGACGTTCACGATGACGTCGGGCACGGTGTGCTCGTGCAGGATCCGCTCGATCTCGGCTTCGACGGCCGAGAGCGTCTCCTCCTGGGGCGAGCGGACGTCGACCTCGAGCGTGCAGCGCTCGGCGACGACGTTCGTGCGCGTTCCGCCGTGGACGACCCCGACGTTCACCGTGACGCCCGGCCACCGACCGTTCAGCGCCTGGAGGGCGATGATCTCGTTGGCGGCCTCGACGATCGCGCTGCGGCCCCGCTCGGGCTCGACGCCGGCGTGCGAGGCTCGACCGACGACCTCGATGTGGTAGTCGGTCACGCCCTTGCGGGCCGACACGATGTCGCCGTTCTCGCGCGCACCCTCGAGCACGAGCGCAACGTCGGCCTCCGCTGCGGTCTCCCTGATGTACTCGCGCGACCAGGGTGAGCCGATCTCCTCGTCGGGGTTGCAGACGTACGTGACGGAGCCGAACCCGTCGAACCCAGCCTCCTGGAGCACCTCGACCGCGAAGGTGCCGATGAGCAGGCCGCCCTTCATGTCGGAGACGCCGGGGCCGGTCGCGCGCTCGCCGTCGACGCGGAACGGGCGCTCCACGGTCGTGCCAGGGTTGAACACCGTGTCGGTGTGGCCGATCATCAGAACGCGTGGTCCTCCGGACCCCGTGAGGCACCCGACCAGGAGGTCCCCGAGCTGCGGTTCGCCACCGATCGGCTCGTGCGGACGGCGTTCGACCGCCCAGCCATCTGACTCGAACCGCGCCTGGCAGATGTCGGCAACGAGGTTCACACCCTCTGGCGTGTACGAACCGGAGTCGACGTTCACCAGTTCGCGGAGCGCATCGATGAAGTCCTCGTAGCGCGAGGAGGCGACGTGGCGGATCCGGTCGAGGCTCACGCTCACACAACCCATCCTACGGGGTAGCATCCGCGCGTGGCCGGAGACGGGCGATCCGAGCTCAACTTCTGGTGGCGCATCGGCGTCGCCCTCGTGGGCATGGCCCTCCACCTGTGCTTCCGCATGCGGGTCTCAGGGGTCGGGCGCGTGCCGGCCCGCGGCCCCGCGATCCTGGCCGGGAACCACCTGAGCGCGGTCGACGGCGTCATCCTCGCGCAGGTCGTCGGGGGCCGGCGTAAGCGGATGACCCGGTTCCTCGTCGCGGCCGAGTTCTTCGAGCGGGGGTGGCTCGCCTGGGCCCTGAGGCTCTACCGGCAGATCCCTCTGCGGCGCGGCCAGGGCGACACCAGCGCGATCGGCGAGGTCGTGCGCACGATCCGGGGTGGGGCGCTCGCCGGCATCCTCCCTGAGGGGAAGGTCAACCCCGACCCAGACGCCGGACTTCTGCGGGGCAAGCGTGGGATCGCCCGCGTCGCCCTGGTAGCCGGCGTGTCGGTGGTCCCCGTCGGCATCTGGGGACCGCAGGACCGATGGCCGCGCGACGGCCTCCGCCTCAGCCGGCCGTGGCGGCTCCCTCTCGCGCTCTCGTTCGGAGAGCCGATCGAGCCGCAGGGCGACGGCTCGTCCTCGGCGGACCTGCAGGCGTTCACCGAGCTCGTGATGACGGCGATCGGGAAGCAGGTGGACGAGGCGCGGGCGATGACGGAACGCGCGCGGTGAGCGCTCGGCACGAGGTGCCGCCCGGGCAGCCGGCGAACGCGTGCCCGAGACCGAGCCGGACGAGGGCGCCCTCGAGATCGCGGGCGTCGACTGACGCGTGCCGTGCGAGCTCGGCGAGGCCGAGCCCCGGGTCACCTCGGCCGGGCGGCAGCCGCAGGTGCCGCGCCGAGAGCAGTACACGCTCGTCGAGGGGAGGCCGAGCCCCGGGCCACACGCCGCGCAGCTCGCGGAGGAACAGACGCACGGTGACCGGCCCCCAACCGGGGAGCGCCTCCAGATCGGCCTCGAGCGCCGGGAAATCCTCCTCGCGCGCGAGACGCGAGATCCGGCCGCCGTACCGCTCGCCGACGACCGCCGAGAGCTCGAGCAGCCGCGTCGCAGTTCGGAAGTCGTAGCGCGCGTACCCGCCCTCGTCGAGGAGCGCGACGAGCTCGTCCCAAGTCCTCGCCCCCGCGTCGGTGATCGTCCGAACGCCGTTCGCGTCGAACACCGCGTACGTGCGCTCGACGATCCGCCAGGAGATCCGCGTGCCGAACAGCGTCGCGGCGAGGAACCACCGCTCGACCTCTCGTGGTCCTCGGTCGACGTCGATCCCCATCTCCGACGAGAACCGCCCGCCGAGCGTCTCGACGAGCGACCGCGTGAGCCCCGACGACGTCGTGCGCGTCACCGCCACCACCCGCCCCAACCGTGGCATCCGCCGTCGGCACGGCCAAGGGCCGACCGCCCCGGTGGCCGTGTGACCCTGCGCGGCCGGCGGGCGGACCGTCAGGGGACCTGCTACGGTCGGGATGCGCCTCGAACCGAGGGGGGGACGATGGCGGGCGAGCCCACGGCCCGGACGTCGAGGGGCGGCCGGTTCCGGCTGACCGAGGACGGGCCCTTCCGCTGGCGCATCGAGCCCACCGGAAGCATGCTGGTTCCGGGTGTCGTGTACGCGTCGCCGAAGCTCCTCCCGAGCATCCTCGAGGACGAGTCCCTGGCGCAGGTCGCGAACGTCGCGACCCTCCCCGGCGTCGTCGAGGCCTCATACGCGATGCCCGATGTGCACCTCGGCTACGGCTTCCCGATCGGAGGCGTCGCGGCGACCGACGTCCAAGCCGGCGGCGTCATCTCGCCGGGCGGCGTCGGCTTCGACATCTCGTGCGGCGTGCGGCTGCTGACCTCGAACCTCGACCGCGAGCGGCTCGCGCCGAGCCTCGACCGGCTGATGGACGTGCTGGACGCCCGCGTCCCGAAGGGCGTCGGCAAGGGCGGGGTGTGGAGGATCGGCTCCGATCGCGACCTGGAGAGGCTGATGCTCGAGGGCGCTCGGTTCGCCGTGCGGCGCGGCTTCGGGGGGGAGGAAGACCTCGAGCGGTGCGAGGACGGTGGGGCGTTGCCGGACGCCGACCCGTCGCACGTGAGCAAGCACGCGCGCGAACGTGGGCTCGGGCAGGTCGGCAGCCTCGGATCCGGCAACCACTTCCTCGAGGTCCAGATCATGGACCGCGTGTTCGACGACGGACTCGCCACCGCGTTCGGCCTCCGCGAGGGCCAGGTGTGCGTGATGATCCACTGCGGGTCGCGCGGGCTCGGCCATCAGGTGTGCACGGACCACGTGCGGACGATGGCGGACGCGATGCTGCGATACGGGATCGACGTGCCCGACCGGCAGCTCGCGTGCGTGCCGGTCGACTCGCCGGAGGGACGCGCGTACCTCGGAGCGATGGCGGCGGCAACGAACTACGGACGCGCGAACCGGCAGCTGCTCTCCGAGGTCGTGCGCGACGCGTTCGCGGCAGCGATCGGTACGCGCGATCTCAAGCTCCTCTACGACGTCTCACACAACCTCGCGAAGCTCGAACGCCACGCCGTCGACGGGCGGGACCGGCTGCTCTGCGTCCAGCGCAAGGGTGCGACGCTCGCGCTGCCGCCGGGCGACCCGGCGCTCCCCCGCGACCTGCGCGGCGCCGGGCAGCCGGTGCTGATCCCCGGCTCGATGGGGACGGCGTCGTACGTGCTCGCCGGGGTCGAGGGCGGAGGCGCGTTCCACTCAACGTGTCACGGCGCCGGTCGCGCGATGAGCCGCCACGCGGCGACGAAGAAGGTTCACGGCGGCGAGCTCCGTGCCCAGCTCGAGGCCGCCGGGATCGCCGTGCGCGCCGGGTCGCTGCGCGGGCTCGCCGAGGAGGCGCCGTTCGCTTACAAGGACGTCGACGAGATCGTCGCGACGTGCGAGGGCGCCGGTCTCGCGAAGCGCGTGGCGAGGCTGCGCCCCGTTGGGGTCGTCAAGGGCTGACCGGACCGGCTACCCGAACATCCCCGCGAACGAGCCGGGGTACCGGCGGATGCCCTGGGGCAGGTGCTTGCCGAACCAACCCACTGCGAGCTCGGCGACCTGCTCGAGCGCCCCCGGCTCCTCGAACAGGTGCGTCGCGCCCGGCACGACCTCGAGGTGCTTCTCGCAACGGAGCTGCCGCTCGGCCTCGCGGTTCAGCTCGAGGACCTCGACGTCGTTCCCACCCACGATCAGGAGGGTCGGTGCCGACACGCGCCCGAGCTCCGGGCCCGCGAGGTCCGGCCGACCGCCGCGTGAGACGACCGCCGCGACGTCGGCCCGCAGGTGCGCTGCCGCGACGAGCGCGGCGGCGGCGCCCGTGCTGGCGCCGAAGAACCCGACCGGTAGGTGACCGATGTCCGGCCACGTCGAGAACCACTTCGCGGCCGCCTCGAGCCGCCGGGCGAGCAGCGTGATGTCGAACACCTTCGCTCGGTCCTCGGCCTCGGCGTCCGTGAGCAGATCGAACAGCAGTGTCCCGATGCCGGCGTCGTTCAGCACCCTCGCCACGCCGATGTTGCGCGGCGACAGGCGACTGCTGCCGCTGCCGTGGGCGAAGACCACGATGCCGACGGCCTCGGGCGGCACCAGCAGGTCACCCGGGAGCCGGACCGGGTCGATCGCGATCAGGACTTCACGGCGGAGGGTCCCCGGCTTGTCGGTGACGACCGGCGGCGGCTCCTCGGCGCGGCTCCTGCGGAAGATGCCCATGCGACCTCCTTCCAGCCACGGTAGTGGCACGCGGCGGCGGCGCGCAACATCCCTGATGGTCCCGCGGCCGTCCGCAACGTGCAAGCGACGCCGCGGACACGAAGGGGCCGGCCCAGGAGGGCCGGCCCCTTCGGAACGCGTCTCCCCGGACCGCTACACCACGGTCACGGCCGAGATCAGGTTCGAGTCGCGGAGCTTGCGCAGCGCCTCACGCTCGATCAGGCGCACGCGCTCGCCGGAGAGCCCGAGGACCTTCCCGGTCTCCCGCAGCGACAGCGGCTGCCCGTTCTCGAGGCCGTAGCGGAGCGCGACCACGTGACGTTCGCGCTCGTCCAGCACGCGCTCGACGGCGCCGCCGATCTCCTCGCGGAGCAGCGCGTCCTCGACCTCGTTGAAGGCTGCATCGGAGTCGACCTCCTCGATCAGGTCGCCGAGCTCGGTGTCCTCGCCGACCGGCGATTGCAGGGACAGCGGCTCCCGCCGCCCCATCTCGGTGAGGTCGTCGATCTCCTCAGTCGTGGTGTCGAGGGCCCTCGCGAGCTCCTCGCGGGTGGGCTCGCGTCCCATCGTCTGAGCGAACTGGAACCGCGTGCGGTTCAGCTTCCGCAGCCGGTCGTGGATGTGCACCGGCAGGCGGATCGACCGCGAGCGGTCGGCGATCGCCCGGGTGATGCCCTGCCGGATCCACCACGTCGCGTACGTCGAGAACTTGAAGCCCCGGCGCCAGTCGAACAGCTCGACGGCCCGCATGAGGCCGATGTTGCCCTCCTGGATCAGGTCCAAGAGCGGCAGACCCTGGCCCTGGTACTTGCGGGCGACCGACACCACCAGACGGAGGTTGGCCATGATGAATCGCTGACGGGCGGCCTCGGCCTTCCTGACCGCCTGACGGGCCTTCATGATGCTCTTCTCCGAGCGCAGCCGGCCGGAGCGGAGCTTCTCCTCCGACTCCTTGCCGTGCTCGATGATGATGGCGAGCTCGACCTCCTCCTCCTTGGTGAGGAGGGGCTCGCGGGCGGCGGCCTCCAGGTACAGCCGGAGGTCGTCGGCGTCATCGGTTCCGAGCGGGCGTGCGGGTTCTGGCATACCTTTCCTTCACTCTTCCTTCACTCTCCCCCCGAAGCCTCGTCTGAGGGCGTGCGGACCCCCTGTGAGGTCTTCGGGACCATCCTTCAGCGTGGGCAGCACGCGGGCAAAGAGCCGGCCACACGAGGCCACCGAACACCTATGGTAAGGGCCTCCCTGCCGGTTTGTAAAGGCGCACAACCGTCAAGATGCTGTGAAGATCCCTGGTATCCGGCCCTTTTTCGCTCCCGGACCGCCCTCGACCTCCCGTGCGTACGTCCTTCTCCTCACCTTCGCCGAGAGGGTCCGGAGGGTTCGCCCGACCCCCCCGGGCAAGGAGCCGGAGGGCCCGGCGCCCATGCCGGCCCGGCGACGGACGCCGGTAGGCTGGAGCCGTGGTGATGCGCCCAGACCTCCCCGAGAGCCGGTACGTCGACCTCGACGGCCCGGTCCACTACGTCGAGTGGGAGGGACCTGACGAACGCACCTTCGTCCTCGTACACGGCCTCGGTGGTGCGTACCTGAACTGGGCACTCGTAGGCCCGGAGCTCTCACGGCTCGGGCGGGTGCTCGCGCTCGACCTCGCCGGCTTCGGGCGGACGCCGCGGGCGGGCCGCAGCAGCCGGCTGTCGGCGAACCGTGCGCTGCTGTCGCGCTTCATCGACGAGGTCGCCGGGCGGCCGGTCACAGTCGCCGGCAACTCGATGGGCGGGGGCATCGCGATGCTGCAGGCGGCCTACGAGCCGGCGTCGGTCGACGGGCTCGTGCTCACCAGCTCGGTGTTCCCGCGGACGCCCGGCGGTATCCCCTCGCCCGTTGTGATGGCAGGGTTCGCGACGTACCGAGTGCCGCTGGTCGGCGAGTTCGTCGTGCGGCAGCGCTTCCACCGACTCCCGGCCGAGGGGGTCGTGCGAATGGGGTTCCGGATCGCGATGGTCGACCACACGCGCGTGCCGGAAGCGCTCGTACGGGCGCACGTCGACCTGCTGCTAGAGCGCGAGCACGATGGCGATGTGGGCCCGGCGTTCCTCGAAGCCGCGCGGTCGTTGCTCCGCCTCGGCGAGCACCACGCGTTCGCGCGGAGCGCGGTGGCGGCCGTGAAGTGTCCGACGCTCGTGGTCCACGGCCGGTCCGACCGCCTCGTGCCGGTCGCGTTCGCGCTCGCGGTGACCAAGGAGCACCCGGACTGGATGCTGCGCATCCTGCCCGGGGTCGGCCACCTGCCGATGATCGAGGCCCCCGATCGGTGGCTCGCCGCCGTCGAGACCTGGCTCGAGCGGCCGGGCAACGCCTGAGCCACGCCTGGTGGGCGACCGTCGCCAAGTCGACCCCCGCCCTGCCGATGCCGAGGCGCTAGACGCCCGCTGCCTTGCACAGCTCCACGAGCGACTCCTCGATCGCGAGCGCGAGCACGTCGATGTCGGGCGTCGCGTCCCAGTCGGCGGTTAGGCCGAACGCCATCACCCCGCCGAACGACGTGCACGCGATCGACAGCGCGGAGTTCTCGCCGAGCGGCATCGACGGGTAGCTGGCGACCAGGCGCGCCCCCGCGAGGTACATCGGCTGCTGGGGCCCGGGTATGTTCGAGACGACCAGGTTGAACCACGGGCCGCGCGAAGCCGCCCGCGCGGCGGCCGCCAGGAACCCGGCGGGCGCGTAGGCGCCGAGGCCGATGACGGCATCGGCGCTCATCGCCACCATCGACTCCTTCAGGTTCTTCGTGCTCTCGCGGACGCGGGCGAGCCGCGTCTTCGGCGACATCGCGCCCACGGGGACGTCGACGAAGGCCGGCGCGACACGGTTGCCCGTGCCGCCGTCGCCGTTCGTACGCACGGACACGGGGACCATGACGCGGAGCGCGCGGCCCTTCGTAGGCTCCTTCCGGGCCTTCATCCACCGGTGGAGCGCGCCGGCCACGACCGTGAGCACCACGTCGTTGACCGTGCCCCCGAGTGAGTTCTTCACGTCCTTGAAGCACCGGAGCGGTGCGTCCGTGATCGCGAACCGCCGGTTCGGCCCGATCTGCACGTCGAGCGAACTCGCCGGGCGCGCGCCCATGTCGAGGATGCTGCGCACGCCCTGAGCGATCGCCCCGAGCCCGAGCGCCGTGAGCGTCGGCGACCGCCGCACCTGCTCGATCGCGCGCGTGAGCGCCTGGATCGGGTGCGTGAGTTGATCCTCGAGCGCCGCACGCATCAGCTCGTTCGGCGAGGGCTCCGGCTCGGGCTCCCACGGCGGCGCCGGCGGCACCTCCGGCGGATCCGGCTGCAGGTCCCACATCGCCTGCGCGAGCCGCATGCCGGCGATGCCGTCGATCATCGCGTGGTGAACCTTGAGGAGCGTCGCGACGCGGTTGCCCTCGAGGCCCTCGATGACGTAGAGCTCCCAGAGGGGCCGGCTCCGGTCGAGCGGCCGAGAGAGCACGCGCTGGACGTAGCCGGTGAGTTCGCGCCGTCCGCCGGGCTCCGGCAGGGCCGCGCGACGGATGTGCGGGTCGAGGTCGAAGCTCGCGTCGTCGACCCACACGGGCAGCCCGACGTTCCCCGGCACCATGAGTACCTTCTGCCGGAACCGCGGCGCGAGGTGGATCCGCGCGGCGGTCGTCGCGAACACGTCCTCGAAGCGCAGGTGCCCGTCCGGCCGCGTGGACGGGTCGAAGATCGACAGGGCCGCGACGTGCATGTGCATCGGCGGCCGCTCCAGGAACAGGAACGACGCATCGAGCGGCGTCAGTCTCTCGGGAGGCATCCGGTTCCAGGGTACGGCTCCACGTCTCACATGGGAATGGGCGCTATCGGCCGCGGGGTCCCTGGGACCTCACCTGCGGCACCTACGGGATCTGCTGCTCCTGCACCGTGGCTGCCCGGGCGAAGCTCGCAGTGACCGCGCCGACAAGGATCAGCACACCACCGAGGGCGGTGCCGAGGCTCACGCTTTCGTCGAGGAACACGAACGCGAGGAACGAGATGGCCAGCGGCTCCGTGGCAGCGATGATCGACGTGCGCACCGCGCCGAGGCGCTGGAGCCCGGCCATCAGACAGACGAACGCCCCGGCCGTGGCCACGCCCATACCGAGGACCGGCCACCACTCGGTCCATCCCGACGGCAGCCTGCCGTCGCCTGAGACGGCGGTGTAGACGGCGAGGCCGAGCGCCGCACCGGCGCTCACCCACATCGCACTTGTCATGGGGTTCGTCTTCTTCAGCACGAAGTCGGCGCCGATCAGGTACGCGGCGTACGTGCTGGCCGACGCGAGCGCGAACAGCACCCCTGCCGTACGGATCGCGAGTCCGCCGCCCGATCCCGCCACGAGACCGGCACCGCTCACCGCGGATGCGAGGGAGAGGACCGTGAGTCGCACCGGTCTGCCGTGCCCCAGCGCCCACGAGGCGACCGTCACGAACACCGGGTAGGTGAAGAACAGCAGCGTCACGGCGGCAGCGGTCCCGTGCTCCAGCGCGGAGAAGAAGAAGGCGGACTCGACCGCGTACAGACACATCCCGAGGACGCCCAGTCCGACCCGCTCACCCGCAGCCGGCAGCAGCGGGCGCCGGAGCGCCACGAGCGCGAGGGCGAGCACCACCGCCCCGATCGCGTAGCGGATGGTGAGTATCGAGGTGACCGGTAGGTCGCGGCGCAGCGCGAACTTCCCGAAGATGACGACGGTGCCGAACAGGAGGGAGGATGCGCCGACCAGCAGTCCGCCGACCGCCTCCTCGCGCGTGCGGCCGGCCGCGCACGCGACCGGGGACGCCTCACTCATCCGCGGCGAGGAACGCGGAGACCTTCTCCACGAGCGCCGGGAGCTGCTCGAAGAGCGCCATCTGACTCTCGTACACGACCAGCTCGGAGTTCGGGAGCAAATCCCCGAGGATGCGGCCGAGCTCGACCGGGTGTATGTCGTCGCCCTCGACGCAGATCAGCAGTACCGGGTTCGTGACCTTGCGTAGCAGCTCGCGGTCATCCACCGGCCAGTCCTCGATCACACCGCAGATCGCTCTCGCGACGCCCTCAGGGTGGTTGTGGTCCCACATGACCCGGTCGAGCTCGAGCTTCCACGGGGTCGCGAGGTACTCGGCCGCGCGCTCGGGGTCGTTCAGGATCGCTTCGATCGCCTCGTCGCGCGTCTTGCCGTCGATCTGCGCGGCCATCTCCCGGTAGCGGTCCTTGAACGAGAACGGCAGGTCGAGCCCGGCGGGCATGAGCCAGACCGTGCGCTCGAACCGGTCCGGGTCGTGCGAGAGCAGGTGCGCGATGGCCCCGGCCCCCAGCGAGGTCCCGACGGCCCGTGTCGCCCCGTACGCGCGGGCCACGGCGTCGAGGTCGCGCGCGAAGTCGGCGAACCGGTAGCCGATCTCCGGCGCGCTCGAGCGCCCGTGGCCGCGGAAGTCGAACCGGACCTTCGTCCCGGGGACGAGCGGCGTGAGCGCCGCGAGCTCGTTGCGGTTGTTCGTCAGGCCGTGGGCGATCACGGTGACCGGGTCGCCCTCCCCGTCGACCTCGACGTAGAGGACCGTCTCTTCAGTCGTGACCTCGGGCAGCCGACACCTCCTTTGAGGGTTTCGTACCATACACGTCGGGAGGACGTAGCAGATGGCCGAGATCGAGGTGCAGCGCTCGGACATCGAGCGGTTCATGTCACGGTTCCGCGTCAAGGTCACCGAGGGCAAGCGATCCACGCACCACGAGGTCACACTCTCGGCCGCGGACTTCGACCGCCTGGGCGGCAACTACCACTCGCCCGAGGAGTTCGTCCGGGCCTGCTTCGAGTTCCTGCTGGAGCGCGAGCGGAAGGAGTCGATCCTCCCCTCCTTCGATGTCAGCGTGATCTCGACCTACTTCCCCGACTTCGAGAAGCGGATCCTGCGCTTCTAGCGGTCGGCGGGGCCCGGCGGCTCAGGGCTCGGGGTCGGCGGCGATCGCCACGGGCTGCGGCGTGTCCGCGAGGTCGTCCTGCCGCGCGAGCTGGTCCTTGATCCGGGTCGCCCAGCCGTAGATCAGCGCCGCCACGACCAGGAACAAGAGGCCGGAGGTGATCAGGATCAGTCGCACCCGGTCCTCATTCCAGACGAGCGCGAGCACGAGCGCCGGCACGATCCAGCCCAGGTTGTAGGCGATGTCGAATAGGCTGAAGCCGCGCCCACGGAAGCCGTCGGACAGGGCCTGCTGCATGATCGTGTCGGCCGAGATCTTCCCGAGGAAGAACCCGAGCGCGCCGGTGAACGTGATCGCCGAGTAGCCGGTGATCGTCGGCACACCGCCGAACAGGACCACGCCGACGCCCAGCGCGATCATCGCGGCAACGAGCAGCTTGTAGGGCGGCACGCGGTCCTTCAGCTTCTGCGCGAGCACCATGCCGATCGCCGCGCCGGCCGCGCCGGCCGCGCCGGCGATGGCGACGACGACCTTGTCGGAGTTCTCGCCCGACAGCAGGTTCCGCGCCTGAAGCGCGAAAACGAGCGCCACGAATCCGAAGAACTCCATCCGCAGCGCCTGGAACGACGAGAGCCCGAGCGCCGCGGCCGGACGGCTGAAGACCTCGCGGAGGCCGGTGCCGATGTCACCGAACACCCGTTTGACCTCGTCCATGAACCTCGACGTGCGCCGCTCGTACTCCAGGCGCTCGACGCGCCTGGCCACGAGCGCGGCGGCGACGTACACGGCGCCGCCCAAGAGCGCGACGATCCACGAGGGCGCGAGCGCGGTCCCGACGAGCGCCACGCCGCCGCCCATCACCTGGAAGATCGCGCCGCCCGCCTGCGAGAGGCCGTTCGCCTGGAGAAGGTCCTTCCCCTGCACGACCGCCGGCAGGCCGGCCGACTTGATCGCGAGCAGCATCCTCGTGCACGCGAGCGCGACGAGGATCGCGAGGATCAGGACGACGTCGGGCAGACGATCGCCGACGGCCGCGAGCCCGAGCGCGGCCACACCGACCACGGCCCCCCGGAACAGGTTCGAGCGGATCAGCAGCAGCTTGCGATCGTAACGATCGATGAACGCGCCGGCGAACGGCGACACCAGTGTGTACGGGACATACAGCGCGAGCACCACGACGAGCAGGTACCGCGTCGACGGCGCGCTGGTGACGTCGAACCCCTTCTCACCGCCGAACGCGATCGACTTCGCGAGGGACGCCTGCACCATGCCGTCGGCCGCCTGCGCGAGGAACTGCGTGCCCATCAACGCCGAGAAACTGCGGTTCGAGAAGACCGAGAACATCTTGTCGAAGAAGGCGCCGAACCCTCTCAGCGCGCCGAGGAGCTTCGTCCGCAGCAGGGTCAGCGCACCAGCGATCGCGACGGCGAGGCCGAGCGTGATCCAGGCATCGACCGCGCTGAACGGCGAACGCGTCACCGAGATGACGAGGATCCCCGCGATCATGACGAGCGCGAACGAGAGCGCCGGGATCAGCGCGATCTTGATCCACCGGTCCTTCTCGAGGTCGAACCACCTCGAGGCGACCAGCCCGGGCAGCACGATCAGCAGCGCAAGGCCGAACAGCACGCGGAGCGTGTGACCGAAGTTCCCGAGGACGCCGGGGTGGTTCGCGTACAGGTCGGCGGTCTCTGCCTCGGCCTGCTTCGCGGCGGCGATCGCCTGCGGCGAGGGCGTTGCGAGGTTCGGGCCGGTCACGACCGCGATGTCGATGCTGATCTTGATCAGGTCATCCGGCGGCGGGTTCCGGTCGAGCAGCGCGGAGTTCTCGGTGCTCCCGTTGAACTGCCGCACGAGGAACACGACCGGCGGTTCCGGGTACTCCTTCAGCCCCTTCTGCAGCTCGTCGTAGAAGCCGCGGGCCATCTTGTTGTAGGTCGGGTCGGTGAGGACCGTCGGTTCGTTCGCGAGGAAGTTGTCGACGGTCCCGAAGTACGAGAAGTCGCGCTCGATCGCGTCGCCGGGCAGGCCGGTACGCGAGACGTTCGTGAACGTCTTCGCCCAGCCGTAGGACTGGTAGGTGTCGCCGAAGTTCAGGATGAACACGATCGGGTGGCCCTGCTCGTGCTCAACAACGGCGCTCGCCGCGGCCAGGGCCGTCCTCGTCGGCTGGTCGATCCATTGGTTGTCGGGGCTGGCCCATTGCGAGGCGTCGCGGCCGCGGACCCACACGAAAGCGAGCGCCCCGACGATCGCAACGACGCCCACCCAGGCGACGAGCTTCTTCGCGTCGCCGCGCTTCAGCAGCCACCGGACCGCGACGAACGCGCCGAGCCCGACCAGCGGGAACAGCGCCGCGGTCGCGTTCATGAAGCGGTAGTACGGGTAGGCCTTGCCGGCGATCCAGCCGAGCGTGCCGAGCAGCGGGATGAGCCACATCGCCGAGACCGTGCCGAACTGGCTCGCGGGCTGACGGTCCTTCCGGGCGCGCCAGACGACCCACCCGATCGCGAGCAGGATCAGCGGGACCGTGATCATCGGCTGCAGCGACCTCACCCACTGCGAGAGCCGCTGCTCGAAGACCGCCTGCGTGTAGGGCGGCGGGAGCGCGGCGTCGGCGAGCGAGCCCTTCACGCCCCACGGCCCGACGAGCCAGGTCGCGAGGCCGAAGACCATCCCGGTGCCGATCGAGAGCAGGTAGTGCCCCTCGGCCTTCAGGGCCGAGCCGAGCGAGAACCGGCTCGTGACGAGGTGCAGCCCGAACACCGCCAACAGCGAGGCTCCGAAGATCACACATGTGGTCGGGTGCGTGTAGGCGGCCGCGATCCCCAGCAGGAACAGTGCCGAGCGTGCGCCCCACGAGGTCTTCGACGGCGGGATGAAGGCGAGGGTCGCCGACAGGATGTACAGGACCGTGATGTTGTCGAGGTAGCCGACGTACGGCGTGGTCATGAACAGCGCCCCGGTCGCGAGCAGCACGAGCAGGAACAGCAGGCGCTCGCGGTGGACCCGGTACCCGAACGCTCCGAGGGCGAGACCGGCAAGGATCGGGATCCCGATCATCAGGAAGGCGCTGAACGTGTACAGATCGATCCCCGCGACCCGCACGAGCATCGCGCCGAACAGCGGGACCGAGACCCGGTAGCCGCCCGAGAACATGCTGAACGGCCCCCACTCCTTGGCGATGAGGCCCGGGGTGTCGTGCATCAACAGGTTCGCGCGCCACGTATACCAGGCGGGGTCGCGCGTCGGGGCGCTGATCGAGGGGTCCTGCAGGAAGGTCCATCCAAAGGCGAGGAGCATCGCCGCGATCGCGGCGATCAGGATCAGCGGGTGGTCGAGCGGGCCCGAGCCCGACTCGGGGATCCGGACCGTCTCATCGGTCCGGACGTCGTTCGTGAGCGCCATCCCCTAACTGCTCCTCTCCTCGCTCGGAGCTAGCTCCCGCGCGCCTCCGGCAGGCAGGGGAGCCTGGACAGGATAGACGACGGCAGCGCCGCCGAGAACACGGTGTCGTTCGCCTGTCCCGGGGTCGGCGTGGTACCGGCCTTGATCGTGTCGGCCTGGGTGAGGCCCATGATGTACTGCGAGACCTGCGCCGGCGTGTAGCCGTTGTCCTTGAGCTCGGCCTGGTTCAGCCAGATCTCGGTCGGGCGGACCTTCTCGATCAGCGGCACCCCGTCCCCGTCCCCGTCGAACCGCTGCGCGATGTCCTGCGTCAGCCTGTCGATGTCGATCAGGAACGCGCCGGAGACTGCCGGGTCGCGCTGCGAACCGTGATCGGAGAGGAGCGCGAGCACCCATTTCCCCTTCCCGACGGTCCGGTTCAGGAAGCCCACGAGCTCCCGCAGCGCGTCGTCCTGGTACTTCACGGCGTCGGACATCTCGACGCTGTCGGCGCTGAACAGGTGCGAGATCGTGTCGATCGCCTTGTAGTTCACGTACAGGAGGTCGGGTACGTCGTCCGTTCCGAACCCCTCGTGCTGGATAAGCGATTCGAGCAGCGTCGTCTGGAACGGCGTCCGCGCCGGCGTGTCGAAGCCGTTCGACAGCTGCGCGATCGAGTCGCTGCGCCACTTACCGTCGCGCACGCCGTCGGCCCGGTCGAGGGCATCGACGTAGGTCGACAGCGGAGGGAGCTGGTTCACGTGGGACGGCAGCGTGTAGAAGGGCGCCATGTCCGGCGTCAGGTTCCAGGTCGTGCTCTCGGCGCCGGCGGTCGCCGCGAACTCCTTCTCGCGCGTGATCGCGATGTCCTTGTCGCCGCCGCCCCACTCCGAGCCGTGACCCATCATCATGATGTGCGCCGCGAGCGTCGCGACTGCGCCGACGATCGGGCGGTTGCCCATGGCACGGTCGTACAGGTCGGCGAGCGTGGGGTCGACCATGAACGCCGGGCCGTTCTCGTTCGGCTTCTCGATGCGGCCGTTCACCCGGATGTACTCGTCGACCATCCCGTTGTGCATCGGGAACGCGCCGGTCCCGATCACCGAGTGACCGGTCGGTGTGTTCGAGGGCGAGGTCCCGACGGTGACGTTCGTGAACCACGCGCCGTGCGGGAGGAGCGAGCGCAGGTACGGCCAGTCCTGCTTCCAGCGGTTCAGCACGTCCATACCGGCCGCGTCCCAGATGAGGGTCACCAACAGGCGTGGGAGCGGGCGCTGGTCGGCTGGGAGCAGCCCCTCCGTGTGCGCTCGTCCGTCGGGCGCGGGGAAGTCGAACTTCAGGATCTGCCCCGCGGTCGGCGCGACGTCGGCGAGCGTCATCGGGGCGTCGTAGACGCCGGGCTTCACGTACCCGGGCCCGTAGAGGAACAGCGGCACTTCCTGCGTGTAGTCGTACGGCGTCGAGTGCGTGAGCCCGCCGTGCACGAAGCTCGGGTACTTCGCGATGATCTGGATGTCGCCGCTACGGCCGAGCATCACGCCACGCCAGGTGCGCAGCAGCACCTCGTGTGAGTTCTGCGCGCAGACCTCGCGCTCGAGCCTGCGTGTGGTGCCGTTCATCGGCTCTCCAGAAACGCTCGCCGACGGTCCCGCCGAGGGCGCGCCCGTGCCGGACGCGCTGGAAGCGCCGGACGCGCCGGTGCAGGCGGCGGCGACCAGGGCGAGAACGGCCACGAGCGCCGCGACCGGGGAGCGGCTCACCCGCGGGCCTCGGGCAGACACCTCAGGCTCGGCAGGATCGACGAGGGGAACGCGGCCGCGAAGACCCGATCGTCGCGCTCGGTTTCGGGGACGGTCGACGGGTTCGCGGCGCCCTGCTCCTTCGTGTAGTCGAGGATGAACTGCGAGATCTCCTCGAGCGTGTAGCCGCTCGCCTTCATCGGGCTCTCGTTGACGTAGATGTAGGCGTTCCGCGCGAGCTGGATCACCGGCGTATCCGTCTTCGACGGGAAGGCGGCGAGCAGATCGCTCTGCAGCTGACCCGGCGTCACCTGGAACGCGCCGGAGATCTCCGGATCGAACTGCGCTCCGTGGTCGGCCGTGACCACGAGCACCCACCTGTTCCGGCCGACCTGCTTGTTCAGGAAGCCGATCAGCTCCCTCAGCCCGGCGTCCTGCCAACGCAACGTGTCCTGCATCTCGGGACTGTTCACGCTGAAGATGTGGCTGATGTGATCGATGATCTTGTAGTTGATGAACAGGAGATCGGGTGTGTCGTCCGCGCCGAAACCTTCGCGCTTGATGACCTCCTCGATCATCCGGGTCTGGTACGGAACGCGCGCCGGCGTCGCCCAGCCGTTCTCGAACTGCACGATCGAGTTGCTACGCCATTTCCCGTCGAGCTTGCCGTCCTCGCGGTCGAGCGCCCCCGTGTAGGACGAGAGCGGAGGTAGGTCGTTCACGTAGTTCGGGAACGTGTAGAAGGGTGCGTTCTTCCCCGAGAGGTTCCAGCTCGTGCCCTCGGCGCCTTCGTTCTCCCCGGCAACCGCGCTGCGCAAGACGGCGATGTCCTTGTCGCCGCCACCCCACATCGAGCCGTGGCCCATCATGTTGAGATGCCAGGTCACGCTCGCGAGGCCGCCGACGAGCGGACGGTTCCCCATCGCGCGGTCGTACAGATCGGCGAGGGTCGGCTCCATCATCAGCACCGGCCCGAGCTCCCCCGCGCGTATAAGGCCGGGCCCCAGACGGAACTCGGCGTCGACCTGTCCCGTGTACATCGGATAGTCGCCGGTGCCGATCGTCGCGTGCGTTGCCGGCGTGATCGACGGCGACGAGCCGAGGCTCGCGTGCGCGAACCACACGCCCTTCGGGATCAGCGACTTCAGCACCGGCCAGTCGTTCGGGTACGCGTCGAGCACGCTCATACCGCCGGCGTCCCACACGAGCGTCACGATCAGTCGGGGCAGGGGTCTGCCCTCGGCGGTCGGGCTCGGGATCTCCGGCGACGGCTTACCGTTGAGCCCGTGGAAGGGGAAGTCCAGCAGCTTAGCCTCGGTCGGGGCGATCGAGGCGATCGTGACCGGCCGGTCCACAGGCCCGGTGGCCGGGATGATGCCGGGGCCGTACCAAAGCAACGGCACGTCCTGCAGGTAGTCCCATGGGCCGGAGTGCGGGAAGTTCGAACCGACGAAGTTGGGCTCCTGCGGGACGATGACGATCTGGCCCGAGCGACCGGGGTACACGCCGTGCCAGATGCGCACGAGCTGCCCGTGTGGCAGCGCGCAGGCGGCCTTCGCGAGGGCGCCGGGCACGGGCTGCGGCGGGCGCGTGGGACGCGTGGCGGCCGGCGTGCTCGCCGTCGGCGTGCTCGCCGTCGGCGTGCCGGAGGACCTCGCCGTCGACGTGCAGGCGGCGGCGGCGAGGGCGAGGACGGCGACGAGGGCCGCGGCCCGCAGGCGCGCGCTCACCGTCTGGCTTCCGGGAGGCACGGCAGGGTCGGCATGATCGAGGATGGGAACGCGGCCTGGAACACCGTGTCGTTCGCGTGGGCCGGGTCCACGGAGACCCCGGCGGCGGCGACATCGCTCTCGGTGAGACCCATGATCCACTCCGACACTTCCGCGAGCGTGTAGCCGTTCCGCCGAAGCTCGGCGCCGTTGACGAAGATCTGCGTGGGCTGCACCAGCTCCACTATCCGCGTGCTGTCGCCGTCGTGGTCGAACGCCTGGTTGATGCCGTTCACGATCGGCGTCGTCGAGATCTGCAGCCCGCCGGTGACCTTCGGTGAGATCATCGAGCCGTGGTCGGCGGTGAGCACCAGGGCCCAGCTGCCCTCACCGACCTGTTGATCGAGGAAGTCCACGAGCTCCTTCAACGCCACGTCCTGGGCGGCCACGGCGTCGCGCATCTCCGGGCTGTTCATGCTCCAAACGTGGCTGATGTAGTCGATCTCCTTGTAGTTCACGAACAGGAGGTCGGGCACGTCGTCCTGCCCGAAGCCCTCGCGCCGGATCATCTCCTCGAGCACGCGGGTCTGGTACGGGATCCGGGCCGGTGTGTCGAAGCCCTGCAGCAGCTGGTCGATCGAGTTGTTCCGCCACTTGCCGTCGATCTTGCCGTCGGCCGCGTCGACCGCCTGCACGTCCTGCTGGAAACCGGGGACATCGTTCACGTAGCTCGGGAAGCGGAAGTACTGCTCGAGGACGGGGCTCAGGTTCCACTGGAAGGTCTCCTCACCGAGGGTCTCGGCGTTCGCGACCTCGCGGATCGCCGCGACGTCCTCGTCGCCGCCGCCCCACATCGAGCCGTGGCCGAGCAGGCCCAGGTGGATCGAGACGGTCGCGAGCTCGCCGACGACCGGCCGGTTGCCCATCGCCCGGTCGTACAGGTCGGCGAGGGTCGGGTCGATCAGCCACTGCGGGCCCTCGGCCCACGGTGTCGTGATCTCGCCCGCGATCCGCAGACGGTGCGCGATGATCCCATGGTGGTCGGGGAACGCGCCGGTCCCGATCGTCGCGTGGATCTGCGCGGTGCTGGTCGGCGAGGAGCCCACAGTCGCGTGCGAGTACCAGGTGCCCTGCGGGATCAGCGACCGCAGGTACGGCCACGCGCCCTTCCATCGGTTCAGGACGTCCATCCCGCCGGCGTCCCAGACCACCGTGACGACCAGCTTCGGCGGCTGCCGATTCGGCACGATCGCCTCGTCCATCGGCACGCCGTCGGGTGCATGGTAAGCGTCGAAGTGCAGCAGCTTCGCCTGCGTCGGCGCGATGCCGGCCACGGTGACCGGCCGGTCCACGGGCCCCTGCGCCTGGATGTGGCCGGGGCCGTACCAGAACATCGGCACGTCCTGCACGTAGGGCCACGGGCCGACGTGCGGCAGGCCCGAGCCGACGGAGTCGTACTCCTTCGGCAGGATCTGGATCTCGGCGCCGCGGTCGGGCCGCCAGCCGCGCCAGGTCCGCAGCAGCCATTCGTGCGGGATCGAACAGGCGAGCTCCTCCGGGCTTCCCGGCTGCACCTGCGGCACCGTCGAGGGGCTCGCGGTCTGGCCGCCGGTGAGCTTCGAGGTCGCCGTGGACGAAGCCTCGGCCGTCGACTTCGGCGGCGTCGTCTCCGTGCCGATCTCCGCCCCGCTCGAACTCGAGCACGCTGCAGCGACGAGGCAGACGGCGAGCACGAGGGCGGGCAGAGGTCTGGAAGTCACGGACGGCATACGAAACAACACGGCGGGCGAAACGGCAACATAACAGGCCACCCCACGGCGCGACCGGGGCGTTCGCGGTAGCGTGGTGCGGTCGTGTTCGGGCGGCGCCTCCTCGTCCTCCTCTTGGTGCTCGCGGCGATCGGCGTCCCAGCCGGGGTCTTGCGCGCCGCGTGCGCGGGGAACTCATGCGTGAGCGCCGGCGGCGAGGCGCGCGTGCCGTTCTGCCCGCTGCCGCAGGACCTGAAGGCGGGCATCGCGGCCGGCTATCGTGAGGGACGTTCGCCCGACGTCCTCGCGGTGACGCGGACCGATTCCGTCTACGGCGGTACGGATGACCCGGGGTCACCGCCGTGGCCATCGCAGACGGGCGCGTCGACGACCGCGGTCCCGATCGTGTTCGCCGGCACCGGCGTGACTAAGGGCGCGACGCTCCCCGACGGGACGCAGCTCGACCAGATCGCGCCGACGCTCTCCGACGTCATCGGGTTCAAGCGGCCGTTCCCGAACGTGCGCGCCGGCGTCGCCGTGTCCGGAGTCGCCGACGGCGAGCATCCGCGCATGATCCTCGAGGTCGCGCTGAAGGGCGTCGGGAGCGCCGACCTCCGCGGTGACGAAGGCGCATGGCCGAACCTGCGCTCGCTCATGAACACCGGTTCCGGGACCCTCGACGGCGACACCGGCTCGCTGCCGCTCGACCCGGCGGCCACGCTGACGACGATCGGCACCGGCGGGCTGCCGTCGCAGCACGGCATCACCGGCACCCTCGTGCGCAACGACGAGGGCAGGGTCGTGCGCGCGTGGGGCCCCGGCGCGCCGCCGTCGATCATCGCGACGCTTCCCGACGACCTCGACGAGGCGGGGGCACAGCGGCCGATGATCGACCTCGTAGCGACCGACCCCGCCGACCGGGGCCTGATCGGCGGAACCTGGTACCCGCACCACGACCGCGACGCGATGTCGCTCGCGACCGGGGAGGACGCGGTGACGTCTGCGCGCGCGATGCTCGCGCGGGGGTTCGGACGGGACGACGCCCCGGACATCCTCGCGGTCGTCCTCGACGGCTCGGTCGCGTCGATGGACGCGCGGCTGCGGCAGCTGGTCGATGCCGCCCGACGGGCGTCGGGCGGCTCGGTGGTGGTCGCCGTTGCCGGGACCGGTGCCGAGCTCGACCCGGTGCCGGCGAGCATGTCGTCGTCGCAGATCGTGTCTCGGGTCGAGGCGGCCGTGCCGGGCGACGGAGCGGTCGTGGTCGGCGCGGTTCCCGGTGGTCTGTTCCTGAACCAGGACACGCTCTCGGCGGAGGGCATCACGGGCCAGGCGGCGGTGGACGCGCTGCTCGACGTGACGGGGCCCGACGGCCGGCGGGTGATGGGCGACGCGTTCCAGGGGTTCGCGGTGTCGTTCGCGAGGTACTGCTGATGGTCGATGTCCCTGCACCGGAGACCGTCGCGCGCAAGCCGCTGCGCATCGCGACCCCGCGCACCGCCCTCGCGATCGTCCTGCTCCTCGTGCTCGCCGCCGTCGGCCTGCGGCTGTCGAACCCGCAGCGCGTGGCGTGGATGCAGACCTACTTCGTCATCTTCGGGTCGCTGCTCATCCAGGCGCTGCCGTTCGTGCTGCTCGGTGCGCTCGCCTCGGCGCTGATCGAGGTCTTCGTCTCGGTCGGCACGCTCGAGAAGCTCGCGAACCTGCCGAAGCCGCTGCAGCTCCCCGCGGCCGGCCTCGCCGGCACCGCGTTCCCGATCTGCGAGTGTGGATCGGTGCCGGTGGCGCGCAGGCTCGCGCAGAAGGGGCTGATGCCGTCGGCCGCGGTCACGTTCATGCTCGCCGCGCCGGTGCTGAACCCGATCGTGATCGCGTCGACGTTCTTCGCCTACCGGGGGCGCTCGACGCTCTGGACGATGGTGCTCGGGCGGTTCGGCCTCGGCCTGCTCGTCGCGGTCGTAGTCGGCTGGGTCGTCGGCAACCATTCGAAGGAGGAGCTACTGCGCGAGCGGCCCGACGACCGGACCATCCACCAAGTCGAACCCGGTTGCCTTGAACCGAAGTGGCGCCGGTTCTTCGTGCACATGGGGAACGACTTCCTGTTCATGGGTCGGTACCTGCTGCTCGGTGCGACGGTCGCAGGCTTCGTGCAGACGTTCCTGCCGGCGTCGATCCTCAGCGGGATCGCGGGGATGCCGGTCTTCAACCTCGTGGTGATGATGGCGCTCGCGGCCCTGCTCTCCCTGTGCTCGGAGTCCGACGCGTTCGTCGCCGCGTCGTTCGTGCAGTTCGGGCCGTCGGCGCAGCTCGCGTTCCTCGTGCTCGGCCCGATGATCGACATGAAGCTAGTCGCGCTCTACGTGGGGACGTTCCGCCGCGGCTTCGTGCGGATGGTCGTGATCACGGTCGCCGCGACGACGCTGGTCGGCGCGCTCTGGGTGGAGGTGCTTGCCGGATGAGCATGACGCCCCTGTCGCCCGCCGCCGACGCGCCCCGCGCGGCCTCACGGGTGGAACCCGACCTGCGCTGGAGCCCCACGCGCATCGCCGGGGCGCTCGCGCTCACGGCCTGGGCCGTGCTGTTCTGGTTCCTGCTCATCACCGGCCGCCACGCGCTGTACCTGTCGACCCGGACGAACTGGGTGGTGCCGGTCGCGGCGGTGCTGCTGACCGCGGCATCACTCGGCCGGCTGATCACGGCCAGGGTCCGCTCGCCCGAGCCGCTCTCGGCACGCGAGGCATGGATCATGGGCCTCATGGTGGTCCCAGTGGTGCTCGTGATGGTGCTGCCGCCGGCGACCCTCGGCAGCTTCTCGGCCGGCAAGCGCTCGAGCTTCGCGGGATCAGGTCTGGCGACCTCAGTCGGCGACATCGGCAGCGGCGAGCTCACGCTCGTGGACGTAGCCGCAGGGCAGACCTCGAAGGAGGGCGAGCAGGCCCTCGCGAAGCGCGCCGCAGAGGACGTCGACTTCGTCGGGTTCGTGACGCGCTTCCCCGACACCCCTGCCGACGAGTTCATGCTCACACGCTACGTCGTCACGTGCTGCGTGGCCGACGCGACGGTCGCGCAGGTGCGCGTGGTGAACGTGCCGCCTGGCAAGTTCGACGTGAACCAGTGGGTCGAGGTGAAGGGGCAGATCTACCCGCTCGGCCGCGAGGTGATCGTGAACGCCTCCGACATCACGAACGTCCCGCGGCCCGACCGCCCCTACCTCACGCCCTGACCTGCGCCCTCGCGGCGCAGGCCCCGCATAGCCCGAAGATGTCGGCCTGGTGCGAGGAGACCGCGAACCCGCGGCGCCTGGCGGCTCGCGTCGCCCACCCCTCGATCTCGCACGAGGGGATCTCGACCACCAGGCCGCAGCCCTCGCAGATCAGGTGGTGGTGATGACCCGGATCGCACAGCTTGTACGAGGCCTCGCCCTCGCCCACCGGGAACGTCCGCGCGTAGCCGGCCCGCTCGAGTGCCTGCAGCGTCCGGTAGATCGTCGCGAGACCAGGCCCATGGCCGGGACGGTTCAGCCTCGCGTGGAGCGCCTGTGCGGTGATCGGGCGGCCCGCCTTCTCCATCGCGTGGACGATCGCCTCGCGCTGCCTGGTGGAACGGAGGCCGGCCTCGGTCAGTATCCCGGCGGAGTCCATCAGGCCCCGGCCGTCCTCGGGTGACGGCGCGCGGCGCGGCGGCCGGCGATCGCAGCGACGGCGAACGCGACGGCGGCCGTGAGCACGATCGCACCACCGGGCGCGACCTGTCCCTGCAAGAGCGCGACGACGAGCCCCACGATCGTCGATAGCAGCCCCGCCGCCGCCGCGGCGAACATGGACCCCCGGAACGAGTGCGACACTCGGGAACCGGCCGCCACCGGGATCACGAGCAGCGCGGCGATCAGCAGCAGCCCCACGACGCGCATCCCGGCCACCACGAGCAGCGCCGTCAGCACGACGAGCACCACGTTCAGGCGGTCGACGGGGAGCCCCGAGGCCCGCGCCGTCTCCTCGTCGAGCGCCACGGCGACGAGCTCTTTGTAGAACAGCGCAACGGTCCCGACGACGAGCAGGCAGAGCAGCGTGATCGCCGTTACGTCGAGCCACGTGATCGTGAAGATCGAGCCGAACAGCACGCCGAGCGCAGACGCGTTCAGCCCGCCGCGCGCGGACAGCACGACGAGGCCGACCGCGAGGCCGAGGTAGAAGACCAGCGCGAGCGACAGGTCCCCGGCCAGGCGCCCCTTCACGCGGAGCCACTCCAGCGCCACAGCCCCGCCGACCGCGATCACGAGCGCGCCCCACAGCGGCGCGAGGCCAGCCGCGACGCCGATCGCCACCCCCGCGAACGCGAGGTGCCCGACGGCATCGCCGATCAGCGACAGGCGGCGCTGGACCAGGAAGCAGCCGATCATCGGCGCCGCGATCCCCACGGCCGCGCCAGCGACATACGAGCGGATCGCGAACTCGACGAACAGCCGGCTCACACGTCCCTCCCGTGCTCGTGGAACTGGTGGTGGAACTCCTCGTGCGTGATCTGCCGGAGGCGCCCGTCCATGATCACGAGGATCCGCCCCCCCACCTCATGGAACTCGTCCGGGTCATGCGAGACCGCGACGACGCAGACCCCGGCGTCGGCTCGGCGGCGCAACTCGCGCACGAGGATGGGTCGCAGACGTCGGTCGATACCGGTCGTCGGCTCGTCGAGCAGCAAGAGCTCCGGTCGGCCGACGAGAGCGCGCGCGAGGATCGCGCGCTGCTGCTGCCCTCCGGACAGCTCGAACAGGCACTCTGCCGACAGGTCGCCGAGTCCGACCGCGTCGATCGCGGCCGTCACCATCGTCCAGTCCCTCCGGCCCATCCGATGGAACAGGCCCTTCGACGGCGCGAGCCCCGCGGCGACGACCTCGGTCACCGACACCGGGAGCGACGTCGGCATACGCAGCCCCTGTGGCGCGTACCCGATCCGCCGCCGGACGTCCGGATCGGTCGGCGAGCCGTCGAGCACCCGGACGGTCCCGGCGTCGGGGCGGAGCAGCCCGAGACAGAGCCGCAGGAGCGTCGTCTTCCCGCTGCCGTTGGCGCCGGCGAGCACGGTGAACTCGCCTTTGTGCAGCTCCAGGTCGACGTCGTTCAGGATCGGCGCCGCGCCGTATCCGAACCGGACGCCTTCGAACTCAGCCGTTACGCCTGGCACTGCAACCCTTTCTCGAGGCTCTCCAGGTTGGCGCGCATCACCGAAAGGTAGTCCTGAGGCGCCGGATCGAACTCGAGCGTGCCGAGCGGCAGCGCCGGTACCCCGGCATCGCCGGCGATGCTCTCCCCGACGCGCTTGCCCTCGTCGGTCTGCTCGTAGAACACGGCCGGCGCGGCGGTGCCGCCTTGGATCGCCTGGATCGCCGTCTGGATCCGTTCGGCCGAAGGTTCGCTCTGCGGCGTGAGCCCCTCGATGCCGAGCTCGTGGAGCCCATACTCGGCCGCGAGGTACCCGAAGGCCTCGTGCGACACGACGAACGTCGTGAACGCGCAGCCGGCGAGTCCGCTGCGGTACGCGGCATCGAGCGCCTTCAGCTCATCGACGGTGCGCCGCTCGCCGTCGCGGTACAAAGCCTCGTGGCCCGGATCCGCGGCGACCAGACCGTCGGCCACCTCGGAGACGATCCGGCCCATCAGCACCGGGTCGAGCCACACGTGTGGGTCGTACGTGAGGCCCTCCTGGGTCGACGGCAGCAGATCGAGCCCCTGCGCGACCTTCAGCACGCGGCCGGAGGCGTCCTGCGCGGCCCTTTCGATGTCCGGCTGGAACCCGAAGTCCCCGAGGATCAGCACGACGTCGGCGGTCTGCAGGTCGGCGCGCTGGCCGGCGGAGAGCGTGACGTCATGGGCCTCGACCCCGGGTGGCGTGAGATCGTCGACCGAGACGAGGCTGCCGCCCACCCGCTCGGCCGCCCATGCGAGGGGGTAGAACGACGCCACGACGCTCACACGCCCCCCGTCCCCTCCGCCGACGCACGAGGTGGCGACGACGGCGCAGAGCGCGAGACCAGCGACGAGGACACTCCATCGGGGTCGCACACGCCCAAGACTAAACGAGAATGATTATCATTTCAAGTCCGAGCCGTCGGGACCCACCGGCAGGCCTCAGCCGTCGTGGAGCGCCCGCTTCACCTCACGGAGGGCTGCGGCGTCACCGAACCCGAGCTGCCGCGCCCGGGCAGCGTACGCGCGCGCAGCACCGGCGAGTTGCGCCCGCGCATCGAAGGACGGTTGAGGCAGCGCGTCGACCACGAAGGTGCCGAGCCGGCCCCGTCCGACGAGCAGGCCGGCGCCCTCCAACTCTCGGTAGGCACGCGCCACGGTGTTCGCCGCGCGGCCGAGATCCGCAGCGAGCTCGCGCACGGGCGGGAGGCGCTCCCCCGGCGCCAGCCGGCCCCGGTGCACGAGCGCCTCGATCTGTGATCGGAGCTGCTTGTAGGGCGGCACCTTCGAGCCGGGGTCAACCCGCACCTTCACCCCTTCATCATGCGGCAAGGGCGTGACGGACGACGGAGCTGTTCACCTTCGGGTCCGTGCCCGCCCTACTCGCGACCGGCCGCGACCGTTACCGCGCGGGGCCGGAATCGCCGGTAGCCCACCCAGACAGCGAACGCGAGCAGGGTGAGCGGCACGAGGTAACCCAGCCCTACGACCGTGACGTACACGACGCCGAGGAACCCATCCACCGCGTGTCGCCAGGCCTCTGAGAGGCTCGGCCGCTCGGCCGACGCGGTCTCCGGCGTGACGACCGGGGTGCCGGCCTCGTGCATCGAGACCTGGATCGTGGCGAGCTGCGTCTGATCCTCGAGCACCCGCAACTCCCCCCTGATCTGCTCGATGCGGAACTGCACGTCCTGTAGCTCGCTCTGCACGCGCAGCGTCGCCTCGATCGAGTTCGCCTGCTTCATGAGGCCGAGCAGGACCGCTTCCTGCGCCTCCCACGTCCGCAGGCGCGCCTGCAGATCGATGAACTGGGAAGTCACGACCTGTCCTCGGATCGACTGCCGCTCGACGGTGCCGAGCGCGCGTAGGTCTCGCATCGCGTCGTCGAACGAAGCAGCAGGGATCCGGATCGTGAGGTCGCCCGAATGCGACTTCGTGCCGGCCATCGACGACGACTCAACGTAGCCGCCGTACCGCCCGGCGACGAGCGTCGCCGCCTCGAAAGCCTGCCCGAAGCTGTTCTTGCCGACCTCGATCGTGAGCTGAGACGTTTTCACGACGTCGAGCCCCATCGGGGGCAGCGCGCCGATCGCCGTCACGCCCGCGCCACCGCCTCCTGCCGAGATCTCGCCGGTGGCGGTGAAGCCCTCCGCGCTCTGCGGGGCGAGCGCCGACGGGGCACGGCTCGAGCTCGCGGCCGAGCCGTCGGCGCCGCTGGACAGCTTGTTCAGCCCACCACCGCCCGACGTGACGAGGAACCCGACGACCGCCGCGAGGGCGAGGAACCCGACGAGGGATAGTGCGACCTTGCGCATGGTGGGTCTCCTTCGCTCCGGTGCGGCCGTTGGACGCCGGACCGACCGGAGACGTTCCCGCCGGCAGTCAGCCGACGAAGCGGACCCACCCGGTTAGAAGCCCGCCTTCCCCTTCTCCGGGAGCTCCGTGGCCGCCTCCTTCAGCGCGGTCCACACCTCCCGGAACACGTCGGCCGCAAACTTCGGCGGCTGGCTGTTCTCGCCACCGAGGGTTCCGCGGACGGCGGAAGTGGTGATCTCCACAGCCTTCTCGAACACCGGCCAATCGAGCTCGCGCGCCATGTTGAACCTCCCGTGATCATCGAACGAGCTTCAAGGGACGAAGCGCTGCCTAGACTACCCCGGAGTGAACGCGACCCACCCCGACCGCACGACCCTCACCGCGTTCTGCGCCGCCGTCCTCGTCGGCGGCACGAACATGGTCGCCGTTCGGATCAGCGATCGCGGCCTCGAGCCCTTCTGGGGCGCCACGCTGCGGTTCGCGATGGCGGCGGCCGTGATGCTCGTGATCGTGCGAGTACGGCGGCTTCCCTTCCCGCGCGGCCGGGCCCTCCGCTTCGCGGTCGCGTACGGCGCCCTGACCTTCGGCGCCTCGTTCGCCCTCTTCTACTGGGGGGTCGTGCGGGTGCCGGCGGGGACCGCGGGCGTGATCATGGCCTCGACGCCGTTGCTCGCGCTGTTGCTCTCGGTCGCTCACGGACTCGAGCCGTTCCGGCGGCGCGGCGCGGTGGGTGCTGGGGTCGCGCTCGCAGGGATCGCCGTGATCTTCGCCGGGCGGTCGGGAGGCGGGTTGCCGACCGCGTCCGTCCTCGCGATCCTCGCGTCCGCCGCTTGCGCGGCCGAGTCGGCCATCCTGTTGAAGCGCGCCCCGGAAGTGGACCCAGTAACGATGAACGCCGTCGCCATGGCCGTCGGGGCCCCGATCCTCCTCGCGCTCTCGTTCATCGGCCGTGAGACCCTCGGCGTGCCCGACCGCGGGAGCGTGTGGGCCGCGGTGCTCTTCATGGGGCTCTTGGGCACGCCGGCCCTCTTCTTCCTCTACGTGTTCGTGGTCCGTCGATGGACGGTATCGGCATCTTCGTACCAGTTCGTCCTCGCTCCCGTGGTCGCGATCGCCCTCGCGGCCCTGCTCCTGGGGGAGAGGATCACGCCGGCGATCCTCCTCGGTGCGCCGCTCGTGCTCGCCGGAGTGTGGATCGGCGCGCTCGCGTTGGATCGCGCACCGGTCGCGCTCGGAGGCCCTCCGTCAGGCACGTGAGCAGCTCGCCGACGGGGAACGGCCCCGTCCAGGCTCGAGCTCCTTCCACCACGCGGTCACGATCTCGAGGTAGACGCGGGACGAGCCTTCGTCGGTCGGGATCCGCGCGGACTCGAGGCACAGGCTGTCCGGCTCCTCGACCCAGCCCAGCGACCGATAGAGGGCCCGGGCTTGCGCGTAGCCGTCGTCGATCCCGGTACCCAGCCGCAGCCGAGCGAACCCGCGAGCGCGCCCCTCGGCTTCCGCGGTCCGCACCAGTGCCCGTCCGGTCCCTCCGCGTCGGTACGCCGGCATCACCTCGAGGTCGTAGAGGACCGGCAACCCGTGAGACTCCACGGTGTCGACGACGGCTCTGTCGTCGGGAAGCTCCAGCCCCACATGCCTGACCGGAACGTCACCGGTCCCCCTCCTCGAGCCTGTGGATCCGGAACGGCTCAGGCGCCGATCGGCACCTCCGGCAGCGACGCGAGAGCGGCCTCCTCGTCGGCGGGGTCGAACTCGACCTCGGGCAGGCGGCCGTTCAGGTAGTCGTCGTAGGCCTGCATGTCGAAGTTGCCGTGACCCGAGAAGGCGAGCAGGATCACGCGCTCCTCGCCGGCCTCGCGGGCCGCGATAGCTTCGTTCATCACGCCGCGGATCGCGTGCGCGGTCTCCGGCGCCGGCACGATGCCCTGCGTATGCGCGAAGAGTACGCCCGCCTCGAACACCTCGTTCTGCGTATAGGCCGCGGCTTCCATGTATCCGTCCCTCACGAGGAGCGAGAGCGACGACGCGTCGCCGTGGTACCGGAGACCGCCGGCGTGCACCGGCGCCGGCACGAAGTCGTGGCCGAGCGTGTACATCGGAAGGAGCGGCGTGAGCTTCGCCGTGTCCCCGAAGTCGTAGGCGAACCTCCCCTTGGTGAGGGTCGGGCAGGCCGCCGGCTCTGTGGCCAGGAACCGCGTGTCCGGAGTCTCGCCGCGCAGCTTCCCGGCCATGAACGGATACGAGAGGCCCGCGTAGTTCGAACCGCCACCCACGCAGCCGATCACGACGTCCGGGCGCTCCTCCGCCATCTCCATCTGCTTCTGCGCCTCGAGCCCGATGACCGTCTGGTGGAGCAGCACGTGACCGAGGCACGAGCCGATCGAGTAGTTGGTGTCGGCGCTCCCCGTGGCCGCCTCGATGGCCTCGCTGATCGCAATCCCAAGTGAGCCGGTGGAATCCGGATGCTGCTCCAGCACCGTTCTGCCCGCCTGCGTGGTCTCGGACGGCGACGGGATCACCTTCGCCCCGAACGTCTCCATGAAGATGCGCCGGTACGGCTTCTGCTCATACGAGGCCTTCACCATGTACACGAGGCAGTCGAGGTCGAAGAACCGGCACGCCATCGCGAGGGCCGAGCCCCACTGTCCCGCACCGGTCTCGGTCGCGAGGCGTCGGACGCCCGCTTCCTTGTTGTAGTAGGCCTGAGCGACGGCTGTGTTCGGCTTGTGAGACCCGGCGGGCGAGGTGCCCTCGTACTTGAAGTAGATGTGCGCCGGCGTCTCCAGCGCCTGCTCTAGGCGCGTCGCGCGCTGGAGCGGCGTCGGCCTCCACAACCGGTAGATGTCGATGACCGGACCCGGGATGTCGATCCACTGCTGCGTCGAAACCTCCTGCATGATCAGCGCCTCGGGGAAGATCGGTGCGAGCAGGTCGGGCGTGATCGGCTGAAGCGTGCCCGGGTGCAGCGGCGGGAGCGGCGTCGTCACGCCCGCGAGGTCCGGCATGATGTTGAACCAGGCGGTCGGGATGTCTGCGGGCGAGAGATCGAAACGCGTACGCTCGGTCATCGGAACCTCCTGTGGGGAAACGTGACCGCGAGCCTAACGAGTGCGGCTCCCGGTGACCAGCCCCTGATCCCCACCAGCGACCGGCTTCAGGCGGCCCGCCGGGCCGCTCCCCGCGCTGCCGACGCGCGCACGGCCTTACGCCTCGCCGCTCACCGGCCGGAGCTCGATCCAGCCGTCGTCGGTGACACGCACCGGGTACACGGGCAAAGGATCCTCGGCCGGGCCCTTTACCGGCTCGCCGTTCCGTACATCGAACGCGCTTCCGTGGCAGGGGCAGACGACCGTGTCGGCCATCTCGTCGAGCTCTCCCTCCGCGAGCGAGCACCCTTCGTGCGTGCACTCGTCGCCGAAGGCGAACACCTCGTTCTCCAAGTGCGCGATCGTCACACGTCCCACGGTGAGGTCGTAGGCGCGCAGCTCCCCGTCGGGGATCTCGGCCAGCGATGCGGTCCGAACGAAGCCGTCATCCACGTTGCTCACCGTCCTCCTCGCGCCGCCGGCACGCGGCGCATCGCCGACCATCCGCGCTGCAGCACCGTCGCACCGCCCAGCGCCACGAGCAGCGCGAGCATCAGCAGCAGCGCGCCCGGCACCATCAGGCCAATCATCAACGCGAGGAAGCGCTCAAGCCGCTGGAAGAACCCCTCGGACAGCGAGACGTCGACCGCCTCCGCCGCCGCGCGGATGTGGCTCACCATCAGCGTGATGACGAGCGTCGCCAGCGCGAGTCCGGCCTCGAGCCGGTCGCCCTTGCCGGCGAGCGACCAGTACAGGCACGAGAACAGGATCACGTCCGAGACCCGGTCGAGGACCGAGTCCAGGAACGCGCCGCTCCGCCGCTCCTCCCCGCGCAGCCGCGCCACCGCACCGTCGAAGATATCGAACAGCCCCGCAGGGATGAGCAGCAGTCCTGGCAGGAAACGGCGGCCGGTGAGGAACAACCACCCGACGATCACGTTCGTGGCGAGCGAGGCGAGCGTGAGCTGCCACGGCCGAACGCCGAGGCGGTACAGGCCGGCGAGGATCGCGCGGTACGGCCACATGAAGACGAACCGCATCGCCGGGCCGGCGACGCCCTGGCTCTCGCGGGGCGCCGGCATGTCGCGGACGCGAGGCGCCGGATGCTCGTCGGGTCCCGTCGCCGGGTGGTCGCTCATCGTCCCCAGAAGGCTATCGCCGCGACCGTTCCGTCGCGAACCGTGGACGGCTAAGCGCGCGGCTCGAACCCGACGACTAGGTAATGGAAGGTCCCGCCCGGCGCCTCGTAGGCGACCTCGTCGTCGAGGTGTGCGCCGACGATCGCGCGGCCGAGCGGCGACGTGGTCGTGATCGTGCGGACGCCGGCCGCCCGCTCTTCCGCCGATTCGGCGAGCAGGTACGTCTCATCCTCGGGGTCGTCCTCGTCGAGCGGCCGGATGGTCACGAGCATCCCGGCGGTGACGAGATCGGACTCCGGCGACGCCTCGATGATGTCGGGGTCGCGGAGCATCCGCTCGAGGCTGCCGATCCGCGACTCCATCAGCCCCTGCTCGTTCTTCGCCGCGTCGTACTCGGCGTTCTCGCGGATGTCGCCGTGCTCACGCGCGGCCTTCAACCGCTCCGCGATACGCGCGCGTCCGACCGTCTTCAGCTCCTCGAGCTCGGCCTTCAGGCGCACGTAGGCATCGAGCGTGAGCGACGCCGTGGACTCCTGCCCGGCCTTGCGCGGCGGCCGGTTCCTCAGCTCTTCGGGCAGGTCCATGGCCTCGGAATCTATCAAGCGGGCGGGCGCGCCTCCCGATACGAGGGGGGACGACCGGATACCATGCCATCAGGCTCGGATCCGTCTGGGCGACGAACGGTCGGGACGCCGACGCGGACCGGTCGTCATACGGAGAAGGGGGTCGACCATGGCTGCCATGTACCGGCGGGTGCTCCTCTGCCTCGCCGTGATGTCCCTCGCGCTCGCCGGCGCGCTGCCCGCGCATGCCCAGACCGTCATCGCGCCGGCGCCCTCGGCCGCGGGCAGCACGCCCGAGGAACGGGCCGCCGCGATCGCCAGGCCCGCCATCGTCTACATCGAGCAGGACTGGAAGGCGTGGGTGAAGGTGCCCGCAAGCTCCGACATGTACTTCCAGGGCTACGTGAACAGCGGGAAGCCGTTCACGTGGGGCACGCGGTGCAGCGGGTTCATCGTCGAGCCCACCGGCTATATCGTCACGGCTGGCCACTGCGTCGACCCCGGCGAGGAGGGCGCCCGCGGAACGGCGCTGCAGCTCGCCGTCCAGTGGCTCGCCGACAACGGCTGGATCTACCGCCGCGACGCCAGCTACTGGCTGAACGAGGCGCACCTCTTATGGGGCGTCGAGGGCGAGGAGAAGGGCTCACCGCCCGACCTGCAGGTGTTCGTGCAGCGCGGCGTGGCCGCCGGCGGAGTGCGGACCGGCCAAGCGTTCCCGGCCCGGGTCGTCGACTACCAGCCCTGGAGCGAGGGCGACGTCGCCCTGATGAAGATCGAGGCGTCCGACCTTCCGGTCGTGCTGCTCGCGACCACCGAGTCGATCGACATCGGCACTCCGGTTCTGTCGATCGGCTACCCGGGATCGACCGACTCCGTCACGGACCAGTCGTACGAGCCGACCTTCAAGGACGGCCAGGTCAGCGCGGAGAAGACGCGCGAGGGCGGGCTGTTGCCCGTCTACGAGATCAGCGCAGCCCTCTCCAGCGGCATGAGCGGCGGTCCGACCGTGAACATGAACGGTGACGTCATCGGCGTGAACAGCTTCCTCATCACGGGCGAGACGCAGGCGTTCAACTTCATCACGCCGTCGTCGCTCGTCTCGGAGGTGCTGGGCCGCAACGGCATCACGAACGCGCTCGGACCGATCGACGAGGCCTATCGCGCCGGGCTCGACGCCCTCTACGCGGGCGACTACCAGAAGGCCATCGCGGAGTTCGACAAGGTCCTCGCGCTCGCGCCGACGCACCAACAGGCGCAGGAGTACAAGGTCGAGGCCACGAAGCTCGCCGCGGCCTCGCCACAACCGACGGCGACAGGCGGAGGGGAGGCGGCCGGCGGTGGGTTCCCGGTGTGGGCGATCGCGCTCGTCGCCGCGGCCGTCGTGGTGGTCGCGATCCTGCTGATCGCTCTGACCCGGCGAGGCCGCGCACGCTCGGCGGCGCCGCCGGCGCAGCCGGTGGCCCCGCCGACGGTCGGCACGCCGGTGCCTCCTCCGGCAGCGGAAGCGGCGAAGGTCGGGTTCCAGCCGGCCACGGGCCCAGCGGGGGTCGCACCGCCCCCGCCGCGTGCCGCCGAGGCCGCGGAGGCCGCGAAGCGCGCCGTGCCCGCCGAGGAGGTGACGCAGGAACCGCACTTCTGCGCGAACTGCGGCCAGGAGCTACAGCCCGGCGCGCGCTTCTGCGCGAGTTGCGGTCATCCCGTGGGCTGAGATCGGTCCCGTCCAAGGGGTTCGACCCGATGGGCGACGAACTCGAAGAGGCGCGCGCCAAGATCGCGCGTCAGGCTGGGGAGATCGAGCGGCTCCGTCGACGGCTGTCAGATGAGGGCTTCGCCGAGGATCTCCGGCAGACGCTGACGCTGGCCGCGGCAGCCGGCACCATCGGCTCTCCGGTCAGGCACGGGCTACTGCTCCAGATGATCGTCGAGACGGCCGCGGCCGTGATCGGCGCTCGTGCGGGATCCCTGTTCCTGATCGATTTCGCAACGGATGAGCTGGTCTTCGAGGTGGCGTTCGGGTCCCGTGCCGAGCAGATCGAGGGTCACCGCATGCCCGCCGACCGGGGGATCGCGGGGCTCGTGGCAACGAGTGGCCAGCCGATGGCGGTCTCCGACGCCCGCGACAACCCCCAGGTCTTCAAGGACATCGGCGACCGCATCGGGTACCACCCCGAGAGCATCCTCTGCGTGCCGCTCTTCTACGCGGACCGGGTGCTCGGCGTGTTCGAGATGCTCGACAAGGTCGGCGCACCCGCGTTCTCCAGAGAGGACATGCGCACGCTGGGGATGTTCGCGAACCAGGCCGCGGTGGCGATCGAGCTGTCACGCACCTACCGGCACGTCGCGCCGCTGATCGGCGAGCTGCTCGCCTCGCTGGGCGACATCGCCGCCGACCAGAAGCGGACGTTGTTGGAGCGGTCCGAGGCATTCGCGGCCCACGCGGAGGAGGAGGTCTCGTACCGGGAGACGCTGGATCTCGCGAAGCTCATCCAGGAGATCGCGTGGCGAGGCGACGAGGAGCGGGCTGCCTGCCTCGCCATCCTGCGCGGGTTCGCCGACTACCTGCGCTCGCGGCCGGAGCCCGAGGAGATGTGATGGCGGAACCACACCCCGCCTGGTCGGCGCCCTTCGAGCGCGGCGTTCTACGCAAGCTCGAGCCGGTCCTGCCGCTCGAGGACATCACGCCGGAGTGGGCGTGGGGAGGCAGCACCGGCAGGGGCGTGAAGGTGGCGGTGGTCGATAGCGGGATCGACGCGTCCCACCCGGCGGTCGGGCATGTGGAGGGCTGGGTCACGGTGGACGAGGGGCCGGGGGGGACCGTCTTCGACACTGCCCCGCACGAGGACCTCTTCGGTCACGGCACCGCGTGCGCCGGCATCATCCGTGCCATCGCGCCCGATTGCGAGCTGCACAGCGTGCGGGTGCTCGGCAGGGCGCTGCTCGGACGCGGTTCCGTCTTCGTCGCCGGTCTGCGATGGGCCATCGAGAACGCCATGCACGTATGCAATCTCAGCCTGACCACGTCGAAGAAGGAGTTCTTCGGCGTTCTGCATGAGCTCGTCGACCAGGCCTACTTCCGGAACATCATGCTGGTGACGTCCGCGAACAACATGCCGGTGCGGAGCTTCCCCGCGGTCTTCTCCTCCGTCATCTCGGTCGCGTCGCACGATTCGGACGAGCCGTACCTGTTCTACTACAACCCGGAGCCGCCGGTGGAGTTCGGTGCGCACGGCGTCGGTGTGCGGGTGGCGTGGATGGACGGGGGATGGATCACCTCGACCGGGAACAGCTTCGCCACGCCGCACATCAGCGGCATCGTAGCGAAGATCCTCGGGAAGCATCCCGAGCTGACGGCGTTCCAGATGAAGGCCGTGCTGCGAGCTCTTGCCGCCAACGTGTACCGGGAAGCCGCCGGGTGAAGGGGACGGAAGTGTCGCAGACGCCGGAGCCGCCTTTCCTGGAGGCGGTCCCGATCTTCGAGGGCCTAGCGCCCGAGCAGCTCGCGCTCGTCCGGGAGCGGTTGCACGAACGGCCGGTGCCCGCCGGTACCGAGATCATCACGCAGGGAGAGTCCGGCGATGCGCTCTTCGTCGTCGCCGAGGGCAGCGTGAAGGTCCATCGCCGGCGACCGGATGGCGGAGAGGTGATCCTCGCCGTGCTGGGCCCCGGGGAGGTCCTCGGGGAGATGAGCCTGGGCGAGAGCCGCGTTCACTCGTCCAGCGTGGCAACGCTCCAGGATTCGCGCGTGCTGTGGCTCAACGGCGAGACCTTCAGATGGATGCTCGCCGAGATGCCGTCGGTGCGGTCGGGGTTGGTCGAGCTCCTGTGCAAACGCCTGCGTCTCGCCGACACCAGGCTGGAGACGCTCGCGGCGCTGGACGTGGAGGGTCGTGTCGCGCGGGTGCTGCTCGCGCTGGCCGAGGAGTACGGTGAGCCGAAGACCCGCGGCGGGATCCTCATCCCGATCCCCCTGACGCAGAGCGACATCGCGGCCATGACGGGCGCCTCCCGCGTCAGGGTCAACCAGGTCCTCTCGAGGTTCAAGGCCCACGGCTGGGTCACGCTAGACGGCCAGCGGCGCACCAGCGTGCGTGATGCCGCCGCGCTCGAGGCGCTGCTGCTGAGCCCCGAGGGAGTCCAGGCACCGACCGTTCATTCCTTTACACGGGGTCGGTCAAATCCTTGATTGCACGGGCGAGAGACGTGGTGTTATACGCACGTAGATGGATCTGGGACGCGGCGGGCCGGCTCAGGGGGTGATGCTTCGGAGGCTCGACCGCAGCTGACGGTTCCGGCGACCAGGTGTCGCGGAAAGGAGAGGCCGTTATGACACAGGGACCGATCGACGAACTGCCCGAAGGTGCAGAGGCGGCGTCGCAAGAGTTCCAGGACGCGGTGCAGGCCGCCGACCGGGCGCGGCTCGAGCTGATCCTCAACAAGGCCGCGGAGGACCCGGCGTGGAAGAAGCAGCTGCTCGACGACCCCGAGGCGGCGCTCGCCTCCATCGGCGCCAGCGGACCGCCGGACGTCGGTGAGGTCGCCGGCCAGTACCACTGGCGCACGAAGTGGGTGTATCGGTGGACGTGGTGGGGCGGCTGGGGCTGGTACCACTGGACCTGGTAGCAGCACCGGCCGCGGAGGCCAGGGGGCGGCGGCATCATGCCGCCGCCCCCCGTTCGTTCCGTGCGTGGCTCAGGCCGGTGCGGCCCGTGATCGCCGGTGGGTGATACCTCCTTCCTCGACGCGATCTCCAGGTCCGTGTCGCGCCCATGGGTCGTGAGGAGGCCGCGCGGCGGACCGTGGATCGGGGTCCGGCGACGCGGCGAGCGACCGCCCGCGGCGGGGTGGAAGCTGCACGTGTCGGCCACACCGCTGTCGGCGGGCGACGTGCTCGCCCGCGCCCTTCCGGTCCTGCTCGAGGCAGGGGCCGCGTTCAAGGTCGCCGCGTCGCCGTCTGTCGTCGCGGCGCTGAACGAGGGCGAGGGTGGGATCTCGCAGGTCGGCAAGTTCCTCACCGTCTACCCCTGTGACGAGGAGCAGGCCGTGAAGCTCGCCGCAGCCCTCGACCGGGCGACCCGCGGGCTCCGGGGACCGCGCGTGGAGACGGACCGCGAGCTTCGTTTCGGCAGCCTCGTGCACTACCGGTACGCCGCGTTCATAGGCGGGCCGCACGATCCCGAGCCGTCTCCACCGACCCCGGACCCGTTCGTCGCCGCCGGCGTCGCCGAGGCGCAGGAGCACCGTCCCGTAGCCGGCCGGTATGTGCTCGTGTCCACGCTGCACCGCTCGGCGGGCGGCTCGGTGCACCTCGCCGCCGATGTGGAGAGCGGCACGGCGTGCGTGCTGAAGCGCGCGGGGCGCGACGCGCGAACGGGGCCCGACGGGCGGGACGCTCGCGACCACCTCCGCCACGAGGCATCCGTCCTTGAGCGGCTGGCGCTCGATCCTCGGTTCCCTGCCGTCCGCGACCTTATCGAGGAGATGGGGGACCTCTACCTTGTGATGGAGCACTTGGCCGGACGGACGCTCGGGTCGGAGGTGACCGGACCGTGCGGGACGGAGCGGACCGTCGCCTGGGGACGGCAGCTCGCGTCGGCCCTCTGCGCGATCCACCGTGCGGGACTGGTCTATCGTGACCTCGATCCAGCGAACGTGATCGTGGGCGAGGACGGAGTCGTGCGGCTCGTTGACTTCGAGTTGGCGTGTGACATCGGATCGACGGGCGAGGCTGTCGGCACGCCCGGCTACTGCTCGCCGCAGCAGATCACCGGAGCTCCAGCCGCCATCGCCGACGACGTCTACGGGCTCGGCGCGGTCCTGCATTTCCTCGCCACGGGGGCCGACCCGGGTACCCCGGACACCGGGGCGCTCGAGCAGGGGCTGGAGCGCGTGATCGCCCGCTGCCTCGACGAGGACCCGGATGTGCGGTACCCGTCGACGGAGGAGCTGGACTCGGCGCTGGCCGAACTGAAAGCATCGTCATGAGCGAGGTCACCTGGCAGGACTTCCCCGGCAAGCGCGTGCGAACCCGTGCCCCCGCCGGGTCGTACGCGGCCGCCCGCGCTCCCGAGGTACTGCGGGAGGCCGAGCGCGTCGCCGAGACCCTCGAGGACCTGCTGTGCCCGAAGGCCCCCGGTCCCCGAGCCGATCTCTATCTCGTAGACCAGGTCAGCGGCGTCGGCGAGGGACCGTCCGGGACCTCGGGCGCGGTGCTGGAGGTCGCACCGGGCGAGCCGCCCGCCCCCGTCGCGTGGTCGCTCGCGCGGGTGGTGCTCTCCGGCTGGTTCGGGCCCGACGCGGTGTCGGCAGAAGTCGTGGTCGACGGCATCGCGGGGTTCGCGGCCGCGACGACCGGGACGGGGCCGTCGGTCGAGGAGGCCGACCGGTGGGTCCGCGAGAGCCTTGGCTCGGGGCGGCCGGTGTCGGTCGTCGGCGGGCGGGGTGGTGCGGACGAAGGCCCGCCGCCCGGCATGGGCGGCCAACCGCCGGGGTTCGAGAGTGGCTCGCCCGGGATGCAGGGTCCGCCGGGAGGCGCCCCGCTCGGAGGCCCGCCGGTGTCCGAGCAAGACGCGGCGCGTCTGGCGGCTACCTCGTTCATCGGGTACCTCGTCGGAGCGTTCGGGGGTGAGGCGCTCCGCGCCTTCCTCGAGAGCTACGACCCCGAACGCCGGGACCAGGCGGCCACGACCGCGTTCCAGCAGCCGCTCGGGAGCCTCGAGGAATCGTGGCTGAAGGGTTTGAGTCAGGGCGGTGTCGGCGGAACGTTGAACTCGTTCTTCCGCAACGTCCTCCCGCACTTCAAGCCGTACTGGTCGCGGCAGGTCGAGGTGTTGGCCTACATGATCATCGGGTCGCTCATGGCGGTCGTCGCGATGCCGGTGGCGATCGGCGCCGCCGTCGGTGCGCTCGGCGGCGAGGCCCGACAGCCGCAGGAGTCGACCGGCTTCCTCGCGACGATCATCCGGAACGTCCAGCAGTGGCTCACGAGCGGCGACATCGAGTCGAAGCTCCTGGTCTTCATCCTGGTGCTGCTCGTGATCTACACGTTCGAGGCGCTCATCACGATGCGGCGTGCGGTCGTGAGCGAGACCATCACGCAGCGCCTGCTCATGGATCTGCAGGACCGGATGTTCGACCACCTCCAGCGCCTACCGCACAGCTTCTACTCGCACGCGAACGTCGGCGACGTCATGGCGCGGCTGTCGGGCGACATCCAGATGGTGTCCATGACGATGACCGAGGTCCTGAACCAGGGCCTGTACCTCGTGATCAGCTTCGTCATGGCGGGCTTCGCCGTGGTGACGCTGAACCTGTGGCTCGGCCTTCTCGTACTCGTCGTCGTCCCCATCTTCATCGTCACGTACAAGGTGCTCGGCGCCCGTCTCGCGCGCGCGAGCTACGAGCGCGGCAATCGGGCCGGAGATGCCGCGAACCTCACGCAGGAGAACCTGTCGGCGCAAGCCGTCGTGAAGGCGTTCGGGCTGGAGGAGCGAGCCAGTGCCTCGTACCACGCACGGCTGGTGGGCGTACTGAAGTCGGCACTGCGCATGGTCGGGATCTCGGCGCTGTTCGACGCGGCGACGAGCATCGCCATCACGATCGGTCAGCTGATAGTGCTGGGGTTCGGCGGCTGGCTCGTCCTGAACGACAAGATGGAGCTCGGCGTTCTGGTCGCGTTCCTGGGCCTCCTCCCGTCCCTCCTCCAGCCGATCGCCCAGTTCTCCGGGATCGGCGAGACCGTGCAGCAGACGGCAGGGTCCCTCGCCCGCGTGTCCGAGCTGCTCGACGTCCCGGTCACGATCGCCGACGCGCCGGACGCGGTCCCCCTCGGGCCGCTCTCGAACGAAATCCGCCTGGAGGGCGTGACGTTCGCCTACGACGACGGCAGGCCGATCCTCCGAGACTTCGACCTGACGATCCCCGCGGGCGTCATGGCCGCGATCGTGGGACCTTCCGGGTCCGGGAAGAGCACGATCGTCAACCTGCTCCTGCGCTTCTGGGATCCGCAGGAAGGGCGCGTGCTGTTCGACGGTCGGGATCTACGCGACATCACGCTGAGGTCGCTTCGGGGCCAGACCGGGCTCGTCTTTCAAGACACATTCGTGTTCAACACGACCGTCCGGGAGAACATCGTGATCGGACGGCCGGACGCATCCGACGAGGAGATCGTCGTCGCCGCCCGGGGGGCTCGGCTCGCGGAGTACGTCGACTCGCTCCCGGCCGGGTACGACACGGTGCTCGGCGAGCGTGGACTGCGTATGAGCGGGGGGCAGCGGCAACGACTGGCGATCGCGAGGGTTCTGCTGCGGGACCCTCGCCTCATGGTCCTCGACGAGGCCACCAGCGCGCTCGACGCGGAGACCGAGACCGGCATCCTGGAGACGCTGGAGGAAGTCGCGAAGGGTCGCACCACCGTCGCGATCACCCACCGCCTCTCACTGGCGGCGAAGGCCGACCTCATCTTCGTGATCGACCGAGGACGACTCGTGGAGCAGGGAACTCACGCCGAACTCTCGACCGCCGGCGGACTGTACCAGCGCCTGTACGAGGCGCAGTCCCGCTACTCGGCCGTGCCGGCGGAGGCGGCCGAGGCCGAGATCGCTCGCCTGCACGCCGTGCCGCTCTTCGCCGGCCTACCCGAAGAGGCCATCGCTGCCATCGCCGCGCAGACGCGTCCGGAGGTCTGCAACCCAGGACAGGACGTCGTGCGCCAAGGCGAGCCGGGTGATCGCATGTACCTGGTGGACGACGGCCGGCTCGACGTGCTCGTCGCGGGGCCCGCCGGTGAGCGCCACGTCTCGAGCCTCGGCCCGGGCGACTTCTTCGGCGAGATGGCGCTCCTCGACCGGGCACCGAGGAACGCAACGGTCCGAGCCGCGACGCCCTGCCGGCTGTTCGCGCTGACCGCTGCGGACCTCCGTGCGTTGCTCGAGCGGCACCCGTCGATCCGGTCCGAGATCGAGCGCGTCGAGGAGGCGCGTGCGTCCGCGCTCGAGGCCGCGAACGCGGCGTCCGGCGAAGTCGCCGGGCTCCGGCCATAGACTTGGGGCATGGCGACCTTCTGCCCCAGGTGCGGGACCCAGAACCGGGAGCTCGCGCACTTCTGCCTGCACTGCGGCTCGCCGCTGACGGCGCTCTGCGTCCGCTGCCGAGAGCCGCTGCCGGCAACGGCCCGCTTCTGCCCCGCGTGCGGCGCGCCAGCCCCACGGGCCCACCCTGAGGAGGCCGCCCCAACCGAGGAACGCCGGATGGTCACGGTCCTCTTCGTCGACATCGTCGGCTTCACGGCGCGCTCCGACCGGGCCGATCCGGAGGAGGTCCGCCGCCCGCTACTCCCCTTCCACGCCCGGGTGAAGGAAGACATCGAATGGTTCGGGGGAACGCTGGACAAGTTCATCGGCGACGCCGCCATGGGCGTCTTCGGTGCCCCGGTGACGCACGAAGACGATCCCGAGCGGGCTGTGCGAACCGCGCTGCGGATCCTCGAGACCGTCCAGAAGCTGAACGAGGCCGACCCGAGCCTGGGCCTCGCGGTGCGCATCGGCATCGAGACGGGCGAGGCCGTCGTGGCGCTGGGAGGTAGTGGACCTCTGGTAGGTGAGCGGGTCGCGGGAGATGTCGTGAACACCGCCTCGCGGATCCAAGGGGTCGCGCCGGCGGGAGGGATCGTCGTGGGCGAGGGCACCTACCGGCTGATCCGCGACGTCGTCGACGCCGAGCACATGGAGCCGACGTCGGTGAAAGGCAAGGCCGAGCCCCTGCGCGTCTTCCGTGTCCACGGGATCCGGCGTCGGGAAGAGTTCGACGCCGCCGGCCCCCACGCCCCGTTCGTCGGCAGGGATCGGGAGCTCGAGCTCCTCGAGCAGACCTTCGCCCGGGTCGTCGGAGAGCCCACCGTGCGGCTCGTCACGATCGTGGGTGAGCCGGGGATCGGCAAGAGTCGGCTGCTCTCGGAGTTCCTCGACCGCCTGGAGATGCTCCCCTCGCCGCCCCTCTGCCGCGTGGGCCGTTGCTCGCCCTACGGCGAGAGCGCCGCGGTCGCAGCATTCAGCGAGATCGTCCGCGCCCAGGCCGGTATCTCCGACGCCGACGCCCCAGACGAGGCGGCCGCGAAGCTCTCCGCGACCCTCGCGACCCTCGAGCCCCGACCGAGCGAGCAGGAGTGGTTGCGCGCCCGCCTGGCTCCGCTGGTGGGGCTGCGGGGCGGCATCGCCGGAGCCGTCGACCGGGAGGAGTCCTTCGCCGCCTGGCAGCGGTTCGTATGGGCCGTCGGGTCGCAGCGTCCGTTGGTCCTGGTCTTCGAGGGATTGCAGTGGGCCGACCCCGCGGCCCTGGCCTTCGTCCGGCACTTGGCGGAACGCCTCGCCAGAGTCCCGGTGCTCCTCGTCTGCACGGCCCGTCCCGAGTTCCTGGAGGAGCACTCGGACTGGCCGACGGCCTCAGCCGGGGCCGCGACCATCTCGCTCTCCAGGCTCTCGGACACCGACATGACGATGCTCCTGACCGCTCTGCTTGGGGGGTCCATGCTGCCCGTGGAGACGATGGCGGCTCTGGTCGACGCCGCCGGGGGCAACCCCTTCTACGCGCACGAGTTCGTCCGCATGCTCGCTGCGGAGGAGGCGGCGACCTCCTCCACCGGGGAGGCCACCGGCGGGCGGATCCGGGTTCCCGCGAGCGTGCAAGCTCTGGTCGCCGCCCACCTCGACGCGCTGCCACCGGAGGAACGGCTCCTTCTTCAGGACGCTGCCGTGGTCGGAGACGTCGTGTGGCCGGGGGCTCTGGCCGCGATGTCCGGTAGCGACGAGCGGACGGTCCGGGAGGGCTTACGCGGCCTGGCCGACAAGGGACTCGTTCGCGCTTCCCCGGACGGATCCACGCTGGGTGAGGCCAGCTACGTCTTCGCCTACACGCTCCTGCGCGAGGTGGCGTATAGGCAGATCCCGAGGGGTGCCCGCGCCAGCAAGCACCGGGCGGCCGCCGAATGGGCCGAGCGGAAGGCGGGCGAGCGAGCCGGGGAATTCGCCGAGTTCCTGGCCCACCACTACGCGCTCGCCTGGCGCCTCCTCCGTGCCGCCGGCGCAGCCGACCAGGCCACCGAGTTGGATGAGCGAGCCCGAAGATACCTGGAGATGGCGGGCGACCGGGCCCTTGCCGTCGATGAAGCCCGTGCCGATTCCCACTACAGGAGCGCCCTGGACCTCCTGCCGCCGGGACACCCCGACCGGCCCGCCGTCCTGGTCAAGGTGGCTCGTACCGGGCACCGCGTCGGGCGACTGTCCAGCAGGGAGGCCCTGACCGCGTACGAGGAGGCCGTGAAAGGATTCCGCACGCACGGGAACGATCTCGGCGCCGGCGAAGCCATGGTCCGTGCCGCCCTCCAACTCGGGATGCTGGGAGACCGGGCCCGTACCCGTGAGCTGATCCAGGACGCCATCGAGCTTCTGGAGACTCAGCCGCCGGGTCGTGAGCTGGCCCTCGGCTACGCGGCTCGGGCGGAGGAGGAGATGCTTGCCGGGCGGTCCGCGGAGTGCCTGGAATGGGCGCAGCGGGCCCTCGCGCTGACGCGCAGCCCAGGCCTGGAGGAGGTGGCGGTCATGGCCCACCATCTCCGCGGCAACGCCCGCTGCGAGTTGGGGGACCCGATGGGGCTGGACGACCTCCGGGAGGCCATCCGGGTGAGCTCGGAGGCCGGTCTGGGCCTCGAGACCGTGCGTTCCTACTCCTACCTCGGCGAATGGCTCTGGCTCACGGAGGGCCCGGGCGCCGGCCTTGAACTCTACGAGCAGGCGATCGAGCTCGCCGAGCGTCGAGGGTTCCCTCTTCAGGCGATGTGGGCCCGCGTGGGGTCCCTCTGGCTCCTGTTCGACCTGGGGAGATGGGACGAACTCGTGCGGCGCACGGGCGAGGTGATGGCGGCGAGCAGTGAGCTTGGCGACAACGCGATCGCTCCGGTGGCTCCCACATACCTCGCCCGGGTCCTGTCGGCGCGGGGCAGGGCCGATAGCGCGGCGGCCCTACTCGCCCGCGCCCTCCCCGAGGCCAGGCAGCTCGAGGATCTCCAGGTCCTAGGGCCGGCCCTGGTCACCGCGGCCTTGGTGGAGGAGACTCGGGGAAACCTGGGTGCGGCGACGGTTCTCGTCCGGGAACTGGAGGAAGTCACCCGGGACCGCTCGCCCGTGTACCGAGAGTCCCACCTGCCGGACGCGGTTCGCGTCTGCCTCGCGGCGGGGGAGCTGGAGCTCGCCGACCGGCTGCTCGCCGATGCCCGCAGCCACGTCACCCGTTGCCGCCACTGCGTGACCACCGTCCGCGCCCTCGTTCACGAGGCCAAGGGCGAGATGGGCCCGGCCCTGGAGGGATTCGCCGCGGCCGTCCGAGATTGGACCTCCTTCGGATCCGCCCTCGAGCGGGCCTTTGCACTCATGGGGGCGGGCCGATGCCTCCTAGCCGTTGGGCGGGAGGGGGAGGCCACAGCCAGGTTCGAGGAGGCCCGCGCCGCCTTCGCCGCCCTCGGCGCCGAGCCGATGGCTGAGGAAGCCGAGCGAGCGCTGCCCCAGATCGCTCCCTCGGCCCGGCCGTCCAAGTAGCGGATCGCCGGGCGTCAGGCCAGCGCTCGCTTCAGGACCGAGCACGCCCGCAGAGTCACCCACTTGCTCGGGGCGCTTTGCTTCTCGATATCGGTCCAGGTCTTGCCGTTGTACGCGTAGCGGTTGCGCCAGCGGCCCTCGCCGTCCTGCAGCGAGCGTAGCCACTCGATCGAGTTCGACAGGCGCGGGTCCTTCGCGTGGTCCAGCTCGGCGAGGACTTCGAGGTTCTGGAGTACATCGGCCACGTACCCGGACGGGAAGCCGAGCTTGAACCACGAGGAGCTCACCTTCGAGCCCGTCGGGTAGTCGGCCTTCGCGGGATCGCGCGAGAGCAGGAACGCCACGCCCTCATCGATCGCGCGCCGCACGTGCGGCTTCCGTTCCCGCGGCGGGATCCGGGCGAGACCTCGCAGCGCCTTGATCGCGCCCCATGCACACGGCAGCTTGTAGTTCACGGCGCACGCGAACCCGGGACCGCTCGTCCCCGACGCGTAGTAGCGATCGAACCCCTCGCCGGTGATCGAGCGCGCCTGCCATTCGACCGCGCGACGGACGCGTTCGTCGTCGAGCCACCCGAAGCCGATCAGCGACCGCAGCAGGTTGCCGTTCAGGCAGTGCGCCACGCTGGACGGCACCGGCGGCCGGTCCTCGCGGGTCCCGGCGGCGCCGAACCCACCCGTCTCCGCCTGGCTGTGCGACAGCACGTACCCGCACGCTCTCCGGATCCGCGGGTCGCGCCCGTCGGCACCGAGCTGGTCGAGGAAGATGAGCGACCACGTGGTACCGCGGTACTTCGTCGTGTAGCCGGGGCCGGGTTTCACCCACCAGCCCTCAGGCGACTGCGCCGCAAGGATGGCGGCGATCGGGTCGACGCGCATCGCAGCCGCCCGTGCCCTCCGGACCTTAGGCGAGTCCTCCGGCTCCTCGAGCAGCATCCGGAGCGCGAGGTGCTTCACGGCGGGCGTGTCGTCGCCCAGCAGCCAGGGCACCGGGTCGCCGTTAAGGGCTTCGCGCCATCTCTCCATCGGGTTGCCTCCCGCGCGGCTCGCATGTGGCAGTCTAGGTCGCCGGTCCGCCGCGGCGCTCGAGTTGACCGCCCGCGCCGCGGTTGCCTAGCGTGGCGCCCGAAACACGGGCTCTTGAGTGCGGGCTTGACCACCGAAGGAGCGGGATGCGATCGAGCGCCGAGCCGAAGGACTTCGTCGCGCGCCCTGCGCGCGTCTTGCTGTTCGTCACGTGCCTGGTCGACCTGCTGTTCCCCGAGGTCGGTGAGGCCACCGTGCTGCTGCTCCGCGACCTCGGCGTGCCGGTCGACTTCCCCGACGCGCAGACGTGCTGCGGCCAGCCGGCGTTCAACTCCGGATTCACCGACGAGGCGCGACGCACAGCGCGGACGCTGCTCGACGCGTTCGAGGGCGCCGAGGCCGTGGTGTCGCCGTCGGGCTCGTGCACCGCGATGGTCCGTGAGCACTTCCCGCGGCTGTTCGAGGGGACGTGCGACGAGCCGCGCGCCCGCGAACTCGCCGCGCGCACCTACGAGTTGTCGGAGTTCCTCGTGGACGTCCTTGGCGTGAACCGCGTCGCCGGCTCGTTCGCGGCGCGGGTCACGTACCACGACTCGTGCCACGGGCTGCGCGAGCTGCACCTGTCCGGACAGGGACGGAAGCTCCTCGCGGGCATCGACGGGCTCGAGCTCGTCGAGATGGCGCGGCCGGAGCAGTGCTGCGGGTTCGGCGGCACGTTCTCGGTCCGGCTGCCGGAGATGGCGACCGCGATGGCCGACGACAAGCTCGAGCAGGCGGCAGCGACCGGGGCGGACGTGCTGGTCGGCGGGGACACCGGCTGCCTGATGCACCTCGCCGGGCGCGCCTCGCGCGAGGGCGCCCGCCTGCGGCCGATGCACCTCGCGGTGCTCCTCGCCGAGGCACGTGGCCTCATGTCGCCGGCGGCGGCGCGATGACGGCCGATCCCGGCACCTTCGAGCAGCGCGCGCACATCGGGTTGCAGACACCGGGCCTCGCCGCCGCGCTCGGGCGAGCGATGGACTACCGCGCCGTGCAGCGCGCGCAGGCGTTCGCGGGCACCGACGAGCCGGCGGTGCGCGCGGCCGGCGAGGCGATCCGCGCGCACACGGTCGCGAACCTCGACCACTACCTAGAGCGGTTCGCCGAGAACGCCGCGGCGCGCGGCACGAAGGTCTTCTTCGCCGCGACGGCGGCCGAGGCCGTCGAGTACGTGCTGCAGGTGCTCCGCGACCACGGCGCGAAGCTCGTCGTGAAGGGCAAATCGATGGTCTCCGAGGAGATCGGATTGAACCCGGCACTCGGGTCCGCCGACGTGGAGGTGATCGAGACCGACCTCGGCGAGTACATCGTCCAGCTCGCCGACGAGACGCCCGCCCACATCACGACCCCGGCCGTGCACAAGACGCGTGGACAGGTCCGCGACCTGTTCAACCGGGCCCACGGGGCCGACCTCTCCGACGACCCGGCGGAGCTCACGCGCTTCGCCCGCGACGTCCTCCGCGAGAAGTTCCTCGCGGCCGACGTCGGCATCACCGGCGTGAACTTCGCGGTCGCCGAGACCGGCTCCTTCACGATCGTCACGAACGAGGGGAACGTGCGGATGTGCACGTCGCTGCCGCGCGTGCACATCGCGCTCATGGGCATGGAGCGGATCGTCCCGTCGTTCCGAGAGCTCTCCCTGATGCTGCCGCTCCTCACCGCGAGCGCGGCCGGCCTGGGCGTCACCGCGTACGTCACGTTCGTGAACGGGCCGAGGCAGCCCGAGGAGCCCGACGGGCCCGACGAGGTTCACGTCGTCGTGCTCGACAACGGGCGCTCGGCGATCCTCGGAGGCGAGTTCCACTCGATCCTGCACTGCATCCGCTGCGGCGCGTGCCTGAACGTGTGCCCCGTGTTCCGGCAGGTCGGCGGCCACGCGTACGGCGCCGTGTACGGCGGCCCGATCGGCATGGTCCTCGCGCCTCTCCTCGACGGGTTCGACGCTGCCGGCGACCTTCCACACGCGTCGTCGCTCTGCGTCGCGTGCACCGAGGCGTGCCCGGTGAACATCCCGCTCCACGAGCACCTGCTCGGCCTGCGGCGCGAGATCGCCCGCTCGCGGGCGACGCGCGGCGAGCGGTTCGCGTTCGCCTGGTGGGGACGCCTGTGGGGCAACGCGCGCACGTACCGGTGGTCTGCGCGCCTCGCGCGCATCGGGCAGTTGCCGCTCGTCCGCCGCCGGCGGATCCGGCGTGCGCCGTTCCCGCTGTCGCGGTGGACGAGCGCGCGTGACATGCCGGCCCTCGCGAGAGGGAGCTTCCGCGAGCGCTGGAGGAGGATGGAGGGCCGTGGACCGTAGGGCGTTCCTCGACGTCGTTCGGCGCCGCCTCGCCGGCGTGGCCGCTCCGGACCTGCCGAGCCATCTCCCGCCGACGTTCGCCACCGGCGACGGTCGGCTGTTCGACCGGTTCGCCGCGGCGCTCGACCTCGCCGGCGGCGAGGCGATCCACATGAGGCTCGACGAGCTGTCGGCGCAGCTGGCGGTCCGGGTCGCCGGATGCGCGACGGCGGTGGTCGCCCCCGTCGTCGATCATCACGAAGCCATCCTCGAGGGGCTCGCGCGCGCCGGCTGCCGGCTCCTGGAACCCGGTCGCGATGGTGCGGCCCATGCCGACCTCGGCGTGACCGGTGCGGTGCTCGGGGTGGCGGCGACGGGCTCGGTGCTGCTCGCCGCCGCGCAGGGCGCCCCACGGACGGTCGGGCTCCTCCCGCCGTTCCACCTCGTCGTCCTGCCGGAGGACCGGCTCGTCCCCGGCTTCGAGGAGCTCTTCGAGCAGATGTCGGCGCTCGCCGCCCGCTCGTCGAACCTCGTCCTCGTCACCGGGCCCTCGCGAACGGCCGACATCGAGATGACGCTCGTCCGCGGCGTGCACGGGCCCGAGCGCGTGACCGTCCTCGTGGTGACCGCGTGAGCCGTCCGTGGATCGCCGTCGCCGCCTGCCACCTCGTGACCGGCCGCGTCACCGGGTGGCGGGTCGGCGGGTACGGCGTCCCCGAGAGCTACGTCGACGCCGTTCGCCGGGCCGGGGGGCGACCCGTGCTGCTCCTCCCCGGCGAGGATGCGGGGGCCGACGAACTGCTCGAGCCGCTCGATGGTCTGCTCCTCGTCGGCGGCGGCGACGTCGAGCCGCGGCGCTACGGGCAGGAACCGCACGTCACGATCGGCGGGATCGAGCCCGACCGCGACGATCTCGAGATCCGGCTGCTGCGCGAGGCCGACCGCGCTCGGTTGCCGACGCTCGCGATCTGCCGCGGCGCGCAGGTGCTGAACGTCGCGTTCGGCGGCAGCCTCATCCAGCACCTGCCAGACGTTCCGGGCCTCGGCCCGCACGAGCCCCCGAGCGGCGAGAGCCGACGCAGCCACGACGTGCGCCTCGCGCCGGGCAGCCGCATCGCCGAGGCCGTCGGCACCGAGGTCCTGTCCTGCTCGAGCCGCCATCACCAGGGGGTCGACCGCCTCGGGGAGGGTCTCGTCGCGACCGGTTGGTCCGAGGACGACCTCGTCGAGGCCCTCGAACGGGAGGAGGGCTGGATGGTTGCGGCGCAGTGGCATCCAGAGGACACGGCGGCCGAGGACCCGGTGCAGCAACGGCTCTTCGACGCGCTCGTCGTACGCGCGAAGGCCTGACCCCCGGATCGCGAACGGCCCGCGCTCGAGGTCGCTCGAGCGGCGGCCCCTGAAGCGGAGGGTGCGACACGCTACCATCAAGCCGAGGAACGGTGAGCGGATGGGGCAACTCAGGGTCGTGCGCGCCGCGGGTGATCCCGCGACGCGCGGGCAGCGGATCGGACGCGAGCTGCGCGACCTGATCAACGAGTCGATCGACTTCTACCACCGCTACCTCTCTCGCCGAGGGGTCTCGTCCCAGGAGCTGCAGGATCTCCTCACGCCATACCTCGTCGCGTCGGAGTCGCAGCTCCCCGCGCACATGGCGACGCTGAAGGGGATGTCGATCGGCGCGATGGTACCCGTCCTCGAGCTGTTCGCGGTGAACGCGTTCGAGGAGCTCGAGCCGCTGCTCGAGCAGCCCGAGGGCCGCATGCTCTTCCTGCAGCGCAAGGAGGGCTACCTCGAGCCGCCGAAGATCGAGCGGTGCTCGAGCTTCTCGGTGGTCGCGCCGGGCGTCACGCTCCTCGCCCACAGCGAGCACTGGCTGGCCGGCGACCTCGGCAACGTCGGGGTCGTGATCGACGTCCCCGACACGGGCGGCGTACCCATCGCGTCGCCTACCATCGTCTGCTGCCTTCCGGCCGTCGGCGTGAACGGCCGTGGTGGGGGCCAGGGCATCGGCTCGCTCAGCGCGTCAGACGATCACGTCGGGGTCCCGCGGGTCCTGGTGTCGCGGCACGCGCTGGAGGCCGGGAACCGCGAGGACGCCGTCGCGCGCGCCGGTCTCGCCGCGCGCGCCGGCGGCTACGGACACGTCTTCGCCTTCGCCGGCGGCGACGCGTTCACGATCGAGACGACGGGCACACAGCTCGCGCTGCTCGATCGCCCCGGGCCGCACACGAACCACTACCGGGACCCCGAGCTCGCGAAGCTCGGCCCCGCCGCCTCCGAGGGCAGCCTCTCGCGGCTCACGCGTCTGGAGCAGCTGCTCGCGGAGCAGCGGCCCGAGACGCCTAAGGCCGTGATGGACATCCTCCGCGACCACGGGTCGAGCCCTCAAGCGATCTGCCTGCACCCCGATCCGAAGGAGGGCGACGAGGCCTCGGCCGTCGTGTTCTCGATGGTCGCCGACCTCGAAGCCGGCAGGATGTGGGTCGCCCCCGGCACCCCCTGCGAGAACGAGTACGAAGAGGTCGATCTCACCGGCGTGCTCTGAGGCACGGGACGAGCCATACAAGGAGTGAGCTGACATGGCCTGGACGACACCGCTGCTCTACGAACGGCTGACGTGGCCCGAGGTGCGCCGCGCGGTGGCGGAGGACCGGGTGTGCCTGATCCCCGCCGGGGTTCTCGAGGATCACGGCCCGCACCTGCCGATCGACGCCGACACGCGGATCGCTACCGAGATCTGCCGGCGGGTCGCCGAGGCGGCCCCCGACGACGTCGTGCTGCTCCCGCCGGTCATCCACGGCTTCACGCCGCATCACATGGACTTCCCGGGCCCGATCACGATCGGCTGGGAGACCTTCACCAAGTACTGCGTCGACATCGGGACCTCGCTCGCGCACCACGGCTTCAAGCGCATCCTGTTCCTGAACGGACACGGCTCGAACATCCCGCTCATGGACGTCGCCTCCCGGCTCATCGGGCTTCAGCACCCCGACGTGCTGGCCGCCTCGGCCTTCTATCTCTCCAGCCCGGAGGCCCTACGCCTGATCGAGGAGGTCCGCGAGTCGGAGCGCGGCGGCATGGGCCACGCCTGCGAGCTCGAGACCTCCATCTACCTGGCCATGGATCCCGACGCGGTGTTCATGGACAAGGCGATCGACGAGAACTCGTACCCCGAGGGCCCGAACGCCTGGATGGACTGGTCGGACGGGCCGCTGAAGCTGATGCCATGGTGGAACGCGCTCAGCCACACCGGGGTGCACGGCGACGCGACGAAGGCGACCGCCGAGAAGGGTCGGGTCCTGCTCGATGCGGCGGTGAAGGAGTGCGTGGAGTTCGTTCGGGAGCTGAGGGAGAAGCCGCTCCCCGTGCGCTTCGAGCCGAGGGAGACGCCGGCGTGACCGCCCCCGCAGGGAGGACTCGGACACCGTCAATCGCTGGATTCCGTGCCGGCCGAGAAGAGCGTAGGCTTCACCGTGGAAGAGAGACGCCACCCGGGAGAGGAGTGAGGGGGATGGAGCGTTCCATGCGGGCACGCGGGCTCATCGCCGGGGTATTGGCAGCGGCGATCGCGGTCCTGGCGATGGCCGGAGCGGCGAGCGGTCAGTCCGCCAGCACGCCAGAGAAGAAGCTGACGTTCATCGTCGGGAGCACCAACGACATCGAGACGGTGAACCCGCTCCGGATGCTCGAGACCCCCGAATACGAGGTCAACGGCATGGAGTACGACCTGCTGTTCCACTTCCGCCTGGACAACATGCAGGCGGCCCCAGGCCTCGCGACGGAGCTCCCGACGAAGGAGAACGGAGGTCTCTCGTCCGATGAGCTGACCTGGACGATGCATATCCGCGACGATGCCAAGTGGAGCGACGGCCAGCCCCTCACGGCCCACGACATCGCGTTCACGTACAACGTGATCCTCACCCTGAACTTCTCCGCCTTCGCCAGCTACTTCCCGTTCGTCGACAGCATCACGGCGCCCGACGACACGACGCTCGTCTGGAAGACCACCAAGCCCACGATGTCCCCGCTGATGCCACCGAACGTCTACATCCTGCCCGAGCACATCTGGTCGCCACTGATGCCCACCTCCCTCGAGGAGCTCTCCGGGCTCGAGGGAGAAGCGCTGGAGGACGCGATCGCCGAGGACAAGACCGAGCTGCGGACCTTCCAGAACTTCCCCGACCCGGTCACGTCGGGGCCGTTCCGGATGGTCGAGTGGAACAAGAGCGAGGATTGGACCCTTGAGGCCAACAAGGACTACTGGGGCGGCGCTCCGACGATCGACGAGGTCATCGTCAAGGTCTACAAGAACGCCGAGACCATGGTGCAGGACCTGAAGCAGGGCGCCATCGACTTCGCCGAGGACATCCCGGCCAACCTGTTCGGTTCGCTCGAGGGCCAGCCGGGCATAACCCGGAACGTGGGCAGCGCGTTCGGCTTCAGTCAGATGAGCTTCAACATGTGCGACGCGAACGACCCGAACGCCTGTCCCCACTGCAAGAGCCATCCGGGTACCGGCAACCCGGCGCTCCTGGACTTGAACGTGCGCACGGCGATCGCGATGGCGGTGGACAAGCAGGCGCTCGTCGACCGGGTCGGGGAGGGATACGGGACCCCCGGCACCACCGTCGTGCCGCCCGGGGCCGCCTTCTGGCACTGGGAGCCGGGTGCGGACACCATCCCCTTCGACATCCCAGGGGCCAATCAGCTCCTCGACCAATCCGGCTACACGGACACCGACAACAACGGCATCAGGAACGACCCCAAGACCGGCGACGACCTGAAGCTCCGCTTTTTCCTTAGGTCCGACTCCCCCTCGGGGACCGCCATGGGCAAGCTCATCGTCGGCTGGGTGAAGCAGATCGGCATCCAGCTGATGCCCGTCTCGTACACGGACGGGAAGCTGATCGACGCCTGGTACGCGAACGACTTCGACATGTACATCTGGGGCTGGGCGCCGGATCCGGACCCCGACTACCAGCTGGGGACGTACACGGCCGGGCAGTGCGGCTCGTGGAGCGACACGTGCTACTCGAACCCGGAGTACAACCAGCTGTACGAGGATCAGCGGAGCACGATCGACCCCGACGAGCGTAAAGCGATCGTCGTCCAGATGCAGCAGATCATCTACCAGCAGATCCCCGAGATCGTCCTCGAGTACGGCAACGACCTACAGGCGTACCGATCGGACCGCTGGACGGGCTTCGTCTACCAGCCGAGCCCGGACAGCCGGGGCTGGGGCGGTTCGATCCTCTATCAGTTCCCAGCCTATCCGAAGTGGTCCTACCTCACGATCAAGCCCGTGAGCGCTGAGGCCGGGACCGTGAAGAGCACCGGCATACCCGCGTGGGTGTGGGGTCTGGTCGCCGGTGTGATCCTGGTGATCGTGGCCGGCGTGGGGCTCACGCGACGTCGCAAGCCGGAGGAGGAACAGGCCTAAAGGGGCAGGGATCCGAGCAGGGTGGGCACCCGCGGCTACGTCCTGAAGAAGACCGTCCAGGCTGGGCTCACCCTGTTCGCGGTCGTCGTCTTCAACTTCTTCCTGTTCCGGGTTCTACCGGCGGATCCGATCGACCTCCTGACCCGCGGTCAGGGTCTCCGTCTGTCCGCCGCCGACAAGGTCGCGCTCCGCCACGAGTACGGCCTGGACAGGCCGGTCTTCCCCGATCAGCTCATCATCTACGTCGAGCAGACGTTCCAGGGCAACCTCGGCACGTCGATAATCCTGGACGAGGGACGGAAGGTCACCTCGCTGTTCGCCGAGTTCGCCGTGCCGACCCTGGTGCTCGTGGGGATCTCGACGATCCTCTCGACCATCTTCGGCAT
>Ga0315279_10000726_pt1 | contig 60953 bp, 50 predicted proteins | sample YL17G06_20_MG_FD_203694 | JGI IMG/M metagenome (GOLD analysis project Ga0315279, IMG submission 203694) | Sediment microbial communities from Yellowstone Lake, YNP, Wyoming, USA - YL17G06_20 | ecosystem: Environmental > Aquatic > Freshwater > Lake > Sediment | place: USA: Wyoming | collected...
GGGAAACTCTTGAGCCCGGCCAAGCGGCGCCGGACGGTGGAGCGGGTGGTAGGGGACCTGCACGTTCCGGAGCGTCGCGTGTGCCGGGCCCTGGGGCAGCCGAGATCGACACAGCGGTACCGGGTGAAGGTTGGGGAGGAGGAATCCCGGCTGGCGCAGGACATCGTGCGGCTGGCCAGCCAATTTGGCCGTTACGGGTACCGCAGGGTGACCGAGCTGTTGCACCGGGAGGGGTGGAGAGTGAACCACAAGCGGGTGGAGAGGATCTGGCGGGCGGAGGGGCTGAAGGTGCCAAAGCGGCAGAAGCCGCGGAGGCGGCTGTGGCTGAACGACGGATCCTGCGTGCGGCTCCGGCCTGAGAGAAAGAACCACGTGTGGAGCTACGACTTCCAGAATGGCCGGACCAGCGAGGGGAGGCTGCTGCGCTTCCTGAACATCCTGGACGAGTACACCCGGGAGTGCCTGGCCATCGACGTGGCCCGGAGCTTCACCTCCGAGGATGTGCTCGACCGGCTGGCGGATCTGTTTGTCCACCGGGGGGTCCCGGAGCACATCCGCTCCGACAACGGGCCGGAGTTCACGGCCCAGGCGGTCCGGAGGTGGCTGTCCCGGCTGGACGTGAAGCCCGCATTCATCGAGCCGGGAAGCCCGTGGGAGAACGGGTACATCGAGTCCTTCAACGGCAAGTTCCGGGATGAGTTCCTGAACCGGGAGTGGTTGGACACCTTGCTGGAGGCCCGGGTCTTGACAGCCCGCTGGCGGCAGGAGTATAATACCTTCCGCCCGCACAGCTCCTTGAATTACAGGCCTCCGGTACCCGAGGCGTACGAACCTTTACCCTTAGGTCCTGGTCCGTTACACCCCCAGGTAGCCGTAGCAGCATGAAAACCGTAACACGGAGGGTGGTACATACTTTGGGGGCAGGTCAAAGGTGACTGAAGGTTAGATTGAAATCAAGCAGTCGTAATTTATTTATCATTTGTAAGTTATATCAGGTACTCGATACTATTCACTCTTGGGCTAATAATAAGGACAAACATACGTGAACCTCAAAAAGCAATTGACCGATATCGAGCTCGAATACAAAAAGAAAAGAAATCGTATCCTTGCTAAATATTTACCTGAAGGGGAATTATATTTTATTACAATCCCCCGATTATTTCAGGATTGTAATAACAAAGGTAATTACCAACTTTTGAGGTCAGAGATATTTGAAACGGGTTTTTGGGATAGTTTTTATTGCTTTTGCACTTTCTCAAGTACGGATTTTACACCCAACGAAACGACGATTAAGCTTGCTGAATCATTACCTAACTATGATAAATATAAAAAGGCTATTTCAAATATTATAAAGCTTCTTCGTCCATCAGATGATGTAAGTAGAATTTTGGGGAAATGGAGTGAAAGGGGCGTTGATATAATTACTATTCAAAACTTCTTTTTAACACACCTTATATTATGGGTGCATGCATTAGACCGAAGGCTTTTTGAATTCGACCCCAAGGATAAAAACGGTAATTACTCAGCATTTCTTAACAATTTACGTCAAATTGACGAGGAATTCAATAATGCACTATTTAAATTAACACCATTAAAAAAGAAATTAGAGGCTCAAGCAACAGAACTACAAAACAAAATATTATATTTAACCCCAGGGGTAAAAAGAAAAGATTCTTTAATTGCATCGAATTTGAAATCTCAATTGGATAATACTAATTCATGTATCAACGATGTAAAAGAAGAAATTAAAGAATTAAACAAATTCAAAAGAATGAATAAACAGAAACTGAAAAGCACCTTATTGTCTTTAGTAAATGTACCGTGGAATAAAAACAAACGGCCAAGAGAATACTGGAAGGATTTTTTTCTCCTTGCAATTGTCACCTTATTTAAATCCAAGAAGATCGAATATAACTACTGGCCAGAACTTGTTGAACTATTTAACCTTTTATACAAAGATGAATTCGAGCATAATGACTATACCGAACTAAATCTTCGTAATCGTTATCGTTATCATTATAGATCAAAATGGTTTAAGGAATATTTACGATATGCCTTATCATTTACAACGCCTCCAACATCAACCGATGATGAGGTGCGCGCTTTCCAAACCATGGTAGATCAAAAATTAAAGTACGATCGCCCCGTTAAATTGGAAGAAAAGGTATTGTGAAATTTTGGGGTCGACAATATGATAACGAACTTTTCCCCACTAAACTTGACTACACAGGGGTTTTGGAAGGTGAGGATTAGTACTTGACACGGTATTAAAAGTTTCGTTCCAGGGAACGTCTTTTTCGATGACCGGCTTTGGAGCTACCTGAGCCGGGGTTTTGTATCCCAAGGACTAATGGAGTCTCTGGGTGTTGTACCATTCGCTATAGTTCTCCCAACCGCCTTCGGCCTCTTCAAACGTATGATACCAATCGCGGCAAACCTCCTCGGTCTTATAGCTGGCGTAGAAGGACTGAAATAGGGCTTGTTATTGGACGTTTGCAGGCCACAGACCCCAGCTTGATTCCCATGGCCTTGGCCAGGGCCATTACCCTCTGGGCAATGAACTGTCCACCTCGATCCACCCGTAAGACCACCTTCAGGGTCTCCGGGACATAGCCCTCAGAGAAGCGTTTAAAGACGAGGTCCAGGAGGACTCCCTAGACCTCCTGAGCCCGGCAGCGTTGGCTGAACTCCCCGGCTATCAAATCCTTGCCATAGGCTTCGATCAGGGTAATCCCAGACCCCTTGCCGTCGATCCCACGGGGCGATTCCACCAGGTCTGCCTCCCAGCGCTGGTTGCTGCCCTCGTGCCAGCTAAACGCTAACCCCTGCGTCCTGACCCCCTTGCGTTTCCTCGGCTGAAGCTCTCCTTAAGCTAAATGGTGCCGATAGACCGCCTTGGGATTGCACCAAAGTCCCTGGTGGCGCAGACGGTGGGTCATCTTCCGGTAGCCATAGAAGGCCTCCCGCCCTGAGATCGTTTCCAGGACCCCCAGAAGCTGCCCATTCAGGGGCCGGGGACTCCGAGCCGGTGGCGATAGAAATAGCTGTTCTTGGACAGCCCAGCGACCCCCAGGGCATCCTTCAGGCTGTACCTCTGTCGATTCATCCTTTTCCACCGCGGCCACTAACTCGCCTCGCCCACGAGCTGGTAGAGTTTTTCCCCCTCGATAACCAAAACCAGCTCCACTAAAAGTTTCTTCACATTCCGGTTCTACTCCAGGGCCAGATCAAGGTTCTGAGACTTCCGCATGTCCTTTAACCACTCCTGAGCTCCCCGTGAACAAGCATCTCGCCACTTCTAAAAGTGCTTTGCCGAAAGCCCATACTCCCTTCAGGCCTCTGCTACCTATTCCCTTCCGAACACCCAGAGAACCAATTCGAACTTTTCCTCCTGTGACCACTTTCTTGGGGACATTCCTACCTTTCCTTTGTGACTAATATACCAAAACTTTAATTTAACTCGAGTCCAGTCCTACCGAATGGGCAAAAAGTGTGCCCCCCATTTTATGCCTTAACTCATAGTAAATACTTATCTTACAAAACATCCTTAAATATGGCTTCTTTTCGTAATATCTTTAGAGATTCCAATTCCTTTAAAATGGTGACAGTAAGCCAAAGATAAGACAAGAAGAAATGAAGAACGGAAACGCCGAAAGATATTTCAGTGATGACAAACAAAATAAATAATATTGAGTGTATCGACGCTGGTCCTATGGGAAAGGAACAGCAGAGACGGATCGCGGAGATCCTAGCCGAGGGCATTTATACCTTCCTGAAAGCGGAAGGAAAGGCAGAAAGGGAAAGTGTTTGTAAGCAAGAAAAGTTAGGGCCTCTTGACAAAGAAAAGGAGGATAGCTATAATTATATAAAAACGATTACTCCTTTATCTAGGAAGAGTGATGCCCAGGAAAACCACGATCATCCTCGAAGACGATCAGTACTTTTACCTTTTGAAGAAGATCCTCACAATGAGACAGAAGAACCGGAAAGCTACCCTCGGGTCGTTGATCCGAGCATTCGTGGATAAGGATATGCAAAAAACCAAAAAGATATTGAAGAAATGAATCCAAATAAAATAAATTTATGTGGGTTGGTCACACGCGTTTCGACGGATATCCAAGCTCTCCGTAAAGAGGGTTCCTTGGAAAACCAGATATCTATGTTACGAGGGCACATTGAATTAAAGAATAAATTTCCAGGGGAAGAATGGATTGAGGTGGATAAATTTGAACTGCGGGGGATATCAGGAAAGGATTCCATTGAAAGCAGAGAGATCCAAAGATTAAGAAATGATATCCGGGAGGGTAAAATAAACACCATTCTATGCACGCAATACGATAGATTGAGTCGTTCATCTCGGGATTTCATAAATTTTATTTATGATATCAATAAGTTAGGAGCAAATCTTGTTTCCCTAAAAGAGGGCTTCGACACAACAACACCTCACGGGAAACTATCTATGACATTCATAATTGCACTTGCAGAGTTTGAGAGGGAAAACATAGCAGGAAGATTTAAACAAGCCACTTTATCAAGAGCAAAAAGAGGATTGTGGAGTGGTGGCCCCCCCATAGGATACGACTGTGATCCAAGCAATGATAAGAAAGGTCATTTAATAGTCAATGATGAAGAAAAGGCCATGGTAAATTTTGCCTTTGATACTTTTCTTGAATGTGGAAGTATTAAGGAAACCTGCTCTGCTTTGAACAATTATGGTTTCCGTAAAAAGGGGTACCATTCACGGAGAGATATATATCATCCCCCAAGGAAATTCAGCTGGTTTGGGATTGAATACCTCTTAAAGAATCTTGTTTATGTTGGGATTAGGGAAATCAATAAAAAGAAAAGACATATAGATCAAAATACTCTACCTGATGAGGACCGATATTATCAAATAACTGATGTACGTTGGAAGCCAATCGTTGATAAGGATAAGTTCGATAAAGTCCAAGCCCTATTAAAAATGAATTACCAGACAAAACACAACGTTACTAAGGAAATAAAGCACAACTACTTGTTGAATGGGGGACTCCTTTGGTGTGGAAAATGCGGAAGTGTAATGCAAGGTGGGTCAGGTACTGCAAAAAACAAGAGGCGGTATTATTACTATTACTGCAAGGATTGTTCGTTTCGAGTTTCTTCTCCAGAGGTTGAGGGGATAGTTATCAAACGATTAGAACAGCTTTCAAAGCGATCAGACATCATTAATGAAATTATTCAAATTGCCAATTCTAAGCACGACATAGAACTCCCATTTCTTCAACAGCAAAAAAAGTTGAAATTAAAAGAGTTAGAACATGCAAATGATACTGTAAGTGTTTTAATGAAAGACTATGCTTCCGTAAGTCAGGATGTGAAAGGCATTTTTACCCAACAGCTTGAGAAACTTGGGAAAACAATCGGGGAAATAAAAACTTTTATAAACTCGTTAGACCTGAAAGTCGGGGGTATTAAGGATGGAATGGTAACCCAAGAAGTGGTGATGCATGCCTTGGGTAAATTTTCAGAAGTAATATCAAAAATCCCTCCGTATGAGCAGAAAGAACTCATCCAGCTTATCTTACAAAAGGCTATCCTTAAAACAGATAAAATGGAAATCGCCTTGTTCGGTAATTCCGATCCAAGGCAATTTCCACCGCGCGATGTTGAATCGCGCTCTCAGATATCTACCTGGTACGCCCGAGAGGGATCGAACCTCCAACCTACGGCTCCGGAGGCCGTCGCTCTATCCAGTTGAGCTACGGGCGCGCGATGAGTCTTAGCGCAGCTTCTTCTTGTGACGCTGGGCGCGCAGGCGCTTCTTGCGCTTGTGCGTGGCCATCTTGTGCCGCTTCCGCTTCTTTCCGCAGGGCACTTAGGCCTTCACCTCCTTTATCAGGGAATCAAGTCCCCGCCGGCTTGACCTTCTCGGCGACGAGCTTCTTGAGCTCGTTGGAGGCCTGGAAGATCGGCACGGCCCGGGACGGAACCTGGAAGGTATTGGTGGGCTTCCGGGGGTTCCGGGCGATGCGCGACCGGCGCTGCTTCACCTTGAAGCGGCCGAAGCCGCGAATCTCGATGTTCCTCCCTTCGGCAAGCACCTTGCCGATCTCATCCAGGAACGTGTTCACCACGCCCATGGTATCCCGCTGGGTGAAGCCTGTGTTGCGGGCGACCGCTTTCACCAGATCTGCCTTGGTCATGAGCTTCAGTCCTCCCATAGATATCATTCTAAGAATGCGATCCGCATCCCGCGCAACTCCCGGAATGACAGGAGCCGCACCCGTCTCCACTCGACGGTGCGGGATGCTCCAGGCTTCCGGCCATGCCGAATACCGAGAAGGCCCTCTCGACCTGCGGGCTACCGCACTCCGCACAGGCCACCTCGGAAAGATCGTCCTGCCTGAGGATCAATTCCTCAAACCGGCACTCACATCGCTCGCAGATGAATTCGTAGATCGGCATGAAATGAGCTAACTATAATAATATTAATAACATAAAACGGCAGTCGCTGTCAAGGACTTTTTTAACTCCTTGCAAATATTTTGCTTATCTCCCCGCAAACGGGATCGGGGACCAGCGATATTCGATACGCGGGCTGGTCCCGTTCAGGGGAGCGAGAAAGCTGGAAGTGCTTTGGAATACGTCAAATAGAGAGGCCCTCCGCTTCCTGGGCTTCACGACCTTGGGCTTTCCCTTTATCCCCCCCAAGGCAGCCGCCAGGGCGATGGCATCCTCGTAAGTGCCCAGGCGGTCAACCAATTTCAGGCCTTTGGCCTGACGGCCGGAGAGGATCCTGCCGTCCGCGATCGCCAGGACCTCGGCCCGGGAGAGTTTTCTCTCCTTGGCGACCACATCCACGAATTGACCGAAGACATCGTTCACGGTCTCCTGAAGGAGCTCCTTTTCCCGGTCCGTCATGCCGCGCCAGAAGGAGCCGATGTCCTTATGCTCCGCGGACTTGATGACCTCAAAGGAGAGGCCGACCTTTTTCAGAAGCTCCTGGGCATTGGGGAATTCCATGATCACTCCGATCGAGCCGGTGATCGAACCGGGGTCGGCCAGGATGCTCTCTGCGGCGCAGGCGATGTAGAGCCCGCCCGAGGCGGCCACTCCGCCCATGGAGCAGACCACGTGCTTTCCGGACAGGCGGGTCTTCTTTAACTCCTCGTAAATCTCCTGGGACGCGGCCACCCCGCCCCCGGGGCTCTCCACTCGCAAAACCAGGGCTTTGATCTGGTCGTCTTCGCGGAACTCCTTGATTTGCTTCACGACCGGCCGGGCATCCAAGATCGCCCCCTCCACCTCCACCAGGCCCACGGCGTTGCCCAGGGTCGGCATCCGAGGGGTCTCCTCGGCCATCAAAAGCCATACGAAGGCGGCGAAGGCCAAGATCCCCGCCAGGGATATCCCCAGAAAGATGAGGATTCCCCAGATCCATTTCCAATGTTTCTTCATAGTCCCCTCCTGTCCGGTAAGGTTAGCGATCCAATCGCGCCACGGTTTCGACGTGAAAGGAATGCGGGAAAAGATCCACGGGAACGACCCGGCTCAAACGAAATCCCTGAGAGCAGAGGAATTGGGTATCCCGGGCCAGGGTCGTGGGGTTGCAGGAGACGTAAACCAGTCGTCTGATCTCCGATCGGGCGATCGCCGAGAGGACCTTCATGCTGCACCCCGAGCGCGGGGGGTCCGCGATGAGGATCTCGGCCTTTCCGAGAACATAGAGGTGCTGCTCCGCGCGACCACAGCGAAACTCGACGTTGCGGATGCGGTTCAAGGCCTTGTTTTCGCAGGCATCGCGGTGCGCCTGGGTGACCTCCTCGATGCCCAGGACGCTTTGGGCCTGGGGGGCGAGAAAAAGGGCGATCCCCCCTACTCCGGAATAGAGATCCACGACCCTTTCCCTTCCGGAAAGCCCGGCCATCTCGCTCGCCTTCCGGTAAAGGGCCTCGGTCTGCCGGGAGTTGGTCTGGAAGAAGGACCCCGCGCTGACCTTGAGGCGAAGAGGGGCGATGGTTTCAAAGAAATGGCCTCTGCCCCAGAGGAGAGTGAAGCGTTCTCCCAGGATCACATTGCCGGGCCGGGAGTTATGGTTCAGCGCGAGACCCACCATTTCAGGCAGGGCCTTTCGGGCCTCTTCAATCAGGTGAGCGGGAACACTTCCCCGACTGAGAACCAGCATGACCAGGACCTCTCCGGTCCCCTGACCCACGCGGGCTACGATGTGGCGAAGCCCGGGAGCACGAGATCTCTCATCATACACCGGAAGGCGGTGGGTTTCCCAGAGGGCCTTGAAAGCATTACGAACCCGATCCAGGGCCGGCCCCTGGATCGCGCAGGCCTCGAATTCAACCACCTCATGGGTTCCCCGGCGATAATACCCCATAGCCACCTTCCCGTCCCGGGAGGATACCGGGAATTGGGCCTTGTTTCTAAATCTCCAGGGGTCGTCCATCCCTACCGTCGGCTCAACCTGCGGATCCTTGAGGCCGCCGATCCGCTCCAGGGCCTCCGTTACGAGCTGGCTCTTGGCTCTCAGCTGGGCAGGATAAGAGAGCATCTGCCACTGACAACCACCGCAGGCACCGAAGACCGGACAGGGAGGAACGACGCGGTCCGGAGAGGAAGTTGTGATCGTTTCCACCTCTGCCAAGGCGTAATGTCTGTGCACCTCCCGGAGGCCAACCCGGCACTCCTCCCCGGGCAGGCCCCCGGATACGAACACCACGAAATCTCCCATCCGACCGACTCCATCCCCGCCATAGGCGAGGGAGCTCACCGGGAGGGAAAGGAGATCTCCGACCTTCATGTCTTCCCGGCTCAGGGAGGTGCCTGGACAGCGAGGTCGAGGACCATCACCACGGCATCATCATCGCCGTAATACTGCTTGCGGATCGCCACCGAGCGGAACCCGAAATGATCGTAAAAACTGAGTGCGGCCTGGTTGGCCGACCGGACTTCCAAGGTAACCAAAATCAGGGCTTTCCTCCGGGCATGGTCCAACGCTTGGGAGAGCAGGGTCCCTCCGATCCCCTCCCTCCGGAGGTCGGCACGGACCGCGATGTTGCCGATGTGCAGCTCATCGTAAATGGCGATGGCGTTGAGATAGCCGGCAAGCTTCCCCTGGGCATCCCGCGCCACCAGGGAAAGCGAGGGGGGCTTCCGGGAGAGCTCCTCGCGGAACATCCCCATGCTCCAAGGATCGGAAAATATGTCCCGCTCCAGGGCCAGGACTTCGCCCAGATCACTCTCTTGCATGGGCTCGATCGCAAGGCTCATGTCTTGAATTTAAGCTCCGCGTCCGAGGCCCGGACATAGGACGGCTCCAGGGTCGAGACGTCATCGCGCTCTCCGGCTTGAAGCCTCTGCCATCCCAAATAGGCGATATCTGAGGGAGGCGGGGCTTCGGGGTTCGGGTCAGCAAAAACCGCCAACGGGCCCAGCCTGTTCGTAAAAAAATCCCGGTAAATCCGGACGCCACTTCCCACCAACAGAGTGGGCTCACGAATCTCATCGGCAAGCCTTTCCGGGGAAAGCGCGCGGTCCGGAGTCATCCTGACCCAGGAGCCGTTCTGCTCGCGAAACAGGGCACAAAAAACCTCTCCCTTGCGGGCATCGAGCAGAGCGCATACCGGGATGCGGGCCCGGGCATAAGGCCAGGCCAAAGCCTTAAGGGTTGGAACCCCGACCAGCGGAAGGTTTAATGCGGAGGCCAGTCCTTTAGCCAGGCTCAAGCCGACCCGGAGCCCGGTAAAGGACCCCGGGCCGATCGAGACGGCCAACCCGGTGAGCTGGGAGAGGTCCGCCCCGGACTCCGTGAGGAAGCGGTCGAGGAGTCCGGGAAGATGCTCGGAATGCCTCCGACCCAAGACCAGGGAAAAGGCGGAGACAACTTGGCCCTCCTTCAGGAGGGCGAGGCCGAGGATCTCGGTCGAGGTGTCCAGGCCCAGGATCATAGACTGTCCGACAGGTCCCCTTCCCGCTCCGGGTTCAGAAACCGCACCTCGATCCGACGTCCGGATTCCCCTTCCGGATCAAGGCTGATGCGGCAGGAGTAAATGAGATGCTTTTCTCCTTTCTCTCCCCACTCCACCAGGGCGATGGCCGAGGGATCGCAGGCTTCTTCCAATCCTAGGCCATCCAATTCCGCAGAGGTCTGAATTCGATAAAGATCGATGTGCTGCACTGGACACTTCCCCTCGTACTCGATGACCAGCACGAAAGAGGGGCTTCCGACCTTGGCCGAGACGCCCAGACCCTGGCACAGGCCCTGAATGAGGCAGGTCTTTCCGCTTCCCAGCGGGCCGGTCAGGGAAACCACGTCCCCGGGCTTCAGGGCCTGCGAGAGCCTCCTCCCCAGGGCCTGGGTCTCCTCCGCGTTCCGGGTAGCGAAGGAGATCACCGGTTGAGTTCGGTGCCGTCGAAGAGCGTCTGCCACTTGGGGTTGCTGGACTCACCCGGGACATTGGAATAGACCAACTCGTACCTGCCATAGCCGGTGAGGTCCGAGAACACAAACTGCTTCCCTCCATGGCTGTAATAGAACCAAATCTCATGCGACGGGTACTGCTCTTCCGCGGGATGGGGCACGATCTCATCGGGCTTGCCGTATTTCAGGAAGATGCGGCCGCGGTCCGTCTGGTGACCCTTCTTGAACCCCGAGGAAAATTGTTCGTCCACATATTTCATGCTCGCCACGAAGACGTTCAGGTTATGTCGACCCCAGAACTCCTCCAGGAACTTCTTCTTCCCTTCCGGAGTCAATCCCTTCAGGATTTTGACGGTGTCTGGGGTGGTCACGTACTGAATCTGATCGTAGTAGGCCTCGAACCCGGCAACGGGAAAGGACCCAGCCCCCCCCACGATTCCTTCCGCGGCGACCTTCGTGGGCGCTTTCTCAAAGGAACCTTCACGGACGGCCTCGGATTTGGCATCCAAATCGATGACCTTGAGCCGAAGCTCATATTTCCCCGGCGACAAGCCGGCCAAAGGGATCCCGCTTGCCTCCACCACGGATGTTCCGGGCTTCTCGCGAACCTCTCCGGAGACCTCCTGCACCGCCTTTCCGGAAGAGTCCAGGACCGTATATTCCAAGCGAAAGGTCCCTTTGGATCCAGGGGCAGGGAGGCTCAGATTGTAAATCTCGCAGTACCAGTAAAGGAAGGAATCTTTTCCTCCAAAGCGGTGATCCGGACGGGGGGTGACGCGATAGCTGTTTTTAGTAAAGATGGAGGCCCCCGTGTCCGGACGAACCTCGGGGGAGAATTCCAAATCGCTGAGCGTCATCGGCCGGGGAGGAAAGGAGGAAAGCCGCAGGGGAAGCCGGACCTCCCCTGACCGACCTGAGACGGAATCGCGAATCGAGAGCACCAGCTGCCAAGAGCCTGGAGAGAGCTGAAATTCAACCTGGTTCGTGATGACCAACTGTCGCTCTTTGGCCTCGGCCACAGAGGAAACCACGTTTTCGCTCTTCCAGGAATTGGTGCCTCTGGTTTGTCCCAAGGAATCCCGCAGGATGATCTCCGTCGTATAGGCCGCCCGGTATCGACCTCCTTCTATGGCGTGATAGGTCAATGAGGCGACTGGAAGGGAATAATAGATCTCCTGTCGGATGCTTTCAGCAACCGCCCGAAACGCGGCTCCATCCACAGAAAAGGCCACTCCGCCTTGGCTGGCCTGAGGAAAGGCCGCAGCATGTCCTCCCCCGGTCAGGGCCAAACTCGTGAGGCCCCAGAGGAACGCGAGATAAAGGGGACACATTCTTTTCATGGTAAGAGGAACACCTCCGTTCTCATTTTGCAAGGTAGACGCCCCAGTTGGACAAGGTGTAATCGCCCAGCCCGTGTTGGTCCACGAACAGAAACTGGCGGTTTAACGCATAATAGTACCAGATCTCGTAAGCCGGCGAGTCGGCATCGAAAGGATGACGCTCCACCTCCTCCGGGGAGCCGAATTTGATGTAGACCCGCCCCCTATCGGTCTTCCATCCTTTGTGAAAAAGACTGAAGTTGTTGTTGGCGTAGGCAACCCGCTCGTAGAACTCCTCTCGAGCCTCATTGCGATCGGTTCCGGAAGAGGGATCGCGCTTGCGCCAAAAGGACTCCCAGGCGGCCCTGCGAGCTGAAGGAGGAGCTTTCTTCAGGCTGTCCAATTCAGCCGGGGTAGCAAGGTAGCCCAAAAGCTCCAAGGCCTCCTCATAGGATAGGGCCAAAGGGGCGTAGAACGGCTGATAGTCGAAGCGGGCCTCCCGTTGAGTGAGGCTCTTGCCCTTCTGGTCCGTGAGGCTGAACGTCAGGAGGTAAGCTCCTGCCTCCAGGGAAAACAGGCTCAAACTGTCTTGAATCCCACGAGAGGACGAGGGCCCGGACTCCGTACAGGGCCTCGTTTTCCAGGTTCGGCGCTTTCCCAAGGCATCGGAGACCGCGTAAAGGAGTTTTGCCCCCGGAGGCACCGGTCCGTAGACCACAAAGAACCAGCGGACCGTGGGAACACTGTCCGGATAAACGCGGGACGGGTTCAACCGGCTTGGATCTAGGGACAGGCTCTCTTTGGTTCCGGGAAGGGGCGCGGTCAGAAACACGGGTTCGCTGAATTGGGTCCGGCCGCGAGAGAGACTGGGAACGAGCACATTCCCCTGAAAGATCCCTTTGCTGTCAGCTCCCACGTCGGCCAACTCCGCCCGCAGACGATACGTCCCGGGATCCAGGAGAAAGGAGAAGCTTTCCAAAAGCGGCCTGCCGGAAGCTACCGTGCCCGCATAGTCTTTCACCTCGTAGGTTTTGTCCCAGTTGTCCCCAGCGATCTGGTTACCTTTCCCATCGTAGAGGATCGCGGTCAACTCCATGCGGGCAACATAACGTCCCCCCTGACGGACGAAATGTACCTGGTCGTATCCAATCTGGCAGAAGAACGTCTCTCGCGTCCTTCCCGAAGAATCCATAAACCCGGCATGGTCTACGGCAAAGCGGATGTCTCCCTGTGAGAGGGGAATCACTCCTTCCTGGGCCTGAAGAGGAAACCCCGCAGCCCAAAGAAGGACCAAGGTGAAAAGAAGGGTTTTCTTCGTCCGCTTCATACAAAATAGTTTAACATACTTTGGGGTTTCCGTCAAGCCTTGAAAGCTGGCTTTCGGCCTTTAGCTTTTGGCCATCAGAGAAAATGCGCACAACCGCAACGCGAATGCTACAAGAGAATCTCACGAGCATTGGGAACCCTTTGTATCCCATGGGCATTCTTTCAGCGTCCTTTTAGCGACCCTTCGGAGAAGCAGTTATCGGCAGTAGGCTTTTGACTTAAAAATACCGACGCTGTAGGTTTTTAACGGCGCTTTTTACTATAATCAACTGTCGATTTTAACTAAATCTTAAAAATAATGGCAGAAGAACTTCCTGCCCTCTCAAATCGCTCTTAAAACACCTTTTCTTTCAAACTCCCAAGAAAAGGGGCAAGGATTAGAGCGCCGAAGGGTTCAAGAGATTTGAAGACAGGAGAGTAATAAGTATTAAAATAGATTTTATCCCTGGCCGGATTCCTGCTTTCCCTGTATCACGGACCTCACCCCGGGAGCTGCCTCGCACCAGAAGGCCCACTGGTAGGCCAGAAGGGACCGCCAGCCCTGCGTGAAAACATGGTTTAACACATGGAGGAAAAAGAGAGGGCTTTCCTCGCGGCAGGCTGGAACTAAAAGTGGCAGGGGAACTGGAGTGGCCCGGCGTTCCAAAATTCGCAAGCCCGCGGACCGGATCATCACTTCGGCCGAGCCTTGGGTAAAGAAGCGCAAATGGCTCTGATCGAGGATGCCCCGCGGACGATAGGAGAAACGCCCCAGAACCAGCTCCAGACGCACGGACCAGTGGGCTGCATTGGGCAGCGTGATCACAACCCGACCTCCAGGGGCAAGGTGGTCCACACAATGCTGAAGAACCTTCTGGGGATCACGAAGATGCTCCAGAATGTCCGCTAACACCACCATGTCGTAGGAGCTGAGTTGACTCCAATCAAGGGCTTCAACATCCTGGCAAAAAACACGCCTGGTGTGCTGCCCAGCCATCTCGGCGAACCGGGGATCGGACTCCACGACTGTGACTTCGTAACCGAGCTTCGAAAATTCTGCGGTCATTGCCCCGCTACCCGGCCCGATCTCCAGGAGACGACCCTTGAAAGGATGCCTGGCGGCGTATTCGATGGCGATGCTCTGACTGCTGAAGGGATCGTTGACCTTGATCTCGTAAGGGTAGCGCTTCCAGGCCTCGGGCTGAAATTTCACATCCCGCCACAAGCCCCAGCGGGTCATCCGGAAGCTGAGCACCGAACGGATGCAGTGCAAGGCATAGAGGATGCCGTTCACATGGCAGATCTCGTCCCCGTAGTAGGTCGGGATCGGGACTTCGGCGATGCTTAAGCCTGCGGCATGGAATTCCAGCAGGATCTCGGTATCGAAGTGCCAGGCATTGCTGTTCAATGTGAGGGGAAGGCCAGACAGGGCGCGGCAGGAATAGGCCCGGTACCCGGAATGGAATTCCGAAAGCCGCATCCCGGCGAGGATGTTCTCAACCCCGGTCAAAATCCGGTTGCCGAGGTATTTGTAGAGGGGCATCCCGCCCCTGAGGGGCCGGCCCCCTCTGGCCAGGCGCGACCCGAGCACCATATCGGCTTGCTCGTCCACCAGGGGTTGGAGCAGGGAGGCCATGACCTCCGGGGCGTACTGGCCGTCAGCGTGAAGCATGACCACGATATCATATCCCCGATCGAGGGCATACTGATACCCGATCTTCTGGTTGCCGCCGTAGCCCTGGTTGCGGTCATTGCGCAACACGGCCATGCGGTGCTCGGCCTTGAGTTCCTTGTACCGCAGGGCGGCCTCGTACGTTTCGTCCGGACTGCAATCGTCCACCACGAACAGCTCGGCAATCCCGGCGCGCACGTCCTTGGGAATTCGGGCCAGGGTCTCCTGAATTTTGGCTGAGGCATTGTAGGCGATGACGAAGACCGCGATCTTCTTGCCCCTGGGGTCAAAGGGCCCGGGAGAAGATTGGACCATCGGAGGTTTTACGGCACGGCGCTTGACCTGGTGAGCGGCGAGCCAGGCGAGAAAACGCCGGAGGATGAGAAAAGAGGCCCAGCCCAGGAGGATGAGCCAGAGCAGGAAGTCGAGGGAGCGGGTGAAGCCGACCCAGGGAAGTTGATCAGATCTCAGGTTGGAGTTGGCGAAATACCAGGGGAATCCCCCGCTCCAGAAGGTATAGACGCGGAAAAGGAACCAGGAACCCACCGCAGTATAGAGCAGCAGCCCGGGCAGACCCAGGAAAATCCCCGGGCCCACCAGCCAGCTCAGGTACTGGACCCCGAACCCTGGAGTGATGATGAGAAAGGCGAGAAACGTCCCGCCGATGGCCTCAAGGAGAAACCTCCCGCGATGGAATTCGTCCCGAGCCCCCGCGTCTGCGAAGCTCTGGCGGCCTTTTATTATAGCCACCAGAACCACAAGAACAAGGACGTCGTAACGTCTGAATACGGAATACCAGCGGCTGAGGACTATGGGCATTACCCTTCCCGGGGCAAGGAAGATGCGTCCCAAACCCCAGATCGCCAGTTGAACGTTGGCCCATATCATCGATCCCCTGACCAAGACGTGAGGCGCATTATAGGAAAAGATGTTCCTCCAGAGGGAAGGAAAGGCCACGGTCAGGTGGTACCCGAACCCAGCCAATCCCGCGAAAGCCACCACGGAAAGGAATCCCAGGCGGCGGCGCCAATCCGGAAGCCAGAAGAAAAAAGCCGGGATCACGATCACCGGCACAATCTTGATGTTCAAAGCCAACCCCAGACAAAGGGCCGCAGCGGTCCAGTTTTTGCGGATCACAAGGATGTAAGCTCCCCAGAGGATGAAGAAGATGAACACCGGGTCGGTATTGCCGTGGAAGCCGCTCACCATGATCAGCACCGGGTTCAAGGCGAACAGAGCCAAAGCCCGGAGGGCACGCCGGGGCCCGAGATAATAGGCGGCCAATTTCCATAGGATAATTGTGCTGCCGACATCGGCCAAAATCGCCGGCAGGCGAAGGAGAAACGGGAAAAGGCGGGGAGCGCGCAAGGTGAGCACCCCAAGCAGCCACAGAAACGAACTCACCAGCGGAGGATGGTTGTAAATCGGGATGTCCCGGTAAATGGTCACCGTGCCGTTGGCCAGGATGTATTGGGTAAAGCTATACCAGTAGCTGACATCGTTTGTCCCGAATGTAGTGACGTCGAGCCAAACCTTGAGGGCCGTCCCGAGGGCCGCAGCCAGGGTCACCAGCCAGGCCTCGGGCGTTTCCCGGGCCGAACGGATTGCCCAGGCTCTCAATCCTTTGGCTTCGGACTGAATCAATTCTTCATCGTCAGGCGGCATTGAGTTTCTTCCTGGTTTCGGGCTTGGCATCATCAGACCTCTTCTGTTTCGCAGCCCTGCGGAGGACCTTATACGCAGGGAGCCAGGCGAGCAAAGGGCGGAGGATGAGAAAAGAGGCCCAGCCCAGAAGGATGAGCCAGAGCAAAAGATATAGGGTGCTGTCGAGGCCGTGCGGACGGCCCCCAAGATAAGCGTTGCCGAAATACCAGGGAAATCCGCCACATAAAAGGGAATAGGTCCGGAAGAGGAAGAAGGAGGCCCCCATGGTATAAAGAAGCAACCCCGGCAGGCCCAGAAAGATCCCCGGACCAACTAACCAGCTCAAGTACTGAAGCCCGAAACCCGGGGTGGCAACGAGAAAGATGAGAAAGGACCAGCCAATGGCCTCCATGAGATATCGCCCGCGCTGCGGTTCGTCCGGTGACCTCCCGTCTGTAATGTTCTGCCGGCTCTTGAGATAGGCGGCAAAGACTACCAAGGTAAGCATGCCGTACCGCCCGACTATGAGAAACCAGCGGCGCAAGATCGGGGACACGGGCTTTCCCACAGGAACGAAAAGCCGTCCCAAGCCCCATAACCCGATGAAGCTGTTATAGGAAAAGATGTTCCTCCAGAGGGAAGGAAAGGCCACGGTCAGGTGGTACCCGAACCCAGCCAATCCCGCGAAAGCCACCACGGAAAGGAATCCCAGGCGGCGGCGCCAATCCGGAAGCCAGAAGAAAAAAGCCGGGATCACGATCACCGGCACAATCTTGATGTTCAAAGCCAACCCCAGACAAAGGGCCGCAGCGGTCCAGTTTTTGCGGATCACAAGGATGTAAGCTCCCCAGAGGATGAAGAAGATGAACACCGGGTCGGTATTGCCGTGGAAGCCGCTCACCATGATCAGCACCGGGTTCAAGGCGAACAGAGCCAAAGCCCGGAGGGCACGCCGGGGCCCGAGATAATAGGCGGCCAATTTCCATAGGATAATTGTGCTGCCGACATCGGCCAAAATCGCCGGCAGGCGAAGGAGAAACGGGAAAAGGCGGGGAGCGCGCAAGGTGAGCACCCCAAGCAGCCACAGAAACGAACTCACCAGCGGAGGATGGTTGTAAATCGGGATGTCCCGGTAAATGGTCACCGTGCCGTTGGCCAGGATGTATTGGCTGAATTGATAAAAAAGGACGACGTCACTGACACCGATCGTGGTAAGGTCCAGCCAGAGTTTTAACGCGGTTCCAAGCACAGCCGCCAAGGCCACCAGCCAGGCCTCGGGCGTTTCCCGGGCCGAACGGATTGCCCAGGCTCTCAATCCTTTGGCTTCGGACTGAATCAATTCTTCATCGTCAGGCGGCATTGAGTTTCTTCCTGGTTTCGGGCTTGGGATCAAGAGGGACCTTGGCTAAAAAACGTCCTTCGGAACTTTCAGGTCCGGGGCCCAGCGCCGGACCCGGTAAACGGCGAGCCAGGCGAGCAAACCCCGGAGGATGAGAAAAGAGGCCCAGCCCAGGAGCAGGAGCCAGAGCAGCAGGTCCAGGGTGCAGTCGAAGCCCTCCCACTGGCCCCGATGATCGGAGTCAGCGAAATACCATGGAAACCCGCCGCTCCAAAAGGTATAGACCCGGAAAAGGAATAACGAAGCGACCACAGTATAGAGAAGCAACCCGGGAAGGCCCAGGAAGATCCCCGGACCTACCAACCAACTCAGGTACTGGACCCCGAAACCCGGGGCAACGATGAGAAAGATAAGAAAGGACCAGCCGATGGTCTCCAAGAGATATTTCCCGCGCTTGGGTTCGTCCGTGGACCTCATGTCCGCGAAACTCTTCCGGCCCCTGAGATAGGCGGTTAGAACCACCAGGGCGAGAGTGCCGTAACGCCCGGCCACGGGAAACCAGCGGCGCAGGATCATGGGTACCATGCTTCCCGTGGACAGAAATAGCCTTCCCAGGCCCCAGATCGCCGGTTGAACGCTCACCTGCATCGTTAATCCCGTGACTACTACATGGGGCCCATTATAGGAAAAGATGTTCCTCCAGAGGTAAGGAAAGGCCACGGTCAGGTGATACCCGTAGCCGAGTAATCCTACGAAAACCACCAGGGACAGAAATTCCAGACGGCGGCGCCAATCCGGAAGCCAAAAGAAAAAAGCCGGGATCACGATCACCGGCACGATCTTGATGTTCAAAGCCAAACCTAGACAAAGGGCCGCAGCGGTCCAGCTTTTGCGGATCACAAGGAAGTAAGCGCCCCAGAGAATGAAGAAGATGAACACCGGATCGGTGTTGCCGTGGAAACCGCTCACCATGATCAGAACCGGGTTCAAGGAGAACAGCACCAAAGCCCATAAGGCCTGCCGGGGACCGAGATAGTGGGTTGCCAATTTCCAAAGGACGATGGTGCTGCCGAGGTCGGCCAGGATCGCGGGCAAGCGCAGAAGAAACGGGAACAGGCGGGGAGCATGAAGCGTGCCCAGACCCAAGAGCCACAGGAACGAACTTACCAGTGGAGGATGGTTGTAAAGTGGGATGTCCCGGTAAATGGTCACCGTGCCGTTCGCCAAGATATATCTAGTGAAAGTCTGCCAGTAACTGATATCGTTGGTTCCGAACGTTGTAGCGTCAAGCCAGATCTTGAGGGCAGTCCCCAGGACAGCGGCCAGGGCTACCAGCCAGGCTTCGGGCGTTTCCCGGGCCGAGCGGATCGCCCAGGTCCTCACCCTTTTAGCCTTGGGCTGAATCAAACCATCGTCGTCAAACGCCATGGGCTTTCTTTCCGGTTTCAAGCTTGAAATTATAGGGAATCATGGCTCAAGAACTTTCTTCGGGCTTCTTCCGCTTCGCGCCATCTCCCCTGCCGCTCGTACACAACGGTTAGGGCTTCATAGGCCTGCCAGAAGCGAGGATCACATTTCAAGGCTTGAAGCAATTCCCACTCAGCTTCATTCGACTGCCCCAGAGCCAAATCAGCCTGGCCAGCTTTGAAACGGAGATATGGACTTCTGGGTTTCATGGTTAACGCCTTTTCAAAATACTTCAAGGCTTCCTTCGGATGTCCCGTGCCGAGCAAAAGGGTTCCAGTCATCTCATTAGGGGCCGGGTTCAAAGGCTCCTTTTTTAAAACCCAGTGAAACTCCCGAAGCGCCCCGGATGTGTCTCCGGCCCCTACCAAGGCCAACCCCAAACTGTAACGAGCCTGAGTAAATTCCGTATCTATGGCTACCGCCTGTCGGAGATACCAGAGGGCATCGCCATTGAGTCCCTGCGACCAGTAGGTAGCCCCCAAACCTTCCAAGGCGCGAGATGAACGAGGAGCGTAAAAGAGGGTAGAGGCATACCCTCGGACCGCCTCGCGATAGCAGGTTTTCTCCAAGTAAAGATCCCCAAGATTGCTGTAGGCCCAGGTATTTTCGATGCTCCGGGAAAGCATCGTTCGGTAAAACCGCTCGCCGTCATGCCAGATCGTGTTCCAAGTCCAAACCCGGGCAAGCATCAGCACTCCGATGAGGCCAAAACTGGAAATAGTCAAATTGCGAGCGAACGGCTTCCCCTTAAGCCGCTCAACCCCTTTGGAAAATAGCCAGCCAATTCCCCAGCAGAAGCCCACCGAGGGGAGATAGAGCCAGCGCTCAGCCATCATCGAGCCCGGGATGGGGATGAGATTGGATACTGGAATCAGAGCCAGCAGAATCCATCCGATGCCGAGGCACAGCAACCAGGCCTTTTTCGAAAAAAGGATGATCAGAAGGAGACTAACACCCAAGATAAAGGCTCCAGCCACTACTTTCCAGTCTCCAAACCCAGCCGGCACCGGGGTGATGTACCAAGGGGAGAGGTGTACGGGAAAAAAGAGCAGACGAGCATATTCCCAGAGAATAGTCAGCATCATAAGAAACGTCTGCCAAGGACCTCCGCCCCACCAAGCGGTGCGCGAAATCATCACGACAGAAGAACGATAATGGAAATACCAAAGGCTTAAAACCACAAACGGCAGAAGGCGGAGCAAGAGACCGCCCCAGCGAAAGGCCACTGCGCCAGCCTGGCGACCCAAGAGGAGGATCCAGACCAGAAGGATCGGAGCAACCACGCCAGAATCTTTAGAGAGGACGGCCACTCCAAAAGCGGCCAGACTGAAGGCGTAAGCCATCCAGCTCCAAGGTTCGGAGTGCTGGAGGTGCACCAGAAAGGCCCAGAGCATGACCAGGGTCGCCGCAGTCATCAGGAGTTCGGAACGACCCAGAAAAGCGCTCACAGCCTCGCTGTGGACCGGGTGCCAGGCGAAGAGGAGCCCGGAGAAGAAAGTCGCCCAAAACGAGCCCCGCAGGCGAAACAACAGAAAAAACACCAAAAACGTATTGAATGCGTGTAGTAGAACCTGGGTGAGATGGTAACCCGCCGGGTTGAGGCCCCAGAGCCGATAATCCAGAGCCAGAGAAAAGCTCATAACCGGACGCTGGGGAATGGTACTCGCGGAGCGAAAGAACTTCACCAAGGGAAGGAGGCTTCGGATTTCGTAGTTCTTTACAATGAAATCTAACTCGTCCCAGATGAACCCGTTACCATAGATGTTGGCATATGCTACAAAACAGGCGAGTGCGAGCCATAGGCAAACGGTTAGACAGCCCCGATAGACCGGGTCCTTCGATTTATTTTGCTTGGACGGTTGAATAATCAGATTGTTGTGGACCAAATCATTCATGGCTGTCTCCTCGGCAGAAGGCCCTTTAAAGAATCCCGCTCAGCAACGAGAGGGGTCAGGGTAGGGTTCAAACTGAGGATGTGGTCATACATATCAATAGCCCGGTAAAGATCTCCGGCAGTTGCATAAGCCCTGGCGAGTGTGACCGCAAAGGCGATCTCTCCTGGCTTCTCCTTCACAGCCAACTCCAGTTCTCTGACCGCCTCTTGGCGCCGCCCCTGGGAAAGATAAAGCAAGGCCAGGGCATGATGGCTCTCGGCCAGGGTTGGGTCGGCTTGGAGGGCTTTGCGATAGGAGACCTCGGCTTTGGGGTAGTCTCCCAAGGAGCGGTAGGCATTTCCCATATTGTGGTAGGCCGGCGCATAGCCGGGATTCACCCGGACCGCCTGCTGGTAGGCCTGGATTCCCTCCGGAAGGCTGCCGCGTTCCACCAAGAGAATCCCGAAATTATTATACAGCTCTGCGCTCTGAACGTGCTTGAAACCCTCGACGTAAAGGATGAGAGCGCTGTCGGCCCTCCCCACCTGACGGTAAAGCCCCCCCAAGCTCAAATAGGCGGGATAAAAAGTTGAATCCTTACGAATGGACTCGCTGAAAGCGGCCTGAGCACTGTCCTGTCTCCCCTCCCGGAGATAGATCTCCCCCAGCCAGAGGAAGGGGAAAGGACTGTCCGATTTTAAAGCGACCGTTTTGCGAAGCTCCCCTTTAGCCTCGATCATCCTCCCCTGATCCAGCAAGGTTTTCCCCAGATTTGCATGCCCTTTGAAGGAATCCGGGAACCGTTCGATAATCCGCCTGAAAAGGGTCTCGTCATCCCGCCAGACGGCATTGGAGCGCACCGTCTGCCAGCCCATCAAAATGGCCACGATGATTCCGGCGGCGATTCCCCCGAGCCGCCAGCCCAACCTACGGGCCACCACAAGCTTTGTCCAAACCCAGTTCAAGGCCATTCCGCCGAGCAGACAGAAGCCCATGGAAGGGATATTGAGCCAGCGCTCGGCCATCATCGAGCCGGGGATGGGAACGAGGTTGGAAACTGGAAGGAGGAAGAGAAACACCCACCCCAGGCCGAAAGCAAGGGCGGGGCGACGACGAATACCCAAGACCAGAATCGCCAAAGTCCCCAAGAGAATCGCCAGCCCGAGGACCACTTTCCAATTCAACCAAGTGTTGACGACGGGGGTTACATACCAAGGGGATTGCCAAAATGGAAAGAAAAACAGCCGGAAGTACTCCCAGATCACGGTGAGCATCATCAGAAAAGTATGGTAGGGGCTCCCCCCCCACCATTTCCAGGCAAGCACTGCATTCCAGGGATTGCGGCTCAAGAACCAGAGGTAGGCAAGAACGGCCAGGACGGCCAGGCCTAACAGAGATAGCCAGCGGGGCCAGAGCTTCACCCCCTCGCCCCGGCGGAAGCAGAGGTCGTACCAAATTAAAAGCCCAATCGCGGCCAGGCCACTCTCCTTGCCGGCCATGGCGAGCGAGGAAAACAGGATGCCGAGAAGCAAGGAGAAGGGGAGCGAGGCCTTTCGGTAAGCCCAAAGCCCGAGAAGGGAAAATAATCCCACTAAAAGGTCCGAGCGGCCCAAGAGAGCAGATACAGCCTCACTGTGAACGGGATGCAAAACAAAGAGCGCCGCAGCGATCAAAGCAGGAATTTCAGACCCCAGAAGGCTTCTCACCATGCCCGCAAAAATCAAGACAATACCAAGGTGAAGGAGAAGGTTTGTGAGATGGAAACCGGCAGGGTTCCGGCCGTAGAGGAGGCGATCCATTTGAAAGGAGAAGTGCATCAGGGGGCGTTGCAGAAGCCTGTTGCCCTGGGCAATGTTCTTCCCCGACGCCATACTTACAGTAGAAGAAGAGGGAAAAATCATCGTCTGGTCGTCCCAGACGAAGCCGTTCTGGAGGACGTTGACATAGAGGATTAGGGTGAGCAAGCCGAGCCAAAGCCAGACCTTTGGGGCCCAAAGGACTTGGGCTAATGGCGATCCGAGGCCCAAGGCCCACGATCTCAATTTCATGAACCCTTTCCCATTTTCAATGGACTATCCCGCGAGGATCGGGTGTTTTCTCAAGCCCTTCCTTCGCGTTCAAGGCCTTCTCTGGGCACCTCGCCACCAAGAAAAAAAGGAAGACAAAGCTCGGCCAAAGCTGTAATAAAAGGCGATTCAAGGATTGGAACTGGTGCCATTTTAAATTGTAAGGAGTGATGATGTAAGCGAAGAAATATCCTGCTCCTGTAAGGCCCAGAGCGATAACTACTGTAACTATACTGGGCTTTTCCCTTCCTTCCACATGCACCCCCAGACCAATCAGATAAAGGACCAGGATCGGAAGAAAAGGGATGACCCATTCCCCAAAATTTATCATCCTCACGGCGAAAGCTTTAATGGTTTGTACGTACTCTGATGCCTCCAGTAACGAAGTTGCCGCGGAACGGGCTTTTAGGGATGAAAGCAGATCGTTAGGAGGCGCTAATTGAATCTTAAAATAAATGAGTAAAAGCGCAAGAGGGATCAGCCCTCCCAAAAAGAAGAGCATCTGACTGAGAAACGGTTTCCAGCCTTTGCCAAAAATCAGAACGATCGTTCGAGCAATAAGAATCGCTAGTACAAAAATGAGACCTTCGTTTTTCGTACACACTGAGAATCCGGCTGCCATGCCAGCCATATAGTTAAAGCTTTGGTGGGACTCGGACAACTGATCTTGAAGGCAAAGCAGAACTATCGTGGCTAAAACGAAGAACGCCAAAGGAACATCCGCGTATTGGACCGCTCCCAGCTTGACAAAGAAAGGAGTGCCTAAGAGAACGATCCCGGCCAACAGGCCCTGACTGCTGCTGCGAAGCTTAGACAAGGACGAACAGATCAGCCCGACCGTGGCAAAGGTAAATAACATCGCCACAGCCATCGGCACCGCCACGGTCTCATGAGCGATATATCTCCAACATCGGGCAATTATTGTTGGGACCAACGGAGGATAATCCGGATGGGACCACCCGATCAAGGGTGAAAAGGCGTCCCGCCAGTAAATTCCGGCACGGTAAATAAATCGGGCGCGCATATTCCAAATAGACCAAGCATCCCATCCTCCATGGGGGTACTTCAAGATCATAACGAGGAAGGCAACTCCGTCCACAATCAGCTCGAGAAATAATACCAGAAACAACAACCTGCGAAAGGCGCCTCTAAGGCTCGGCTCGGAGCCTTGTTTCGGAACCTGTACATCGCTGCGGCCCATGCAACTTCGATAGCATAGAATTCCCACCAAGACCAACAGCAGGACTGTTTCTACCCCAATGGTTTTACTTCGCGATGACCACCCCAAAAACAGTTCAAGGAAATAAAGGGAAGAGGAGATGCCCAAGCCGAATCCTACGCCGAGGCTGGCTTTCAACAGGAAATCAAAGGACAGGAGCCTGTGATCGGACCAAAACAAGTAAACCCAAGATAAGCCAATGGTGATCGGAATCAGCAAAGAGAAAACGAAGGGAATCATTTTACATTCTTATTAAGCAGCCAGACCACCCCATCGAACTTCGCGAGAACCTCCACATTCCATTGGCGATAGGTCTGGGAATCAATCTCGGTCTCATGAAAGTTACCGATGACCTGTTTGCAGTACGGCGTATCCAGGATAATAAGGGGGGAAAGCGCATACTGCGTCAAATAATAACGGCGGATATCCTGAACCTTGCCGGAGTCGCTTGGGACACTTGCGTCGCTGATGTAACCCATCACCCCGCGGTCAGGTAATACCCTTTTTAAACTATCGAATCGCATCAAATATCGGGTTATCTTATTAGTGCCCACGGCTCGAGGATCAAAATAGACAATCTCTTTAAGCCATTTAGCTGTAGATAAAAAAGACATCAGAGAAACCATCAGGATCCCGGCTCCGACGCGGACAGAAACTGCGAATTTAGTGCTCATGAATGCCCCTATCTTAAATCATCTTGTCAGTTGGGGCAAGCTCTGCTTGGCCCCAAGGAGCTCCGGATCCTCGGAAAGAGCTCGGAGATAAGCCTGTTTGGCTCGGAGGGTGTCGCCGAGCTGCAAATACGAATCTCCTATACCCAACAAAGCATTGGATTTTTCCGCTCCCAAAGAGATGGCTTTCTCGTATTCCACAAGGGCCTCCGTATATCGTCCCAGGTGCATATAGGCGATCCCAAGCCCCAGGCGAGGGGAGGGATGTTCACCACCCAATCGCAAGGCCAGCTGATTTTCCTGCACCTCTTGTTGGAAACGACCTTGCCTATCGTAAACTTTTGCGAGGCCTACATGGACCAGAGGAACGTCGGGATCTAAGGCCAAGGCGATTCGGTAATGCCGCTCCGCCTGGAGAAGAGAATCCTGGCGGAAATAGGCATCACCCAGCCAAATGTGTACCCCTGAAAATCTTGGATGGTCGCGGAGCATCGTTCCAAAAAGGGAAAAATCTGTTTGCCAAACGCCGATCCAGGTGATCGTGCGAATCCCTAAGAGAAGAAGGAGCACTACCACAAACGAAATTGCAAATCGAGATCGAAGTTTGCTGATCCATTTCTCCCCTATTAGACCAAGGCTTAAACAGAAAGCGATGGAACCCGAATAAAGCCAGCGCTCAGCCATCATCGAACCCGGAATGGGAACGAGGTTGGAGAGGGGAAGATAACAAATCAAATACAATCCGAGAAGAAAACCGAACGGGGAGCGACGAAGCCAAGCGAGGAAGAAGGCCAGCAACGTGAAGAGAAAGACGCAGGTTCCGAGCAAGGCTGGCGGGTTCAAAAGGTTGTGGGGAGTAGGGATGATATACCATGGCGACAACCGAAGGGGGAAAAAGAGCAAGCGGAAATACTCCCAATAGACTTGGGCGCTCATCAAGAGATCGTCAAGAAAGTTCCCCCCCCACCAGCCCTGGCACCCTAAACTTCGCCCCATGATGGAACGCAAAAAAAAGAAATACCCGATGAGGACGAGAACAAAGGGAAGAAGCCAGAGCACCCTCTGGGGAAGCGAAAGTAGCCTTCTTTCAAAGATAAACAGTTCGTAAAGGAAAATCCATCCCAAGAGAACGATTCCGGTCTCTTTACAAAGACAAGCTGCTCCATAGAAGAAGAGGGCAAGAAGATAGTAAAGAAGGACGGGGCCGTTCGAAGAGCGGCGGGCCCGAATATAGAACAAGAATCCGCCCAAACAGGCTACGGCAGCGAGAAGATCGGAACGGCCGAGCAGGGCGGCCACAGCCTCGGCGTGAACAGGATGAACCGAAAAAAAGAGGGCGGCTACGAAGGCTCCTCGGATGGAACGAAGAACGACAAGGCCCAACCAGAAGACTCCGAGACAGGCAAGCATGTGGAGGAGGAGGTTCGTGAGATGATATCCAAAGGGGTTCTGACCCCAGAGGCGATGGTCCAGAGCCAGAGAAAATAACAGTCCGGGACGCTGTTTGATAACTCCCTGATTGACGAAAAAACGATTCAGCGGGTGGAGGCGCTTGATGACCGAATTTGCTTGAACGAACACGTGGTCATCCCAGACGAAGCCATTGTGGAGCGCGGGCAGGAAAAGCAATCCCGCTGCGAATGCAATCAGCAGAGCGCAAACGGGGGTGGAATATCGAAATTTCATGGGTTCATTATAACTGAAATGAGGAGGCAAAATCAATGAAATGAAAGGCCACGGTCGAGTAATGCCCGAAACCAGCCAGTCCCACGAACGGCACCACGGCCGGGAAACCCCTGGCGACCGTCGGGAGGCCGCAAGAAAAAGGCGGGGCAAGAATCACACCACGGCTAACCTGCCAGCCACGAAGATCGTAGGTTAAGGTTTGATGCCATGCCCGCTTTGAACTCGGCCAGGACCATCAAACCTTCATCCCAAACGAAGCCATTGGGGAGGACATTGACAAAAGGAGTTCATTGACCTTGTTCCGAGCGACGCCGGACGGCTTGAAAGAGATTTGCCTTCAAAACGGGGTCGTTGGGCCTAAGGGCCAAGGCCCTGCGAAAGCAGCCTTCCGCCAGCCCATAGTCCTTCTCCTTCAAATAAAGGATCCCCAGGGAGTTCAGTGCTTCTGGGTTTAAGGGATCGAGCGAAAGCCCCTGCTGAAACGAAACCCGTGCCGAATCACTATCCCCTTTCGCTTGATAGGCACTCCCCAAGGCAAGCCACCCTGGAGCCAGCAAGGAGTCGATCCGTACCGCGTTGCGATAGAATGCTATCCCCCGCCTCACGTTTCCCTTGGATCGATACACATTGCCGAGGTTGAGTTGAATCAATGGGAGATCGGGTGCCAAGCGGAATGCTTGAGCGTACTCCTCCTTTGCTTCCTGGACCCTCCCCGCTTGCCAAAAATAATTGCCACGGTTGTTGTGGGCCAGCGGGCTGTCCGGGTGCTGTTGCAGCATCACCCGGGTGAGGATCCCGTCATCGTGCCAGACGGCATTCCAGGAAATGATGCGCACGGCGTACAGCCCGAATAACAGCAGGCCTACCCCCAAAAAGGCTTTTCTCTTCCCCGCGCTCAAACGTCCGAGGAGATGATGAGCCGCCCCGGCTGTCAACACGCAGAATCCGACGGAAGGAAGATAGAGCCAGCGCTCGTTCATCATCGCCCCGGGGATGGGGATGATGTTGGAGACGGGCAGAAGCGCAAGGCCGATCCAAGCCACGGACCAGGCCGCCAGGGAGTGACGGCGATGGAATCGGAGGATCAACATACACCCCCCCAGGAGGACAGCCAATCCCCCCACAGACCGGAGATAATCACACCCCTGGGGCAAAGCTGGATAATAGTACGGCGAGAGGAAGGCTGGAAAAACCAACAGGACGAAATACTTCCAGGTCACGATCAGCATCCACAAAAGGCTCTGCCATGCTCCCCCGCCCCAGGCGTGCTGCCCGGAGGGAGGAGCCGCGATCAGGCGGAACCAAAAGTAAAGGAAACCGATCGCCAGGAAAGGAATCAGGGACAGGAGCTGGGCTCGCCACGCTCGGTGCCGGCCATTTTCAACCCAGGCCCAGTTCTCGCTGAGCGCAAGCAGGATAGGGAAAATGATGCCGCTTTCTTTGGTCAGGCACATCCCCCCGTACAAGAGCAAGGCAATGAGGTAGGAGAGTCCCCTTCTGAAAAGGGTGAATCCTTTGAGAAACCGCTGAAAGGCCAAGAGGCCGAGGAGCACGAGAGCCGTCCCCAGGAGGTCGGAGCGGCCCAGCAAGACCGCCACGGCTTCGCTGTGAACGGGCAGCAGGGCAAAAAACAAACCCGCCAGCGGCGCCAGGGACCGGGCCCGCGGCATCCGCAAAACGAGCAGGTAGACCAGTCCCACGTTCAGCAGGTGGAGCAACAGATTGGTGAGGTGAAATCCGGCGGGATTGAGCCCCCAGGCCTTGAGATCCAAAGCCAGGGAGAGCTCCATCCCGGGCCGATATTTCAGGATCGCGTGAGCGGCGTGAGGTGCGAAAACGAGACCCAGTTGGCGGATGGAATAATTCTCGGTGATGAGCAGCTGATCATCCCAGACGAAGCCGTTTTGGAGGACCTTGATGTACGCAAGCAAGGACAACAACACCAGCCAAATCAAAACCCTCAGGTGAGAGCCCGGGGACGCCTGAAACCAGGTGCCGAAACGCTGTCTGTCCATTTTCAGAGACAATGACCCCGAAAGAAGGTCGAGTGGTCGTATCGTCTTGTCATCATGCCGCTTACGTCCTGCTGATTGAAGCGTTTATATCTAAAGGCAGATTTCTATACATAAAAACACCCCTCTACCCATGTTTTCCTGTATCAGGATGTGGAGAGGGCGTGAAATGGTCGGAAACCCTTCCTGGATTGTGGAGCTTTGTTTGCCTACCTCTAAGGAGCCTGTCCCGTCGAAGGATGGGATGACTGTGCTTTGTCGGCCCTCTTTAGGCGTGAAAGTTAAAGTGCCGGTCTGTTCCTGAGTTATCGGGGCCGGCCCACGCCCCCCACGGAACCCGGAACAAAGAACTGATAAAACAGATCGTAGCTAAGCCGGCGCAGACTGCAAAGGAGCTTCAAGGATGACCACAGCAGCGCTTGAACCGGATTGGAATGTTTCCTTAAAAGGATCGCTGCTTTGGGTTGCAAACGATCAGGATCACGCCAGGGAATCCCATCCCTCTGTATCCTCAACCGACGCCTTTAAATAAAGCAGAGGCGGAAAGGAAGTTCCGCCCCTGCTTCGATGGCCTCTCTGGGAGGAAGCTTTAACTCCCCTCCAAAAGCGTGAGGATCATCTGGGTTTTTCCCAGCGCCATAATGCTGTAGGGATACGTACCGTTGTCCATAAATCCCACTCGCCCTGCGGTCGCCGGAACCGCACCAACGATCTCACCTGCACCGTAGGTGTTTGGACGGTTGAACGGATTGATCTTTACTTGGACATTGAAGGGCATCAAACACGGAACGACGTAAGCGGCAATGTCTGCAGCAAGCGGCTTAACGCCCTCTTTGCCCGGGCTGGTCTTGTAGTCCTCGACGGCAAGCTGCAGCGTGTGGGCCACGCTCTTGACGTCGGACTCCTGCGCCCTGATCTGCATGCGGATGAAGTTCGGGATGGCGATCGCAGCCAGGATGCCGATGATGACCACCACAACCATCAGCTCGATGAGTGTGAATCCTCTAGTTTTCATTTTTTTCACCTCCTTCCATATAATTTACTACCTGGTTGAACGTCTTACCTGAAACCCTCAAAACGTGTAACAGAGTTCAACTCCCCTCCAACAGCGTGAGGATCATCTGGGTTTTTCCCAGCGCCATGATGCTGTAGGGATACGTACCGTTGTCCATATATCCCACTCGCCCTGCGGTCGCCGGAACCGCACCAACGATCTCACCTGCACCGTAGGTGTTTGGACGGTTGAACGGATTAATCTTTATTTGGACATTGTAAGGCATCAAACACGGAACGACGTAAGTGGCAATGTCAGCATTAACCGGCTTAACACCCTCTTTGCCCGGGCCGGTCTTATAGTCCTCCACGGCAATCTGCAGCGTGTGGGCCACGCTCTTGACGTCGGACTCCGACGCCCTGGTCTGCATTCTTACCCAGTTTGGCAAAGCGATCGCCGCTAGAATACCAATAATAACGACCACTACCATCAATTCAATTAGAGTAAAAGCCTTTTCACTTTTCATCTTAATTATCTCTATCCACTTAATTTAAGATGCATATTTCATGCCAAAATGAAAATTTGTTTAAAAAATAACAAATATAAAAATATAACATATCATAAATGAACGAGTTGTATATTTTTTATGATACAAACTAAAAGTTCTAAAATGGAAAAGTATGTCAGCAAATACTATGTCAAAATGACATACTATGTCATTTTGACATAGTTATCTTTGACATAGTTGACACCGGAACCTTCACTTTGCTTCACTAAAAAACCCTGGTTCGAGCTCCTTCACCAAACCGTATTCCCTGAGCTTTCGGAACATGGTCGAATAGCTGATTCCGAGCTTCTTTGCTGCCAAGCTCTTATTGCCGTTACACTCCCTGAGGGCGTTCAGAACCCCTTCCTTCTCCTTAACCTTGAGTCCGGCGTCCCTGAGGACGACCAGCTTCTGCCGGGCCGGGGGTACCCTTGCCGCACCAGAGATGGTCCTGGGGAGGATATCCGGCCGGATCGTCTGGCCCGGGTCTAGGACCACGGCGCGCTCCAGGACGTTCTCAAGCTCGCGGACATTTCCTGGCCAGAAATAGGACAGCAAACAGTCCATGGTCTCCGGAGATACCCGCTTGAGGCTCACCTTCGCACTCTCGCAGACCCTCTGCAGGATGGATTGGACGAGAACCGGGATATCCTCCTTCCGCTCGCGGAGAGGGGGGATGCGAATCGGGATTACATTCAGGCGGTAGAAAAGGTCGGCCCGGAAGTTTCTGGCCTCTACTAAGGCCTCCAAGTCCCGGTTCGTTGCCGAGATGAGCCGGACATCCACCTTGATGGGCTTCGACCCGCCCACGGGGACAAGCTCTCTCTCCTGAAGCACCCGGAGGAGCTTCACCTGGACCGCCGGGGACGTCTCGCTGACTTCGTCCAGGAAAAAAGTCCCACCTTCCGCAACGGTGAGAAGGCCGTCCTTGTCCCGGACTGCACCCGTGAAGGAGCCGCGCACATGACCGAAAAGCTCGCTTTCCAGGAGGGTTTCCGGAAGAGCCGCACAGTTGATGGAGACAAACGGCCCCTCCCTCCTTCGAGAGCGGGCGTGAATCTCTCGGGCAACGAGCTCCTTGCCGGTCCCGCTTTCTCCGAGGATCAAAACCGTACTCTCGGTCTCCGCCACCCGTCCTATCATCTCCACAACGTCTCGAATGGCCCGGCTCTCCCCCAGGATCTTGCGCAGGCCTCCTGACCTTTCTTCTCTCCCCATGGTCTGGGGAGTGGCTTCCAGGAAGCTCTTGAGGATTGCCCCGATCTTCTCCTCCTGGTGGGAGATAGCCTCCAGAGCCCCTTGGGCAGGCCCCGCCCTTCCGACCAGATCCTCGGAAATCACCGAGAGTGAGTTTCGAATTGCGGCGAGGGGTTGTTCCACCTCTTTCAAAACTCCAGCCGCAAGCTCTCCGAACGCCGCCAGGCGGTCGGCCTCCCGGACGCGTTCTTCCATTTCTTTGATCTCCCGAAGGTCCTGGAAGATCGCGATAACCCCGCGACGACTGCGGCGGGCATCCAAGAGCACGGTGGTGCTGAACCCGATAGGAATCAGGACTCCGTTGGGACGGCGAAAAACCAATTCCTGACGCTGAAAAGCACGGCCATTGGTGAGGCCGTCGAGAAGCATCTTACCGATCTCGGTGAGCGAACCGGAGAAAGCCTCACGGACTTGCCGCCCCCGTATCTCCTGCTCCCGAAGTCCGAGAATCTCTTCGCCAGCCCGATTGAAGTGCACTACCCGGCCTTCGGCATCCACGGTCACCAAGCCGCTTCCCATGTTCCGCAGAATCTCCGCGGTGTCCAGCCGGGCGGTGTGCAGGGCCCGGGAGGTCTCCTCTAAGGCCGCGTTTGCTTTGGTGGCGCGCTCGGAGAGGTAGCCCGCCAAGAGGCCCATCAGGAGAAAGGAGATCGCATTTAAACCCGCCCGGAGAGGAAGATCCACTCCCCCCCACCCCCCGCCGTCAGCAAGGCGAGCGGCGTATGCAGCCGCAACAAAAAGGAGGCTTGCCAAGAGGGCTGCTGCAATCCCCCCGCGCCGGGAGAGGAAGCTCGCGGAATACGTGATCACGAGGAGGTAGAGCAAGGCGTACTGGCTCTCCCCCCCTCCGGTCAGGTACACGATCCCGGCGACGAGCAGGGCATCGAGCAGAATTTGAAGGAACAGCAGTCCGCGCAATCGTTGCCCGGAGCGCAGCCAGAGAAAGTACACTCCGCTTATTAACCAATAGGAAAGGATCAACCCGGCAAAGCCCATAATGTGAAGGCCGATCACCCCAGCCGCGGAGAAGGCTATGCCCATCCCGAGAACGAGGGTCGCGAAGATGGGGCGAATCAAGATGAGCATTCGCAAGCGACGGAGATCACTGGATTCGAGGACCTCGCCCATAAAAGGCACCTCCGGCCTGTTCATGGCATCACCCCTGCGCTGAAAGGGATCGCATGACCCCTCGCTTCATGGATTCTACTTGATGACCGAAGCCATGGTGAAGATGGGAAGATACATCGAGACGACCAACCCTCCGATGAAGATCCCAAGGAAAACGATGATGATCGGCTCCATGGCCGCCGTCAGGTTCTCCACCGCAGCATCCACCTCGGCATCATAGAAATCGGCGATCTTGGCCAACATCTCATCGAGGCCCCCGGTGGCTTCGCCCACCGCGATCATGGAGGTGACCATGGGCGGAAAAACCTTCATCGTGCGGAGCGGTCCGGAGATGGTCTCCCCGCCTCCGATGCTCTTACGGGCCTCCATGACGGCATCCTGGACGACCCGATTGCCCGATGTTTTGGCTGTGATCTCAAGGGCATCCAAGATGGCTACGCCGCTGCTCAAAAGGGTCCCCAAGGTCCGGGCGAAACGGGAAATGGAGGATTTTTGAATCAGCGGGCCGAAGACCCAAACCTTCAGAAGAAGCGCGTCGATGACCTTCTGGCCGTTGTCCGTTTTGTAGTAGAACCGGATGAGAAGGACGATAGCCACGATCACGGCGATGATGACCAAAACAGAACTCTTGAGGGCGTTGCTGACCGCAATCGTGATTCGGGTGGGCAACGGGAGGGTGGCGTTCATCTCTTTGAACATGCTGGCGAACACGGGGATGACGAAGATCATCAAGATAGCCGCGGCGAGGATCGCTACCGTGACGACGATCGCGGGATAAATCATCGCACTCTTGATCTTGCGGTTCAAGGCGTCGGCCTTCTCCAGGTAGGTCGCCAGACGGGCCAGGATGTTGTCCAGGATACCTCCCTTCTCCCCGGCGTCCACCATGTTGGTGTAAAGCGCGGAGAAGGTGGTGGGGTGGCGACGAAGGGCATCGGCCAGGGTGGATCCTCCCTCGATATCCGTCATCACGGCCTTGACGATCTTGCGGAAGCTCTCCTTCTCGATCTGCTGGCTCTGGATATCCAGGCACTGCATCAGGGGAAGCCCAGCGCTGATCATGGTGCTGAACTGCCGGGTGAAGATGGCCAGATCCTTGACCCCCACTCTGCCCCCCCCCAACAGGGGAATCTTGATCTCGCGGGGTTTCTCTTTGACCGAGGTCACGATGATGTTGCGCTTGCGCAACGAGTCGATGACCTTGGCCTGGTTATCCGAGGTCAGCTCTCCCGAAGTCAACCCTCCGGTAGGCGTTCTCCCCTTCCAGATATAGATAGGCATCGTTTTTCCCCTTCCTTATTCTAAAAGTGACCCCGTAATCGGGGCGATTTGGATATGCATCCTAATGGCTCGCCCGGGCTGCCGCGGCGGAACCGGCTTGAGGGATGTTGATAAACAGGGATTTCTGCTCGATCATCTTCTCCATCTCCTCGAGGTTCGGGGCCCGGCCCAAACATTCCTCCAGGGAGATGCTCTTATTTGTGTAATGCATGTAGAGGGCCTGGTTCATGGTCTGCATCCCGTATTTCTGACCGGCCTGGATGAGGCTGTAAATCTGATGGGCCTTGTCGTCGCGGATCAGGGCCCGAATGGCCGGGGTGCAAATCATCATCTCGGCAGCCAGCGCCCTCCCTCCCCGAAGCTTGGGCACCAGCTGCTGAACCATGACGGCCTCCAAGACGAAGGCCAGCTGGGCCCGCACCTGAGGCTGCTGGTGGGGCGGAAAGACGTCGATGATTCGGTTCACAGCCTCGGCCGCGGAATTCGTGTGCAGGGTGGCGAAAGTCAAGTGGCCGGTCTCCGAGATGATCAAGGCGGACTGGATGGTCTCGAGGTCGCGCATCTCGCCGATCATGACCACATCGGGGTCCTCCCGGAGGGCATACTTCAGGGCGTTGGCAAAGGTTTTGGTGTCGGACTCCAACTGCCGCTGGTTGACGATGGATTTTTTGTGCCGGTGCATGTATTCGATGGGGTCCTCGATCGTGATGATGTGGCAATGGCGCTCGCTGTTGATCTTGTCGATCATCGTGGCCAAAGAGGTGGACTTGCCGCAGCCGGTCGGCCCGGTCACCAAGACGAGCCCGCGGGGGCGATTGCAGAGCTCCTTACCCACCGGAGGAATGCCCAACTCCTCGAAGGAACGAATGTCCCAGGGGATCGTCCGGATGGCCATGGTCACAGACCCCCGGTCGAGGTAGGCGTTGGCCCGGAAACGGGAAAGGCCCGAAATGCCGAAGGAGAGGTCCAGCTCGAAGTCCATCTCGAACCGCTTCTTCTGCTGGTCGTTCAGGATGCTGTAAATCAGCTGCTGGGTCATCGGGGGAGTCAGGACCTCGTAGTTCGTGGGAACCAGATCTCCGTCCATCCGAAAGACCGGCGGCGCGCCTGCGCAGATGTGCAAATCCGAGGACCCCTTTTGAACCATTTCTTCTAAGAGATGCTGCAAGCTGACCATAATGTATTTCTCCCTTCTTTTAGTTTTGAGGCGAAACCTACTCTACGGACTGGGTCGCGGCAGTTTCCCGCACCATCTCCTCTACGGTGGTGACCCCCTGCTTGATCTTCTCCACGGCGTCCATCCGCAGAGTCGTCATCCCCTGCTCGACCGCCTTGTTTCGGAGGGCATCGGAGGAACTCCCGTGGAGGATCATCTCGCGGATCTCGGGGGTGATCAACATCACCTCGTAGAGGCCGACACGCCCCCGGTAGCCCGTGTTGTTGCATTCCTGGCAGCCACGCCCCTTGTAGAAAGTGATCCCTTCGACCTCTTGAGGAGAAACTCCCATCTCATCCAGCATCGCCTGGGGATAGGTCGCGGGGGCGCGACACTTCTTGCAGACCCTGCGCACGAGACGCTGAGCTTGGATCAGAGCCAAGGAGGAGGACACCAGAAAAGGCGGGGCGCCCATATCGATCAGTCGGCTAACCGTGGTAGGCGCGTCGTTGGTATGAATCGTGGAAAGCACCAGATGACCTGTAAGCGCAGCTCGGATGGCGATCTCCATCGTTTCCACATCGCGAATCTCCCCGACCATCAGGATGTTGGGAGCCTGACGCAGGAAGGCCCGCAAGGCCACCGAGAACGTCAATCCGATCTCCTCGTTGACCTGGACCTGGTTGATTCCCCGTAGATTATACTCCACGGGCTCCTCCACCGTCAGGATATGTTTGTCGGGAGTGTTCAGCCGGTTAAGGGCAGAGTACAGGGTGGTCGTCTTGCCACTCCCGGTAGGCCCCGTCACCAGCAGGATCCCGTAGGGCTTGGCCAGGGCTTCGAGGAATCGCTTCAGGGCGTCCTCGCCAAATCCCAAAACGCTGAGGTCCAGGGCCAGAGCGCTCTTGTCCAGAATGCGCATCACCACTTTTTCCCCGAAGAGCGTAGGAATGACCGAGACGCGCAGGTCCAGATTGCGATCCCCCACCTTGATCTTGATGCGGCCATCCTGGGGCCGCCTCCGCTCGGTGATGTCCATCTTGGACATGATCTTAATGCGGGAGATGATCGCAGCCTTCAGTCGATGAGAAGGAGACATGACCTCGTGGAGGACGCCATCGACCCGGAAGCGGATTCGAAAGGCCTTCTCATAGGGCTCCATGTGGATGTCCGAGGCGGTCTGGCGCACAGCCTCGGACATAAGGTAATTCACGAGGTTGATGATGGGGGCCGACCGACCTTCCTGGGCTAAGGCGGCGAGGTCCAGATCCTCGTCCTCGTCCTTGCCCATGACTTCGATGCCGTCTGAGGAAAACTCATCGGGGACGCCCATCTCAGTAGCACTCTGGGCGGCCAGTTCCGCCTCCCGGACCCCTTCGAGGTTCGAGGCCCCAACCACGGTCAACTCCTTCCCGTGTGGATAGTATTGTTCCAGGAGCGTCGAGATGCGGGAGAACCGGCCGCAGACCGGCGAGACCTCTAAGCCGGTCGAAAATTTCACATCCTCGATGGCCGCCAAATCCGTGGGATCGCTCATCACGAGCGTGAGCACGCGACCAACCTTCTTGAGCGGGATGACGCCATAGCGGTTGGCCACTTGGGGGGAGATGAGCTTGAGGAGCGTGGAATCGAGGACCCCCTCCGCGATATCGACTAAGGGCACTCGCGCCTGGCGTTCGATGAACTTGCACAGGATGTCCTCGGTAATCACCCCTCGTTGAACCAGCACGATAGGGAGGATGCCATTGGATCCGTTGGTCTCCTTGAGGGCCTCATCCAACTGCACTTGATTCAAAAGGCCAGCCCGCAGTAGCATCTCGCCAATCTTACCTGCCATGACGCCTCCTGAATTTTACTCCATCAAGGTCTCTCGCAAGACCTCGTCCAGCGTGGTGAGGCCTTTCCTCACTTTGACCATTCCGTCCTTGCGGAGCGTCGCCAGGCCTTCCTTGACCGCCTGCTCCTCGATCTCGGCTGCCGTATGGTGTTTCAGAACCATGTCCCGGATGGTGGGGGAGATGGGCATCGCCTCCATAATCCCGATCCGCCCGCGGTAGCCCGTATTGTGGCAGGACATACATCCCCGGCCGCGATACACCGTTTTCCCCTCCAACTCCTCTGGGCGCACCCCCCGTTCCCGGAGAGTGTCCGGAGATATTTTTTCCGGTTCCTTGCAGTTCTCACAGATCCGGCGCACCAAGCGCTGAGACTGCACCAGGAGCAGAGACGAGGCCAAAAGGAAGGGCTCTACCTTCATGTCGAGCAATCGGGTCAAGGTCAGGGCGGCGCTGTTCGTGTGCACAGTGGAGATGACCAGATGACCAGTAAGCGAGGAGCGAATGGCCATCTCAGTGGTATCTTTATCGCGAATCTCCCCGACCATGATGATATTGGGGTCCTGACGCAGGAAAGACCTTAGAGCGTGTTGGAACGTTAGACCGATGTCCTCATTTACCTGCAGCTGGTTGACCCCGAACAGGGAGTATTCGATGGGGTCCTCGGCTGTGATGATATTGACCTCCGGGGTGTTGAGCAGGTTCAGGGCAGCGTAAAGGGTCGTGGTCTTCCCGCACCCCGTGGGCCCGGTGGAGAGAACGATGCCGTAAGGCGTGCGGATGGCCCTGATGAAATCTTTCAGGGGCTTCTCTTCAAACCCCAGCGCGACGAGGTCGAAGATCGTCGCGCTTCGGTCTAAGACCCTTAGATTTATCTTTTCCCCAAAGAGGGTGGGCACGATGGAGACCCGTAGGTCGATCATTTTTTCCCCCACCTTAACCTTGATCCGGCCGTCTTGGGGTCGGCGCTTTTCTGCGATGTTTAATTTGGACAAAATCTTGACCCGGGTGGCAATGGCCGAGCGCATGGTGTAAGGGGGATTCATGATTTCGTGGAGGATGCCATCGATGCAGTAACGTATACGGAGCTCCTTCTCATACGGTTCAATATGGATGTCGGAAGCTCGTTTCGCCACACCATCGACCAAGAGTTTGTTCACCAGTTTCGCGATCGGTCCGGAGTCCACGGCCGCAGCGGCCTCGGAGAGATCCGTGGAGGCCGCATCTTCGTCCGCCTCCTGTTCGGTGACCGTCATGGTATCCACCGATTCCAACTCCTCGGTCACTTTGGCTAAGAGGCCCACGGTGCCGTAGTAGCGTTCGATCGCCTTCAAGATCACGCTCTCCGGAGCCACGGCCGGGGCGATCTCATACCCCGTTGAAAACCGAAGATCCTCCAAAGCTTGGAGATCTGTCGGATTCAGCATGACCACCGTCAGTACTCGCCCACGTTTTGCCACCGGAATGGCAAAGTATTTCTGGGCCAGGTTGGGGGGAAGCAGCCTGATCAAGGCTTCATCGATAGTGACCTCTGAAAGGTTTACGGCCTTGACCCCGAACTGTTTACCCAGAAATTGGGTGATATCCGTTTCGTTGAGGTAGCCCAGCCGGGCGATGACCGAGCCCAGTCGCCCCCCGGACTTTTTTTGCTCAGCAAGAGCATTGTCCAGCTGCTCCTCGGTAATCAGCCCAGCCCAGAGCAATAGATCCCCAAGTCGTTGAGCCACGCTTCCTACTCCACAGTCACGCGCAGGACCTCTTCCACGGTCGTGATGCCCTGCTTTAGCTTCTGGACAGCATCTACTCTCAGCGTCAACATCCCCTGGCTGATCGCATAGGCTTCGATCTCGCTATCCGGAGCACGTGATATGATCAATTGCCGGATGCGGGGATCTATCACCATGACCTCAAAGATACCAATTCGGCCCCGATATCCACTGCGATTACAGTCTAAACATCCTTTCCCATGGTAAAGTGCGACTCCCTCTAAATCGGCGGATGTGAGCCCGACCCGCAAAGCGACCTCGGGAGTTGGCTTATAAGGCTCTTTGCACTGAGGACAGATCTTCCGCACCAAACGTTGGGCTAGAATCAGGTTCAGGGGCGAAGCCACCAAAAACGGCTCTACTCCCATATCTACCAAGCGCGTGGGCGTGGAAGCCGCGTTGTTCGTATGGACCGTCGACAGAACGAGATGACCGGTCAGCGCAGATTTGATGGCGATATCCGCAGTCTCCTTGTCCCGCATCTCCCCGACGAGAATGATGTTCGGATCTTGCCTAAGGAACGCCCGTAGAGCAGCGGCAAAAGTATATCCGATGTCCTCTCTCACATGGACCTGGTTGACTCCGGAGAGATCGCGCTCTACCGGGTCCTCGGCAGTGACAATATTGACTTTAGGAGAATTGAGCATCCCCAAGGCGGCATAGAGGGTATTGGTCTTACCGCTTCCGGTCGGCCCGGTGACCAGTACAATTCCATTGGGTTTGGAGATCGCTGCCGTGAAATCCTGAAGGGCCTTTTCCCCGAATCCCAGGGAGGGGAGGGAAAGTGCAACGGCAGATCCCTCCTGAATCCGCATGACGACCTTCTCCCCGTGAATCGTAGGCAGGGTCGAAACGCGCAGGTCTACCTGACGATCTGCCACTTTGACTCGAATGGCGCCGTCCTGGGGCACACGCCTTTCATCGATCTTCAAGCTGGCCATGATCTTCAGCCGGGAAACCACAGCATTTGCATAACGAGCCGGAGGCGAAGCGATCTCCTGAAGGACGCCGTCTATCCTAAAGCGTACTCGAAGAAGATTACGGTAGGGCTCGATGTGGATATCCGAGGCGCCCTTCTTGACGGCATCGGAGATCAGACCATTCACAAGGGAGATGACCGGGGCATCTTCAACCTCTGCGGCAGCTGCTGCGGCACCCTCTTCCTGCGCTTTCTCGCTTTCGAGGACCTCGATGTCTTCTCCCTTCATCTCATCGATGATCTTGGCTAACGAAGAATCCGATACTCCATAGAAGCGCTCCAAGGCTTTGCTGACCGACGTCTCGGCGGCCACCACGGGTTGCACCTCACATCCGGTAAGAAATTTAATATCTTCGATGGCGAGAAAATCTGCTGGATTAGCCATTGCCAAAGTCAACACACGGCCTATCTTGGAAAGGGGAATAACTTGGTATTTCTGAGCCACCTCAGCCGAAATGAGTTTGATGACATTGGGCTCGACGGTATTTGTCGAAAGGTTGACGGTCGCGATCCGGAATTGCTGCCCCAAGAAGTGCGTAATCTGCTCTTCCTTGACAAAACCCAGCTTCACCAAGTTCGACCCTAACCGTCCACCATTCTGCTTCTGTGCCGCCAGGGCTTGTTCAATCTGGTCCATGGTCACCAGTCCACCCTTGACGAGCATCTCTCCGAGTTTCTCGGGCATAGTATTCTTAGATACAAAAGTTTAACAAATTTCTACGGTTATGTCAAGCCATTTCGTGAAGTTTGTTAAAATTTGTTTCCCTAAATCGTCCCTGAATTGACCTTTAACTCGGAAGGTTCCCCACAAACCAGGCAAATCCATGAGCTTTCGGTAGATCCTTTTCTAGAAGGTTTCACGAGAGTTTCTCCGCATCGAGGACATTTTCCCTGAGCCGGGCGTTCCCATGAAACCAGCTTGCATTTAGGATAATTGCTGCAACTGTAAAAAGTTCTCCTTGCCTTTGTCCTCTTTTCAACGATGTCCCCTCCACACCCAGGCCGAGGACATTTCAGGCCAATCCCCAGTGGCTTGGTTGTCTTGCACTTAGGATATTTCGAACAAGCTAAGAACCTACCGAAACGCCCTTTCCGAACAACCATCTCCGCACCACAGGTTGGGCACTTTTCTTCCGTTTTCTCTTCTTCGGGTTCCTGTCTTTCCCCCAGAGATTTGAGATTCTTGCATTTCGGGTAGCCGGAACAGGCTAAGAATTTGCCGTATCGGCTCCAGCGCACTACCATCGGCTTACCGCATAGCGCACAATTTTCCTGAGTTTTGGCCAAGTCCCGTTGGATGGCCTGCTTCTCCCTCTCAACCTTCTCTAACCTCGCCTTGAACGGCTGGTAAAAATTATGAAGCACCTTCTGCCAGCCCATCTCACGCTCTTCGACTTTGTCCAGCTCTTCCTCCATCTCGGCCGTGAAGCCATAATCGAAAGTATCTGGAAATCGCGAAACTAGAAGATCATTAACAACAGTGCCTAACTCCATAGGCTTAAGGGCTGATTTCTCTTTGCTCACATAGTCTCTTTTCTGTATCACAGAGAGAATCGGTGCATAGGTCGATGGTCTACCGATCCCGCGCGATTCCAATTCTTTAATCAGGCTGGCTTCCGTGTACCGCGGCGGCGGCTCCGTGAAATGCTGTTTGGGCTCAACCTTGAGAGGCTTAAGGGCTTCGCCTTCCTTGACTTCCGGCAGGGGCTCCTCCCGCTCCTCTTCATCCCCTCGGTAGATGGCTAAAAACCCCGGAAACTTCAAAGCGGAACCCGTAGCTTTTAAACCATACGTTTCCTTGGAAGATTTTCCCTGGATCTTCACGTTCACCGTGTCGTAGATCGCTGGATTCATCTGGCAGGCGACGAACCTTGCCCAGATGAGCTGATAGAGTTTCATCTGTTCCTTGGAAAGATGCCCTTTCAGAGCATCCGGAGCCCGTCTCACATCGGTTGGCCGGATGGCCTCGTGCGCTCCCTGCGCGGTCTTCCGAGAACGGTAGGTGTTCGGTTCCGAAGGTAAGTAGTTTTCCCCGAATTGGTCCGCGATGTATTTTCTGACTTGCAGAACTGCGTCTTCATTCATCCTGACCGCGTCGGTCCTCATGTACGTGATGAGCCCCACTGGTCCTTCGGCTCCCATCTCGATGCCCTCGTAAAGCTGCTGAGCCACTGCCATGGTCCGGGAGGCTGAAAACCCTAAGCGCTTGGACGCCTCCTGCTGCATCGTGCTGGTGATAAACGGAGGAGGAGGGTTCCTCCTCTTTTCCTTCTTCTCAACCTCTTCGACTCTGTAAGCCGCTTTCCTGAGGTCTTCGGTGATCCCTTGAGCTTGCTCCTGATTCCTGATCTCAGCAACTTTACCTCCCAGGGTAGCAAGCCTTGCTCCGAAGGGGTCCTTTTCCCCCTTCAAGAAAACCTCGATGGTCCAGTACTCCTGTGGCACGAAGGCCAGAATCTCTTTTTCTCGTTCGCAGATCAGGCGCAAGGCCACGCTTTGAACGCGCCCAGCAGAGAGCCCGCGCCGAACGATCTTCCAAAGGATCGGACTCACCAGATAACCCACCAGACGATCCAGAATCCTCCGGGCTTGTTGGGCTTCCACCTTGGCTAGATCTAACTCCTGGGGATCCTTCAGAGCCCGTTGGACGGCCTCGCGGGTAATTTCATAAAGGAGGATACGTCTAAATTTCCTGCCGTCCCGGCCCAGGCGGTTGGCGATGTGAAAGGCAATGGCCTCTCCTTCGCGGTCGGGATCAGAGGCCAGGAAAACTTGGTCGGCTTTTGCAGCGGCACTGACCAGTTCCTTCAGGATCTTTTCGCGTCCTTTGACGACGACGTATTGGGGAGCGAAGCCCTTGGCAATATCCACGCCCAGTTCCTTGGTGGGAAGGTCGATCAGATGCCCCATCGAAGCCTTGACGGTATAGCCTTTGCCGAGGTATTTCCCGAGGGTCTTCGCCTTGGTTGGCGATTCAACGATGACTAATTGTTCTGCCATAAAAATATTGAACGAAAGTTCAACCTCTTAAAGTTTCCAAAGCCAGCCTGAAATCAAAGGGCAAGGGGGACTCCACTACAACCTGCTTGCCGTTCGCGGGATGGGTGAATTCCAAGCGTCGGGCGTGAAGGGCCTGCCGGGACAGGATCTTCAAGAGTTCCCCGACAAGCTCTCTTTCCCTGCCATTGAGTTTCTGGAGCCCATGCGGCCGCCTTCCTCCATACTCCGGATCGCCTACCACCGGATGTCCGATATGGGAGAGGTGGACCCGGATCTGGTGCGTCCTTCCGGTTAGGAGCTTGAGTTCGACTAAATCCACCGGCCCCAGAAATTCCAGGACGCGATACTGCGTCATCGCCTCCCTGCCCTGGTGGCTGCGAACCGCCATCTTCTTCCGATCCGCAGCCGAACGACCGATCGCGGCTGCGATCGTGCCCTCTGGGGGGATGAGGTGTCCCCAAGAGAGGGCCCAGTACGTCCGCGACAAACTCCGGGCCGAGAGCTGGGCCGATAGTTCCCGATGGGTCTTGTTATCCTTGGCTACGATCAGAAGGCCAGAGGTATCCTTATCTAGGCGGTGCACGATGCCAGGCCGCATCGTCCCCCCGATCTCGGAAAGGGAGTGGTAACGGCCTAAGAGCGCGTTAACCAAGGTGCCACGAGTGTGGCCGCAGGCCGGATGAACCACCATGCCCGCCGGCTTGTTCACGACCAGGAGAGTATCGTCCTCGTACAGGACCTCCAGAGGGATATCTTCGGCTTCCACCCTCATCGGTTCCGGTTCGGGAAGCTCCACCCGGATCTCCTCCCCCGCCCGGACCTTGTGATGGGCCTTGAGCCCCTTTCCCCCCATCGTGATATGCCCGGACTCCAGAAGCTTCTGGATCTGAGAGCGCGAGAGGTTGAGGCTCTGCCTAGCTAAATACCGATCCAGTCGCTCCGGCGTCGCGGTTCTCACAAGATGTAAAACCGTTGCCAATGATTCCATTCCTGATCGCTTCAAGCTCCCAAAGCTTCCTTCTGGATTTCAAACAATTTCCTAATCCCCGTCTCGGCCAGCTTGAGCATCTTCTCGTGCTCCGAAAGACTGAAGGGTCGGCCCTCCCCGGTGCCCTGGATCTCCACGAAGTCACCGCTCCCGGTCATGACCACATTCATGTCCACAGCGGCCTGAGAGTCCTCGACATAGGCCAAGTCCAAAAGGACTTTACCTCCGACGATGCCCACGCTTACGGCCGCGACCTGGTCGTGAAGCAGGCGATACTTAACCTTGAGGTTTTTTCGTAAAACCTCCACGGCGTCGTAAAGAGCGATGTATCCGCCAGTGATCGAGGCCGTGCGCGTGCCGCCGTCAGCCTGGATCACATCGCAGTCCACGATGATCATCCGTTCACCCAAAGCATCAAGGTCGGCCACAGCCCGGAGGGAGCGGCCGATCAGGCGTTCGATCTCATGCGTGCGCCCTCCGGTCTTGCCCGACTTGGACTCCCGCATGACCCGATCCGGAGAGCTCCTCGGAAGCATCCCGTATTCCGCCGTGATCCAACCTTTGCCCTTGTTCCTGAGCCAGGGCGGGACACGATCCTCGATCGTGGCTGCACAGACCACCTTGGTGTCGCCGCAGGTCATTAAGACCGATCCTTCAGCGCCCTTCAAGTAACCCCGCTCGATAGTGACCGGACGAAGCTCCTCGGGCTTCCTGTCGTCTTCCCGCCTAAAAACCGCCATTATAATCCCTTGTTTCAGAGAAGGTTATGAACAAAATGAAAGTATTTTCACCGGAGTGGCTGACAAAACCCAGATTCTCACCTATATATAGGGAGGGACAGGGGGGATAATACCATCTCCGACCCCCCAAACAATTCCAAAAATCCCTCCAAATGAACGATCAAACCTGTACCAAACCCGCACCAAATCCGTACCAAATCCGTATTCACGAGCGTATCATGAATCCCTGCCGGGGACTTCGGGGGCACTTTACAAGCCGTCTACGTTCACCGTGAGGCAGGTCTCCAGGGGCTCCCCCAAGAACCGCTCGGCGACTTCGGAGAACTTGATGGGGCGGTCGGAGACGTAGAACCCGTGACGGGGCTTCTCCGTTCCTGGATTTACCAAATCCTTTTCTTCCAGTAGCCGCTTTGTGTTCAGGGCGGTCGCGGTCGCGGAATCCACCAACTTCACCTTCTCCCCCATAATCTTTTGAATCACCCCGACCAAAAGGGGATAATGCGTACAGCCCAGGAGCAGACAGTCCACCCCGCTCTCGATGAGCGGTCGGAGATATTCGCTGGCCACCATCTCAGCTACAGGCCCTTCGTGCCAGCCCTCCTCGGCCAGGGGCACGAACAGGGGACAGGCCTGGCCGTAGACCAGGGCCCTGGGCATAGTCTTCCGGATGGCTTGCTCATAAGCCCCGCTGGCGATCGTAGCCCGGGTCCCGATGACGCCGATGCGGTCGGTCTTGGTCGCCTGGACCGCGGCCTGGGCTCCGGGGACGATCACCCCGATCATGGGAATCGAAAATCTCTGCTCCAACTCGGCGAGCGACAGGGCCGAGGCCGTGTTGCAGGCCACGACCACCATCTTCACCTTCTGCTCCAGGAGAAACTGCACGTTCTGGATCGAGAAGCGGGTGACTGTCTCCTTGGTCTTGGAGCCGTAGGGCACCCGGGCCGTGTCCCCGAAGTACACGATGCGCTCCCCGGGCAAGGCCCGGAACAAAGCCCGCACCACGGTCAGGCCCCCGATGCCGGAGTCGAATACGCCGATCGGCTGGTCGTTCATTTCAATCTCGACCCGGTGAGGCCGGCTTCTCGCACTTGAAAATGGTATAACAGGAATGCCATTGCTCACCCCGTCGTTGAACCCGAATTATGCGTTCGATCCCTTCCCGGTGAGCCTGATCCGAGATCAGCCGCAGCGAAGAGAAGCACTTCTTTTTTAGCTTCGCAATGAATTCCTCGTCGAGAGCGACGATCTCCTCCTCGGCCTCTACCTCCAAGGGGCTGAATCCCGCTTCAGCAGCGTTCGAACGGAGCTCCTCCGGCTTGGGGTAGCGGGCGAGTTCCCCCTCCAGGATTTCGGGGAAATACCGGGTGAGGCTCCGTCTCCTGAGGTCGTCCGGCGAGTCGGTGACGATCAGCAAGCGCCCCCCGGGGATGAGAATACGCGCGGACTCTCGGAAGAAGCGGTTCAAATCCGGGATCTGATGGATGGCATCCACGGCAAAGGCCAGGGCACAAGATCGATCCCGATAGGGGAATTCTACGCTGGCATCGCCGTGAGCAAATTCGACCCGCGTCGAGCGTTCGCGTGCAACGCCGAGCATTCCTGCCGAGAGGTCGAAACCTCGGTAAACATAGGAGGAGAGCCTTTGGGCGATCGCGATGCTGTAGTTTCCCGTACCACATCCGATCTCAACCACCGTGGAACGGGGCGGAAGCTCACGAATCTCCCGAAGCAAGGGATTCACGATCCAGGGAACCGCCTCGCGGGTCCGGGCATAGCTATCGGCGCAGTCGTCATAGTTCATCGTTTTTCCGATCATGACTCCAGCTCGAGAGGAAGGCAGAGACCCTCCCCGCTTAGGCACAAACAAGCTTTGTGCCTGCCATCATTACTGCATCCTTCGCTCGTAGGTCTTCTTGAATTTGGCCACGCCCTCGGCGATCGCCCTTGCGATCCGATCCTGCCCCGCGGCGGAGGCGAGGAGCTTCGCCTCTTCCGGATTGGAGATGAATGAAGTCTCCACCAGGACCGCCGGCATGTAAGCCCCGCGCAGGACGTAGAATCCGGCCTGGGAGACCCCGCGGTTGTCCACCGGGACCCACTTGCCCATCGCGTCCTGGATCTCCCCGGCCAACTGCTCGGACTCCTGGAGGTACTCGTTCTGGGCCATATCCCAGAGGATGAACTGCACGTCGTCGAAATTCTTGAGCGCGGTGTCCGGCTGCTCGAACCGGACCGCGGCGTTCTCCATGGCCTCCACGGCCCGAGCCTCGTCGGTGCGCGCCAGGGATAAAAAGTAGGTCTCGCTGCCCCCGCCCACGGCTCCCCTTCTCCTTTTCTTGGGCGCGGCATTGCAGTGGATCGAGAGGAACAGGCTCGCGCCCACCCGGTTGGCGTTCTTGGTCCGCTCCCGGAGCGGAATGAAGGTGTCATCCTCACGGGTCAGTATCACCCGGAGCCCCAGGCCCTGCTCCAGGAGCGACTTGACCCGCAGGGCCAGGGCCAGATTGATCTCCTTTTCCTTCAAGCCCTTAGGGCCGATAGCCCCGGGGTCCTCGCCCCCGTGGCCGGCATCCACCACCACGGTCGTGATCCGGGTAAGCTTCTTCCGTCCCGCCAGGCCCCGGGGCTCCTCGCTGTAAAGGTAAAGATCCTGTTTGGCAGCGTCCCAGCCGGCCTCGGGCCCGAGCATGCTCACTAAGAGGCGCGGCAGGGAGGAAACCGGAATGAGAACCCTGCCCTCCTGGAAGCGGCAGGACTGAAGAAGATTGACCTCCCCTCCGTCAAGAATCGCGGCCGGTGAATCCAAGGTCAGGACCGCTTCGTGCCCGGCAAGCGTAATCGTCACCCTCCGGCCTTCCCGATCCCAGTCCGCCTCTCCTCCCAAGGCATCCAGGAGGGAGGACAGAAAGAGATAGTCCTCCTCTCCGGAGCGCACGATGGTAAGGCTCAAGGGAGGTTTGTCCTTGGCCGGGTGGATGGCCACTTGCCCGGTCTTGGCTCCCCATCCTGTGCCCGCGGAAAGGAGAGCCAGCGCGAGCAGAAAGACGGGAGCGGACTTACCCCTTCTGCTTCTCACGCAGTGCCCTTTCCACGTCCCTCCTGGCATCGCGCTCGGCGATCGTCCGTCTTTTGTCGTATTGAACCTTGCCCTTGGCCAGGCCCAATTCCACCTTGGCTACCCCTTGCGTGAAATAGATGGCGAGCGGGATGAGGGTCAGGCCCTTTTGCTGAACCTTGCCCAACAGGCGTGCGATCTCGGAACGGTGCAAAAGAAGCCTCCTCGGCCTCAGGGGATCTGGAGCGTATCGCCCGGCTTGAGCGTAGGGGTTGATGTGGAGATTGCGGAGCCAGACCTCCCCTTTTTCGATTTCGGCATAGGCATCCTTGAAGCTCACTTCTCTGGCCCGCAGGGATTTGACCTCGCTCCCGGCCAGGGCAACCCCGGCTTCCAAGCGCTCAAGAACAAAGTAGTCGGCCAGGGCCCGGCGGTTAGTGCTGACCACCAAGCGGCCAGCTATTTTCATGGCGCTATCGGCAAATCATTAAGAAAAATGAAGATCGTAGTTTTAGAAATGACTTAGAGGTTAGAAAATGCTAAACGTTGTCATTCCAGCCGCCTTTAATCAGCGCAACGGCCCCGATCGTTTTGAAGATCGGGGCTCGGGTTGCGCCCCACGAACAACATGCCGTGATTCCGTCTCCCAGGGTTAAGAGCCTCCCTCCGGCTTTCCCCCGGCCTCCTTGGCGGGCAGGGAGGCTTCCTGCCGGCGCTTTTCGATGCGCTGGGCCAACTCGATCTCCTCCCGCCGCCGGGCCTCGATCCTCCGATCCAAATCTAGGATCTTCTTCCGGATCTCCTCGATCTTCGCCACCAAGGCGGCCTCCTCCCGTCGCTTGGCCTCGATCCGCTGAGCAGTCTCGCTTTCCTGCTGGGCCAACTCCTCGGCCTTGGGAGTGACCGCTCCCCCCGCCGTTTTCTTTTTAATATCCCCCAGACGAGCGGTGGAGGCGTTTTCCTCTTTCCTCAGGTCTTCGATCCGTTTGGATATCTCCGCCTCGGTCTTCTTCCCGGATTCGATCCGCTTGAGGAGTTCGGCCTCCTCCTTGTTCTTGATCTCCACTCGCTTGACAAGCTCGGACTCCTGCTGGATGAGGCGCTCCGGCTTGGGGGCCGCGGCCAGGTCGGAGACCGTCTTTTTGAGGTTGTCGATCCGCGCGATCAGGAGCTGTTCCTCTCGTTTCTTAGCTTCCACCCTCTTGGCCGCTTCGGCTTCTTCCTTCTGGACCTCTGGCCCTCCGGGGACGCCTCCTCCGACTCTATCCATTTCGCGCTGATGCAGCTCGATGCGCCGGATCAACTCCAACTCTTCTCCCTTCAGGGACTCGATCTTCTCTACAAGCTTGGCCGCTTCCTCCTTTTGAGCCTCGACCTCCGGGGAGACCCCGACCTCCGAACTCCGGGAGCCGCGCGCAAGGCCCACGGGCTCGGGCGCGGCCTCGCCGAGGGGCAGGGTAGCCACGATGGTCATCGTCCCGACAGCACCGATCAGAAACAGGATCCCGGTGGCCAGAAGGATCCAGTTCCCCACCCGCATTTCGTCTACGCTGGCCTGGGCCAAAGAGATCTCGGCGAAGACCACTCCGATCCGGCGGGACTTCAAAATCACCGGGATCGCGAGGGTATACACATTGCTCTGAGCTCGGGAGGAGTAATACGCGGCGCTCCTTTCGACCTCCAGCCCCTTCTGGTCCGCCGGAGAGACGTACTTCTTTCCGATCTCTGCCTTGTCGAAGCTCGCCCAGATGGTCAGCTTTTCATCGGTGATCGCGCAGGCGGTGAACTCCTTGCGTTCCGAGCGCAGGGCGTCCAGGACCTTGCTCAAAACGAGCCTCTTCTCCTCCTCGTCATCGCTCACCAGCCCGTCGACCGCATTGAGGGCCACCTGCTCGCAGAGCGTCATCCCCCGCAGGCCGATCTGGTCCGCGACCATGGCTCCCACTTGTTTGGGCAGGTAGAGGTATAGCACCATCATGCCACAGACCAGGAAGACGAAGAGCCACAGCGTGATGATCAGGCTCATCCGATTTCGATCTTTGCGCGTATTCATCATCTCTCACCTCCAGCGTCTGGTTATCAAGGGAACCCTCACATCCTTAGGGCTAAAAAGCCGGATGATCGGAGAAGTTTCTAATTCGAACTGAACAGGGGAATCGGCTTAAAGAGAACGGCATCGATCAATCCTTGGTCGGTCAACTTCAACATCGGGATGGGGGGCAAGGCCAAGAAGGATAGGCTCATGAAAGGATCCTCGATCTTGCAGCCGAGCTCCCGGCGAGCGGCCTCCCTCAGGCGGGTTATCTTGCCGGCGACCTCCTGGAGGGGCCGGTCCGAGATCAACCCCGCGATGGGCAGGGCCAGGGATTCGATGACCCTCCCTGCTTTGACCGCGACCTGTCCTCCCCCCAGGGAGCAGATCTCTTGAACGGCCCTGTTCATATCATCGTCGGTTGCTCCCACGACCACGATGTTATGGGAGTCGTGGGCGACCGAGGAACCGATCGCTCCGGCCTTCAGCCCGAATCCGGTCACGAAGCCCAACCCGGTCGAAGCCCTCCCCGTATGCCTTTCAATCACCGCGATCTTCAGCAAATCCCGCTCGGGGTCGGAGACCGCGAACCCGTTCACCACCTTGGCTTTCATGCGGGCATGATTGGTGATGATCTGGTGGGGAACCAGTTCGATGACATGGACCACCTGGCCGGCGGCCCGGATCGTGAAATCAAGCTTTCCCGAATCAAGGCGCAGCGAGTTTTGTAGGGCCCCGGAATAGGGTTCGATCGTCGCCGTCATCTCGCCGTCCAGGGCCACGACCCGTCCTTTTTTCATGACCCACCGGATGTCCAGCGGAGCGAAACCGCCGAACGCGACCAAATCCGCCTGATAGCCGGGAGCAACGGCGCCCAGATGCTTCAGCCCGAAGTATTGGGCCGGATTGAGCGTGGCCAGCCGGATGGCCAGGAGCGGGTCCAGGCCGGAGCGCACGGCCTGCTGGACGAGAAAGTTGATATGGCCCTCGTTCAAGATATCATCCGGATGCCGGTCGTCCGTGACCAGGAGAAACCGATGCGCATTTTTATCGTTGACCAGGGGGATCAAGTCTTTCAAGTTCTTGGCGGCGCTCCCCTCCCGGATCATGATGGTCATCCCCGCCCGGAGCTTCTCCTCGGCCTCCCTTGCGGACGTGCATTCATGATCGGAGCGTATTCCCGCGCAGAGGTAGCCGGACAGGTCGCGGCCGCTCAGTTGGGGACAATGGCCGTCGATCAGCCTTCCCCCTGCGGCCTCGATTTTGGCCACGACCCCTTTCTCCAGGTGGAGCACCCCCGGATAGTTCATCATCTCCCCCAATCCGATCACCCGGGGGTGGGCGAAGAAGGGCAACAGATCCTCGGCCTCAAGCCTGGCCCCAGAGGTCTCCATATCCGTCGCCGGGACGCAGGAGGGAAGCATCACATAGACCTCCAAGAGGCTGTGTTCACTGGATTGGAGGATATAATCGATCCCCTCCCGGCCCAAGACATTGGCGACCTCATGCGGATCAACGACCACCGTGGTCGTGCCCAGGGGGAGCACGGCCTTGGCAAACTCTCCTGCGGTGAGCATGCTGCTCTCCAGGTGGACGTGGCCATCGATGAATCCGGGCGAGAGATAAGCCCCCTTCATGTCGATGGTTTCCTTCGCCCGATAATCCCCGAAGCCGACGATGCGATCCCCGCAGATGGCGACATCGGTGGGAACGATCTCCCCGGAGAAGAGGTTGACGACCTTAGCCCCGCGAAGCAAGAGATCGGCCTCCCTTTCTCCTCGGGCCACGGGGATGACCTCCTCAAGCTTCAACGAACTCCCTCCACATAGGCGACATAGGGCAAATTCCGATACTGTTCATCGTAATCGATGCCATAGCCGACCACAAACCGATCGGGGATGGCGAAACCGACGTAATCCACGTCCAGATGGATCTTCCGTCGGGAGGGTTTATCCAACAAACTACAAACCTTCAAACTCCTGGGTTTATGGGAGAGCAGCACCTTTTTCAGATAATCGATCGTCAGCCCGGTATCGATGATATCCTCTACCAATAAAACATGCTTCCCTTGGAGGGACGTGGAAAGGTCCAGCAGCAATCTCACCTCTCCTCTGCTTTCGGCCTTCTCGTAACTCGAGACCATGATGAAGTCGCAAACCACAGGGATGGATAGCTTGCGGATCAAATCCGCCAGGAAGACAAAGGACCCCTTCAAGATGCCGATCGCGACGACCCCCCTCGGATGATCCCTGGAGATGTCCCCGGCCAGTTGGTCGACCTTCTTTTTAATCTGTGGCGCGGAGATCAAAAGGACGGGTTTCATGTTGAACCAGCATCCTATCGTTCAACCGGTGCAAGGGACTGGGGTCAAAACCGTATCTCGAACTGCTTCAAATCCCCCTGGCTTCGGTTCCAACGAGCTTCGACCGCCGAGACGTGCGCCCCCAGAGGACCTCTCCTCAGGGAAGCCAACAACTCCTCCAAAAGACCCTGGGCACCTTCTGCTACTACTTCCACGCTGCCATCTCCGCGGTTACGCACAAAACCTGCGAGGCCCAAGGAGCGGGCTTCCCGCTCCACGAAGAACCGAAACCCCACTCCTTGCACCTGGCCCCGAACGACGGCCTCAAGCCGAGCCTCTTTGCTCATTCTTGTACCGCTTTTCGGCCAACGAAACGGCCTTATCCACTGCCTCTTTGGGAGTGCGAGCATGAACCATTGGGACCCGGACCTTCCACGTTAACAGACCGACCAAGGGAACTCCCAGCTGAGCGGCGTACGCGATCTCCGAGAGCGTGCCGTATTTCCCGTCCACTGCGATCAAGGCGCTGGCCGTGTGCACGATGATAATGTTCCGGGCCAGGCCCATTCCCGTGGCGATGGGGTAATCCACGTAGGGGTTCGCGTCGCGCGCCCGGGATGCGGGCAGAATCCCGATGGTCACTCCCCCCGCAGACTTGGCCCCCTTACAGGCGGCCTCCATGACCCCTCCCAGCCCGCCGCAGATCAGGGGAAGTCCGCGCCCGGCGATCTCACAGCCCACCTCCTCGGCCAGGGCCCGGGTCTTTGCGCCGCAGGAGGAACCTCCGATGACGCCGATGATCATCTGATGTTGATATTCTGGTCGGGGCGGCTGGATTTGAACCAGTGACCCCTAGCCCCCCATGCTAGTGCGCTACCAGGCTGCGCCACGCCCCGACCTTGGGGACTTAATCTTCCCTTAAAACCGACCGGTCCTGACAGACGGCTCCCCGTTCCCTGGCCTCCCTGACCTTCTCCCTGACCTCCAGGAGATAGCTTACTGTCGGCTCCCATTTCGAGGTGTGCCGGACGTCCACCACAGAAACCGGAGCCATATGTTTGGGCTCAAACAACTCCGGCGGCCGGATCTCCCAGGGGTCTCCAGCGAAGACATCCTGAACCGGCGGAAGCTGATCGGTAGCGATCCGGACGGAGTGGGCTGCGGCGCTCCCGGAGCAGCGGGCGGCGAGGTTGACCACCTGTCCCATGGCCGAAACGGTGGCCGTCTCCTGGGTTCCCACCAGAGCGATGGCGAACTCCCCAGAGGCAATCCCGATCTTAGGATTAAACCCGTAAAGGTCATGGGTCAGGAGCGCCCGTGCCGTCTGCATCGCGGCCACCAGGGGCAGGATCCTCGCCCCGGCCTGGGGAAATACGACCATGACCTCATCCCCGATGAACTTGTCCACCATGCCACCGTAGGGCCGTCCGGCCTCGCGCTCAAACCAAGCGAAGAAGTGGTTCACGAGGTACGCGCATTCTGCCGGGGTGAGTTGACTGGCCAGCTTGCTGTACCCCGGGAGGTCGGCGAACAGGACCGCCCCATGGGTTTCAAATGCTGCCATCGGAAAGCGCACGGGCTGGCGCGGCGAGCCATCCGAGAACGTGACGGAGCGACTGGGTCCGAAGCGCTTGAGGTATTCCAGAAGTTGGTTAGCTCCTATCATCGCTTATCGATCCTTGGGATTCCGATGAAACACCGGGACGACCCCTGACGATTTTTGGTCGGGGCGAGAGGATTTGAACCTCCGACTCCATGGTCCCGAACCATGTGCGCTACCGGGCTGCGCTACGCCCCGACCTAGTCCTTTAACCCCGTTCCTCAGCGTCCCAGCCCTGCTTGCCGATCAAGGGCACAAAGGTACAGCCGCAGAGGTGATGCCTCATCCCCTTTCCTTTTCTCTTCTCGATCACGGTGAGCACCTGGGAGCACGAATCGCCCACTGGGATGACCAGCTTCCCCCCCTCTTTCAGCTGTTCGAACAAAGCCGGAGGAACATCCGGGGATCCGGCCGTGACCAGAATCCGGTCGAATGGGGAATACTCCTTCCACCCCACGGTCCCGTCTCCAACCTTCACCAGAGCATGCGCGTATCCCAAGCGGTCTAAGAGCGCCCGGGCCTGTTTGGCCAAAAGCTCGAGCCGTTCCACGGAGAAAACCTGAGTGACGAGCTCGGCCAAGACCGCGGTTTGATATCCCGAGCCAGTGCCGACCTCCAGGACCTTCTCCCCGCCCGCAAGGTCGAGGGCCTCGGTCATCACCGCAACCATGTAGGGCTGGGAGATTGTCTGCCCTTCGCCGATCGGCAGGGGATAATCCTCATAGGCCCTCTCCTTCAAGGCTCCCTGTACGAATTCGTGGCGGGGGACCTTGAGCAGGGCGGCGAGGACCCGCTCGCCCCCCACCCCCCGCGCCCGGCACTGCTCCTCAACCATCTCCTTCCGGCTAAGATCGTAGTTCACGGAACAGGAACTTTTCCCAGGTCATGAGTTTTTGCACCGCGGCGTGATGGGTCAGATCCAGGTGAAACGGGGTGACTGAGATCAAACCCTCCTCGATCGCGGCGAAGTCCGTTCCAGCCTCGCGCATCCAACCCGGATCCTCGCCATCGATGGAGTAGAACGTCCGGCCCTGCGGATCGGTCCGTTTCACGACCACATCGCGGTAGATCCGCTTGCCCAGCCGGGTGAACCGCACCCCGCGGATGCGGTGGCCCGGCAGGTTCGGGACGTTCACGTTCAGCAGGGTATTCCGGGGAAGCCCGCGCTTAAGGACCAGAGTGGCGAGAGATCCAAGAAACCTTGCCGCGACATGGAACTTGGCCTTTCTCCAATCGGTCACCGAGCAGGCGATCGAGGGAATCCCCAGAAGGGTTCCCTCCATGGCTGCCGCCACGGTCCCGGAGTAAGTCACATCATCCCCCAGGTTCGGACCGTGGTTGATCCCCGAGACCACCAGGTCCGGCTTGCGCGGAAGGAGGCCCCGCACGGCCAGCATCACGCAGTCCGTGGGCGTCCCGTCCACGCTCACCGTGTCGGCATCCTTCCAGATCACTTCCAGGGGCTGGCGCAGGGAAAACGAATGGCTGGCCCCGCTCCGCTCGGACCGAGGAGCGAACACCACCACCGTTCCAACCTTCTCCAGGGCCCGGCGTGCCACCTGAATTCCGGCGGCCTCGATCCCGTCATCGTTGGTCAGAAGGATGAGCTTACGGTTGTCAAAGATCCGAGTCAACCTATCTCCACAGCCCGGCTAAGGCAACGCCCATGAAACGTAACGTATCCAACAGGGGATTAATGAAGCTTTTCTCCCCGGCGTAATGGGCCTGGATCGGCACGGATTGGATCGCAAACCCCGCCCTTCCGGACTTGATCAACAACTCCGACTCCGTCTGATATCGTTTCGTCCTCAGGAAAATCCGGCTTAACACTTCGGAAGAAATCAGACGGTACCCCGACTGGCTATCCTCCACCCGCTGCCCGGCCAACAGGGAAACGACAACCGAGGTCGTGCGGTTCACCAGCCTGCGGAGGAGGGGCATCGCGGCAAGGGTTCCCCAGCGCGAGCCCACCAAGATCTCGCTCTCGCGCTGGCTCCAGGCCTCCAGGAACTTCGGGATCTCCCGAGGATCGTGCTGGCCGTCCGCATCCAGGGTCAGGACCGCCTCGCAACCCAGGGACAGGGCTTCTCTGAAGCCCGTCTCGTGGGCGGCTCCCTTTCCTTGGTTCCGGGCGTGCGAGAGGACCCTGACTCCTCTCTGTCTGGCCTCCTCGGCTGTCCCGTCCCGGGACCCGTCGTCCACCACGATCGTAGCCTGAGGCGGGACGAAAGAGGCGATCCCGTCCAGGACCCTACCAATTCGCTCCCCGGCCTGATACGCCGGGATCACCACGCAGACCAGCATTCGGACCGCCGTTTGTTCGACGAGAAGCTTATTATAGCACAGCACTTAAACAAAATCAAGGGGCTCTCTAGAAATCTCCCTCGGGTTCCCCGGCCAGGGCCTGGCCCAAGGTCTCCGAGATCTCCTGGAGTCCCTTGCGGATCTCCTCCAGTGCCGCTTGCCGAGACGATTGCTCGAACGGGATGGCGAGTTGGTGGATCTCGGCCCGGTCCATATCCTGAAGTTTCCTGCGCGCCCCTTCGATGGTGAAGCGGTCCTCGTAGAGTAGCTTCCGGATCATCATCACCAGCTTGATGTCGCTCTCCCGGTAGGCCCGCCGCCCTCCCCGCATGACCTTGGGTTTGAGCATGCTGAACTCCGTCTCCCAGTAGCGCAGGACATAGGGCTTGACCTTGACCAAAGAGGCCACATCGCTGATCGAATGATAGATCTTCTTGGGCTTCACGGCTCACCTCCCCTTTCGGATGGCCAACACGGCATAGTGTCGCCCGGCGATCCTTCGTTCGCGCCGGTAGGAATGAAACTTCTCGCGTTCACAGCTAGTGCACTGCGAGGACTTTAGGATGTTCGTTTTCTTGAGGCCTGCGTTCAAGAGGTCGAGGACATTCGCACCCAGCAGGTCGAGGTGGCATTTCACCCCGTGGCGACGGCGTACGGACTCCGGAAAGCGGATCGCCACCTCCTCCCCCACTTCGTAGCAGCAGGTTTGAATCGCGGGGCCGAGGGCTGCCACGATGTCCCCGGGATTAGTTCCGTATTCCCTCCCCATCGTTTGGACGGCCTTCCTGACGATCCCCTGAGAGGCTCCACGCCAGCCCGCATGGACGAGCCCGACGGCCGGGGTCTGCGGGTCCACGAGGTAAATCGGGACGCAGTCCGCCACCTTCACGACCAGGGCGATCCCGGGAACCTTCGTGATCGCTCCGTCGGCCACCGGCCGGTCAGGGATCTCCCCCTTCTCGGCAACAAGGATATCGGTCCCGTGAACCTGCTTCGGGACCACCGCCTGGTAATCCTCCAAGCCCAATCCCTGGAGCGCCCCGCTGGCGGCCTTGAAACCCTGGGGCTTGGTACTGAACCCGTGGACGATGAACTCCAGCCCCTGGAGGTTCTCGAAGAACAGAAATCCCTTCAAGCGGAACTACCGGGCCTCGGCTTTGGGCTCCCGCTGCATCAGGGCCATGACCCCTTCCCTGGGGTCCTTGCCCTCAAAGAGCACGGCCTGCATCTGAGTCGCGATGGGCATCTCCACCCGATGGCGCTGGGCGAGCTTGTTGGCGGCGGGCGTGGTGCGAACTCCCTCCGCCACCATGACCATCTCCTTCAGGATCTCGTCCAGCTTCTTTCCCTGGGCAATGGCCATGCCCACCTGATGGTTGCGAGAGAGCCTGGACGAGCAGGTCGTGATCAGGTCGCCCATTCCAGACAAGCCTGAGAAGGTCTCAGGCTTTGCGCCCAGGGCCACGCCCAGCCGGGTCATCTCGGCCAGCCCCCGGGTCAGGAGCGCGCCGCGGGCATTGTCCCCGAACCCCAGGCCGTCCGAGATCCCGGCTGCGATGGCGATGATGTTCTTAAGGGCCCCGCCGAGCTCCACGCCGATGAGATCCGAGGAGGTATAGACCCGGAACCTGGGACTGAAGAAAACCTTTTGGGCTGTCTTCGCCTTCTCTTCGTCTGCGCTCGCCGCCACCACAGCGGTGGGAACCCCGCGCGCGACCTCCCAGGCCAGGGAGGGGCCGGAGAGCGCGACGACCTTCCCTTTGAGCGGAGGGAGTTCTTCCTCGATCGCCTCGGACATGCGCTCGAGGGATTCGGCTTCCAGTCCCTTGATGGCGCTTACGGCAAGATCGGCCGGGAAGGGAATCTCCTTCAACCCCCAAAGCAGCTCGCGCAGAAGGTGAGAGGGGACCACGAACAGAAGGATCCTCGCCCCGTTAACGACTTCCCCGAGGTCGGCGGAGACCTTGAGAGCCGCAGGAAGCGGGACGCCCGGAAGATATTTTTTGTTCTCCCTGTCCTTCGTCATGGCCTCGGCCAGCTCCGGGAAAAACTCCCAGAGCCTGACCTCGTGCCCGTTCCCGAGAAGGTGCAGGGCCAGGGTTGTGCCCCAGTTACCGCCCCCTAAGACTGCGATCCGGATCATGATCGGACTCCCCTTCTAAGTTCCAACTTTTTCTCCTGGCCGGACAACAGGCGGCGGATGTTCGCCTGGTGTCTGACGATGATCACCAGACAGACGGCGATGCTCACCCCGAGAAGTCCAAGGGATGACGAATGAACGCAACGCCCCCAGGCCCAGACCGCAAAGGGAAAGGCGAAAGCCGCCAGGATGGACGAAAGGGATACGTAACGCGTGAGGACGAAGCACAGAGCCCAGACCAGGAAAGCCACAAGCGCCGGAACCGGCGTCAGGGCCATAAACGCCCCTAACGTTGCGGTTACCCCTTTGCCCCCTTTGAATCCTAAGAACGGCGTGAAGATGTTGCCCAGAAGGGCTGAAATGCCTGCGCCCAACCAGACATAGGAATTCGCCGAAACGGCCCTGGCTGCCAGTACCGGGAGCAGGCCGCGGGTCATGTCCAGGACAAATCCGGGGATCCCGGCTTTGGGCCCGAGCACGCGGAACAGGTTCGTGGATCCGGGATTCCTGCTCCCCAGGGTGCGGATATCCTTTCCGTAAAACCACTTCCCGATCAGGAAGCTGAACGGGATCGCTCCGTACAGGAAGCTCGCCGCGAACAGGACGGCCAGGGTCACCGCCTCATCCTTCTTCCCAGGAGCTCGAACTGCACCTTGAGCCTCACCCCCTCGAATCCCAACCGCTCCTCTATCTGGCTGATGAGATACTTCCGGTAGTTATCCGGAATCAGATCCGCATGGGTCGCTGAGATCGTGAAGAAAGGAGGTCGCGCGGCCGTCTGCCGGATGTCCTTGAAATCGATCCACTTCCCCCTGGGCGCCGGAGGGTTGTTCTGGTCTACAGCCTCTTTCAGAGCTTGCTCCAATTCCTCTCCCGGGAAGGTCTTAGACCAGGCCTCGTAGACCTGAACCACTTTTTCCAGGAGCTCGCTGATGCCCTGCCGGGTCAGGGCCGAGGTGATCACTACCGGGGCGTAGGCGAACGAAGGGGCCCGCGCTGCAAATCCCTCCAGGTATTTATCCCGGTCTTTTTCCGCCGGAGGCACCAGGTCCCATTTGGTGATCGCAAAGACCAGACCGCGGAAGGCCTTATACGCGTAGGTCGCGATGCGCAGGTCCTGGATGCCGAACCCCTCTTCCCCGTCCAGGAGCACCACGGCCACCTGGCAGCGCTCCACGGCCCGCATCGTGCGCAAAGTGGTGTAGAACTCTAAGGCTTCCCTGACCTTCGTTCGCTTCCTTAACCCTGCCGTGTCAATCAAGACCAGCTTGTTCCCTTGGTAGGTAAACGGCGTGTCGATGGCATCCCGGGTGGTTCCCGGCACCTTGTCCACGACCAGGCGCTCCTGTCCGAGGATGGCATTCACCAGGGAGGACTTCCCCACATTGGGCCGGCCCAGGACCGCGACCCTCGTGACATCCTCTTCCACCGGCTCTTCCTTGACCTTCGGCAGGGAGCTGGCCACGTCGTCCAGGAGCTCGGCCACATCCCTTCCGGTCTGGGACGCAATGCCGTAAGGCTCGCCCAGGCCCAGGGAGTGGAACTCGTGAACAAGGGCCTCGTCCCTGGTGTTGTCCACCTTGTTGACCACCAGGAAAACCTTTTTCTGGCCCCGACGGAGCTTCGCGGCGATGTCCTCGTCCACCGGGGTTTTGCCCTCCTTGGCATCCACCATGAACAGCACCACATCCGCCTCGCCCAGGGCGATCTCCACCTGGACCGCCACGGCCTTCGGAATCGCCTCGGTGGACTCCGGCAGGAGCCCTCCCGTATCCACGAGATAGAAGTCCCGGCGGTGCCAGGAAGCTTCGGCATAGTTCCGGTCCCGGGTCACGCCCGGCACATCGTCCACGATCGCCATGCGCTTGCCAATGATGCGGTTGAAAAGCGTGGACTTGCCCACGTTCGGCCTGCCGCAAATAACGACGACTGGCTTCATAATTCTACTTTAACTCGTTTCTATAACACATGAAATACTAACATATTCTGTAGTCTATGTCAAGCCCCCTTGACAGGACCGGCCCGGGTTTGATAAAATTTTAGCCCAAGCTATGTTCAGGCGAGGCGCCACCCAGGCTGCTGTTCGCCTTTTCCTTTTCCATGACCTACCCCCCTTGCCCTTAGAAAGGAGCCTCATGCCTTACGTCACTGAAAAGAACCTCCCCACAAAGACCAGAGAATGGCTCAAAGCCATCGCGCCCTACAACACCCATCCCATGCGCCTGGAGACGAAAAATGCCGCGCTCTTCGTCATCGACATGCAGATCTTCTTCTTAGAGGAGAACGCCCCAGGGTTCACCGAGGGCGGGGTGGCCGTCCTGCCCAATGTGGAGAAGCTCATCTCGGCCTTCCGCAAGGCCAAGCGCCCGGTCATCTACACGACCCACGGCCACCAGGACGGGAAAATGGACGGGGGCATTCTAAGCTGGTGGTGGGACGGGATGTGCATGGAGGGAACTCCTGAGGCCGAAATCCATCCCCGCCTCGCGCCTTTGAAAAGCGAGAAGGTCGTGAGGAAGCACCGCTACAGCGCGTTCTACAACACCGACCTGGAAATCGTCCTGAGGTGCCTTGGCATCCGGGACCTGGTCATCACCGGGGTCATGACCAACTGCTGCTGCGAGACCACGGCCCGGGACGCGTACATGAAGGACCACCGGGTGTTCTTCCTGGCCGACGCCACCGGCTCCACGACCGAAGACCTCCACCTCGCCACTTTAAAAACCCTGGCCTACGGCTTCGCCCACGTGGCCACCACCCAGGAGATCCTGAAGAGCCTGTAAGAAATAAAGAAGCCCAAAGACCTCAAAACCCATAACATAGGCAGACCGCAAAGACATACAACACAAAACCCACCGTCCCCCCAAGACCGTGGGTAGTCCACCTATCGCCTTTTCGCCCTAAATCCTCCCTCCTACCTCCCCCCTATATCACCCCTAAATTCACCCCTATATCACGCCTACCAGTAGGGACTTCCCATATTGAACGAGCCGTTATTTAACGATCTAATAATATATCACACTTTAAACCGAACAGTGAACTACCACCGAGCAGAGCTCGGTGGCTTCTTAGCCGAACAAGTTCGGCTTATCGTTTGCCTCAGGCTCTCCTTGCCGCTGATCCTGATATACTTTTGCACCATTTCATCTGTGGTGCCCGCC
>Ga0315279_10000727_pt1 | contig 60919 bp, 56 predicted proteins | sample YL17G06_20_MG_FD_203694 | JGI IMG/M metagenome (GOLD analysis project Ga0315279, IMG submission 203694) | Sediment microbial communities from Yellowstone Lake, YNP, Wyoming, USA - YL17G06_20 | ecosystem: Environmental > Aquatic > Freshwater > Lake > Sediment | place: USA: Wyoming | collected...
TCATCTTGAAGATCGTGAAGAAGAAGGAAGAAGGCACCCTTCTCGACTATGTCAGGAGCATTGAGCCCGACGAGGAATTCGCGAAGACACTTGAGGACGTAGTCAAAGAACGAAAGGGAATCTCGGTGGCGGCGCCCACATTCTAGGCGTTCCTTATGGTGTGCGTGGACACCAGCTTCCTTATTGCGCTGATTCGACGCGATCATGAAGCTGAGAGGAAGCTGGAAGCATACATTGCCGCCGAAGCCAAACTCTCAACAACGCCGATCACAGCCTGCGAACTCTTCAAGGGCGCCTATCGATCAGGCAAGAATGAAAACGTCGCAAGGGTCAGAAAGTCCCTTACCTATCTACGAATCCTAGACTTCTCAGTTGATGCTTGCGAAAGATACGGTAGACTTGTGAATGAACTTCGCCTCAGAGGAACCCCCATTGGAGACGCAGACACGATGATAGCTAGCATCGCACTGACGCACGGGGAAGCTCTGCTCACCTCAGACGAGGAAGATTTCGGAAGAGTCCCCGGCCTCACAATTGAAACGTGGTAACGCGCCTTCTACTCGGTGTCGTCCGGTCTCCCCAGACGCTCAAAGCGTTTTCTTGAGGCTTGCCCTCGTGGTACGCGGCTATGGTCGAATCCTACCAGAGGGCTAGACTGGCTTCTCGGCTTGCTTGAATTCTTGCCATGCACGATCGAACTCCGCTATCGTCTCCTCACTCTTCTTGTGATAGGGCATCTGGACCAGGATCTTGTACGGGACAGTGATCACGTGCTGAAGCTCCTGAGCGATAGCAAGATCATCAACGTCGCACATTGACCATGGGTACACAAGCTGGATCGGTGGGCTCGATGAGCTGTTGTTGGTTACAGCCGAAGGTTTCGTAACGACGCGTTCCGTCGTGGATTGCTGACCATAACTGGGCGAGCGCAAGCTCCCGACTTCTGGTCGTGGAGTAAGCGAGCCCTTGCAGCTTAAATGTCTGGCACACACCGGATCTGCTGGGCCGAATGAGACAATCCCGGAAGGGACAGTAGGCTCAGATGTGGTTGAGATGTCCGAAGCCTCGAATAAGGCTCTCAACCGAAAATAGGCGGAGCAGGTTCGAGTGAGGAGGCATCGTGAATATGGCGGCTCGCTGCGGCGGGTACGCTGTCAGGCCAATGGCTTGACCTATGCTTCTACACTGGGATCGATGCAGGTGGAACCGCAACAACGGAATGCCCACCCAACAGAGGACCATAATGGAAGCATGAATCTCCCGACTTCAGTCGAGGAGAGAATCAAACTTGCCTTGCTCGGTTCTCCGTCGCCACACTTCGTGGTCCGCTCACACTGCTTCAATGGCATCCAGAAACTTGGACTATCCAAGGTACTTTTCGTTGTTGCAGACGAGGACGGGAAGACAGCAATTCTAGAAGCCGTAGCGGATCTGCCTGCGAACATTAGATCCGCAGTCGATGTACAGCTTTGTTGATCCGTGCCACGCGCTACACTCTGACCATAATCTTGATTCGGTCAACATCGTGCGAGCGGAAGCTTTCCGGCACCCAGGGCGCGTGCTTTCTTGGAGTGTGGTTCAGGATTGGTCTACGGCGAGTACTTGGAGTTGGACTCCTACGGCCGCCGGGACTTGCGATGTTGCATGCCATGTCCGTAATGGTAAGCACCAGGGGCCGTCTGGGTGGGACGATTATAGCGAAGGGTATAGTTGCAGTGTCGTCTTGGGAACCATTACGAGTTCCTGGCTGTCCGGTCTAGTGACGATGTACGGAGAGCGATCGCATGACATCGGAGGACCATCGGAAATAGCACAGACGTCAGAGCCGCTGTTGCATCAAAGAACCGATCTGTGTACGGCACGGGATCTATGAACTTGGCTAGATTCTCATTGACATTAGTCTGGGCGATCATCTGATCTGCTGTCTGAGCTAGAGACATTCAATCGCCAAGTAAGATAGTGGCACCGTGTCGAGAACAGCCTGGCGTGGAGCTGCAAGCAAAGGACCCGTGGCAATTCTTGGCCTTACTCACTCACTAGTCGGGGCGGGCGCTCCTGAAAGGTGGCCTCGGTTTTCTTCGTCGCATCTCGGGAGACAGGTTATCCTGATGAAAGCGATAATGGACGACAGGCAAGAAGCATCGACGATGTGTGTCTCTGCGAATTTTCTCTACATCTTGGGGGAATGCTCGAAGCTCCATCGTCTTTGACAAGTGCGTCGCGGCAAGAACTGCTGGGAAGATCCAAAGGACGACGTCGCGTTCCTCGTGCACATCGTCAAGAATGTTGTTCTCAGTGGGCAAGCAGATACAAGACCTGATGCCCGGGGTATCGTGTGAGCTGAATCAGATCAACGAAACTCCCATGCTCCTACAAACGCCTCCCACTTCGAACATAGAGACGATCGTTCGCAACGAGAATCTTGATGGCACTGCCCCATTGATGGGGTCCCATCATTCCTGTATCGTCGGGAGAAGAAAGAGAAGAAGGAGAAGAGAAGAGGCGTTAAATGCAAACAAGCCCACTTGGGAAGGCACAGCAAATCACCGGCCGATTCCGCTGAGTCACGTGTTGCTGGTCACCGCATGCGTTGAGGAATGGGAGAGGAGGACCGACGGTGTCGAAGCCCACGAGCAGTGGCTTAGTCAAGTCAGTCATCAAGCTGACTCCTATCTCAACACTGCTGATCCTATTCTGCGCAGTTGTCACAGGACCCTCTGCTCACGCCATCATATCGGTCTCTTCTTCGCAGGTTCGCTTCGTCGGAGTTGAGCAGATCGACTATGCTCCAGGGGAGCTCATCATCGGACTAGTTGGAGGGTCCAGAGAGACGCTGCAGAAGCTCTTGGATAGCTGGAACGCGAAGATTGTTGACGAGTTGCCTGAGATTCGCGCATATCTCGTTCGTCTTGAGCAACCAGATATTTCCGCTAAGCTGTACGAGGCCAAGGCTATGTCGTACGCCGGCCTCTACGTGGAACCGAACTATTACGTGCATGCGGCGTTGACGCCGAACGACGCGTTGTGGGCCTCGCAGTGGGGACTTCCCAAAGTCCGTGCAGACTTGGCTTGGAATATCGAGCTAGGCAAGCGATCAACAGTCGTTGCCGTAGTAGATACGGGAATTGACTATCATCATGAGGACTTGGCAGATAACTACCTCCCGTCGGGATATGATTGGGTCAACCACGATAGTGACCCTATGGATGACAACGGCCACGGTACGCATGTTGCTGGAATCATCGGTGCGATGACAAATAACGGCGTGGGCGTTGCCGGGCTCGCACAGGTCAGCATTATGGCCGAAAAAGTCCTCGACAGTGGAGGCGGAGGCACGATATTCAACGTCGCCCAAGGCGTAATTGACGCAACGAACAAAGGTGCCCGCATCACCAACAACAGTTACGGGACGTACCTCTACGACGATACCATGAGAGCCGCCTTCCAATATGCGTGGAGCCACGGAGTCCTGAATGTCGCGGCCGCCGGCAACGACAACACAAACCAGCCCTTCTACCCAGCCGCATTCACAGGATTCGTAGTCTCAGTCGCGGGAACCGATCAGAATGACGCGAGGTATACATTATCCAACTATGGTGACTGGATTGAGCTCTCAGCCCCAGCAGTCAACATCATCTCGACGCTGCCCGGCAACTCCTATGGTCCTTTGACCGGGACATCGATGTCTTCCGCGTTCATAACCGGAGCTGCAGCTCTGATGTCGAGTCACTGCGAGGCCTTGTCGACGGACAAAGTTCGTCGACACCTGCAGGAGACGGCACTCGATCTGGGGACGCCTGGAAGAGATCCTTTCTTCGGCTTCGGGAGGATAGACGTGTTCTCGGCGCTGCAGATGCCTTGCCCTGCTGTGGGGGGAAGTATCCTTGAACCCGACCGTGTGCAGCTCTCTCCGTTGTTTGTGATGGAAGCCGTGGCGGCCACGGTAAGCCTCATTAGCATTGTAGTGCTGGGAAACACTCGGCTGGGTTCCCGACGCAAGAAACCACGGAAAAGCTGAGAGAGCCCTACCGTCTTAGTTAGGAACAAGCATGGTTCCTGAACAAGATATGCGATCCCTCACTGTTGCCGTGATCCCCTGTCACGAGCAGGTTGTGTGCCCCAAAGCACACCTTCGTGCGTGGCCAATCTCCTCACCTACGGGGAATCAGTAGGCGGCTTTCCTGTATCCTCCGTTCGTCAACTCGGGTTACACTGCGGGTACGACATCCTAGGAAGAGGTCGTGGAGGATCGGAATACCGTTCGCTGTCTACTAGGGTTAGGAGTCACTGGGCTCGTTCAAGAGAGTCAGCAGGCCATTTCGTGTAACTTTTCCTCGCTAACCCTGGTCACACTCGACTGATGCGTGCTAGAAGGTCCAATCGACTCAGAAGAGTACCTTGGCCTGCAGGAGCGAGCGTTACCCACCTCTGTTTGTACCGTCCTTGCTTATTCTCTTGATCAGTCTCACAAGTCTGGCAATCCCGGTGTATGCCAATTCCTCATCATTCCAGAGTGCCCAGAGTTCCGCGGTCTCGACTCGCGGAGTATCTGTGCTGAACTCACTCTCTGTCATGCAGAATGCGAATGATACAGGCGAGGCTCTCGGACTTGGCTGGTTGCCTGAAGATGTTCCAGCGGATGCAAGGGTGACGCCTGTGTACGCGGCGGGGGCGCTCCCGACCGACTTCGACTGGAGAAGCAATTCTGGAGCTAACTGGATGACGTCTGTGAAGAATCAGGGCGGATGCGGAAGCTGTGTTGCGTTCGGGGCGGTTGGCGCGACCGAGGCGCAATACAGAATCGCAGCGAATAGTCCGGGCTGGGATGTGGATCTGTCGGAGCAGCATCTGTTCTCGTGCGGGGGTGGACAATGCGGGTATGGCTGGTACATCAGCGCCGCGCTGAATCGCCTGCGGGACTACGGCACGCCTGATGAAGCCTGTTTTCCATACGCGGCCCAAGACCGGTCATGTTCAGGAGGATGCGCGGATTGGCAGTCGAGAGCTTTCGAGATCGCCAGCTGGAGCTGGGTCGCCAACAATCCCAGCGCTCTTGAAGCGGCCTTGATGAATGGCCCCCTAGTAGCCGGCTTTACTGTTTACAGAGACTTCTACGCGTACCATGGCGGAGTATACCACTGGGACCATGTCTCACAGGCTGTTGGAGGACACGCCATAGTAATAGTCGGATACGACTCGAATGAGCAGTACTGGATAGTGAAGAACAGCTGGGGCTCCTACTGGGGAGAGGGCGGCTACTTTAGGATCGGCTTCGGAGAAGCAGGCATCGAAAACTACGTCGCATCCATCAGGGCATCGTTCACGCCTCCGACATACACAGTCACGTTCTACGCTGACCCAACAAGCGGAACCACCAACGCCGAGGGCGTCACGAAATCGAATGGAGCGACTGGGAGCTACACCGCAAATCAACGCGTCCACGTGCTTGCAAATCCGCCCGAGGGTTATCGGTTCTCCTATTGGGAGACCAGCAGCGTATCTGTTGACAACCAGCTTTCCCAGGACACCTACATGACGGTCCCGAACGCTGGCTCGTTGGAAGCTCGCTTCGCCACTCTCCCAAGTGGATCATCCGTTTCGTTCTTCCATCCCTACACCGAGTTCTGGTTCTCGCAGTATGATATGCTGAATGCTGAATGGGATGCAATTCACATAGTGAACGTTGGAACTGGAACAGCTAGCATCCATGTCACGATTGGAAATCCACCTCAAGTTACTGACAGCGTCAGCTTAGAAACGGGTAAGGCAACCTATCGCACTTATCCAGGGGTCGCTGGCGGACCGGTTCGGATCACATCTGACCAGTCGATTTGGGTCACACAGCGGATTCTGGGGTGGACGGCGATGCAGGAGATCTACGGGGCGCCCGGCGATGTTGCAAGCGCGGATATCGTCTTCACTTGGTACGATCTAGTCGGCGCCGCAAAGGATGACATCTATGTCGTTAACCCAAGCGGGTCCGAGACAGCCAGCGTGGACCTCTACGTCGCAAGCGATCTCCGCGGTCATCTTGATGTTCAACCGGGGCAGGCTGCTGCAACAAACTTTCCGGGCGTTGTGGGAGGGCCTTTGCGTGTCAGGAGCAGCATTCCCGTTTTTGCTTCGCAGAGGGTTGTTGGTTTCGGAGATTTCACGGAGATAATAGGTCTCCCTAGCTGGTATACTTTCACTGAGACTTGGTTTACCTGGTACGACATGCGGAGTGCGTCATGGGACGCGATACACTTTCTGAACCCTGGCGGAGACACTGCAACGGTAAGCATCTTCATAGCTGGCACCCTTCGCGGCACAGTTAGCTTGGCGCAAGGGGCAGCTGACTTCGCAACCTTCCCGGGGGTCGTGGGAGGCCCTGTCAGGATTGTGAGTGATCAGCCGATCTGGGTTACCCAGCGAATAATCGGCTGGAACGGCTGGAAAGAGGTATTCGGTGTACCCACCACACTGGCAACAACCAGCTGGTATTTCACGTGGTACGACATGAAAGGCGCATCTTGGGACGCCATACACCTCCTGAATCCGGGAGGCACAGATGCGAATGTGCAAATCTATATCGCTGGCAAGGCAAGGCAGAGCATGAAAGTTTCCAGCGGAGGCGCCGCGTATGCTACCTACCCGGGCGAGATGAACGGGCCGATTGTGATAGTCAGTGATCAACCCATCATCGTGTCGCAGAGGATCGTCGGCTGGAGTAGCTTCGAGGAAACCATAGGCGCCCAGTGGTCATAGTGCCTCGCTAGCGCCTCTAGAGATCCGCTGTGATGACGAGGATTCCGTGAGCAACGACGGCTACCTGCCTCAATGCGTGAACGATTGGTGGCTTCCCTAGTTCATGCCCGTATTGTCGGTAGGAGAGAAGAGGCGTTAAATGCAAACAAGCCCACTTTAAAAGGAACAGCAAATCACGAGCCATTTCCCCTGAGTCATGCATTGCTGGTTACAGCGTGCGGCGAGGAATGAGAAGCGAGGGCCGGCTTCGTCGAAGCCGACGAGGAGTGATCTGGTTAAGTCGGTCACCAAGCTGACTTCTATCTCAACAGTGCTGATCCTATTCTGCGCAGTTTTTACAGGGCCCTGTGCTCACGCCGTTATATCGCCCTCTTCTCTGCAGGTTTGCTACGTCGGAGTTAAGCAGGTCGCCTGTGCTCCAGGAGAGGTGATCATCGGACTAGGTGAAGAGTCCAGAGAGACACTGCAGAACCTTTTGGATAGCTGGAACGCGAAGATTGTAGACGAGTTGCCTGAGATTCACGCATATCTCGTGAGGCTTGAGGAACCCGATGTTACCGCAAGGATGTATGAAGCCAAGGCGTTGGCCCATGCCCGCCTCTACGTAGACCCGAACTACTACGTCCACGCGGCATTAATGCCGAACGACCCGCTGTGGCCGTCACAGTGGGGACTTGCGAAGGTGCGGGCAGACCTGGCCTGGGACATAGAACTCGGCAAGAAGGGCGTGATCGTCGCGGTGATCGATACAGGGATGGACTATCATCATGAGGACTTGGCAGAGAACTACCTGCCGTCGGGATATGACTGGGTCAACCACCACAGTAACCCTATGGATGACAACGGCCACGGCACGCACGTTGCAGGAATCATCGACGCGGTGACGAATAACGGCGTGTGCGTTGCCGGGCTCGCACAGGTCAGCGTCATGGCCGAAAAGGTTCTCGACAGTACTGGTAGTGGCACGATATTCGATGCCGCCGAAGGCGTGATTGATGCAGCAAACAAGGGGGCACGCATAACCAACAACAGCTACGGTACGTACTTGTACTCCGACACCTTGAGAGCCGCCTTCGAGTATGCATCGAGCCGTGGAGTCCTGAATGTCGCGGCAGCGGGCAACGATTCTTCAGACAGACCCTTCTACCCGGCAGCTTGGGAGGAGAATTCTCGAGCCCGGCCCGTCACAGTTCCTCAAGTTTGGGATTGAAGCTGCCGTCGTCACGATAGGCACTCTCAGCGTTATGTGGGCGGTTCAGCTGGGAGCGAGGTGACGGTTTCAGGATCCGGCTTCAAACCCTCCGGACGGTGCGCGATCGGTGCGCAGGCTGGATTGATTATCGACGCGGCCTCTTGCGCTGTGAGCAGCAGTGGACTGCTGTCGGCCAGTTTCAAGGTAAGCGCAGGGTCTACGTACGGCCTCGGATACATTGTCACCGTTACAGGTCCGGGCGGCGATTCTGCAACGGGCACATTCGACGTCAATGCGAGGATAGTCCCTTCACCCAACTCTGGATCGGCTGGCCTATCGGTGTCGGTGAGAGGTTTCGGTTTCACTGCAAACGCGGGTTCTTCTTCTGTCACGGCCACGCCTGTAGGTGGAGGGTCGACGTGCAGCCAAGCGGGGGATGGCACTGTAGCCGGGCAGTTCAGCGTAGCCAGTGTTCCGGTCGGACCGTACTCTGTTACCGTGATTGATGTAGCTGGTGCTCCTCCCTCCGCGTCCGCATCCTTCAAAGTGAACAGCGGTCCGGTTGTTGCGGTTTCGCCAAGCGCGGGTCCCACCGGCACGACGGCGACTGTGACGGGGTCAGGATGGGACACGCTTGACACGTCGGTTACGTTTCAGGTGACGGCCGGCGGTGACTTGTGGGATCCACCCACTACTCGGACATGCTCCGTTTCAGCATGTATCATCGTGTCAGGTTGCAGCTTCACAGTCAAGTCAGCTGCTCTGGAAGGCATTCATACGTTAGCGTTCACTGGCACACAGGGTGACTCTGCGCAGGCACAATTCCTAGTGACTCCGCGAATCACCATGTCGCTGACGTCTGGGCCTCCCGGGACAGTTGTTTCTATTGCGGGTTCGGGGTTCGCCGCAGGCGACAATACCTGTACTATCTCATCGTGTCCGAGTGGTCTCATGTCGAATCCTGTATGCACGGTGTCGGATGGCGTAGTGTCGGGTTCTTTCGCTGTCGCACCCGGGCCGAGTATTGGTGTCACATACGCTGTCACTGTGACGGGGAGTCCTGCGGGCGACTCTGGTAGCGCACTATTCACAGTCCCTAGTCAAGTGGTCTATTCTTCCGACATCGCGAGAGAGGATTCCGGGCTCATCACTGTTGGGTTTAGTGTCAGCTCATATCCTAAGCAGCTACCAGCATGGGAAGAAGTATCAGTCACGAACCTCCTGAACAATCCAGTCAACTATATCGGTCATCTTGTCAGGGTCAGCCGCTAGCTAGCATCATTTCTGGCGATAGCCGTTTAGGCTAGGACTGTGTATGTGATTCTTATACTGAGGAACCTTGGCGTCCGTAGGAATAGGTGTTCTACTGCTCAGTTTGCTTGGCTACTTCCTAGTTGTCCCTGCAATCATTCCCCATCAAACCCTTGAAGGAGTAAAGGTTCCAATCATCGGTAACAGACAATACCCTATTCAAAAGGATGAACGCGGTGCTATTGCATTCGTTGTCCCACAAATGGGCGGATCGACCCCAACCCCACTACCTACGCTGACAACTGCTTCAACCCAAGCGATAGGCATGTCACCAAATGCGGCACAACAGACCGCTACATGGGCCATCGTGAGTGGATCAGCATGTGGAACGACCGCCGGTGAGGCCATACGCACCGTAGTCGGCATCTACGACTGGGCGGCGAATCCATGTCTTGAAAGTCCATGTCCGCCCGGGATGGTGCTTGCGGTGAAGTCGGGTGGAATCACCTACATCCTTTCAAGTCCTGATAGTACGGAATATCAGCATTGGATCTGGTCCATTGGAAAGAGTTGGCCGCCAGCGGAAACAGTTCCCGCAATTGGCACAACTGTGATGGTTACGGGAATACTCGCGCAGAGAACCGATTTCTCGGGCCAATCATTCTACGAAATCAAAGTACAATCGCTGCTACAGTGCCACAGCGAAGGCTCAACAATCGTTTGTCCATCCTAGAAGAATGCAGGTTGTACCTCTGTCTTAGTTGAGTTTCGCCTGTTTTCGGTCGCTACGCGACCCTAGAATATGAGTCGCAAAGCTGGTTCCGTTAGGCTGAGTAATGTTGGTCGGGTTTGAGTCACAGGTACGTTCCAAGATAGGGGAGAAGTCACCGAGTGACGACTTTGCCGTCTCAGTGCTACCTCAACTGCGCGTATCCGGCTGTATTCGACTAAGCATTGTACCTGTGTGAAAAAACCGAGCAACCCAATTTTGAAGGCACTGCAAGACTTCTGGAAGTTGCTGTGTTCGTTCTTATGCCGATTCATCGATCTAGCTCAAGCTCTGAACCAAATCTGGTTTGTCCGGTTGAAAGCGGTGCCCGGTTCGTTCAATTCACCAGTCTTCCTCACAGACTTGCATGTGGATCAAGCTGTAGCCTCTGTGTGTCACCAAGATGGATGAGTGCGAAAATAGAGGGATACGTCCCGTTCGTTCGGATTTTCTCGCTGCGGCCGTAAACTGCACCACAAAGCACGCCTAAACGCATTTGAGTCGCCTGCACAACCGCGACTTGGTCAGGGCAGAGCTCTGGCAAACGTGTGCGCCTAGAGAAAAACGGGGGGGACATTTAGACTACAGGCGGCGCTTGCCTTCTTGCGCCAGTGGGATACACCGTTCTGCCTCTCATGACACGGAGTTGTCCCATCGACCATGACCCGTCCCTGAGTACGCAGCTCAGCGTTCATCTTATATACAGTTGGTTCAGCATCACGTACAAAGCGGGTCGGTTTCTTGCGCTTCTCACGTCGGCCCGCGTGCTATTCTACTGCGATCTTGCTTGTTTTCCTAATTGTTCTCTCGTGCATAGTTCCTGTGTTTCCAAGGGCCTCTTCTGGGTCTACCATGAAGAGCAATCACTCGGCCTCTACATATTTTGCAGAGCCACTCCGAGGATCTACTTCGTCAATCATTGTCAATCAAGTGGTGGGAGAAGATCCGTGGCATGCCCTTGGCGTCGATCCCATGAATGGCAATCCGCCTGTTACAGTCTCACCCGCATTGTCTACGAGCGGTGGTGATGGTGTTCTCGCGGAGATGGGAGGAAGAACAGGATTAGGAAGCTTGTGGCGCCATGTCATGTGCAAGGACAAGGACGCCAATTACCAGCCGATAGCCGCCACCACGACATTCGCGCCCACAGACCTGCAGGCCATGTCTCTGTTGACCGGACATGCCAATACCAAATTTCACACAGTCTGGTACTACCGGCACGATTCAGCGAAGGCATGGAACTACTACACCACAATCAACTGGTATCCTGGCTCAGAAGGTAATTACTACGTTTGGTTCTGGATCGCGATAGCTGGCTACACGCCTTCCACCTTCTATCCTTGGAGTTGGAAAGTCGACATATTCATTGACGACAGCTATCAGGCGACGGACTACTTTGAGATCACCGATGACGGAAAGAAGTCAGCGATGTGTGAGAGTGTCGATTCAAGTGGCAACTGCGTCAACGAGAAGTCCGTGTTCAATATAGGGGTCGATTCAAGCGCGTATCATTATCTCAGGCTGGACCATATTGCCTATTTCAACGAGGCAACGGGGCACGTTCATGATTTCAAGTGCGTATGGTACGCTCCAGACGGAAGCGTGTACCGAACCTACCAGAACTACTGGCCTGACTACAAGGATAGCAATCCTAACTACGACTATTGGGGATACGGTTACGACCCATACGACTACATTTCAATAGGCTCTGGCACCCCGACCGGAACATGGACCGTGAAAACCTACCTAGATCAGTACTACGACTCGGGCTGGTTATGGTACGGTCCCATAAGCACAATCACGTTTACGGTGAGCAGCCAACCGAATCATCCGCCCACTCTGTCATCGGGAACCGTGGACCCGAGTAGGGGCTATCCGAGTACACAGTTCACTTTTCTCGTGAAGTATACCGATTCGGACGGCGATCAAGCCGCAACGAAGAGGTTATACGTTTATGATAATGGCTGGGGGTACGTCGGCATGGATCATTTTGCTGGCAACCCAGCTGATGGGGAATGGTTCATCAAGCTGTTGACAGGATTTTCCGTGGGCAACCACCAATTCTTCTTCTATTTTGCAGACGGAAGAGGGGGCGAGGACTACGATCCGGATTCAGGCTATTATTCGTTTGTTGTCGATCCAGAAATCAACTATCCTGACATACGCGTCGAACCAACCTCTCTTTCGTTCCAATATCCACCTAGTGCAAGTGTCGAGCCTGGTGGAACCGTGAAAATGGATCCGTCTGGGTACCAAGTTGATGTGAGTGTTGTTTTCGCCGGCCTGCAATTGGCCCCCGATGGCGATTACAGCCGAGTATCATCACAGGGCTGTGAACCGGTATTTGACACAGGATACCCCATACTACCCGCCAAGAGCTTCTATCTATTGATGCCGGCAGCAACTTCCGTGCAATCCTATGAGATAGTGTATCACGACACGATCATGCTGCCGGGAACGTTTGCCATTCGGCCAGCTCCGGCACCCGAGATTGCTGGTTTGAGGTCTATCCAATCTCGGCCAAGTGATTCTCAGCATCTATTTCGAGAGGATGTTGCGAGAATTGGTGGAGTGCATGGATTCAGAGGATACAGGCTGTTAAGCCTGACATTCTTCGCAGGACAGTACACGCCTGAATCGGGGACTCTGGTTCAAATCAATAGGCTCACACTCAGACTACGGCTTGTCCCTACGGATAAGGTCATGATAGAGTCCCTTCTGCGGGGAATGCCCGCCGACACTGAAGAGTTGGAGAAGATCGTGGTGAATCCTGGGGTTGCCACGACATACACCGCGCTCCCCACGACCCAGCCTAGTACCATCTACAAATATGTAATAATCACAGGCTCAGACTTGGTTAGTGCGTTCCAACCCCTAGCTGACTGGAAGACCCAGAAGACAGGATCAGCCAAGATCGAGACTGTATCATCAATATCCAGCAGCTACTCCGGCGTAGACACGGCAGAGAAGATCAGGAATTTCATCAAGGACGCATATAGTAGCTGGGGGACGCAGTGGGTTCTCCTCGGTGGGGACATCGAAGTCGTGCCGTGCAGAGACGCGTTTGCGTTTGCGTACGGTAGCGATGATGATCAGAATATTCCGGCGGACCTTTACTACTCCGATCTAGATGGGAATTGGAACGCGAACGGCAACTCTGTATTCGGTGAGATAAGTGATAATGTCGATCTCTTTCCCGATCTGTACGTCGGGCGAGCCCCTGTCAACACAGCATCGGAAGCTACCACCTTTGTCGACAAGGTATTGACATATGAGCGAAGCCCGCCTCCAGGTTATCTGCTGAAGGCGCTGCTTGTGGCCTATTGGCTCGACGAAAGTACGAACGAAGCTGTGCTGAAAGACTACATTGCGAGCAACTATCTAAGCAGCTACGCAACCACAAAGGTCTATGAAGCCAGCAACGGGGCGGGAGTGAGTCTCGCAAGTGTAGTGAACACGATAAATGATGGCGTAGGGATATTCGCCCAAAACTCTCATGGCAATCCATACGTTACTCCACCGCTGGGCACATCTGATGTTGACGGTCTCAACAATGGAGATAGACTCTTCCTCTTCTACTCGATGGCATGCGATACAAACAGATACGATCTTGCCTCGGGAGACGCTATCTCTGAGCACTACATTCTAAACGATCATGGAGGTGCTGTCGCATACGTGGGCAACAGCAGGTTCGGATGGTATGTGCCAGGTTATCCAGGCTCTGGTCCATCTGATCAATATGAAAAGGAGTTCTTCAGGCTCTTTCACGACGGATACATGCATGTCGGTGAGATCTTAGCAAGGTCCAAAGCGGCTTTCATATCGAGCTCTCAATCCGAAGGCTCTTACAGGTGGATCCAATACGGTCTTAACCTGCTCGGCGATCCCGAGATGGATATTCGAACTCAGGAAGCCCCAAGCCAGCCAATAACAGTCTACAATGACGGGAATGCCGTCTTATCTGTGACCGCCACCACAGATCATTACTCATCGGGCGAGCCCTCTGGTTGGCTGTCAGCTAGTCCAAGAGTCTACCAAGTGTCCCAAGGCAGTTCACAAAAGGTGACGGTTACCGTCAATCCAAGTGGTCTGGCTACCGGCCGTACTTACCACGGTTGGTTGGAGATTGCATCCAACGATCCGGACGAGAATCCCGTCACTGTGACAGTCACGTTTACCGTGAACGCTCCTCCTTCGTTGTCTGTTGGTCTTGTTAGTCCGCCTAGTCCACCGAATGGGGGAACTGTGACTTCTTCGCCTGTGACGCTTGAAGCTCAGGTGACGAGTAGTGGGGCATCTATTCAAGGCGCGACTGTGACCATCTACGTCGACGGTAGTCAGGCTTGTTCTGGTGGTTCTGATTCGAGCGGCTACTATTCCTGCAGTTACCCGTTTACTCAGAGCGGGCATACTTACAGCTGGTATGCTTCTGCTTCGAAGTCTGGTTACAACCCTGGCACTTCACCAACTTGGACCTTCACCTACCAGCCTGTTCCTTCGTTGTCTGTTGGTCTTGTTAGTCCGCCTAGTCCACCGAATGGGGGAACTGTGACTTCTTCGCCTGTGACGCTTGAAGCTCAGGTGACGAGTAGTGGGGCATCTATTCAAGGCGCGACTGTGACCATCTACGTCGACGGTAGTCAGGCTTGTTCTGGTGGTTCTGATTCGAGCGGCTACTATTCCTGTCCGTATTCGCTGAGTCAGGGTGGGCATACTTACAGTTGGTACGCCGCGGCCTCGAAATCAGGCTACACCTCTGGCACTTCATCAACTTGGACCTTTACGTACCAGCCAGGCCAATTACCAGACCTTACGGTTGAAAGTGTGTGGGTCGAGAAGGCCGAAGCAGGCAGCGTGAGTGGGGCTGTGCAGGGGCCTGCGGTTTTGCAGGGTGTTCTTTCAGGTCCTGCATTTCCGGCCGAGATAGAACCCGGTGAGTCTTTCTACATCTACGCGAACGTCACAAACATAGGAGGAGCAGACGCGTTCGGCTACTTCATCGACGCCTACTTTGACAGCTTCACTGGGCGGGGAGGCCCAGCGGACATAGGCGCGGGACAGGTCACCACCTGGTATTGGGGACCTTGGACAGCTGAACAGGGCATACATCTGACAAGGTGGGTAGTGGACCCAGACAACCAGATACAAGAACTCGACGAGACGAACAATGAGGAGCAGTTGGTATTTACGATCGGGGCTGGCGGGCCTAGCAGCGCGTTCTTCCATCCGGCGACGGAGTTCTGGTTCTCCGCGTACGACATGAAGAACGCAGAGTGGGATGCCATACACATTGTCAACACGGGAGCTCAGACGGTCAACGTCCAGATCTACATAAGTGGCATGCCTATGGAGAGCACGCCGATCTCAATACCCGCTGGCGGAGCGACATATCGTACGTATCCAGGGGTCGAGGGGAGCCCGGTCCATGTGGTCGGGGACCAGCCCCTATGGGTCACTCAGAGGATCTTGGGGTGGACAGCGATGCAGGAGATATACGGTTGCCCCGCCGATGAGGCAAGCACAGAACTCATCTGGACATGGTATGACCTAGCAAATGCCAAAACGGACGACATCTACGTGGTTAACCCAAGCTCGTTGATCGGCGATCCATCCGCTGTGGCGCACGTCGACATCTATGTGGGCTCGGATTATCAGACTTCCTTGACGGTATGGCCCGGCACCAGCGAAAAGGCCAGCTTCCCAGGCAAGATCGGCGGTCCACTGCGGCTCGTCAGCGACATGCCAGTCTTCGCTTCGCAGAGGGTGATCGGTTTCGGTGACTTTGCGGAGATTATTGGCCTCCCGAGTTGGTACACGTCTACTGAGACGTGGTTCAATTGGTACGATATGAAAGGCGCCCAATGGGATGCCATACACATGCTCAACCCGGGCGCAGCCGCGACCACGGTGGACATCTACGTTGGCGGTACGCTGCGCGACAGCCTGACTCTGATGCCTGGAGCGGCTGATTATCGAGCCTTCCCAGGCCTCATTGGAGGTCCGGTGAGGGTTGTTAGCAGTCAGCCGATATGGGTTACGCAGCGTATAATCGGTTGGGGCGGCTGGAAGGAGGTCTTCGGCATCCCCGTCACACTCGCCAGTACGGATTGGTACCTCACATGGTACGACATGAAATACGCCCAGTGGAACGCCATCCACATCATAAACCCGAGTGCGAGCGATGCGCAGGTTGAAGTCTACGTCGGCGGCCAACTGCTTTCGACGCTCACGGTCCATGCGGGCGAGGCTACGTATGTGACCTACCCAGGCCTGATCACTGGGCCGGTCGTCGTCATCAGTGATGTCCCTATAATGATGTCGCAGCGTATACTCGGTTGGCAGAGCTTCGAGGAAACCATCGGAGCATCACTCAGCTAGGCCTCCGGCAAGGGAGATTTCATCTTCATCCGCAAAAGGAACGAATTCGCCCGTGACAGACTGAACCACACCTCCCAACCTGAGGGAGCGATGGTTGTTGCTGCGGCCATGATTGACGGGAATCGACTGTCTCCACGAGTTCTCACGGCAAGACGCCGCCGAAAAGCTGAGAGCCCCCAGGGTCTTAACTAGGAACGAGCGAGTTTTCATATACCCGCCGAAGCGAAGGAGCACTTTGCGTGGCACCTCATGTCGAAGCGGGTCGGTCTCGCCTGTTTGCGCAGAAATGCGATGCTGACCATTGTCGCTCTTACCGTTCTTGGCTTGGGACAACATTCGGGCCTCCAATACCTCCATGCGTCTGCTGTGTATGGACTGGAAGCCGGTCCGGCTTGGAGTCCTCCGCTGAGCCTCGATGAGACCGCGGAGCTTGTTGTTCGAGGAGTTGTGACCGGGGTTAGTTCTCAATTCATCAACGATACCGTATGGTCGAGAGCTGAGGTGTCAGTCGATACTGTCGAGAAAGGGACTGCTGTTACGAAGGTTGTTGTAGAGTACCAGGGCGGAGAAGTTGGAGATATCCAATTGGTCGTATCCAACCAACCTAAATTCAGAGTTGGCGAGCATGTTCTACTCTACCTCGTTCGGGGCACGGGTGACAACTTCAAGGTTGCCGGCGGACCGGCAGGAAAGATACTCTTAGACCCAAGTGGCAAAGTCCTCGCGACTGCTGAGTCGGGCTACATCTACACGGGCCTTCACTGGCCGTCTGGCAACGTACGCTACTACGTGAACGTGGCAGGCGGCCCGGCAGGCGCGCTCTTAGCAGTTCAGAGAGGATTCGAAGTGTGGAACACTGCCGGCGCGGCTTTTTCCTTCGTATACGGAGGGGGCGGACTTGCAGTCCGCTGGGCCTACGTTGACGGTCCAGGTCATACCCTGGCGGTTACTTACGTTTGGTCTTCGTCGTATATTGTGTACAGCTGCGAGACTGTGTTCGACACGGCTGAGAGCTGGGCCACGGATAGTTCACCAAACAAGCTAGATGTCCAGAATGTTGCCGCTCACGAGGCTGGACACTGGCTGGTTCTCGACGACCTGTACCAGTCTCAGTACTCAGAGATGACAATGTATGGCTACGCAAGCCCCGGGGAAACAAAGAAGAGAACGCTCGAATGGGGAGACATAGCAGGAATACAGTTCATCTATCCATCCGGCCCCACGACGTACACGGTTACCTTCTACACTGATCCTACTTCGGGCACCATTACTGCTGACGGTGTGACGAAGATGAGTGGGACCACCGAGACCTACAGTTCGGGCGCGAAAATCCGTGTCATCGCGAACCCGCCGAGCGGATACTCATTCTCATACTGGTGGACAATCGGTGTATCTGTCGATAACCCGTTCTCTGAGGACACCTACATGACGGTGTCGAATACCGGCTCATTAGAGGCTTACTTCGCAGCCGCACACGCACCGCCTCCAGAAGGAAGTTTCTTCCATCCCTACACAGAGTTCTGGTTCTCCAGCTATGACATGAGGAACGCCCAGTGGGATGCAATACACATCGTGAACATAGGAAACCAGAACGCCACTGTCCAAATCTACATGGACGGCGTGCCGATGGAGGATACCCCCATCTCGATCCCCGCCGGCCGGTCAACATATCGTACCTATCCGGGCAGCGCGGGTGGACCTGTTCATATCGTATCCGACCAGCTGATTTGGGCTACGCAAAGGATTCTTGGATGGACCGCGATGCAGGAGATCTATGGCATGCCAGACGATGCCGGAAGCATCGATGTCGTCTTTACTTGGTATGATCTCGTCGGCGCCACAACGGATGATATCTACGTGATCAACCCGAGCAAATCCGAAACCGCTAGCGTAGGGCTCTTTGTTGCGGGCGTTCCTCGGGGACAGCTTACAATCGGACCTGGCCAATCAGGCGTGACAAACTTCCCGGGAGTCATCGGCGGTCCGTTGAGGATCCGCAGCACCATTCCAGTCCTTGCTTCGCAGCGGGTGATTGGCTTCGACGATTTCGCGGAGATCATCGGCTTGCCAAGCTCGTATACGTTCACTGAGACGTGGTTCAACTGGTACGACATGCAGGGTGCGTCGTGGGACGCCATACACATGCTGAACCCTAGCACGAGCACAGCGAACGTGGATGTCTACGTAGGCGGGACTTTGCGTGCGAGTCTAAGCTTAGGTCCTGGAGCTGCCGACTACCGGACCTTCCCAGGTCTTGTCGGAGGCCCCGTGCGGATCGTTAGCACTCAGCCGATCTGGGTTACTCAGCGGATAGTCGGTTGGGGTGGGTGGAAGGAAGTCTTCGGCGTACCGACCGTGCTAGCGACTACGAATTGGTATTTCACGTGGTATGATATGCAAGGCGCGCAGTGGGACGCCATCCACTTCATCAATCCAGGATCGAGTGATGCGCAGGTCCAAGTCTACGTCGGCGGACAGCTGAGAGGCACGGTTACCGTCCATGCTGGCGAGGCTGTTCATGTCACGTACCCGGGCCTGATGGCTGGTCCTGTACAGATTGTCAGCAACGTTCCGATAATGTCGTCCCAGCGGATTCTAGGGTGGCAGAGCTTCGAAGAAACCATCGGAGCCTCATTAGCATAGTCCAGGCAGATCTCCACCATCCGTGTCGCGTCAGTATCCGAACCAATAGCTTCCACACTTCATATCACGATGTGAAAGCGGCCGGCTAGCTTTGTCAGCATCACCATTATTTTGAGCTTCGAAAAGGAGACGTTCAGGGAAGATCACGGTTAGGTGGTCAGACCACTCGCGCGGAGCGGAAACGATTTGTGTTATGAACGACGGCGGACCGTCCCCTATTTCGGCGTTCCTAGCGATCTAGTCTACGTCGTGAAGTCAGTAGTGAGAGTAGTTCCGAGAGCTTGCATGCAGAAGCCTAGATGACTGCTTCAGAATGACCCAGAACCTTCGAGTGAGAGCAGAGGCAGCATTGCACTCGACCCCAGTAGCGATGGCTATCGTGGGAGACCCCGCAAAAAGGAGAGAACGGGAGGTCAATCTTATCTCCGTCTGTGATGTCTGTCCTGTCAGCAGAAGTAACTAGTGAGAGACAAAGAGCGATCTGGACTTATGAACTCGAAAGATGTCGAAAAGGTTCTCGTAACGGGCGGTGCCGGATTCATCGGATCGCATGTCGTCGACTCGCTGGTCGAGTTGAACTACGAAACAACAGTCCTTGACTCGTTGGAAGAGCAAGTCCATGGGAATGAGCGCGTGAAACCAGACTATCTGAATCCGTCAGCTCGTTTCCTGTTGGGCAACGTCTTGGATCGTGGGCTTCTGGACAAAGTACTACCTGACGTAGACGCAGTGATCCACCTCGCAGCATTAGTCGGGGTCGGACAGTCAATGTATAAGGTACACAGATACGTGGATTCGAATACTTCCGGCACGGCCATGCTTCTTGACGCTGTAGTAAACGCTCCCAATTCGATAAGGAAAGTAGTTGTCGCATCCTCGATGAGCATATACGGTGAAGGCAAATACTATTGTGAGGCTTGTCGCGCAGCAGTATACCCGGACCCTCGCAGCTTTTCTCAACTACAGGCACGAAAATGGAATCATGCTTGCCCGACATGTGGCACGCCTCTCACGGACAGACCAACCGACGAGCGAACACCCTCTAACCCTGCATCAGTCTATGCTATGTCCAAGCGAGATCAGGAAGAGATGGCTCTCCTGATCGGCAAGTCCTACGGGATTCCAACTGTTGCTCTGAGACTCTTCAATGTCTATGGCCCGAGACAGGCTCTGTCAAATCCATACACTGGGGCTTGTGCCATATTCTCGAGCCGTATCCTGAATGGGAAACCTCCATACTTGTTCGAGGACGGCATGCAACTTCGAGATTTCATTCATGTGAGAGATGTCGCAAGGGCTGTGGTCTTGGCTCTTGAACAGGCTGACGCGGATTACATGCCAATCAACATAGGATCAGGCAGACGTATCTCCATCCTAGAGTTGGCGAAGGCTCTAGTAGAACATTATGGAGCAAAGATGGAACCTTACGTTTCCGGCGAATTCAGAAAGGGGGACACCAGGCACTGCTATGCAGACATCACGCTCGCCCGCAGGCTGCTTGGATTCGAACCCAGCATTGACCTGAGAGAGGGTCTGGCGGATCTTGCACGATGGGGCAAAACCCATGGCTGGGGATCGGTCGATCTATTCGAGAACGCCCTTAAGGAGCTCAGAGAGAAGCGACTGACTTGACAACCTCCAGCTTTGCCACTTCCACCAGCACAAAGAGAGTGCTGGTGACGGGAGGAGCTGGTTTCATTGGCAGCTGGCTATGTGAAATGCTTGTCTCAACGGGTGTGAGTGTTCATTGCCTGGACAACCTCTCTACAGGTCTGGAGAAGAACATTCGCCACCTCCTGCCTTCTCACAACCTTACCTTTGAAAGATCGGACGTTGCAACCCCGAAACAATTCTCAGGAAAATACGACCTCATACTGCATTTTGCAAGCCGCGTGTCACCTGAGGACTACCAACAGCATCAGATCGAGACGCTCGCAGCCAACTCGCTCGGGACACAGAACATGCTTGAGCTCGCTCGGAGGAGTGACGCCGTCTTTGTCTATGCCTCATCATCAGAGGTATACGGTGACGCTGAGGTCATTCCGACTCCCGAATCCTATTGGGGAAGGGTCAATCCGATTGGTCCGAGAAGTTGCTACGACGAAGGGAAGCGGTACGGCGAAGCTCTATGCACGGCCTACAAGCGCACTTACAACTTGGACTCACGTATTGTGAGAATCTTCAACACGTATGGTCCTCGCATTAGAGCTGACGGAACCTATGCCAGAGCAATCCCCCGGTTCGTCATACAAGCACTCAAAGCAGACAGCATGACGGTCTTCGGTGACGGGACACAAACTAGATCATTCTGCTATATCACTGATGCGGCGGCAGCCATCATTAAAGTCTCGAGTAGTCGAGCTGCCAAGGGCGAAGTGTTCAACATAGGCAATCCTGAAGAGATCGCTATCGTCGACGTAGCCCAAAAGATAAAGCAGATCACCGGAAGCAACTCTCAAATCATTCACGAGCCCTTGCCGGCGGATGATCCGAAGAGACGCTGCCCCAACATAGAAAAGGCAAGAAGGATGCTGTGCTGGGAGCCGAGGGTGAGCTTAGACGAGGGGCTGACTAGTACTGTATCTTGGTTCAAGGCAGAACTTGTGCAGCGGGACATCTCCCAGGATGGACGAAGCTAGATTCTCGTGAGTGAGATAGACTAGCTTTTCCCGGCTTTGATTGGTCGCTGCGAAGCTCGGAAAGACTCCTGAAGCGCCTCCCAGTAGTTCTCGGGATTCCCGATGTCGAGTCTCGAATCGGACGCCGTCAAGCGCACGGCCAGAACTTTCTTGCCCGCCTCAACAAGAAGCTGGATGGCATCGGTTAGCTGGATCTCACCAGCTTTCCCCGGTCGCACTCTCTGCAAGTAATCAAGGATGCAGCTCGTGAAAATGTAGACGGGTTCGATGGCCAGGTTCGAAGGAGCACGATGCGGCTTTTCGACCACTCGTTGAATTAGGAAGAGGCTCTTGTCGATCTTTGTTGCCTCAGCTACTCCTCGTTGACGGACATCCGCCATCTCCTTCATCAGGAAGGCAGCTTCACACCCTTCATTCAGGAAGGCCCTCATCAATCGCTGCAGATGCGAGTGTGCCTTCGAGACGATGTATGTGTCACCAGCGTGAACTAGGAAGTCGCTATCCCCGACGACTTTCTTGGCTCGTAGAACTGCATGACCGAACCCAATTGGTCTTGACTGGTTGACCCAAGTAAGGTTCGAATCGTCCAGTCTTCTGTAGAAGTCTGCAAGGTCCACTATCGCTCGCTTGTTACCGGTCTTCTCAAGATCTGATAGGAATCCTCGGTCCTCAGTAAAATGGTCTGATATCGCTCGCTTTGTTCGTCCGATAACGAAGCAGAAATCGCGAATCCCCGCGTCATAGAGTTGTTCGAATATGAGTTGGACGATGGGTTTCAAGGTCATTCCGCCCTCAGCCGAGGGGGCGAATAGCGGAAGCATCTCTTTCGGTTGCTCCTTTGTTGCTGGAAGAAGCCGCGTCCCTGCTCCCGCGGCGCAAATGACGGCGGTCGTTATTCTCACTCAGGCCTCCACCTTCAAGCGAAGGCCCAATCTGACGAGGTATAAAGTATTATTGGGGCCAACAAGCATCTTCGTCTGCGCCGGATGCATCTTGCTTCGAATATCGATATTTGGGCTCGGGCGAGTTGGGCTAGTCACGGCCGCCTGTTTCGCGAAGAAAGGTTTTCAGGTTCTCGGAATCGACCCGGACCTTGAGAGAATCAAACTCGTTCGCAGCTTCGAGCCGCCTTTCTTCGAACCCGGTTTGGATGTCTACTTGCGTGACGCGATCAAGGACGGGACACTGACGGTGACAGATGTTCCAGATCGGAGTGAGCAATCGGACATCATCTACATAGCGGTAGGAACTCCCAGCAAGGGGAATGGCGCCATCGATCTCACTCAGGTGAAGAACGCCGCGACTATCATAGGTCGACTGCTCAGAAAAGCGACGGGCCGCCGGACAGTTGTATTGAAGAGCACAGTAGTTCCGGGGACAGCGCGCAATGTGATCAAACCGATTCTTGAAAGCGAATCTCGGAAATCATGTGGAGTCGATTTCAGCCTATTGTCAAATCCGGAGTTCCTGAGGGAAGGTAACGCTGTACATGACACGGAATTCCCTGACAGGATAGTCATCGGCGGAGATGACACCGAGGGAATGCGCAGGCTAGAGTCGCTGTATGAACAGTTCCATGCAGCAAGCCATCCTCCAGTCATTCGTACGACTCACGAAAACGCAGAACTCATAAAATACGCGAGCAACGCCTTCCTAGCAACAAAGATCAGTTTCGCCAACACGATGGCAGCAATCGCGGAAAGAATACCCTGTGCAGACGTTACGAAAGTCACAGAGGGTATGGGTCTCGACGCACGAATCGGTCCAGGCTTTTTGGATGCTGGTCTAGGATACGGAGGTTCGTGTCTTCCGAAGGATGTCTTAGCGCTAATCCACCTCAGTAGGGATCTCGGTTACGAGCCCAGGCTCCTCAGCGCAGCATCTGAAGTCAACGAGAGACAATCTGTCAAGGCGGTTGAATTCGCAAAGTCAAAGCTGGGGTCGCTTCGGGGGAAGAAGGTCGCGATACTTGGGCTTGCATTCAAACCCAGCACAGACGACATGCGTGAAGCGGTGTCGATTCCGATAATCAACGGCCTGCTGGAGCAGGGTGCATCCATTGCTGCATACGACCCAATGGCGAATCAAGCAGGGAAGAGAGTCTTCGGCGACCAAATCAGGTATGCCGAGAATGCCAGGGAATGCATCAGAATGGCCGATCTGGCTGTCTTGGTGACCGATTGGGAGGAATTTGCAGAACTGACCGCACACGATTTTCTATCCCTAATGAACGCGCCAGTTCTATTCGACGGAAGAGGAATGTACGATTCCCACAAAATGCGAGCAGCTGGAATCGACTTCTCAGCGATAGGGCTAGGCCCAGAGCTTCCAGCCGACAAGTCCCGTGAGGGCTAGGGAACTGGTGAGGGGAGTCCGAGTGTTAGGCTTGGCGAGCGAGCTTTTCGATATAGTCATGACCGCAGCCAAGCTTAGGATTGAGGAAACAAAATGCCGCGATTTGCGTGACTACTTCTGTCTGATCCAACGCGGACCACAATTCTCCAAGATGATAAACCTAGCGCCAATACAGAAGGAAACAGAGATAGTCAATTTGCTTATGGCAGCGTCACAATTGCCAATAGTATCCGCTCTCGAGATCGGCACAGCGAATGGGGGAACGTTCTATCTTCTCTGCAAAGCTGCGAAGCGCAATGCAACTTTGATCACAATAGACACTGAGAACGATTGGAGGCGAGCAGCTCTGTTTAGATCATATTCGAGGCTTGGCCAGAGAATACACATCATTCGCGGCGACTCTCAAGAAGAGAAAACCTTCTGGAAAGTTGTGAATGCGCTTGGTTCGAGAAAACTAGATCTACTCTTCATCGACGGGGATCACTCGTTCGCGGGCGTGAGCACGGATTTCGAGCTGTATTCGAGATTGGTCCGCCCAGGCGGAATAATAGCGATGCACGACATCATCCCCGATTATCATACGCGATACGGCATCGCGACCCCAAACTACGCCGGCGATGTGCCAAAATTCTGGAGCACTATCAGATCAAGATGGAAGAGTCAGGAATTCGTGGACAGCTACGACCAAGACGCTTACGGAGTGGGGATGATTCGCTGGGACTCGCTCGTGAACGGCGAAGGCTCGGTCGAGTAGTATACAGACATAACCTGTGAATCTCCAGCAGTAGGACAGTGCGGAACTTGCTCGCTCGAGAAAAATCAGCTAAAGTTGGCTAATCTCAGTTCGGTCCAACAGCTCGTTTGCTATAGTCTTGTGGCTCACGGAGGCATAGACCTCACCTGGCCCTCTACCTGCCAGTTCTGCTCACAGCTGCCTCACGTTTCACATGAAGGGCTTGACGTATTTTTTGCCGATCGAGTTCGCGGATGCGTAGGGTCTGTCTGAAGTGTAGTAGATTCCACCCCACTGCTACTAAGAGGATCCAGAAATTGACGAAGATGTTGGAGGGACGAGCACGTCGTTCAGTGGCATTGTTTCGGTTTATCTTTCGAAAGGGCCAACAACTCAAGTAGAACACGAACTTTGTCCACAACAGTACGTCCCAGATCCCATAGTTCTTGGTTTTGATATACAAGCGCAACCAATTTCGCATGGACAAATAGGCAGATCGGAGGGGCATTGTCCCTGCCCATCCCTCGGAATAGTGCCACAGCGGAACATTCGTCCGTATCATGCGATAGCCTGCGCTACGAGCCCTGAACTCAAAGTCGTCTTCTTCGCCGTAAATGAAGTAGACTTCATCGATCAAGCCGATTTGACGGAAAACGTCTTTCCTGACCATCAGGGCGCAACCTACAATCACGTCGGTATCTCTGAAAGCTAAATGCTCGTATTCTTTCTGCGCAGCATAGAACTCCTCGCGTGGACTCTTAACATACTCGCCGAAGACGTCGAACCCGACCAAGCCAATCTCGGCATCAGACTGTGCCGCCTTGACCGCATCGCGCAGCCAGCGCGGATCAATCAATATGTCATTATTGATCAGGACGAGCCATTCAGCGCCCCGCTCGAGTGCATACTCTATTCCCACGTTGTTGCCCCCGGCCCACCCCAGGTTCCGTCGGTTGACAATCAACTTGACCTGGGGGTAGTTCTTTTCGACGAACGTCGCTGACCCGTCTTTGGACGAGTTGTCCACAACCACCAACTGATAGTTAGGATAATCTGTTCCGAGCACTGATGGAATGGAGTACTCGAGATGTTGCTTCCCATTCCAGTTGAGCATAATCAAGTAGATGCATGGCCATTCCGTACCCGCTTCATTGTCGCTGATACTGAAACGGTTCGTGTCTACATGGCTGGTCTTCTGCATGGCTTCTTCACCTACGAGAACCAAGGACTAGGCATTCTTCTCTTCGGAACAAGGTCTCTTCTTGATCTTAAAGATGCTACAGGGTAAAGTTATTTCGAGAAAGGCCTGTTACGTTGAAGATTCGTGAGGGTAGGTAAGTGGCTCGTGAATCCTAAACCGAGTTTCTCTGTGGTTGTCCGCACATACGGTAGGCCAATGTTTCTGCCGATCTGCCTGCGCTCTTTGGAGAGTCAGACCGAGCCCCCGAGAGAGATCATAATCGTCCGAGCGAGCGCCGCAGATGGAATGCCGAAAGTATCTGATGGCCTGAAGTTGATCATTACTCAGCCCAAGCGAAGAGGTGTCTCCAGGGCGCTGAACGAAGGGATTGCCAGGTCATCAGGAGATGTGGTTGCCTTCATCGATGACGACGCTTCTGCATCACCGGATTGGATTGAGGCATTGACAAATAGGTACCTTGCGGAGCCATCAATCGCGGGCGTAGGAGGGCTTGTCATCGATCAAAGAACAAATGAGGTCTGGTTCGACAGAGGTCTCATAGACGTCTTCGGGCACGCCTATATGCGACCCGACAAAGCGTCACCTGCCTACTTCGCATTTCCGTATCTTGCCGGCTGCAACATGAGTTTCCGAAGGAAGGTATTGGAGGAGTTCGGAGGGTTTGACGAGTTCTATGTGTACTCACATGAAGAGCCCGATATGTGTGTCCGGATTCAAAAAGCTGGGCTCAGGATCGCCTTCGAACCAAAGGCCGTAGTGTGGCACTCTTACGCGCCTGGCCCCACCAGACGTAATGCTACTTACAACTCTGAGAAGAGTAGAATGTACTTTGCATTGTCCAACTCCGACTTGCCGTTTGGCGAACTAGTGGCCGATACTCTCCTGAGGCTAGCCAGAGAGAGTCTGGACGTTGGATTTCGAGTAACTCGAGGGAGGGCTGGCGTTGGTGTCACGATCTCTCGAGTTGTGGAAATCGCCTGCGGGACGCTGATTGGTTTCATTTTTGGGACCCGCGCTAGGGTGCAGCGAAAATGGCGAACTAGATGGCATGAATCTGTGGCAAAAGAACAGTAGAGTATGGTCAGATACGCTCCTTGATCTCCGAGAGGAGCTCGCAGAGACATCTCTCCCAGGAGAAGAGTCTCGCCCGTTCTTGGCACGCCTCCTTCATGGATTCCCCATGATCATGCAATTCTCTAACGGCGATTGCCAATGCCTGTGGGGTGGGGGGCGTGATTAAACCCGTTCTTCCGTGAATTACGGTCTCGGTAACGCCGCCACCATCGGTACAGACGATACACGGCTTCCCAGCAGACATCGCTTCTACCGGTACTATGCCGAAGTCTTCGTCGAGTGTCGGGTACAGTACGCATGATGCGTGCGCGTAGATTCCCACTTTCCTATTCATGGGACACAGTCCGTTGATTGGCTGCAGTCTCACGTTCCTCGGAGGATGCAGAATCTGAGGATCGACCCCCCAATGCAAAGGACCACCCGCTACCACGAAGGGAATCTGAGGCAACATTCGTGCGGTGCCGTATACCAGGCCGATCCTCTTGAGATTCCAGTCAAGCCGCCCGAAATACAGGACGTAGTCCCCAGATGCGTGATAGAACTCGGGATCATATCCTCCTGGGTAGATAATCCTACTCGGTCGAACGTTCCAGTACTTTTCGAGGCGCCGCGACACATTTCGACTTATCGCAATAAGCGGGATCTTTCCAGATCTGATCCTTGCCACGACACTCATATCGACCAGTCTTCGACTGAAAGATCTGGCGGCGGACGCAACCTTTCCGAACGAGTTTAGGTTCTTCGTCGTATGTGCAAACAGGTCATAGGCAGATCTGTCGTGTGAAAGGAAGTACGCCAACACATTGGGATGCCTGAGATACAGCGTGTTCCAGTGCAGGGTCACAAGGAGGTCACGGTCCAGTTCGCGCAGGCTCGTCTCCGCGAAGTTCAGCCAAACATCTACCGGTGCCGAAGCAGCTAACGCGATCTTCGCGAAGGTCGATCTCTTGCCCGCCTCCCAGACATGCGGCCTCGGAAATGATGTGTATGGCACTCGAATTATGTCCGCATCTATCGAATTGGCCTTCAACTTATCTTCGAGCTTGTACGCTACCATCTCCGCCCCTCCAATGTCTGCAGTCTCTGCTATGCAAATGCCCACCTTTGTCATTTCATTCACCTAGGCGATCAGATCAGTCGGAGAACTGGTTTGCTGTTCGCTGTTGATTACGCCGATGACCAATCCATTGGCAGCAGGGAATGGCTGCCCATAGCTTGACCCTTGCACCTCCTTCCATTCCGCTTCGATCCATCGATTGTCCCGTGAAATGCGCTTGAGATAGTATGTCTCAGAGAACGAGACTATTCGTTCGTTCAACAATCTGTCCAAATTCGGATTCTGGCCTAGTGGCAGCGATACCATCATCTTTCCGCATGGAGCGAGTAAGGCCTTGAGATTCTCGATTGCACGCAGGACCTTCATCGAGTCTCGCGGGTGATCGTCCCAGCCCACATGCTCTAGGGTCGAGATGCTGATTATTAGATCATACTTCTTTGAGGGCCTATAGTCGACGATGTCCGCATTGACTACGTTCACAGCTTTCTCATACTTGTCGACGACATCGTGATCGGCGGGAAAGTAGTGCGATAGTACATTTCCCACCTCAAGGATTTCTTTTCCGCGATATCTCGTGACTATGTCCCAGAAGATTGGGACTTCCACAGTTCGCTCATTGCGCCAAGTTAGGTTGTATTCGTGGAGGAAATAGTGATAGCGTCTTCCCATGAAGAAGAAAGTTGCCGAGCTCTTAGCGAGATTGAAGTAGTGATATTCGAGACGCACAAGTGCGTACCTGCATAGTGCACTGGCCGACACGACCATACTATGGGATGTCTGAAGAATCCCTCTCTCCCGCAAATCCCGCGCGGCTCTATCCAGAACTAGGCGTCCCCTGAATCGGAACTTCGACCTGACTTCCCTCGCCCCACAACGAGGACATGTCAGTAGCACTCTCCAGGCACCGTGATCACGAACAAGTGCGATGTGATCGCAAAGACGACAGCAAGTGCTCTCTCGCGCGAAGACAAAAGATGACCTGGGGGTCCTCATGGTCACGTTGTCCCAACTTCATCCAGCTTTGTCTCTGTCGAAGATTGGTGTATGGCAGCCAAGGCCAAACCACTAGACTATTCCGTAATGGCTAGGGTCCGAGGGGATATTTTTGAGTTCCTTCTCAGGATGGCAGTGATGGGAGGAGCAAGCCTGAAGCGACAATATTCAAATGGAGACTCACAACAGATTATCCGGCTCGATTTGAAACATGGCATCGTATCATCGCCTGACACCCCCGCGTCCCAAGAGTGTGCGGAGATGGATTCTAGATTTTGGTGTCATTCTCAAACACGTCGTCTTTCTTGAAAAGGAGTTGTGAGCAGAGCTTTGGTCATATCTACCGCGGTGGTTCTGGCTGGCGGAAGGGGGCTCCGGCTGGCTCCGTTGACAAACAGTGTTCCTAAGGCCTTGGTCAGGATTCGCTCAAAGCCCCTCCTTGAGTGGGTTATCCGGTGGCTGGCACGGAACGGAGTCCGAGAACTAGTAGTCGGCGTCGCATACGAGAAGGAGAAGATCATGGACTACTTCGGTGATGGAACTCGCCTTGGAGTACGAATCAGGTACAGTGTGCATACTGTGGAAGGGGGGACTGCTGAAGGATTTCGCAGAGCGATCGATCGTTACGTGCCCGATGCGGCGTTTCTTGCCATGAATGGGGATGAACTCACTAATCTGGATGTAGCGGAGTTAGGTGAACTTCATGCAAGTTCCGGGGCTCTCGCGACAGTGGCGGTGACACCGTTCAAGAGTCCGTTTGGTGTCGCAAGGCTTGATGTGAATGACAGAATTGTAGGTTTTGAGGAGAAAGTCACCATTCCCGAAACCTACGTCAGTATTGGAGTGTATGCCTTCCAAAGAGGGATCTTGGACTACATACCGGAAACCGGCGACATCGAGAGAACTACATTTCCGGTTCTGTGTCGGATGAGGAAGCTTCAAGCATACAGGCACGATGGCTTCTGGATGACGGTCAACAACCTGAAGGAACTTCAAGAAGCGGAAGATCACGTCGAGAGAGTCTTTGCGTAGACGATAACCTGTTTGCGGGATGCCAGGTCAAGAAGCCTGTGGAGATAGTCGGTCTCTCCAATAGACGACCGCATCCTTGATCCCGCTTTCGAGATCTATGGCAGTTCTCCACCCGAGCTCTTTGGTAATCTTGCCAGAGTCCAATACGATATATGGTTGCTCACCAGGCATCGGTCGCATTGGATAACCTGGCGGATATGACCCGAAAGTGATCTTCCGCTCGTCGTAGCCGATGGTCCTAGCTATCATCAGCGCAAGGTCTTTGTTGGAGACGCCTCTGCCTGTTCCCGCGTTGTAGGCTTCTCCGGTAGCGGCTTGCTTATCAGCCGCTAGAATGTAGGCGTTCACGTGGTCGCTCACGTGCATGTAATCTCGGACAGAATCCGGCGCCCCCACGTAGACTCTTTCGCCCTTCAACATCGTCGTGATCAGATACTCGACTATGAATCCTGTCTCGAATCTCCTACCGTAGCTATTAGTTGGCCTCAGAACCGTGCAGTTCAGCGAATATGCTGAGGACGCCATTCTCAGATACATGTCCATAGCGGCTTTGGATACAGCGTACGGCGAGGTGGGATTCAAGGGCAGAGTCTCTTTGAAGGGTTTCTTCTCTTGGATCCCGTAGACTTCCGCGGTCGATGCCGCGATCAGTTTCCGACTCTTAGCGTCGGGCATCTCCAGCAGGGAATGAGCCACGTTGATTGTTCCGACCAGGTTTGTCTCTTGATACTGGAAAGGGTGCTCAAATGAGTAACGTACGGGGGATAAAGCCGCGAGATGAAACACGATCTCCGGATCAACGCTTCTAATCGCGTTCGTAGTGGAGGCGTAGCTTGTCAAGTCACATGTCAGAAGAGTGAGATCGTCGAGGTGGTCTTGAATCGGCCTCAAATCCCGACTTGCACATGGTCGAACTAGTCCCGCCACGTCATGGCCCTTGCTGAGAAGGGTTTCGGCAAGGTGGCTCCCTACGAATCCCGTAATTCCTGTCACGAGGACGCTGGTCATGCTTAGACTCCCAACGTCATATCGTTGCTTGGATCCACACATAACTTTACCGGGTCTTTGCTGAAAAGGTTGGTCATCTTAACAGACGCAATATTGGCGACCTAGGTTGAACCCGAGTATCCATTCAAACCCATTGCCAGAGTCGGGCGAAGAATCGAACGCGCTAAACACACTAGCTGCGGCGCACGAGTCCCAGCTTCTGATGAATGATGGGGCCTCGCTGCCCTAACGAAGGGTCACGTTAATGTCCAGGCGCATAGGGTTCTCCAGCTCAGGACTGAGGGTCTCCCGTTGGCGATATCCGAAGACTCTTAGTTGATCCCAAACAGATATTGTGGCCTTGAATGCTGTCGGTGGGAGAGACGACGTTACAGGTCACGCTGGGACTGGAGGAATGGGCTGATGATTGTTGCAGGAGCCCAGACTTGAGAGGAGGTCTCACATCTTTCGGCTTCACTGATAGATACCTAGGTGATCCGGCCAATTGACAAGAATAGGGATTTGCGTTCTCAAGACGTATGATGTCGGAGGAGCTGAGATCCTTGCCTCCAAACTGAGCGCCGAGCTTCAATCGAAAGGTTATGCAGTCGAGATGGTGGAGGTTCCTTCCTACGCGATTCCCGGTCCGACGATCAGCAGGCTCTACAGAGGCTCAGGCTTGGAGAAAGCCATAGCAGGCGCAGCCAGCATCGCCGATTCTTGGATGAATTTCGTAAAGATCAGTCTGCGCCGGCTGGATTTCGATGCACTCGCGACATTCGGCTACAGCTGCCACTATCTGAGACACCCCAAGATGATCGTCTACTTTCTGAGCCACGATAAGATAGCCTATGATGCGGGCTACCCCGCGGAGGGGAGTCTGACACCGGCCGAACGGCTGGGACGAAAGGTCTACGCGACGAGCAGACGCCTCATCGACAAGAGCCTAGTCAAAAGGTTGCGTACAGAGACCCCAGTGTTCGCGGCAAGCCGGAACGTAGCCAGACGACTTCGGAACTACTGGCAGATCAGCGCGAGAGGCATCATTTATCCAGGCGGATTCGATCCTTCCTTTTACTACGAATCTCGGGACTACGTCCTCTATTTTGGTAGACTAGACTGGAGCGCGAAACGAATGAACCTCGTATACAGAGTGGCTGAGAAGCTACCAAGCATATCATTCCTGGTCGCCGGAGGCCCGGTCCACCCGTTGGTGAATCCAGCAGTCTTCAACCCCCCTCGGAACGTCAAGCTGCAGCTGTTCAAGGGGTTGTGCCCGATGGAGGAGAAACGCAGAATCTACGCAAGGGCTTCTTGCATACTATTCCCGACATATGATGAGGACTTTGGCATAGTTCCTATCGAAGGAATGTCTGCTGGAAAACCATGTGTCGCCTGCACGGATGGAGGCGGCGTTACTGAGACCATAGTACAAGGCAAAACAGGCCTTCTCGTCCCCCCGAAAGTAGAATCCCTCGCCGAAGCAGTCTCTGAACTCCACACGCACGGAGGATCCATGAGAACTGAGTGCCGAAAAAGGGCTGAGCTTTTCTCTTGGGACAATTGCCTGAGTCAGCTGGCCTCAGAGGTTGAGAGGATTCTTTAGACCTTATCGTTTTCTTTTCCATGGGGACTCGAACCATGCAAGGCACAGATACCTGCTCGATGATGAACTCGGCGAGTTCGCTGCACTATGATCATCCGATCAATAGCAAGAAGAAGGCTGCGAGATCGACTCCATCAGGCATTCCTATGAAATAGACGCGAGGAGCATAGCATGCGGACGTTTGTGTGCCTATTCGACCACCCGGTCTACCAGTCTCTTCACAAGACGCTATGCCATATCGACGGAATAGAGATCGAAAGACTGGAATTTTCGCAGCTGCTCCACGTGTTGTACAGGAGCAAGACCTTCCATTTCCAGAAACTGGATGTCCCCTTTTCAAAGAAGAATCTCTATGTAATGAATTCACCCGTTATGTGCCTTGAAGCATGGGAGGCGTTACTGCGCAGAGTTCCGGCCATCATCGTGGAGGAATACTTCACAAAAGGAGCGTTGAAAGATTCGCTGGCGTCGTCAATACTGCGGTTTTTCAGGGAGTACCCGTTCATCTGCTTCACCAAGAGAAGCCACGCGTTCCTGGCTAACCGCTCGATTCAGTCGTTACTTGTGCCGCCAGCTGAGAGAAAACGGAGCGGAAGTAGGAACCGTAATGGGTTACTTTGGGTCAGCCGTATGGTTGAGAGTAAGAATCCCTTCTTTGTACTCGAGTTGGCGAGACAGCTGAAAGACGAGCGCTTCGTCCTTGTGGGGAAAGGGCCACTACTATCAGAGGTCAGAGCGAAAGCCAAAGAAATTCCAAACGTCCAGATCGTTGAATTCGTGGAGACACGTGAAGAGCTTTTCAGAGACTATTATGCGAAGGCCAAGGCGTTGATACATCCTGCTGTGAAAGACCCCGTTGGCTTCGTTGTGGTGGAGGCACTCGCATCATCTACGCCAGTGCTCGCATCAGTAGGCGTCGGCGCCTCGGATTACTTGCCGAAAGCGTGGAGAGTCGAGACTAATCGCGTCGACGAGTGGGTGCGGAAGATAGATGCGTTAAGCGATGGCGATGTCAGAATGGCAGAGAAAACGTTTGAACAGGAGAATCTGAACGTCGATAGCCCCTATTTTCGAGAAATCGCCCAGAAGATATCGACCTTTCTGATCAAGAGAGGCTGGCTGTAGCATGACCAAATGCGCCGGTAACTCTTCGGAAGCGACAGACTTGCATTCTCCTGACGTTCGCGTAGATTGCCTTCGCCATCTCCCTCGCAGGCCCAAACATCGGCAGACTCAAGAACTGGACATTCACCTCAGAAGTGCAAAGCGGCGGAGATGGCGAAGGTAGGACTGGGTTCTGCATTCCAAGCGAATCCCAGGGCACCCAGATCTTGGCCAGCCTCGTGATTCCGCATCTCTTCTTGACCAACTCACGGGCAGGCCGTTGATCCCTTCGAGTCGTAAGCACCTCAACGCGATGCCCCAGGTCCGCCTGCCTCATCGACAGTTCGCGACAGAATACCGCATGGCCGCCGATCAAACCTGGGTAGAGCGCGTGCGTTACGCGGCAGATCGCCAGCCTTTGCATGAAGACCCCTCTCTGAATCGGGCACGTGATTCGCCGACAACAAAGGAACTGATCTGGTGGAGACTCGACACGGTCGGAGCAATCTCAGTAACGGATGGATCTTCTCCTCCACACAGACACGCGACGGGCGTTGTTCCATAAAAGATCTCGTACCACGAGAAGCTAGATGGACCTCCGCTGACATGCACTCCGAACAGCGGCTTCAGTGCATCCACAGTCTCGGGCGGCGGCTGCGGCCATGCTCCGCGAATTTGATGCAGTATGACAGCGGCATCGACCCGCCTCGAGATGATCAGTTCAAGTGCCTGGGCGGGAGTCGTGTTCGGTCCAATCATGACAATTGTGATGTTGGGCAGAAGAGTCTGAAAACGAGGGAAATTGGTCAGGATCGTCGCGTTGCTCAGGCCCAGAGATTCCAGGACTGCGGCTGCTTCCGGCGGTCCCGCGTATTCCTGCTGGGCGACTACGAAGGAAATCGCGAGGAAGATGAGCGTGAAGCCGATCGCCGCTGACTTTAGTCGTCTTCGCAGTGTGGAGCCATTCACGTTCAGTCCTCTGGAAGAGAAGTAGACGAATGGAACCGCAATAGGGAGCAAGTATCTCACGTCACGTATCTTAGGTATCGCCCCGAGGAGAGGCAGAAGAAGCCACAATGCGAGTGAATAGCTCTTCCTCGATCTTTCAGTCAGTGATTGAAGAACACCAGTCGCCGCTAGGAGAATGAGCAGGGGCGTCAGCCAGATCATCATCTGGAGGACCAACTCGCTCAGCGAAATGAAGCGTGAGCCGGTACTCAGTCTCTCGAGAACGGTGACTGGGCCGATGTCGAGACGGAAAATAGAATGAATCATCTCAGATATGACGTTCAGGTTAGGCTGAACCGCGGCTTCTCGGTTAATGATCAACCATGGCGCGTATGTAAGTGCAGCAGTCCCGTAGGCTACGTCTAGGAAGCTGAAGCGCCCCTTGTACGCAAGGGTGACCAGCAGGATGCCGATGGCCCACTCAAACGGTATGGCCAGCTTGCTCAGGAATGAAAGTCCCAAGAAGAAACCGGACAGGAGGATGTACCTTCCCAGATTCTTTTTGAGCCCGACAAGATAGAGGAGGAGGCTTAGGATTCCGAAGAGATTCGCAAAACTGTCCGTGGTCGCCGGCGTTAGGAACAGCACGCTCTGTGGAAGCAGAGCGTAGAAGGCGCATGCTGTCAGCGCCAATTCGACCGCGCCTAGGTCCTTGACTATTCGGTAGACGGCGGCTACTGATATCATGGACAACGCGAGGACAATCATTCTTGCGCCGTAGATTGTCGGCCAGATCGAGTATCCGATGCTCATAAGAAGGAATCCGAGCGGGGGATGAACCCACTCGATTCCCGCGAGCTGGCTGTAGTTCACCGCGAACTCGATCGGTCGGCTCAAAGGCTGCGAGTTAAGAACCTGCAGAACAGCATACTCGTCCGGGTAAACGCTGCAGAAGAACATAAAGAGCAGCCTGATCGCGAAGGAGGCAACGAGCACGAGCAGAAGCCAACGCCGTTCACCCGCCACAACATATCCAATCGGGTTGGATGGTCGATTCCAATACTCCCCCGCCAACGGGAACAGGACAGCAGCAGCGACACAAGAAATGGCGACGTACGGACCAAGGCTGAATCCCACCGAAGAGGCGGCGTTCCAGGCCACTATTGCGGCGAATCCCGACAAGATGTAGACAACAAACGGGATGGTGCTCTCGGTGGTGCTACGTGAAGACGAGGTTAACCCCTCTCGGCCGCCCTTGAGGTTTTTGCTCTTCCCTTTTATCAGGCTGGCGGTCCAGCGAGATCTGGCGCCCTTCGTCTTGAAGTCGCGATGCAGCAGGAGTCTGCGAGGTTTTCGGGATGGAGGCCTTAATAGCATGTCAACGCAGCCTTTCCTCAAGCGGAAAGTCTAACCGACTCAAGAAGGATGCACGGACGGTTGCAGAACAAGCGCACAATCGTTGCATGTATCCCTGCCTTCGATGAGGAGGCGACCATAGCCAAGGTGATCGTTAAGGCGCGGAAACATGCGGACAAGATAATTGTTGTCGAGAGAGAGAACACATTTCCCGAATCTGATTGGCCCAGCATAGATTTGTAACTGTGCGTCGCCCTTGCCGTCCGAGCAGCCAGCGGAGCTGTACTTCTAGATCTGATCTGACGATAAGATTCTGAGTGCAAGTCAATATCCCGCAGGCCACATGGAAGTTATCTCTCTCGGATCGCCGAAATGACTGTAAAGAGTATGATTCCCGTGAATAGCGAGAATGTGCCCAAGAGTGTCGTCATCAATGAGAGCATGGCGAGGTTTGTCACAACTCTGCCTTCTTGAGCATAGAGTAATAGCGTCCACAGTCCAAACAGGAAACCGACTAGGATCATGCACACTCCGATTCCGCCGTAGAACAAGAGCGGACGTCTCATTGATGTGTGCTTGACCAGGCTAGCCAGTACGTCTGCACCCTGCATGAGCGAGTTCATCCTCGATCCTCTTGTAGTGTTGCTAACCTCTACAGGGACCTCAGTCACGCGGAGCCCAATCTGAGCGGATTTCACGAGAATCTCAACACTTGCGCCCATCCCCATTTCCGTCGGTCTCAGCTCCGCTATTGCTCGCTTTCCATAGGCTCTGAATCCACTCTGAGAATCTCTGATTCTTTGGTCTGTTGAGATGTCGGTTGCCTTCGATATCATCCGCACTCCAAGCTTTCTACGCGCCGAACCTGTGAAGCTCACCAAGCCGACGAGTCTTGAGCCGATCGCAAGATCCGCCCCCGCCTGAATTGCACTCACCAGTTGCGGAATAAACGCCGGGTCATGTTGTCCGTCAGCGTCAAGTGTGACGAGTACATCTGCATCTGTCTCTCTCGCCTTGTCGAATAGTTCCCTAAGCGCGGCTCCGTAGCCGAGATTGCGCTCATGAACTATGATTTCTGCTCCAAGGTTCTCAGCTATCTTACTTGTCAGGTCCTTCGAACCGTCATCACATACAACAATCTTGTCGGCGAACTGGCGTGTCAGCACGATGACTTTGGCTATTGATGTTTCTTCGTTGTATGCCGGGATGCCTACGAGGATCAAGGCGCCTAGCGCTTCATGTTCAAGAGCGCGTAGAAAGCATATTAAGAGTACTAGTCGTTTGCGCAATCAGTCCTCTACGTCGCGTGAGTTCAAGCGTGATGTGCGTTGCGGATCTTGCGAGTAGTGCATAGGCTTTATCCTCCAGACATCGGAGGGGTCTCGATTCACGCGGATGCGCTCTCACGAGCACAGGTAAGTATGGGCCATGAAGTCGTAGTCTTCACAACCAGACAGTCGGGGATGCCAAGGCACGAGGTCCGAGGCGGCTACGAGATCTACCGGTTCCCTGAGCTGGCTCACCCATTCGAGAACCCGTTGACCGTCTCCATGATGCCCGCCTTGCTCACGGCTAATCTTCGACGGTTCGACATCGTCCACGCGCACTCTCACCTCTTCTTCTCCACCAATCTGGCGGCGCTCAGAAGAAAGATCAGCTCGACTCCGCTGGTGGTAACGAATCACGGCTTCAGAGTTGAGAGGGGCCGCGGGATGGATCTTCTCCAAGGCATCTATCTTGCCACGGTAGGAGGCTGCACGCTTAGGTCCGCGGACAAGGTCATAAGCCTCACCAGCGACGAGGCGCGAAGAGTCTCCTCGCTGAAAGTGGATCCGGCCAAGTCGATCGTTATCCCAAACGGTGTTGACTTAGACCTATTCCATCCGACCGGTGGAACGGAGGCCAAGTATACCATTCTGTGGGCGGGAAGGTTCGTCGAAGAGAAAGGCCTCAAGTATCTACTCGAAGCAGTCAGGCTGATCTCCAAAGGAGTGCCCTCAGTACGCCTACTGCTGGTCGGGTCGGGCCCGTTACGAGACCGCCTCAAGTCCTATGCCCAGCAGCTAGGCGTCTCGAAGAACGTAGTCTTCCGAGCGTTCGTAGATCAGGCGACACTTGCATCTCTAATGAACGAGTCCGTCCTCTTCGCGTTGCCGAGCCTGTCCGAGGGCCTGTCAAATGTCGTGCTGGAAACCATGGCTTGCGCGAAACCGATTGTAGTAACAGATGGAATAGGCCTCAATAGTGCGATAGGGGATGCAGGCGTGTTCGTGCCCGCGAGAGATCCTCAATCGCTCGCAGAGGCGATTATGCGCCTCTTCTCTGATGAGGGGCTCAGAATCAGGCTCGGACAGCGTGGCCGATCGATCGCCATCAAGAGGTTCTCTTGGCCGACAGTTGCTGAGGCAGTCAGCCGTGTCTTTCAAGAACTTCTCGAACTATGATTTGTGGGCATACATCTTTCAAGATACCAATCTTCGGTGCCATTCAGCAGCTTAAGCCGCCATTGAGAAACGAGTTCGAGATCGCGACTGTGATCCAAACTTTGCTCGACGACGGACTTGAGGTGCGCCATCGCCTCGTGAAGGGCTGGTGGAAGGACACGGGCAGGCCGGAAGACATCCTAGAAGCTAATCAGCTCGTCCTGTCTGAGTTGTCACCGTACAACAAGGGAAGACTTGAGCAAGGTGTCAGAGTTTCGCACGTCGTCTGTATTGACGAGGGCACAGTGGTTCATGCGGGTACGTCACTTCGAGGTCCACTCATTATAGGGAAGAACTGTGAGATAGGACCTGATTCCTACATCGGCCCTTACACATCAATAGGCGACAATACGCTCGTTAAAGGAGCCGAGGTAGAGAACACTATCATTGTAGGCGATTGCAAGATCGACTGCAAGAGGCGTATAGTGGACAGCCTTATCGGACGCAACACACAGATCGTCGACTCAGCGAACGCCCTGCCTCGCGGATCACGATTCGTCATCGGAGAGAACACCTTCGTCTGCCTATAGATCAGCCTACGGGATGCCGCTCTCATCCTGGAAGCCTATGACAGGCTCAAAGTTAACGCCTCACAACAGGATCCACACAGTCCTCAAGGAGAATGGTAGACCTTTGCCTCAAGAGAGCAAGCAGAGAAGACACAGATGGGTCCGCTACGAGCGGGAGCACAGCATGAGCATATTTCATCGTTTTCTGGAAGGACGGACCGTGAAGCTCCCCCGAAGGAAGGTCATCCTGCGACGCTACCAGATGGGCTCCTACCGACAAGGACCAAGCAAGGTATCCCATGAGCAACAGTTCCAAGAGCCATCACGACGGGGTCACGTCGGGCGTTGCATGCCCGCATCATACTGATAGCAGGACATAGTTTCAGTTTGCTCTCACGTCTTTAAGTGCGATAATGGATCGTGAAGGATAGGCGGACGGGTTGAAGCTAACGATTCCCGCGTACGTTCGCGGGTTGCATCCTGAAGTTGAGCAGCTCATGCGTAAGTTCGGTAACTGTCGCCGACGAGCCTACAATATGAAAAGGAAAGATATGGATAGGCTGAGCATTATCAGGCAGCTACGTGAGGAATCAGGTATACCTGCCCGATATGTGAGCGCCGCCTACGACACCATCAAGGCTCTGCCATCACACGTTACCTTCGGTGGACTTGAGCTGCAAAGACTCAGAGAAACCGGAAAGATAACTCGTGAGGAATATCATAGACGCAGGAACCGGCTGCTTGTCTGTTGAGGCGAAGCAAGCCAGAAGGGCAACCTCTGCCTCAGAATTGAAGAAAGCGGAAAGCTCAGGGTAACCGTTGCTGAAAAGCAATGGGTTTCACTTCCATTATTCACTCCGGAAAAGTACAGGCCACGATTAACAGAGGCACCCTACTACACTGTAGCCCTCAAGAGACGAGACGACTGCAGCGGCTACGATGTGCGAATCACCGTCCCCGTCGAAGAGCCTGCAACTGTGAATGAACCTAAACGCGTTATGGCTCTAGACATCAACTCAGGGCATGTAGACTTCGCAGTTGTCGAGAAAGAGAATCTGAAGCCTGTAGCTTTCGGCAAGCTCAACTGCAGCACGATCCTCGACGCCCGGAAAGCTGAGAAACGCAGACGCATCCACCTCCTCGTGAATAAGGTCCGAAATGTAGCAAAGCATTACGGCGCCGAAGTCGTGGCGGGGAAGCTTAAGACGCTGCATTCAAGAGGCCGCAGCCGCGCAAACCGTAAGACGCAGGGCATGAACCAGTACACGATGCGCCAGATAATGGCGTACAAGCTACCACTGAACGGCGTCAAATACAACGAGCAGTCTGAAGCGTACACATCCAAGGTTGGCAGGAAACTATCGAAACCGCTCGGCCTAGACATTCACAAAGCGGCTGCGTACGCGTTCTCCGTTAAGGTGATCGACTATCCGTCGTTCACGTTCCTCCGCAGTGTCCATGCAACTGAAGAAAATGGAATTCTAAGCATGCGGCTAAACGGAGGAAGCAAACCCACAGTTCTGCATCAGGCACGCGTGGGCTTGGTGCACAATGAAGCTGACCTGTTGCCAGTGGAGGCTACACCCCAATACAAGGTAGGGGCGGAAGACGTCACGATGTCTCTTCCAACCCACATCCTACAAGTGAAAGTATGATGCAGGGTTCCTTGGGTAGCGAGAGAAGCGTTAAGTAATGCCGGAGGCAGCGGTATTAATGGCGAGATGTGTAATGACAAGGGTCGTAAGTGTTACCCGGAAGGGGCAGGCGACCATACCCAAAGAGTTGAGGGACAAATTCGGGGTGAGTGGCAAGGTTCAGGTTGTTGAGACAGAGGAAGGTATCCTCCTGAAGGCCTTACCCCGACCCGAAGATGATTTCGGCTCTTTGAGGAAACTCTTCAAGGGAAAGACTGCTCGAGAAGTCGTGGATGAAGCTAGGGCAAGAGATCGAGTGAAAGAGAAGAGACTCCTAGAGAGAGTTGAGAATGAGCATAGTCTTCGACACTGAATCCATCATAGCGTTCTACCTAGGGGAACCGCCCGGAAAGGAGGTTGAGAAGCGTCTCACAAGGATCATGAAAGGACAACTGAAGGGTTATCTGAACATCGTGAATCTGGCTGAGGTTTACTACATTCTGTACAGGAAGAGCCCCATCCTGGCTGAGGAGAAGGAACGGAACCTGAGGGCCTACGGGTTAGAAATAGTCCCCGTCAGCGACGACGCGTTGTGGAAGGAAGCTGCGAAGACGAAGGGAAAGCATGCTCTCTCCCTGGCGGATGCCTTTGCAGTAGCAACTGCAAAAGCGAAAGGAGCCACCTTGCTGACGGGTCGAGATGCCGAGTTTCGCGGCGTCGGTGTACCAATAGAGAGAACAAGCTAGCTGAACAGCAGGCTGGCCGCCTGTCTGAGATACTGAAACGACACTCAGAACCAAGCTCGGACACTACGCCGAATCGAGCGGCATCAAGAGGCATGCATGGAAAACGGTAGCCGAGGCCACGACCCATCAAACGACACCATAGCAAGGCGAGCGCAAGCTCCTGTCTTTAGACATGGAGTAAGCGAGCTTAAACATGAACCGAACACAAAATATGAGGTAGAATAAGGTGCAGCGAACCAATACAGTTCTACTCACGCCAACCTGTGAGCAGGAACAGCAGCTCCGTAGCTTCGCAGAAGCATCAGCGCGCTTGTGGAATCTAGCCAATTATGAGCGCCGACAAACACTCTTCAAAAACCAGCAAGTTCCCACCTACGCGCAACAATGCAAACACCTCAAAGACATGAACACATTCAAGCAGCTCGGCACATGCAAAGCCCAAGCACTCCTCATGAAACTTAGAGAAGCATGGGGAAGCTACCATGCATTGAAGCGTCTCAAACGACTCGGCCAGCTGCCACCACACATAAGGCGCGTACGTCCGCCACGATACATGAAGGACCGCCAAACGCGTAGACTCGTAGCGGAATCAATCTATGTCCGCAACGACGGATACAAGCAACAGGAAGACATCCTCACACTCTCGAAGAACCTTCACATACAGTTCAAAGCAGGTGAACTCTGGGTTGGTAAACAGGGTAGGCTTGAATTGCACTACGACCGACTACGTGGGAAATGGTATGGACACATTCCAGTAAGGGTCAAGTGGCCCCGTAAGGGTAAACCACATCAACCGACGCGGAAACGTGCGTCCATCGACCTTGGAATATGCAACCTAACCACATGCGTAGTCGAAGGTGGCGACAAAGCCTACATCTACTCCGGACGCGCCGTACTGAGCGACTGGCAGTACTGGACGAAGCAAATCGCCTCATGCGAGTCCACGTTGAAGAAGACGAACCAGCGGGACAGCTCGAAGCAGCTCAGCAGGCTCTATCGGACACGGAAGCGACGGCTGAATCATGCAGTTAAATCGATGCTTCGAAACCTCTACGACCGCCTAGAAGCTCACGGAGTCACAGACCTCATCGTAGGCAACTTGAAACATATTCGCGACAACGCAAACCATGGCAAAGTAGGCAACCAGAAACTGCATAACTTCTGGCCCTTCGCTCAGATCCGCCAACGCATCCAAGAACTAAGTGAAGAGTATAACATACGCGTACGCTTCAAGTCAGAACGTGGCACATCAAAACGTTGCTCAGTTTGCGGAAAAAAGCATAAGAACGGACGAGTCAAACGTGGACTTTACAAGTGCCCCGACACAAACGTGAGACTTAACGCGGACGTGAACGGCGCAAACAACCTCCTTGAACCAAAAGTAGCCGCAGACAGCGGTAGCAGGCCACTGGCTTTGCCTATGCTTCTGAAGTGGAACTCTCAGGAATGGGAAGTGTCCGCAGCATGAGGAAGCATGAATCTCCCGACTTTAGTCGAGGAGAGAGTCAATCTGAATATCACCAGCACATATCCTGCCGGAAAGGACTTGATGAACTCCACAGTGACCATAACTGGACGAGCGCAAGCTCCCGACTTTAGTCGTGGAGTAAGCGAGCCCTTGCAGCCTAAATGTCTGGCACACACCGGATCTGCTGAGCCGAACGAGACAAACCCGGAAGGGACAGTAGGCTCAGATGTGGTTGAGATGTCCGAAACCTCGAATAAGGCTCCCAACCGAAAATAGGCGGGGAAGAGTTCGAGTAAGCAGAGGCATCCTGAATATGGCGGCTCGCTGCGGCGAGCACGCTGTCAGGCCAATGGTTTGGCCTATGCTTCTACACTGGGATGGATGCAGGTGGAACCGCAACAACGGAATGCCCACCCTAGAGAGGATCGGAGTGGAAGCATGAATCTCCCGACTTCAGTCGCGGAGAGAATCAATCGATGTGCGCTCAATACATTTCTTCCAGTGCCGCGAATTGCAGTCTCCCCGCCGGAGTTCTATGAGTCACCTATCCATCTCACAGGCTTGACTATGTAGCACTCTGCATCGTCAAGCCTTGCGCCTTGGGCTCTGTGTCGATGGGTTCTCGGGATTGGAATACGCATCAGTTCGATGCGACGTGCGTAGGCGATTATTCGCTCTCCGACCAGCCCGTCGCTCTCGCCGTATAGTATTGTCATGCGGAAATCTCCTCGACCCTGCGCGTGGTCTCTTCCACCTTCTTCTCGGCTAAGAGTTTCCTCACCACGGCAAGCACTAACCGGTAATCGATCCCCAGCTCTTCAGCCATCTCATCCGGCCACACCGCGCCCGGGTGCTTCTTCAAATATCGTTCCACGGCTCTCCTAGCCTCTGACATGGGGACGTCACGCAAATTCACAAGCTTCACGATACCGGCCTTCCTCGTGTATTCGATCACAGCCAGCCTCACAAGCTCCGCAACGCTCCTAGCGGCGCCTCCTCGAACGAAACGCGCCACACGCCTATACTCTTCCTCTGTGACTACCGCTGAAAGTCTTGGCAACTGTATCAATGGAACAATGTACCATTCGTCACTATATGCCTTCCGCCATGAGTCACACCGTCCCGCGTGTCCTCTGAATGGAGAGGTGCTGCGAGTGCCTCCCCGAAGTAGTGACAAGGTTTCAGTCTAGTCGTTGCATCGCTTCTACTGCTCACGGTTTGTGTTCGTCAGCTAGCATACTGTACACGGGGGTCTGGGAATCTCCGATAAGAGCGATTAGCCAATAGATACAGGGTCTGATCAGAGGGATGGTCGGTAGGGTAGACAGTGAGCGAGCTGTGGTAACTCGGGTCTGGGCCAACCTGAAGCATCACTGCCTCGACGGCGGCGTTCAATTTCATCTTGTCCACGAAGAGGAGTTTCACCAGCTCAAGGCTTGCCAAGTCCGCATGTTCCGCGCTCACCGCTTGATTCCACCCAACGACAGCAGATGCCCCTCGGTCTACGAACGCCTTGGGTAGGCTGTCACCTGTGGTTCCGTAGCAGCCAGCTAACACGACGACTGCGCCCATCCAGTTGCCCATACTCTTGCGGATGAACTCGGGGCTGACGGCGAGCACTCTTCCTTCTCCCGCGAAGCTCCTTGCGGGCGCAATCTGATCCGTGACCAACTCGACCACATACTTGTTCAGCAACTCCTCTTTCTCGTAGGCCTCTGAGGTGAACAGCCACGTGTCTCCGCCATGGAAGGCTGCGTGCACACGAAACAGCACGAACTCGTATCTTTTTGCCGGGAGAGACCGATAGAGTTCGACTGTCACTTGGGATGGCCCGTAGAGGTCAACAGAGAACCCGGCCTCTTCCATAGTGGCTACGAGCGACGAGAGTACTGTTGGGTTTGGATAGTCGATCGAGAGTTCATCCAAGATCGCGGCTCGATGCGACGGCAAGGAAAAACGATACCGCACGAGGAACTGCACTGCCACAACCCCGAGAACTGACAAGGCTACGATCAAGACGACTAACAGCGCGCTCCGAAGTTTCCTTTGTGACAACGATCTTGACCCTCTGACGGAAGTGTAGCTTTTGGCTACTTCACCAAGCTTACGATACCACGTTCACCCACGAACTCAAGATACTGAACTTGTCGAGGTTAATTATCTCTTCTAGTGATCTGTAGCCCATTGGTGTGAGGGCGACGCGGAAGTCCAGAATCGCCGCCAACGGCGACGCACTCCTAGTAGCAAGAAAGCCTGCGAGTTTTCTGGAGCGCTACATTGTTATTGGGATAACCAGGCACAAATCAGAGCGATCTGACGGTCGATGATAGTCAGCAGCTAGGTCAATCTTGAGGAGAGACGTTTGGCTCGCGGATCGATTTCAATGGAGTTGCAGGGACGGCTAAAATTTGTTCCTCTCTTGGCGGCTGGTGTGTTAGTCTATTTGGGGCTAGTGCTTCTTGGAGGTCTCACTGGGCTGCTCTGGCACATAGGCGTGTACGCATGGTGGATAGTTCTCAATCCATCCATCCTCGGCCCCACATGGGATTGGGTCGTCTGGGGCGCGAGTTTTCTCGTAATGATGTCTCCGAGCGTTCTGGAGCTTGCCCGCGCAAGAGTAAAGCCGGATCTGGTCTCGGCCCTAGCATTTTTCATTCTCCCGTTCTCGTCACTGGTTGTCGCTGGCTGGTCCTACTTTGTAGGCGCGACGCTGCTTGTAGGCTCGGGGTTTCTAGCTGCCTACGCGCTCGTATCCAGATCGAGAAGATACGTCGGCATAGAGACTGGCACGGCTGCTCGGCTCGTGTGCGCGGAAGTCTTTGCGTTTCTCACGGTGACAGCTGCGGGCGGGGTGGTTGCTGTCCTGCTGTGGGGATGGGGTGCATTCACTGCTTTGACCTCAGGATCCTCCTTTCTAACCATAACGGACACTTGGCTCAAGATGTTGGCAGTTGATGTGGAGTTGTTCTTTCTTGCACGGCCTCTATTTCTGGCGATGTTCTTCGCGCTCTTGGCTGCCTCTATCGTGGCTTTGTTCATGGAACCTCTTCAAGCGTTGACTCGCCGGGTCTTCCAGAAGATAATGAAAGGCAAGTCTGCTCGGAAGGATGGTGTGTCTCCGGAATACGGGTCGCGTAGGGGTGCTGTCCCCTTCTGGAAGGCCGTTCCGTATGTGATCCTTGCGGGATCGGTGGGCCTAGGCGTCGCAATCACGCTCTATCCATACACGATTGTTCACTATACCGGAGTTCTCGGGAGTGATTCTTGGTTCTACATGGAAAAACTTCGATCCATTACCAACCTGGAGCAGGCCATTCTGCTCTTTCAGGGCGACAGGGGGCTCTTTATCATGCTTCTCTTTCTGATCAGGAGCATCACGGGACTGAGCCCGGAATGGGTTGTCAGATTGATGCCGGCTTTGCTTTCGGCGTTGTTGGCTCTGAGTAGCTTCACGCTTGTGAAAGAGGGGACGCGTAGCCTTTGGGTTGCGGCCCTGACAGCGGTTTTCTCCGTTGTCTCATCTCAGACAATGATCGGAATGAGTGCGGGCATAATCACTAACTGGTTTGCTCTCTCTGTTGCAAGCTTCGCATTTGCTCTAGTCTTCAGATCGGTTAGGCTTCGCTCGAGGGTTGCGGTTGCTTGCTCAGTTGTCTTGTCATTCGTCCTGCTTGCATCTTACGCCTACATGTGGGTGATATTCCTCGCGGTGCTCGTGCTAGTCATACTCGCGTCGCTCGTCTCGATTCAAGTTGATCGCGACATACTGACGTACGATGTAAAGATCATGAGTGGCATATTGCTTGGAGCTATCGTCATCCCCATCGGATTCCTTTTTCTTGCGGCGATCCCACTTCTGGGCTTCCGGCCTGAAGGACTTGACTCAAGCTTCTGGCTTGCACTCGGCTGGAACCGCCTCGTGCAGGCAATCACGCCGCAGACCCTCAACTCAGCTCTGCCTGCCCTTGAGAGAGCCTTTGACTATACCGGAAACCGGCTTGACCTCCCATTCCTAACTCTTCTATCCATCATAGGTTTGCTTGACTGTGGCTTCGAAAGACGTCTTTTCAGGAACGTCGTCGCTGCGATGACTCTCATCGCTGTTGTTGCGACGGTGATCACGCCCGACATCAACCTCATTTGGAGAGGCCTCTACCTCGTCCCATTGTACTTGACAGGCGCACTTGGTGCTGTGAGTGTTATTCGCAGGGTGAATGGGCTAGAATCGCCCTTGAGGAGCCCTGACCGGGTGGCCTTTGCCGGGATGTTCGTTGCCTACCTCTTTCTATCGCAACTGGGCTATTGGCTCAGGGCAGTCGAACTCCTCATCATGGTTCACCTGTAGGGTAGCTTCCAATCTTCCCCGCGTTTCCATTGATTCGAATGTCGAGAGCACAATCTCTACATGGCAACGAAAACCTACGTCAGTGAATCGAGAGCCGTAGGATCGGGAGTTGGAGTCGCCTGTTGTGAAACCCAGCGTTGATCCGACTATGAAACTGGTAGTGCGTGATATCCCGCCTTCGTCGTCTTTGCCGGCAGACGCAAACCACGTATGTGTTCCTGGTTCGACCGGGCTCGAAAGCCTCGCGATTCCTTGCGTATCAGTCAGTGTCGAGCCAACTTTCGCGGAATCAACGTAGAATGTCACGTTTGCAGATTCAACCGGACTGCTTCCTGCCTTTGCGACTCTCGCGACGAACTTGACTGGAGAAAATGCGACAATGAAAGTGGAGGGCAATAGGGCGTCCACGGTTAGCGAGAGGTTGACAGAGAAACTTCGCAGAGTCGACATGATACTCGGATACCCATGCTTCTCCGCTGTGACCATCCATGTGTAATTGCCCGACCATGCTGGGAACGTGAGCGTGGCCATCCCCTGCGTATCCGTATACATGTCAAAGTTCACCTCATATGTTCCCGAGTAACCAATCCTAAATCTCATGCTCGCATCAGGTAACGGTTCTCCTCTGACCGCAGCCTTTGCGACAAGCTCGACAGGAGAGGACTGAGACTTCGCTCCATCTGGAGGGTTCACAAGGTCGATGCTTATCGTTGTCTGCCCGCTATACACGCCGACAGTCAGGAACAAGAAATAGATCCCTATGACCGCTGCAACTTCGACTGCGCGTTTGCTACGCAACACTTTACTCATACCTAGTCGTCTACGGCGGACCGCCTTAGCCGTCTACCTCCAAGAAGCCGCTTCAGATTGATATCTTTGCGCATTTGTGACTGCTTGAAGCATGGACAGGTGATTTCTCGAATATCGTTGGATTCGCAGAGCACGCCTCGCCCAACTCGAGCTCAGTAACGCATATTCTTTTATTTTCGATTCGTCAGTGAGTCGAGGATCTGGATTGTCTAGGAAAGCGCAGAAAAAGAGGGCGGCTGCCGGGAAGCCTCAACGGTCGAGTCGAACCCCAACGCTCTTGTTCGTTGGAGTAGTCCTCGTCGGGATCATTGTGGGATTGTACGTGTTTTCGCAGCCTGCCAAGGCGCCTGGGAACGCTGGAGACATGGCGCCGGATTTTGAATTGCAGGTGGTGACCACTGAGGGGCTCACCGACCAAACGGTGCGTCTGTCTGATTATGAAGGAAAAGTGGTCGTTCTCGAGTTCATGACCTCATGGTGTCACGTCTGCCAAGAAATGGAACCGTCGATTGTCTCTCTGTACCACAAGTATGGCGGCCAAGACGTGGTCTTCCTGTCCGTTGCTGGCACTCAGCGTAATGCAACAGCCGAATCCACAGCGGCCTTCATTCGGGAGTATGGCGCAACATGGACGCACGTGCTTGATACAGATAACTCGGTATTCTCAAAATACGGCGCCACAGCGACTCCGACATATTTTGTCCTTGACAAGTCAGGAACGATATTGAGCAGGTTCGAGGGCGTCGTGATCACAGACGCATTCTACAAGGCAATTGACTTGGCACTGTCAACATAGAAACGGGTCACACTCTCGCGATCTTGGACTGTGAGAAGGTAGATAGTTGTTGGTGTGCCTTCCCGAAGGCTTAAGAACAGGATTCCATGCCTCTTGCTGATGATCGTCTTTGAAATGTGCAAGCCGGCTTCTCCTGTCTCTCCTACTCATGGCTCCTCTGTCGGTATGTTTTCTCCCGACTACTTACGCGGCGGCCCCGGAGGTCCTGCAGACTTTCTCTGGAACCCTAGCTATCGGCGAGAGCATTCCACTGACTTGGGAACTCAACCGTGATATCCCAGACCCGGGATTCCTCTTCCATTATGTCATCACGGGCGGTTCAGACTCGAATGATGTCGTGAGCGTCTACATAGATGACACAGGTGACGGTTGGGAGTTTCTGATGGGAGAAGGATGGGAATACTGCTCTCCACTAGGGCTGTCGCCATGTCCTATTGACGCGGGGTCGTACACTGTGACGGTGGAGGCCTACCCTGCAGCGACTGGGTCAATCCACTATGAGATCGCATTCTACCTTCCGCCTGAGCCGCCGGTAGACTTCAGTGGTCAAATCCCGGCCAACTCTGATATGCGCGTCAGCAGTTTCGGAGTCCTGTTTCCAAGCTCGACGAGTGGTCAGCTTGTCCTCAACGCAGCTTCAGGTAGCTACGAGTTCTTTGTGGACGGTGAGAGCAGTGCAGTCATTACAGCGGCGACAGAACTTCCTGTCAATTTCGAGGGAGGCTTCCACACGTTCGAGGTCAACAGTGAGTTTGATGGCGTGGGCGAGGACGTTGCTTGGTCCGTACGAATACCACCTATGCTTAATGTTGTCATTGTCAACTCTTGCCCGACCCTGAACCCCGAAGCCGGCCAGTCAGTCTGTATCACGGGGGCAGAAGTAACCGCGAGTGACGGGAGCAGCCCCGCCGTGACCTACTCTTGGACTGCAAGTGGAGGAAGCTTGAACTCCACTAGTAGCCAGTGGGTTGAATGGACGGCCCCGCAAACCGTAGGTGACTTCAGTCTGACCGTGCAGGTCCGTGCGCCCGGCTACTTCTCGGGCACTAAGAGTCTCGTAGCTACGGTAGTGCCAGAGTTTCCGACGGTTGCACTGCCATTCATCTTCGCAATGGCACTCGCAGTTCTGTTCCTCGGTCGAAGATCGCGACAACATCATACCGTGCGTGGCCAGACACCAGTTACACGTGACTGAGGCGCTCGTTCCGCGAGTTGTGCAGGTCCGCAGTTACTATAGGACACGCAGATAACGTAGCAGCTCGTGTCCTACAGAGCACAGACCGGCGAACAAGTTGAATTCAAGTCGTTGTGGTCAGGCGGGAAGGTCGATATCGATCGTGCACTTCCGAGATGCTTTGCGAGCAACCACAGGGCACAGGGCCGCTGGCGGGAAAAGCGGATCCGAAACAGGCGCAACCGGATGAACGACGATATCTTGTCTTGAAAGCTGCGTGGCATGGGAGATCCAATGACCATAACTGGGCGAGCGCAAGCTCCCGACTTCTGGTCGTGGAGTAAGCGAGCCCTTGCAGCTTAAATGTCTGGCACACACCGGATCTGCTGGGCCGAATGAGACAATCCCGGAAGGGACAGTAGGCTCCACATGTAGTTGGGATATCCAAAGGCTCGAATAAGGCTCCCAACCGAAATAGGCGGGGCAGGTTCGAGTGAGGAGGCATCGTGAATATGGCGGCTCGCTGCGGCGAGTACGCTGTCAGGCCAATGGCTTGGCCTATGCTTCTACACTGGGATGGATGCAGGTGGAACCGCAACAACGGAATGCCCACCCAACAGAGGACCATAATGGAAGCATGAATCTCCCGACTTCAGTCGCGGAGAGAATCAATGTTGCTTTGGCCGTGCCCTCTCGTCCTCGAATCCGGTCATGTGCAGTTGGCGGCGAGGCATGCCACTTCGACTGCTCAAAGATCCGTGGCGTACGCATCTTCTACAGCGGTGGTTTCACCGGAAACTGTAGAAGCATAACGACAATGACAGTACCCGTGTACAGATATCTAACGAATGGGTTCATCTTGGGATGGCACATCAGGTTGGCCGCCATGAGCGATATAGCGCCCATCACAGGCAACATGTAGAAGATGTACATCATTCGGCCGATAAATGCGAGAGGATAGTAGACGATGTAGCTCCATGCCCACCATGTCAACCCGAATAGGTCAGCTCGGTTGTGAGTATTCCAGTAATGCCATACCGAATACGCGACTGCGGGCAGCATGATGTAGGCAAGCAGCGGATTCATAGCGCCTACATACTTGACGACGAGACCGCTGTCTATCACGCCGTTGAAGTAGTCAATTGCATTCTGGTTAAGTAGCCACAGCCAAGGCGGGGAGATGTTCCCGAACTTAGCGTAGCTGGAGCCGATGTCAACGTAGGACCCATCCAAGTTGTAGTGGTCAACTTTGAGGCTACTCAGAGAGGTGATGTTTTGAATCTGCTGCGGTGGACTCACGTTCCACCAGATCGCCATCGCTCCCGAGAGCAGAATCACGGGCAGGGCGAAGCCGAGTACGAACTTGGCGGCAGCCATGGTTGTCTCTCTAACCTTGAGATCGCCGCTCACCACTCGCTCGAGAATGAGGAAGCTCAGGATGATTGGAAGTCCAATCACACCCACCTCCTTGGAGAGGGCTGAGAGCCCGACTGCAACTCCTGCGGCGACGTAGCGACCACGAAGGAAGAGGCAGAAGCCGAGCATCATCAAAGAGACCATGAAGATATCTAACATGAATATACGCGAGTGAATCAACGTCAGAGTATCAAACGAGAGGAAAGTCGCCGCATAGAAAGCAACTTGGTCGGTAGTGAGCTTCTTCACAGCCAGATAGAGGAATAGGAGGAGAAATGTGCCGAAGATCGCGCTTGGCAATCTATACGCCAAGGCGTTCTCGCCTAGCAGCAAGGCGGAGAACGCCACCATGAGCTTTGCCAGTGGAGGATGTTCCGAATTGGGATCAGTGAACTTTGTGGCATTCGGGTACACGTCCGTGACGGTATGATAGCGTGTTGCCACGGTCGGTGTCGAGTTGTTAGTGACAACGGCTAGTTCACCCACATATCCAAAGATCATCGGTCTTCCAATGATGTTCCTCGCGGCGTTAACGTAGTACCATTCATCAAAGATCAAGCCCAAGTCCCACCCTGAAAGGGGACAAGGAGCGGGCTCGCAATTAGTCACGAGAGGCGGAACACCAATGAACACCAGACGGAGGACGAGACTCGCGCAAAGCACTAAGAGAATGAGTCTGTCCCACAGAGAAAGCCTATTCCTCCGTTCGAGAGAGGTCTTTAATGACGGGGGGGAGACTTGCCGAGAAGAACTACTGCACAGACGCGTGATAGTACACCTGCGCCGGCGATGTGTGATCATCGTCGATTCGACCACAATGTAGCGTGGAACCTACGTGCCTATCCGAGTATTTCGCTGCTTCTTGTTAAGTAAGTATTGTTCCTCCATGTGTTGTTGGGATCCTCCGAGTGAAGATCAAAGGTGTAGACCGCGTCGCCATTGTCTGTGAACACGTTGCTTTGCACGAGGTTGTCTGACGAACCTTTGGCGATCAATATGCCATCACCGCCGTTCTGTCTCACGCTATTTCCCTCGATCGTATTGTTGCTGGAAGTGTGTGTTATGAAGATTCCCAAACCTTGTCCTTCAGTGATGGTATTAGAGACGAGCATGTTGCCGCGAGCCTGCCAGAGCCCAATCCCATACAATTGGGCTGCTCGAATCGTGTTGTTCTCGACCATGTTGCGGTCCGCAGGGGCGGCTGTTCCATCAAGGTTTATTCCACCATAAGTTCCGTCTATCACATTGTCCCTTACGAGATTGCCAGAGCCCCTGACAAATATCGAGACCTGACCAATCCTGCGGAGCGTGTTCCCAACCACGCCACTCGACTCTGAGTCCTCTAACCAGACTCCGTATTCAGATTCGCTTATCATGTTGTCGACCACTGCAACGGTCCTCGAACTACGAATTGAGATACCAACGAAGGTTCCGACAATTGAAGAATCCGAGACTTTCGCGTTCTGTACCCTCCCAAGAGTTATCGCGACGTGTTGCCGCGTTCCCGAGATGTTGACCTGGGTGATCACGAAGTAGTCGTCAACCGAGCCCACAGTTATCCCTTCAGCTTCAGAGGCGTCAATTTGCCAGCCTGCGATCACGTACGGGTCTGTTGCGCTTCCCGAGCCGGCCACGACGCAGGCGCATCCAGAAGTGGAATTGGGAGGAGTGAACTCACTTGTATCGTAGATCGATATGGGTAGATGGCGGAGATGCGGGTAGACTTGACCATCCGGAGTTTGTCGAGGAGTGTTCATGAGATGTCCGGCAGCGAGAGCGGAGCCCAATACGACAAGAACTGAAAGGACGACGAGCGTTCGAGTTGTGAGCCGCATTGCAGACTAGCCGACTAGTTCCGGCAGGAACTACTTCAACCTTGCCGAGTCATGAGGTGGCGATGTGTACAGCATCACAGCATAGCAAGGAGTTACCGCCTGCAAACATCGAGACAGATGGGAAGTGAGAAGAGAGGAATGAGAATCGCCAGCGGTTGGATTGCCCGTCCTGCTGGGACAATGGCAGTTCTGGCTCTTGTGCTGTCAATGCCTGGCCAGCTGTACTTGCATGCCAAACTCAGAGTCGTGATTCACGTCACGGGCGGATGGTCTGCTCGGGCAAGGTTCGAACTGGGATCTCAACTTGACCCTCGAACACGACAATCGTGCCTACTTCTCTGAGGGACATTTCCACCCGCAACTTCAACTGTGTGGGGTTCCTTGGAAACATATGGCCAAACGTGAAGTCGCCTTTCTCTGTGTGGCCGGGCTGAATCACAGCGCTCTTGTCCTCTGCCTCAGTAAACTCTAACCTCTCCACCGATCCGTCCCGATATGTGGCGGCAAGGAGTGTAACCTTCACTGCATCTAAGTGCAAGTCGCAGCTCCCGTGATTGGTGATGTTGAAGGTGAATCCGGCCGCCACCCCGTCCTGTGTCGCCACCGTCCAGCCTTTGCTCAGCGAAACCTGGACCTGTTTTGTATCGATGCTACATCCGAACCACGGATACATTATCATGACAAGGAGTATCGCGGCTGCGACGAAGAGAAGACCCCAACGCTTCCGCATACGTACTACCTTCCTCGCGGGTCGAAACCCGTGGTCGGAGCATAAAGCTTCTTTGGGAATGCATCTGTGGGGTCGAGTTGCTCACCTGGGAGTTCGTACAAGAGCATTGGACGTGGTGATAGTTAAATAGCATTACCGAACATACGCACGATCCATCCGGAGACAAGCGATGCGTTGTCGCTTCCGGAAACACACAAAAAGGAGAAAACAAAAAAAATGAATAAGTATATCCTACCTAGCACAGCAGCTTTCCTGATACTAGTCATGGCAGTCTCTTCGTACACACCTGCCATGGCTGTAGCACGAATCACATTGACACCAACCCTAGAAGTCGTTACAATTCCAGAGGACGACCAAATCAGAAACACGGGCGTTATGCTCCTTGGCATTACCCCCCCTGCAGAAGCCGGATTTTTAGCCACGGACTTCTTGTCTCAGCATAAGATATCGATCACCATCAATGGGGTACCACTCGTCTACAGTAGCGCAGTGGTGATCGCTTGCAACGTTGCCGAGAAAGATAAGATCATCAATCCGCCCTGGGTAACAACCGGCAAGAGTCCTACCAATTTGCGCCAATTCCAGAGGGAAATGGTGGAGACAAGCCTCGTTGACGTAGCGCAGTTCTTTGTCTGCAAGTTCCGTCCGAAAGTTGACGGGTACGGTGTTCCCTGGACCATTGGTGTCCTTGATGTCTACTTCACTGGTCCAGCGCCAGACGCAGCCTTTATCGCAGACCACATACTCACCGTCCACGTCATGTACACCGTTGGAAGACAGGTCTTCTACGGAACAGAGATTCAGGACATATGCCTGCTTGGCTGGTCCATGACTGAGCCCGCAGTGACCCAAACTCTACTTGGCAATGAAAACTTCTATCACATTGCTGACCCGCTGGGCAATTGGGCAAGCTGCGAGCAACTCGCAGTCTACCAACTGTACCTACTAGCACATCCAGCAGTCTAGAGTATACGTGCCGAGCTGCAAACTCGGCCCCCTTTCCTTTTTTCTCAATCATCCACCGTTCTATGAGGAGGAACTACACGTTGAGGCACAGACTCAAGTTTCGCAAATCCGCCTCGATCGGTATCTTGATGGCTGCAGTATTTCTTGTCGTGGATGCTGCGGTTCCGATGTATGTGCGAGCCGAGACTCTGATCCTCGGTTTTGCAGCCTGTCTCCTTCTGATATGCTCGGCCCTAATCGAGACGCCAAGGGACGGATTGGTCTGCGGCTTGGTGGCTCTTGTTGCTCAGAACTTGGGCACCTTCGCTAGATACATGGTCGTGGCTAGGTTAGAGGTCGCCGCCGCAGTGGTATCCTACTCGTTTCTTCTGACTCTAACGTATGCCGTCGCCGGCATGATTGGTGGCTACCTCGGAGGAAGGTTAGCCGGGTCGAGTCACCGGCGGGGTGCCGCAAAAGCGGGCAACCAAAGTGCAACGTAGTCCGTCGAAGCTTGGCAGTCGCGGGGGCAATCTGGATCGGGGACCGCTGGACAACCTGTAACGAAGTTTCACGGGGATTCGTCCGCATTCAGCCTTCCGGCCAAAGTGCAGAGAGAAACCTGAATCGGAGCGAGATGCAGACTAAGCACTCTTTCTTCGATAGGTGCTGAGATGATGATCCCATGGGGAGGTCTGCATGATCGGACTTCACGTGCAGGCATAATGCGTCTGCCTTGAAGAAAGAGAGAAAAGAATGTGGGAAATCAGCGTCGGGTATTGCCGCATGTCACTAGTACACAAGCATCGTTGCGAAGGCGTCCCCTTCGAAGCTCAATCCAGGTGCTGTTGCCATACCATCAAGCGCCAGATAGTACAGTCCGACGGCAGCGTCAGGACTCACCACTACGTCTATTTGGAGATACAGAGTCGCGTCCAGAGTCACGCCCTCCTCGTCCTGGCTCAGATGCACGTTGCTCCATGTACATTGGAGGCCACCGCTTGGCGCGCCTAGAAATACCAAGCCTAGTGGAGAGCTGTTTGGTAGAGAGGCGCAGTTGCTGCTAGAGATTATAGGTTGCGAACCGTAGCCGTTCACGATGACTCTATGCAGTGTTAGATTCAAGGTCACCTTGCTGTATGTGTCAAGGTCCTCTACGAAGTACCATAGCGGCCATACCACCACTCTGAGTGTCACATGATAGGTACCAGGTCTCTGGAATGAGAATCCCTCTTTGTTGTCCACGCCGATTCCCATTGTTCTGCCTGCAGTTGCCGTCGGCATGATTGCTGCTAACGCTAGTAGTGAAAGTGCTAGTCCGACTAGGAGTCTCGATGAATCTTTCATGTTCTCACTGGGCTACCCGTATCGGCTAATCTGCGAAATAAGGCTATGAACGGACAAACGTGCAAGGAAAATCGTGTCGCGAGTAAACGAGCGTGTCAAGGCAAACATCTACTAGCGGTTGAGAATTGCATCCTGTAGTAAATGACACCACCGATGTAAAGGCACACTGATGTGAAGGAGCAGGTTCATGACCCTGCTCGAAGTTACACACGACAGTGAGGAACGACGATCAGGAGGAAGGATTCGGCCCCGCAAGACTCGAACAAGTCAAGGGCCACACCCATGGACGGGAACACCCGGGGAGTGTGAACGGTAGGTTTCAGCGCCTGCATGATTTCTTACGAGTGTTCCAAGCGCTTACTAACGGAACCAGCTTTCTCCGACGTTCGGTGCGGAACTGAAAAAAGGGGCGTCAAAGCATTCTACGGTAGAGCCATGTGTTGCGGATGGGCGTAGGCGCCGCTGAGAGTGAAACGAGGACCTTGAGTGAAATCGACCAGGGGAAGATTGACGACCAGCTCAAAGGTAACACCCTCAAGGTCTACTGGTATCTCGTCAAGTCACCGTCCTCGTCAGTTGGAATCCGAGAAGTGCAGCGTGCCCTCAAATTCTCAAGCCCAACACTGGCTCAATACCATCTGGAGAAGCTTCGAGAGCTTGGGCTCGTCAAGAAGGAGAGTGCAGGGTACGTGCTCATGTCTGATGTGAAGGTTGGTGTGCTGAGGCCGTTCTTCCGGTTTGGCGCCGTCCTCGTGCCGAGGTTTGTACTGTACGCTGTTCTTTTCACGGTGTTTCTGGGATTCCTTTCTTTCATTGTTACGGAGATGAATCTGGTCGCAGCCTTCGCTTTCCTGCTTGCCATTTCCGGGGCCTTAATCTTCTGGTACGAGACTGTCAGAGCAATGAGGGGGAGACCGAACCCATAGGAGGGTGCATGTGATTGTCTGAAGAAAGAGCAAGTGTTGTGACATTCGCGACTGCAGGTTTGCTGATCGCTTCTGTTCTGATCTTCAGTCTCGTCGCCCTGCCGGAGCTGATGCCCACTGTCTATCCACAGCTGAGGCACGGGACTGTTGGAATCTTGGCCATGAGCACTTCCGGTGCGCTCGTAGGGCCGGAGGTCTCAGACATGGGAGTCTCGATCAGTTCGATCTCGATTCACCGCGTAGGCGTAGGTGAAGGCTCATGGATCACGGTACTCGATGCGCCGACGACCGTGGATCCGACGGGGATTACTGAGACGCCAGCCGCCTTGGCGGAGGCGAAGGTTCCTATCGGAGACTATAATCTGGTGAAGTTGGCTTTCGGCGAGGCAACTGAAACGGTCAGGGGTCGCAACGTCTCACTCAAGACTCCCACCCAGGAGTTGAAGGTCTCCACTCTCTTCACGATTCGTGAGGGAGGACGCAGCAACCTCATAATCGATCTATCATTCGACGAAGGCGCCCTCATGGTCGCGCAGAGATTCGATCCTTACGTGACGGTCACGGTCGAGCAGCCAGGGCACGCTCCACTTTCCACGATTGCGAGCTTGAAACCGTTCGCCTCATTTGGGCCTGAGACGGTTGGCCTAAACGAGTCGAGGTCGTCGACGTTCACAGTTGAACCCGGCTCAGTCGTCCAGCAGTACCTGGTACATGTGGAGGGTGGTTCAGGTGTTGAGAATACATTCAACCTTGAGATCGTTGAGACTGGCGAGTTCTGGTACGACCTCACTGGAAGTCTCTGGTTCCTCGGAGGAAACCTCACGTCAGGAACCTACACGATGCACGTTTCCGCCAGTGACTTCGCCACGACGCAAGTTCCGTTCACTGTCAACCTCTATGTCGTCCCACGGATACCGCAGGATTTGCTGGATGTCACATTTTCAGGTCTCCTATACAGTGGGTCATCTGCATCCGTGGAGCTGAACGAGTTCGCACTCTACCTCGACAAGCCTGGCCTGTACGATTTCTACTTGGGCGTCAAATCGGGCGACTATGAATTCCTCGTCGACAACAATCCCGCGTCAGTCGTGAGCAAAAACCAGATTACTACTGTGCAGCTCGAGAGTGGGCTCCACACGTTTCAGGTCTTCGGGGATTTCTCAGGCTCGGGCCGCGACACTTCTTGGAGCGTCGGTGTGGTTCCCCCAACCGGCGAGTCCGGCAAGCCTCTGTCGAGAGAGGCCATCCTCGCGACGGGACTGTTAGCCTTCGCGGCAATTGCCTTCATCGCGGACATTAGCATCAGATACCTGTACCGAAAACGCGTGAGGGTTCCCACCGAAAGAGGATCAGGCTTGGAACCGGTCGTCAGCGACATGAGTCCCAGATCATAGGGACGGTCGCGTACCCGCAGGGCTCGCAAGATCGCGGAACGGGAAGGTTGAGAGCGTGGACGAAAGCTCTTCGAGTAGCGGGCAAGCAGAACGCAAGCGCGGATCCTTCACGAGATCATTCCTTCATGTGAACCGTGGCTCGATGAGGGACTATCAGTACTACTCGCTGGGTCTGCTGGTTTTCGGGCTCAGCTTCTTCCTCCACTCTCCATGTCCGTTTTGTCCTCGAGCGTACAGTGACCTCTACAGTCTGTTCTTTCAGGTCTACAGCAGCGGGGACAGATGGTTTAGTGGAACCGTTGGAACCATTGGCATTCCCTACGTCGACTACGTTTTCGAGTATCCGCCAGTTGTCGCTGGCATGTTCTATTCGACCAGCGTTATCTCGCTCCTCAGCGGATTGGCATTCGCTGCACGTAGTGCTACCTTCTACACTATCCCCGCGTTAGTATTCCTGTTGCCGACATACCTACTGTACCTCAAGGTCACTAAAGACATCTCGAAAATGCTCAACGCAGGCTTGCTGAGTCTGTTCTTCGCGGTGGCAGGGTTCGGAATGCTGTACTATCTGGTATACAATTTCGACATCATCGCAATCGTCTTGGCTCTGCTCTCGTTGCTCCAACTGACCAAGGGCAGGACTCGCTCGGCAGGCGTGTTGCTTGGTCTGAGCGTCGCATCAAAAATACTCACTGGCATTATCGTGATCCCGTCCCTCATCTACTTGGCACGGAAGGACATTCGCTCAGCTGCGAGCTACTTTCTATGCTTTCTCGCCGCGGTCATCGTCACATTCGGGCCGGTCTACCTGCTCGCTCCAACAGGATTTCAGGCAATGCTGAAGTGGCACGCCAACTGGTACTGCGAGAACTGCTTCTACATCATGATTGCTGACGATGCCTACAGCACATCCTGGAGGCTTGTAGCACAGGCCCTGATGATCCTTGTTCCACTCGTCGTGATGGCGACCACAAGAGACTCAGATGGGGAGGTGTTGCTGATGCGCCGGAGTCTGCTGATGATTCCAGCGGTGGTTTCGTTCTCTTGGGTCTACTCACCGCAGATGAACGTTATGATTGCTCCAGCATACCTGCTCGCGGGCGGTCCTCTGGCGTTCGTGATGCTTGCCGCAAGCGATTTCCTGAACATGCTCGTCATGGTTTTCTTCTTCAGGTCGGACGTGCTCTGTCGCATCTTCGGCGTCCACGCATGCCCGATCGATGTGCAGTGGCGGGAAAGCCCCATACAGTGGATAGCGTTCGCGCGGATAGTACTGCTTTGGGTCTTCATAGTTGCTGTCATGATCAGTAGCAGACATAAATCACCCACCGTGCATTATCGGGAAGAAGCTGTGATCAATGATGTCTAATTCGGAATCGAAGCAGTTGGAGCGGATGGAGAAGCTGCTGAATTATCTGGTCATCCTGCTCGTCTTTGAGGTGGCGCTGACGTTCGGCTTGGTCTACCTGATGCAGCAGCTCGTCAATTTACTCTCGTACTGATGGACCGCGGCTTGTTGAGTCGACTCGGTCGATCATGATGTCAGCCAGAAGTCCGCATGCATGCGATTGAGAGGGCAAGGATCGCCAGCCCTGCAATATGTGCGATGGTACACAGTACGCAGATGGATGCGAGAAGGAAGATCTCGGTGTAGATGAAGCCTGCTACGCCGACAGCGCCAAGAATAGACCACGCCACGACGCCACGCATGAACCGTTCATCACGCCACGCGATCAGAATCAGCACGGAGGCGATGATGAACCAGCCTAGCCCAAGCAACGCCACAGAAACGCCGTAGACGTATGCGTACTTGCTGTAGATGACCTCGTTGCAGGAGAATATGCTAAAGTCTCCGACTGGACAGCTTGTCGGCGGGCTGAATGAAAGATAGGCGAGGTAGGCGGAATCAACCAAACCAACCAGCGCCGACGCCGCCATCGCCCAGACGAGAACGTTCCTATTCATTGTAGATCAACTTGTACCACGACACTTGCGATCGTTGGCCCCGCCAAGTGATCCCGCAGATATATCAATCCGGCTCCTAGGTCTTGGCAACTTGTCGGGTCATGACCAGGGCTGCTAACTGTCGGCGCATTTGCATCTAGTACTCAAGGTATGTGACCTTGGCACTTGGATTGAAGTACAATGAGAGTTTGTTCTCCTCTAGGAAATCATAGAAAACACCGCAAGGAAGCCTCCGAATTGATTCGGGGGAGGAATTGCGGGCCACTTTCACGCAACTCTCTGCATTAAATGGTTGGGAGAACATTTTTCCTGTGGGTAGGTAGCGACGGAG
>Ga0315279_10000728_pt1 | contig 60900 bp, 54 predicted proteins | sample YL17G06_20_MG_FD_203694 | JGI IMG/M metagenome (GOLD analysis project Ga0315279, IMG submission 203694) | Sediment microbial communities from Yellowstone Lake, YNP, Wyoming, USA - YL17G06_20 | ecosystem: Environmental > Aquatic > Freshwater > Lake > Sediment | place: USA: Wyoming | collected...
TCCGCTGCTCTTCCACTTCCGTTCTCTTCCAAGGCATAGCTCTCGACCTCCTCAGCCGAGAACTTTACCTCGTCATGTAAAGGATGTCTTGGCACCGATTGTAAAGGATGTCCTGGCACCATACACTAAAGAGCCGCCATACTGGCTATTGTGAAACGCATTCTTGGGAGGCAGAAAACCGCCGGGCTGAGCGTCGTTGAAGAAGTTGCGGGCGTCGAGCGCGCTGTTGCGGAAGAACTCGGCCGCTGTGCCGTGCAGGGCGTTGGTGCCCGACTTGGTTACGATATTGATGACGGCGCCGGCGTTGCGGCCGTACTCGGGCTCGAAGTTGGAGAGCACGGCAAGTTCCGCCACGGCATCGACCGGCAGGATCGTGGCCGGCGTGCCGAAGACTCCGGCCTGGTTGATGGTCGGGTCGTTCCGGTAGCCATCGTTCATGTCCGTGCCGTCGAGCAGGAAGTTGTTGGCGCGGCCGCGCGCGCCGTTGACCGAAAACTCCCCGAACGAGCCGGGGGAGTCGGTGATCTGGTCGGGTGAACCGGTGACGCCGGGATTCAGGAAGATCAGTTTGGTGTAGTCGCGGCCGTTGACGGGAACGTTCTCCACTTGCACTGATTGCAGCGTGCCGCCCAGCGTGTCCTCGGTGGTCGTCACCAGGGGCATCTCGGCCCGAACTTCCACGCGCGATTCGACGCGGCCGGGAACCAGCGTCACGTCCACGCGCTGCTCAGCAGCCACGCCCACGCGCACGTTGCCTTGGGTGACGACTTCAAAGCCCTGCTTCTCGACGGTGACGGTGTACAGGCCGATGGGCAATTCTGGAATGTGATAGGTGCCGGCGTCCTCGCTGACGGTGGTGCGCGTCACGCCGGTTTCCTGGTTCTTCGCCGTCACCTGCGCGCCTGGGACAGCGGCCTGGCTCTCATCAATCACCGTTCCCACGATGGCGCCACGGAAAGTCTGGGCGCGCGCGGTGGCGACCCCGCAAAGCAGGGTGAAAAGCAACAAATGGACCTGTGCCTTCCCCACTTTGGCACGCGGGCGAATCGTGAATGGAGTCATGGGTCGTCTCCCTCCGCAATAAAGCGGCGCTCTTGGAATTGTTCCTTTGCCTTGATAGAGGTCAAAACTGCAATCGATTGAAGAAGTTGCCAAACCTGCGCAGGGAGGATAGTAGTGGAGCTGAAGACACATTGTCAAGGCGTGAAGGCCAGTTTTGCTGAAAACTATTTTTTCGCGGGAGGGCCCCTTGGTCCAGGGGGCAGAGGGAGAGCTGCGAACTTGCCAGCGACTGTTGACAGGTTGTCTTAAAGCGTCGCCGGGCAGCGCTGTGGGGCAGAGAAGGGTCAGCGCTTCCCGCGCGGCTCGCTAGAATGCCTCCCAGAAGCGCTCTGTTGCCCTCCAGACGCGCCGCGACGCTTTAGCCTATGTCGAATTTGGCCTACTCTCTTCCTGGTGGCGTTCCTGGGGCATGTGAAGCGCAAATCCAGTTTTTGGAAGCAGGTAGGACAAAGTGTCTGATTGGCGCGCCCCACGCTGGCCCCAGCAGCTACCGCACGGCACCGGGCACGCCTACCTTTGCGCCAGCTCCTTGGCGACATCCAGAAACCCCTGCGCGGCGGCGGAGAGCGGGGCGTGGCGGCGGTAGATCAGCCGGAGTTTACGCTGGATTTTCAATTCTTTGATCCGCACGGTTAGGAATTCACCCCGCGCCAGTTCCTCTTCCACGCACATGCGTGGGGCAAAGGCTACGCCCATTCCCATACTGGCGAATTTCTTGATGGTTTCCACGGTGGGCAGTTCCACATCGATGTTGAGTGGGGTGCGCAGCCGGGCAAAAGTCTCGATGACGCTCTGCCGGTAGGGCGAGGGGATGCTGTGGGCAATGAACGATTCCTTGCCCAGGTCGCGGACGCTGACTTCCCGGGCGCGGGCCAGGCGATGGCCGGGCGGGACGATCATGCAGAGTTCGTCCAAACTCACCACGGTGGATTCCAGGTCGCGGTTGTGGGGGTTGAAAGAAAGTACGCCGAGGTCAATCTCGTAGCGGAGCAGGGCGCTGGGGATGTCACGGGAGAGGCTGCGCTTCACCGCCACCTTCACGCCGGGGTAGCGTTCGCGGAACGCCTTGAGCGCGGGAAGAAGGTAGAGGGCGGTACTCTCGTTCGCGCCGAGGGTCACCTTGCCGCGCGCCAGGGCGCGCAACTCTTTCACCGCCGACTGCGCTTCCAGGCGCAAGTTCAGGACCTTCTTGCCGTAGTCATAGAGAAGCTGTCCCGCCTGCGTCAGGACGCCGCTCTTGCTCGAGCGGTCAAACAAAACTTCTCCGGCCCAGTCTTCCAGGCGCCGCACGGCCTGGCTGATGGCCGGCTGGGTCCGCAGAAGTTTGGCCGCCGCGCGGGAGAAGCTCCTTTCCTCGACCACCGCGACGAAGGCTTCAAGCTGGGAGATTTCCATAAGCAAAAGCTGTCCGTCAGCAGCCAGCAGCTATCAGACACGACCTTTCCCTCTGCGGGTTCTTCCTGAGGGCTGAGGGCCGACGGCTGAAGGCTTTGCTCAGCGCTGACTGCGAAAACATTCCCTCCCGGAATGCGCCGATAGGCGACGTCCGGGGGCGGACTGGGCGTTGCGTCTCCATAATATTCTGTTATGATACCAGAACAATTATAAATTTGACTTCACCTGCCGACCGGTCGGACAATAGGCTGCCGGGCGGTGAGTCTGCTACCTTTGGAGGTTGGGCGGCCCGGTCACATGGAGGGAGGAAGAGTGATGCCTGACAGGATCTACATCTTTGATACCACCCTGCGTGATGGCGAGCAATCGCCGGGTTGCAGCATGAATCTGGAAGAAAAACTCCAGATGGCTCGGCAGCTCGAACGCTTGGGTGTGGACATCCTGGAAGCCGGTTTTCCCATTGCCTCGCAAGGCGACTACGAGGCGGTGAAGGCCATCGCGGCGGAGATCCGCACGCCGGTGGTTGGGGCGCTGGCTCGCGCCAACCTACTGGATATCGACCGCGCCTGGGACGCCCTCAAGGAAGCGGCGCGGCCGCGCATTCACACCTTCCTCGCCACCTCCGACATCCATCTCCAGCACAAGCTCCACAAGACCCGCGAGGAAGTCCTGAAGATGATTGCCTGGGCGGTGGGCCATGCCAAGTCCTACTGCGCCGACGTGGAGTTCTCTCCGGAGGACGCCGGCCGCACGGAGCGCAGCTACCTGCTCGAGTGCTGCCACGCGGCGGTGGAAGCCGGCGCCACCGTGCTGAACCTGCCCGACACGGTGGGCTATTGCATGGAGCCGGAATACGAGAAGATGTTTGCCGACGTCAAGGCCGGCGTGCCCGGCATGGATAAGGTGATCCTGAGCACTCACACGCACGACGACTTGGGCATGGCGGTGGCCAACACCCTGGCCGGCGTGCGTGGCGGCGCCCGCCAGGTGGAGTGCACCATCAACGGCATCGGCGAGCGGGCCGGAAACGCCTCCCTGGAAGAAGTGGTGATGGCCGTCTATGTGCGTCGCGACGTGCTCCCGGTGTACACCGAGATCCGCACGGAAGAGCTTTATGCTGCCAGCCAGCTCCTGACGCGCCTGACCGGCGTGGCCGTGCAGAGGAACAAAGCAATCGTGGGCCGCAACGCCTTCGCTCACGAGGCGGGCATCCACCAGGACGGTGTCCTGAAGAAGGCCATCACCTACGAAATCATCACGCCGCAGACCGTGGGCATGCCGTCGAGCGAAATTGTGCTGGGCAAGCACTCCGGCCGGCACGCTCTGACCAAGCGGTTTGAAGAACTGGGGTATCACCTGACGAAACCGGAAATCGACCGGGCCTACCAGGTCTTCTCTCAGCTTGCCGACCGCAAGAAGAACGTGTACGACGAGGACTTGATTGCCATTGTCAACGAGGGATTTGACCACATCCCGGAAACCTACACGCTGCAACTCCTTCAGAGTGTCTCCTCGAGTGAAGGCCGCTCGACGGCAACCCTGGAGCTGGAGAAAGATGGGGAAGTGTTCCACGATTCCGCCACCGCTGAGGGACCCTGCGACGCCGCCTTCCGCGCCGTCGATCGCATCACCGGGGTACCGGGAACCATTTCGGATTTCTCCGTGCACACGGTGGGTCCGGGCACGCAGGGCGTGGCGGAAGTTTCCATTCATGCGCGCTTTGAGGGCCGCGAGTTCACCGGGAGGTCCACCAGCCACAACGTGGTGGAAGCAGCGACGCGCGCTTACCTGCAAGCAGCGAACAAAGCTGCTTACGAGCTGAAGCGCTTGGCGGAGAGTCGGCCGGTGGCGCGCCGCTCTGTCCATGAGAACGAAATGGTCGATCGGCTTTTCCCGGGTGGGTACTAAGCATGGAACAAGAATTCGCGGGTTGTAGCAGCGGCAGCAAAGTTTTTTGTCATCACACGTAGTCCAGCTTAAAGAAAGCGAGCTAACCTGAATAAATTTAAGGGGTTAGCAGCTCTCTGCCGGCGTCAGGCCTACTCCTAATCAATTGATTCTAAAGGGCTTATTGAACTATTGCCAGCCGCGTAACGCTGCAATTTTCTGACCTCAGCAACCTCAATAAAATCTTGCATTTTTCCCGGTCGCTCGTGTAAGATATAGATAATTAAAGATATGCAAGGTCTACATCGAGTAGCAGTCTTGGCCGGTGACGGAATAGGTCCGGAAGTCACGGCTGAAGGTGTCAAAGTCCTCAAAGCTGTCGAAGAAGTTGTCGGTCCGACCTTCCGCTTTCAAAGTGGACTGATTGGTGGTTGCGCCGTGGACGCCACCGCTGTGCCCCTTCCCGCTGAAACCATTTCCATCTGCAACAATGCACAAGCGGTCTTGCTAGGAGCGGTGGGCGGTCCACAGTGGGATATGAAGCGGCCGGAAGTGCGTCCCGAGCAGGGACTGTTGCAATTGCGGCAGAGGCTGGGCCTTTATGTGAATCTGCGGCCTGCCAAGGTGCTGGATTCCCTGGTGAACCTTTCCGCGCTGAAGCCCCACTTGGTGCGCGGCACCGACCTGGTAATTGTGCGCGAGCTGATGGGTGGCATCTACTTTGGCAACCCGCGGGGCATCTTCGCCAAAAACGGCGAGCGCATGGGCATCAACACGGAAGTCTACCGCGAGCACGAAGTGGAACGTGTGGCCCACCGCGCTTTTCAGCTTGCGCGCCTGCGCCGCCGCAAAGTGACTTCTGTGGACAAGGCGAACGTGCTGGAATCCTCGCGGCTCTGGCGCGAGGTCGTCACCCGCATCGCCCGCTCCTATCCGGAGGTTGAGCTGCAACACCTGTACGTGGATAATTGCGCCATGCAGTTGATCGAGCGCCCCACCAGCTTCGATGTGGTTCTGACCACCAACATGTTCGGCGACATCCTGAGCGACGAAGCCTCCGTGCTCACGGGTTCCATCGGCCTGCTGCCTTCCGCCAGCCTGGGCGAGCATTGCGCGCTCTACGAACCCGTCCACGGTTCCGCTCCCGACCTTGCCGGGCGCAACCGCGCCAATCCCATTGCCACCATCGCCTCGGTGGCCCTCATGCTGCGCTATTCCTTCCGCATGGATGCGGCTGCCGAAGCCATCGAGAGCGCCATCGAGAAAGTCCTGAAACGCGGCATCCGCACGGCGGACCTGCCGGGCAAGAACCGTCCCATCTCCACCACCCGCATGGGCGACCTGCTCGCCGCCGAAACCAAGAAGCTGCTGAAGTCCAGCAGGTTCCGCGACAAGTAGCGCCTTCGCCCGCCCCGCCCGGCAATCGTCAATGATTCCATCAATTGATGACTCAATTTCTCGTTTGCCTTCCCCTGACGGTTTCGGAATAATGCCCCCTCAGGAGGTTCGCGTGAATCGTGCGAAAGTGGCTCTCATCCTTCTTCTGGGGCTGGCAATGCCATCACAAATGAACGGCCAGGGAAAGAAACCATCAGCGGGCGGCGAGCCTGCCGCCACGCTGCCTCGCGGAGCAGACTTGGTCCTGCTGCACGGAAAAATCTGGACGGGCGAGCCCTCTTCACCTCCGGGCGAGAAGCCGGCTCCCGCGAAATTCGCCGAAGCTATCGCTATGCTCGATGGGCGCATTCTGGCCGTGGGCAGCGACGAGCAAATCCGCGCCTATGCCGGTACGAACACGCAGGTCGTGGACCTCCAGGGCCGTCTCGCGGTTCCCGGGATGATTGACGACCACGTGCACTTCATCGAGGGTGGTTTCCAGCTCCTGCAAATTGACTTGAAGAATGCCCGCAGCGAAGAAGAGTTTACGCGCCGCCTCGGGGAGAAGGCCAGGAGCCTGGCGCCGGGCCGCTGGCTGCTGGGTGGCAACTGGGATGAGGAGGCATGGCCCTCCGCGAAACTGCCTACGCGTGGGATGATCGATTCGGTGACGCCCCATAATCCTGTCTTCATCAGCCGCTACGACGGCCACGCGGTGCTGGTGAATTCGCAGGCGCTGAAGATGGCAGGAGTCACCAAAAACACCTCCGACCCAGCGGGTGGCCTTATCGTGCGCGATCCCCAGACGGGCGAACCCACGGGTGTGTTGAAAGACGCGGCGGAGGATTTGGTCGGGCGGGTCGTGCCGCGCCCCAGCGAAGCTGAAATGGAGGAAGCCCTGCGGGCCGCGCTCCAGGAGGCAGCGCGCGTCGGCATCACCTCCGTTCAGAACATGAGCGTGGATACGGACTCGTCGAACGGCAGCTTTACGGGTGAAATCCATCTCCTGCGTCGCGCGGAGCTGGAAAGCTGGCTGACCTGCCGCATGTACGAGATTATTCCCATTGCGCAATGGAAGAAGCTGGCGGAGGCCGGCATCTCTCACGGCATGGGGAGTGATTTCCTCAAGCTTGGCGCGGTCAAGGCTTTTGCGGATGGCTCGCTGGGTTCGAGGACGGCATGGATGTTTGAGCCTTTTGACGATGACCCCTCGAACCACGGCCTGCCCATGGACCTCATGAATCCTCCCGCCAAAATGGAAGCCCTGGCGCAGGGTTCGGGCGAGGGCCACATCCAGCTTGCCATTCACGCCATCGGCGATCGGGCGATTTCCGAGGTGCTCGATATCTATTCAAAGCTCGGCGGCAACCAAGCCTCGGCGCACCGCTTCCGCATCGAACACGCGCAGCACCTCCGCCTCCAGGATTTTGCGCGGTTCGGAAAGTTGGGGGTGATCGCCTCCATGCAGCCTTACCACTGCATTGATGACGGGCGGTGGGCGGAGAAGCGCATCGGCCACGCGCGCGCGCGTTCGAGTTACGCCTGGCGGTCGATGCTGGCGGCGGGCGCGCCGCTGGCCTTCGGCTCGGATTGGCCCGTCGCCCCGCTCGGTCCCTTGCTCGGCATCTACGCCGCCGTGACGCGCGCCACACTTGACGGGAAGTACCCGGATGGCTGGATTCCCGACGAGCGTGTGAGCGTCGAGGAAGCCCTGCGCGCTTATACCTCAGGAAGCGCCTACGCGGCCTTCGAGGAAAAAGAGAAGGGAACCCTTGCGCCCGGAAAACTCGCGGACGTAGTGGTGCTCTCTGCGGACCTTTTCACCATTCCGCCTGAAAAGATCAAAGACACGCGCGTGGTGTTGACGGTGGTGGGGGGCAAGGTAGTGTATCAAGCCAAGTAGGGGCACGGCGTGTCGTGCCCTCGCCGGTGCCCCCTACTGCCCCCCGGGCCTACACGCCAGGCCGTCTCTGAGATATACGCGAGTCATTCAACGAGCTTTCGAAGCGCCAGGCTGAAGCCGGGAAACAGCGGCGAGGTCAAGGATTGGTCGGTGCGCAGCCGGGCGGCCAGCTCGAAGCCCTGTTTTTCCAGGCGGTAAACCTCCGCCGAGCATTCGACCGGGTCGATGATCCAATACTCCTGCACACCGCAGCGCGCGTAGAGCTTCAACTTCGTCGTGCGATCAATTTCCGCGGTAGTTTCCGAGACGACTTCCACGACCAGGTCCGGAGCACCCTGCACATTCTTCTCAGTAAGCACGGAAGCGCGCGCCTTCGAGACGTAAAGAACGTCAGGCTCCACGACATCGTAACGCGAAAAGACCACATCGAAGGGCGCTGCGTAGACTTCCCCCAGATCGTGTCTCCTGACAAATTCCACCAGATAGTAAACAAGATTCGTCACGACCTTTTGGTGCGAGCGTCGCGGTGAAGGGGTTACAAGGAGTTCTCCGTCGATGATCTCGTAGCGCTTCCCGTTGTTGGGCAGGAGGCTGTAATCCTCGTACGTCAGGCGAGTGTCAACTGGCATGGGGGGACTATACCACTCCGCCGCCACGCGAGCCTCCAGGGCGAGGGTATTTGATCCCGGATTTCCAATCTGAACTCTTCCTGCGAACCTTCGGGCGTTCGTCGTCATCCGGGACGGGAAGGCTGCGATCCCGCAACGCGGGATGGAACGTTCCAAAACGAGGCTGCAGGGTGTACACTCCCAGCTACCCGAGGTTCCAAAAAGGAGATCCCAGGTTAGGCTGACCGCGTCCGCGAGGCGCTTGGGGGTTGTTGCTTTGATGCGGGGCGGTTGGGGAGGTCAATATGTTTCGGCGATTTGTTTCGGGCAGCGCAATCGCCTCGATCGCGATCGCTTTCGCAGCTCTCGTCGTGCTCCTTACGCATGGTCTGGGTGCGCAAAGGTTTTACCCACTCACGATTGTGTGGTGTTTCGCACCGCTGGTATGGGGACTTTGGGCGATGCTTGCACCATCAGGCTGGGTTCCGCAACGGTTGCCGATTTGGGGAGGGATTCTGGGATTGATTGCCGGAGTGCTGGCTGCCTTCGTCCTCAACCTGCCCTCTCGAGTTCTCGGAGTAACCGTGCCGGTCATTTTGCGCGGAGTGGGTGTTGTCGTGATCGTGGCGTTCTACTATTTTCTCTGGATGCTGGTTCGGGTCGCTTATCGGTCTCTCGGCACCCCAACGTCCGTTGCGTAGGAGCCTAGTGGCGCGGACGTGTTCTTCAAGTCCGCGGCTTTTACTGGGCATTCTTCAACGAACCGCGGACCTACAAATCAGCTCCGCACTACCGACTTCGTCACAGTGATCCACCCGCTGGGGGCCACCGGGGCGGAAGGGTAGCCACGACGAATTGGCTTGATCAATTCGTCGTGGGTTCTTGATATTCGGAAAATCCCACGGCGAGGAAATCCCTCGCGGTGGCTACCCGCTACAACTTCGGGCCGAAAGCCTGGCGGCGCAATTCCGCAGCGCGGGATGCGCTACCAAGCCGACCCCTCAAAACGCCGGTGAGACACCGGCGCTACAGATCAGAGCGCTTGCTTGCGCAATAGTTCGCATTCAAACTGTGCCTGGCGATGCGCGACAAGCTCTACCTGGTTGGGTTTCTACTCGCGGCGGGGATGCTTCTTTATCTCGGCCGAGGTCTGCTGGCGAAGTGGGCGCTAGTGACCTGGGGCCTGACCTTCGCCGGCACCACCGCGGTGGCGGTCTTAGGGATGGCACTCTATATAAGCAGTCAGCGAAGGAGGGTGGGAAAGTGGGCGAGTATGACCTTCTCAGTAAGTGGCTCTCGACACAGAGGACCCAGCGCGTGAGTTTAAGGTTTTGCGAGATTAAGTCGATAATCAGTGACGACTTCCCAAAATCCCACAGGAGGTACCGACCGTGGTGGGGAAACGAGATTAAGGGTCGCCATAGGCAATGTGGCTCCTGGATGGATGCAGGCTGGCAAGTGGAGGTCAATGGAGTTGATCTAGGAACTGAAACCGTTACTTTTTCCCGGCAAGGGATTTTTCCAGGTAAGTGACCCTCCCCACATGGCGCAGACTACGGATCTGCGACTCACGCGGGCGACGCATACACGAGGTAGTGTGGCGTGTCCCCGATCAACGACCTTCCACGAGTTCAGTTTTCTGCGCGGTAGTTGTAGGGTCGAGGCTTAGGGTGAGGGCAGCCTGGGCCCTTCGGAGGCGGCTGGGGGCCACCGGGACGGGAAGCTGAGCTGGAACGTTCCAAAACGAGTAAGTCATGGCGCTTGGCGCCACAACGAAGGATGAAAATGGGTCGCGGGAGGGGTTGCTATATTTTTCAATGAGATAGCGGCCTATTCTTGTAGGAGGCTGTGGGCTGTACACTCACAGCTACGCGGCGTTCCAAAATGGGAATCTCGGCTTAGTGAGGAGGCAACCATGAAGTGCAAACTTTTTGCGTCGCTCGTCCTGGTCGTGATGTGCGTCCCGGTTACCCTCCAGTTCGCCCAGGAGGTCAGCGAAGGAGGAGTGACAATCCGTGCAGGGCGGATCCTCAACGGGGAGAAGAGCGGCCGGCGGTTTTACGGATACAGCGGAGTGGAGTTTGTCTTCCCGCGCGCCAACGGGGGGACGCTAAGTTTTATGTTATGGAACGACCAGCATCGCACCCGTCCCTCCACCACCAACTATCTCACCTGCATTCTCGGGGACCAGAAAGCCTACTTGCAATCTTACTCGACGCCGCTCGACCTCCAGGAGTTTTTCGTCGAGAACCCGGGCGAATGGGGTCCGGGGGGAGGATCACAGGTACGTCTTGACATCCCGCCCGGCTTGCAGAGTCTCGCCGTGAATAATGAGGGCTCGGAAACGGGGATCGAGATTTCCAATGTGAGCTTTTCCGCGGGCCGCTCCTTGGGGCGCCCCGTGGAGTACGCGCAGGCGGCCAACACCAAACCCGAATGCTACATGTCCTTCGGGCGCACCCAGCACGGATCGCAAAGTGGGACGATCTTCTATGGGTATAGCGGGGGAGAGATTGCTTTGCCCAATCGGCGCGGTGGAGTACTGACCTTCCGCCTCTGGAGTGACCAGCATCGCACCCGTCCCTCCGTCTCCAACCTGCTGGCCGTGCAGGTGGGGGAACGGTGGTACCGCTTCGAGCAGTACACTACCCCGCTCGATTTGAAAGACTACTTTTCGGAGACCCCCAATGAATGGGGGCCGGCCGGCGGCTCCGTCGTTCGCTTGCAGGTCCTGGCGGGAGTGGCGCGCCTCGCGCTTTCCAACCCCGGCTCCGAGACCGGAATTGAGATTTCGGCCGCGCAATTCTCGACAGGAGCCAGGTTGGGCGGGGAGTTCGTGTACGAAGAGTACGTGAACTGGACCGAGCGCACCTACAATACTTTCGGCCGCATCCAGACAGGGCAGAACTCGCGGAAACAGTTTTACGGTTACTCCGGCGGCTCCATTATCTTACCCCATCGCAAGGGCGGGCGATTGCGCTTCACAATTTGGAACGACCAGCATCGCGCACGGCCTTCGATTCGGAATTTCATCCGCTACGCTTTTGCCAATGTCCGCGAAGCCTACGTACTCAAGACGTCCAACTCAGACGTGGGAGAATTTTTTGTGGAAAGCCCCAATGAGTGGGGCCCTGCCGGCGGACGAACCGTGGAGCTGGATATCCCGCCGGGAGTCAGCCGCGTGGAGATCGGCAACGAGAACTCAGAAACCGGGATTGAAATCTCGGACACCCAGTTCCGCGCGCAGCCGCGCTCTACCGCGTTGACGGGGCCATGTTACGGGCAAGCGGGCCCGGCGAGGAGCGAGCAAGGCCCGACACCTGCCATACCTACAGCCGAAATCACCCCTTCCCAAGTGGCTACCCCCGAAATCAAGCCCTCCCAGATCGCCACGCCGGAAATCAAGCCCTCGCAGGTCGCCACCCCGGAGGTAGCACCCGCCGTCGGTGAGGGGGCCGGCTGTGGGAGCTTACGTTTCGAAGTGATCCAACTTGAAGGCGGCATCAAGGCCCTCAATCCCCACAAACCTCGCGGGGTCCTGACTCTCGCTGGTGGTGCACTTCGATTCGAGGAACAGGGGAGGACGCTGCTTGGTGTTTATGCCCGCGACATCCGAGAGGTCGGAGTGAACACGATTCTTGGCATAAAAACTGCCGGGTTTCACGTGATCCTAAACTCCAACCAAACGTATAACTTCTACGTTCCCTCACTCCGCCCTGCGGATTGTCAAGCTGTCGTCGATTCGCTCCAACGCGGGCTGGCGTGCGCAAGTGCCGCACCAGGCGGAAAGAGCAGCGGTAGCGCTGCTGCTGGCGGCTGCGCGAACGCGAGAACCCTCGCCATCATGGACGAATGGCTGGCCCGCGCCACCCCACTCCAACAGCCCGGAGAGTCTTTGCGTTATGAAGCCTGGGGGCGTGTCGTGGGCAGATCGCGCAGCGCTAACCTCTCTGTGCCCGGGAAGCCTGATACATCCTTGACCCGCTGCGAGTGGTTATGGCAACTCGCTCCACAGCTTGTCTCGACCAACCTGGGGACCTTAAAGGAGTATTTGGTTCAGCGGCTACATTGAGGGGGCGTCGTACCAGAGCTGCCCTGCCCGCGCACCCTCGGGTGCAAGCAACTTCTTGTGCGAGGCGCCAAAGGGGAGTGTATAGCTCCCAAGCTGAGTGCGACACAGTCAAAGATGAAAAGCAGCCTTCAGCGCCTCAGGCGAAAGATTCACGGTGGGTGGCGCCCCCTTCATGGCATCAGACGTGGCGGGGGGTGGGATGTCCCGCGAGGCAGGATCACCCGAGCGGATCCCGCTCGGCGGGACCGCCGACAACCTGCCCCGATCCATCGGGGTCCCGTCCTGCGGGACCACTCTTGGACACACGAACATTCGCAGACCCGCCACGGCCTTTTTTGGCCCGCCGCGCGCGGGCGGGTCTTCCCGGCAAGGCCGGGACAGGCCGCCAGCCGCGCTTGTTTCTGTATTTTGGCACAATGGGAACGGATACAGACGAAGGGGCAAACTTATGATTAGGCCGATTTCGGTTAGCGCATTGCCAAACTACCGTATCAACGTAGTGTTTTCCGACGGCACTGAGGGCGCGGTGGACTTGTCCGACTTGGTAGGGCAGGGCGTCTTCAAGGCTTGGAAGGATGAGAGATTCTTTGCGGGGGTCCATCTCGGGCCGGGCAGACAGATTCAGTGGAGTGAGGAGATAGAATTGTGTCCTGATGCCGTTTATATGAGATTGACTGGGAAGACCCCCGAAGAGCTTTTCCCGCAACTCAAACACGAGAATAGCCATGCCCGAGGTTAGCCGCTTCTATGGCATTGTCATCAGAATGTAGTTTGCGGATCATTCCCCACCCCATTTCCACGCGGAGTACGGCGAACACGAAGCCTTGTTCACCGTTGAGGAGCCGAGAGTAATCGCCGGTGATTTGCCAGCAAGAGCCTTCAGTCTGGTCAAGGAATGGGCTCTGCTCCACCAGGCGGAACTTGGCGCGCTGTGGAACAAGGCGCGGCAGTTAGAGCCATTAACCAAGATAGAACCATTGCAATAGTGGCCAATCGGTGCCTCGGGGCTCGGCATTCGCGGTCAGGGATTAGGGATTAGCGGAAAAAGAAGCGGGCGTCCGTCGTCAGGTAATGAAGGTGATTGAGACCCTAGAAATGCTGCTGCCGCGGCAGCGCCCCGTACCGTACGGCTCGGGGCAGCGGAAGATCTTATCTTAAAGCGGTCTGGGTACGGGAAGTACAGGGGCTGGGGGCTGGGTCAAAGTCAAGAGAAACGATGTTTGCGCCACGCGCGCTGCCCTGATGCGGGAGTAGGGGATCGACCAGATCATGACGGCCGGGAAGGGCTTTACTCCACTTTCAAACTTCTCAAGGTTGCAACCCGCTCCCGCGGTCTCAAGCAACAGGCGATTGCACTCTGGCTTCTGGCGCGCTAAGATGCAGGGCTTGCAGGGAGCCGTGAGGGGCGGGGCGCCCCTTGCCGGTTCCAATAGGACGGAGCCTGCCATGTGGTGGGAAAAAAAGACGCGACTCGTGGCGCCGGCGACATCGGCGCTGTCGCCCGTTTTGGTTCCACCCGCAACTTCCAAGTTGGAAACACCTATGACTGAGATGACGCGGAAAGACTCGCTTGCGAGCACACCCCAACCAAGTGGGACCTTCCTGGGACGTTCCGTGGTTCTGCGCGGGGAACTATCCGGGGATGAGGACTTGCTGATAGAAGGACAGTTCGATGGGACCATCACTCTTCCCGAGCATTGCCTGACGGTGGGCCCGAACGGCCACGTAAAGGCGGAAATCCGCGCCCGCCAGGTGGTCATTCTCGGTTCCGTGGATGGAAACATCACCGCCCGCGAGAAGATCGAGATTCGCAAGACCGGTCACGTGGTGGGTGACTTGGTTTCGGCCGGGATTGCCATCGAGGAAGGCGCATATTTCAAGGGGAGCATTGACATCCTGCGCGAGGGCGCCCAGCAAGAACTACCCAACCTTTCCGCTCCGCGCGCCCTCAAGGCCAGCGCCTAGTGAGGCCGGAGTTTCGAGTTGCCGCGCCGGCGGGGGGGCCTGGGATCTCCCTCGTGGGGCGGCAGCCGGTTGCCCCATCCAGCCAACTCCGACCACCATGAAGCGGGCGAATTCAACCGAAGTAAGTTGCTTCTGATGTTGTTGACTGCCAACCCCGAGAAACTGCCTCCACCCACTCCCGGCGCAACAGCCACCGTCAGTCCCGGCCTCGAATGGTTGTGGCAGCGTTTCTCCGACGTTCGCCACCCCCACATTCTCGACTGTGGCAGCGTCCGGCAGTCCACCGTGAATGTCCTGTTGCGCCGCGGGGCAAAGCTCTACGTAACGGACTTGCTTTCTCCACTCCAGCGCTCCGACCCGGCCTTTTGGGACCGCCGGGGAAAGCAGCCCCGCTTTCTCCTGGAGCCTTTTCTGGCGCAAGTTCCTGACATCCCCTTGACGACGCTCTCCGCGGTGTTGTGCTGGCACCTCCTCGATTTGCTCCCCCGCGAGTCGCTATCCCTGCTGGTTAACCGCTTGTGTTCTTATCTGCAACCCGGCGGGGTGCTGTTCTGCCTGCTGCGCGAGCCCTACCTCGCCGCCGGCGCCGCGGCCACCTGGTGGCTGGAAAGCCTGACGACTCTGGGTGTGGCGGGGGAGAACCGCGGAGCCTTCCATTACGCGGCGCTCACGAACCGCGAGATGGAGCGGCTCGTCCCTTCGGGCGCCATCAAAACCTTCCTCACCCGCTCCGGGCGGCGCGAAGTGCTGGCCTTCAAATAATGGCCTTCAACCGCGCGGCCGCTGGGGCGCTCCTCCGTTGTTTCAACTATGCTCGCGCCCATGAGACGCGACGCAGGTAGGACTGGACGTAATCCTGAAAAGCCTGTTCCAGCGCCAGGGTCACTTTCCCCGGCGCGGGATAGTTCCAGTTCGGATGGATGGCGCCCACGGCAGCCACCTCGCGGGTTGTGGAGCTGATGAAGACCTCGTCGGCTGGCGAGAGGTCGGCGGTGACCAGCTCCTGCTCCCGCAGCTCGAGGCCCGCCCGCGGGGCAATCTCCAGCAGTACCTCGCGGGTGATGCCCGGCAAGCAGCCCGAAGTGAGCGGCGGGGTCAGGACCTTCCCCTCCCGCACCAGATAGAAATTCGCCGACGTACACTCCGCGAGCCGGCCTTTTTCGTTCAAGAGCAAAGCGTCGTCGTAGCCTTCGCTGTGCGCCTTTTCCAGCAGGTCGGCATTGCGAACCCAGGACAGAACCTTGGCTCCGGCATAATCCCCGGAGGAAAACACCCCCATGGGATGAAGCTTCAAACGGTGAGCGGTGGGCCAGGGGACGAGTTCGCGCGTGAAGACAATCAGGTCGGTGTCCGGCCGGCTGTCGGCTTGCGCCCACAGCCCTCCCTTGTTCTTCACGAACGAGACGCGCGCCGTGCCTTCCGGCCGGTTGTTGGCGCGTGCCAGTTCCATGATGGCTTGCCTTACCCCCTCTTGTTCGTAACTGAGATTGACGTGTAGGCGTGCCGCGTCGTGCGCCAGGCGCGCCCAGTGACGTTCGAAGGCAAAAGGCACACCTTGATAGATGCGCAGGGTCGTGAACATCCCCCAGCCCATCAGCAGTCCCATCTGGCCGGGCGAAAGCCGGGCTTCTTCCAGAGGAACCATGCGGTCGTTGTGATAGATCAGTCGGTCCATGGGTTTGAATCCCTGATTCTCGGTATAGACGTGCAGCTTCGGTCGCGCCGGTCGCACTCACTCTCGGAGCTGCTAGCCGCGCGCGAGCTTTCAACCGCCTCTTATGGTACTCCAGCTCAGCCTGTGAATCCTAGACGATGGGTCGATTCGCGGGTGACCTGCCGTAGCGGGCTCTCCCCTCGCTACCCGATGACTTGCACGGTGACGGGAGAGTTGAGGCGGATGAGGCAAGGGGTATCAGGGGGAAGGTTGACGTCGTTGCCCCGCGGCCAGAAGATCTCGTAACCGACCAGGGCAACTGCCCCGGCAGGAAGCATGGCATTGACGGCGGTCGAGCTGGCGGCGGCAGCTTTCACTCCGCCCAGAAAACCAAAACCGGCGACCCCTCCGAGAAAATCTTTCCAGGATAAGCCTCGCGTCCCCTTCAGGTGCCCTTCCGTATCGAGCCGAAGGTTCAACCCTTTGGGGTTATCCAGTCCGGTGATGATGGCGGAGATCGGCTCGGCCTGACCGTCGGGTAACATGACGCGGTCGAATCGGAAAGCCAGTTCGGCGGGGCGGTGCAGGCGGCGCGCGGGCTGAATTCGAGTGATGCGTCCGTCAATCAAGGTCCCGAGCGGCAACGCCACCCGACCTCCGACGTACACAGGCTTCAACAGAAGGGCTTGGACAAAGTCATCCACGTGGCTGACCCTGGTATGGATTCCCGAGAGTAATTGCACAGAGACTTCGGTCTCGGCGGGGATCGTCAAGGTGGACTGTAACGTTGGCCTCGTCGAGGGTGGCGTGAACAGGCTGCTGCGATGGGGAAGAACCAGGGGCGGGCTGGAGTCCTGACCCCGAGCTGCGGGCGCGAGCGCCAGAAATGCCAAGGCCGCCAGAGTGGCCAGAACCGCTTTTCCCATATTCATCAACCTCGTTTTGCGAAGAGTTCCCTCGATGGCTAGCCGAACGATGCGCAACAGCAAAGCGCCAAATTTCTTTCCCTGTAGCCTGGTCCTCTAGATTTTCGCGCGTGAGGCGGTGGAAATCAAGCCGGAAGTGAAGACCTCGCGATTAGCCGCGGCCTTGCAATCCTCCCTGGGCGAGTCCGTCAGAGCAAAAGAAAAGGCCCAACCACGGGGGTTGGGCCAGGACACCTGACGCAGCGGATCTGACTACCCAAGTTTGATGACCTTGTCGGCTTGCGGTCCCTTCTGCCCCTGCACGACCTCAAACTCGACAGAGTCGCCTTCCTGAAGGGTTTTGAAGCCTTCACCTTGAATGGCCGAGTAGTGAACGAAGACGTCAGCTCCGCCCTCCTGGCCGATGAAGCCGTAACCCTTGCTGTTGTTGAACCACTTGACCTTTCCTTGAAGTCTTGCCACTTGCTTGCCTCCTTGAGCGACTTGGGGGTTGCCGGTTCATCGGTCGGGCCAAAAAAGAAACAGCCGAGAATCCCGCGGACCCTCGGCCATCTTTCTACGAACTCGTTTCCGATGCGTACACCGTGCCAACACCCTGCGCAATAAATATACGGAGCGACCCTTTCTTGTCAAGAGAATACTGACTCGAGACCCCAGGGAAACTTTGTCTTAAATCAAATCCGAGTAATTCCAAAATAGTAAAGCCACAGAAGGCCCACCAGAGTTTTGCCGTCCCGGATCTTTCCGGCGCGCAGGAGCCTTCGGGCCTCCGCCAGGGTCAACCGACCCACCCGAATACGTTCGTCGGCTTCGGGCTGCGCCTTCGCGCGCGTGAGGCCACGGGCTTCCACCACGAACATCCGCTCGCTCAAGATGCCGGGGCTGGGATAGAAATCGAACAGGAGTTTGAGGCGGCGGGCTTGATAACCAGTCTCCTCGATAAGCTCGCGGCGGGCGGCGGCTTGAGGAGTCTCACCCGGCTCCAGCCCTCCCGCCACCAGCTCCCAAAGGGTCTCGCCCGCCGCATAGCGGAATTGCCGCACCAGCACCAGGCGCCCGTCAGGAAGATGTGGCAACACCACCACGGAACCGCGGTGGCAAACCACTTCGCGCGTGGCTTGCACGCCGCCCGGCTCCACCACTTGGTCGAGCTTTAAATCGACAACCTTCCCCTTGTAGATCGTCTTGCTGCTGAGGACGCGCGCTTGCCTGCGCATGCCGGAAATCCTTTCGCCGTTTGAATGAAAGCCGGAACTACTCCGGGCAGGAGCATAACACAATGTTGAGGCGCCCCCCCCGCCCCGGCGGGTGCCCGGCCACTTGCCCCCTCCCGGCGCCACCCAGGGCTACGGTAGCGGCCGTGTACCTGTCCCGGCCTGTCGGGATGACCGCCGAAAAAGTCGGCGCTCCCGCCCGCGCAAGGCGGGCTAAAGTGAAGCCCTGGCGGGTAAACTCCGAGCGCCACTCCAGATCGTAAGGCGAAGTTCTCATTTCCACCCTTCCCTATCCTCGCCGAGCCGTTTGGCTGCTATACTAGGGTGCATCATCTCCAGGCGAAGCTGCGGCGACGGAAGGAGGGAAATCGTTCTGCATGAAGATGACGGCCTTGATCATCGATGACGAACAGCCGGCGCGCGATGAACTGGTGTTCTTGCTCAAGGATTTCTCGGATGTGGAAGTGGTGGGGCAGGGCAAGAACGGCCTGGAGGCGGTGAGCCTGATTCGCGAGTTGAATCCGGATCTGGTTTTCCTTGATGTGCAAATGCCCGGACTCGATGGTTTTGGAGTCATCAAGAAGTTGCTGGATAAGAAAGCGCGCCTGCCCTTCTTTGTTTTTGCCACCGCTTACGACCAGTATGCCGTGCAGGCGTTCGAGGTCAACGCCCTGGATTACCTTTTGAAGCCCATCGCCAAGGCGCGGCTGGAGAGGGCCATCGCCAAAGTCCGGCGCATGACCGAGACGGCGGAATCGGCCCACGGGAAGCTCGACCGTCTGGTGCAGATGTTTGAAGAACGTCCGGCCACGCAAAAGAACAAGCTGGTGGTGAAAAGTGGTGGCCGCCTGATCCTGGTGGATGCCGAGGACATCATCTACGCCAGCATCGAGGACGGCGTGATCAGCATCGTGACGCGCGAGCTGGAGGGCCAGTCGAATTTCCGCACGGTCGAAGAACTTCAGACGAACCTTGACCCTAAAACCTTTTGGCGCGTGCATCGCTCCTATCTGGTCAACGTGAACCGCATCAAGGAAGTGGTGCCCTGGTTCAAGAGTTCCTACCAACTGAAGATGGATGACCGCAAGCAGACGGAAATCCCCGTGAGCCGGGCACAGACCCGCAAACTGCGGGAGTTGCTGAACCTGTAACGACCTTCGCCGGTCCGCGGGTGGCTGGAGAGTCTTCTGGCAATCCTTCTTTCGAAACTCGAAATCCGAAAATCGAAAGTCGAAACTCGTAGCAGGTTCCGCAGAGTTGCCTTTTGATTCCGCGACTCCACTCTGTCAGGGCGCATCGCGGCGCGCTCCTACCGCCGGCTGCTTAAGCTCTCACACCTGCAATCCATTCTTGCATAGAATGGAACAGTCTAATGCGCCGGATACCCCATGAATCTGGGGTGTCGTAATGCCGCGGCGGCTGCTACTGCGACGGGAACGGAGAGGGCGACGATGTGCAAATGGCTGGCGAGGTTTGTGGTGTTGATGTTTCTGGGAGCGGCCACGCTCCTGGCCCAGGAGAATCTGGTATCGCTGGCGGAGGCGGTCCGCCGGGTTGCCGAGCGCGACCCCGGCATCCGCGCGCGGGAAGCGGAAAGGCAAGCCGCGCAATCCGAGGCGCGGCGCGCGGAAACGCTCCGGCTCCCCAAGATGTTTCTCAGCATGGACGCGGGGGGAGGCAAGCTGGTGAACGATGTGGCCAATGTCCTGCTCACCGGCCTCACGCCCGTGTCGGTCACCGACCCCAAGACGCGGTCTCGTCTGGCGGGCCTTTCGGCCAACCGTCCTTATCTCGTGCCCGGGGCGCGCCTGGAAAGCAACCTCTTCGATGGCGGGCGCGCCGGCGCCACCATCCGCTCCGCCTGGCTGGGGGAGAGCAAAGCAGGCGTCGCGCGGGATCGCGCCCGCGAAGATGAGGCCTACGCGACCGCCTCCGATTTTCTGAACCTGGCCGAGCGGCGGATTTCCAGCCGCTACCTGGAGGAGTACGCGCGGGTGGCCGAACTGGCCGCCCAGGCGCTCTCCGCGCAGGCGAAAGCCGGCCGCATTACCGAAGCCCGCGCGCTGGCCGGGCAGGCCAGGTTTCAATCCGCCCAGGCGGCACTCGAGAATAACCGCGACGACCTGCGCCTGACCAGCGACCTGCTGCGGCAGCGCGCGGGGTTCCCCGCCCAGACCGCCTTTGACACGCCGCCGCTCGAGGCTCAACTTTCCGACTTCCGCCTGGCGCTGATTCCGGGGGACGGGGACCTCGAGAAAAACTCCGACTTGCTAAACGCCGAACTTGACGCCCGCATGCAGGAACAACAAGTGCGCTCGAGCAAAGCTGCCAGGCTCCCCGAGCTTCGCTTCGTGGCTGAATACGGGTTCAGCTTCTCGAGCCTCCTGTTCACCTTCCGGCCCGGCTACAACGTCGGGGTGCGCGCCAATTTCCCGCTTTTCACCAGCCATGAGACGGAACGCAATATTCAGTCGAACCTCCGGAAACTGGACGCCGCGAGTTTGAAAGAAGAGAAAGTCAAATCCACGCTGCGTGAAGAATACGCGCGTTTGCTGGCGGACAACCGCAAGCTCGGCCGGCAACTGGAAGCCGCGCGCAGCCAGCTTGCCCAGGCGGAGGAGCTCTACCGGGTGTCGCGGTTGAAGTATGATCAGGGCGCCGGTTCGCCGGCGGACTTGCTGGAAGCGGCGGAACTGTTGTTGAATACCCGGGAGCGGTGCCTGGAACTGGCGCGGTCGAGCCTCGAGCTCCGCTGGACTGCCTTGCGGTTGCAGGGCGGATTGCTGGCGGAACTGGAACGCGCAGCGCAGCCCTGAGATGAAGCTCTTTAACCGTCGGAACTTGATTCTATTCCTTGCCCTGGTGGCGTTGGTCTTCGGGCTTTACTTCTGGCGCCGCTTTGACAACCCCGTTGTCTCCGTGAAGGCAGCCAAGGCGCGTGTTGGTAATCTGACTCAGACTTTCCGAACCAATGGCGTGGTGGAGCCTGCGGAGTTTCGGGAAATCCACGCGGAAGTCCCCACCCGCGTGCTGGAAGTTCTGGTGAAGGACGGGGAAGCCGTCCGGGCGGGGCAGCCGCTCGCCCGGCTCGACGACCGCGACCTCCGCGCCGCCGTCGCCCAGGCCCGCTCCCAGCTTTTCGAGGCGGAGCAGGCCCTGGCGAAAGTTCGCGCTGGCGCGACCCTGGCGCAGCTCGACGCGCAAATTGCCCAGGCTCGGGCGGACGCAGAACTCACCGCAGCAACTCAGAAGCGGAACGATACCCTGTTGAAGCAGAAAGCCATCAGCCAACTGGAGTTCGATGAATCCGCGGCTGCCTACCAGAAGGCGCGCGAAAACCTTGCGGCGCTCCAGAAACAACGCGACACGCAGGCCCAGCGCCTGAGCCCTCTTGCCGAGGATGAAGCCCGAGCGCGCCTCGAGCAGGCGCGCGTCATGCTTCAGAACGCGGAAGGCCGGCTCAAGTCGGCGGAAGTCCCCGCGCCCATGGACGGTACAGTTCTCACCAAACCGCCACGACCGGGAACGATGGCCAACGTGGGCGACCTTCTGGCGAAAGTTGGCGACACGGATCATCTCCTGGTGCGGGCCTTCGTTGACCAGCCGGATTTTTCCGCCATCCACGTGGGCTCGCCCGTGCAAATCACCTCAAATGGTTTCCCGGGTGAGACGTGGAAAGGGGAAGTCAGTTCTCTTTCCGCTGAACTCACCACCATCGGCAAGCGCGTGGTGGGTGAGGCGCTTTGCTCCATCCAGGAGGGACGCTACCGCCTGCCCGTCAACTCCAACGTCGACCTCACCTTCACCAGCCGCGAAATCAGTGGTGTCCTGCTGGCCCCGGTCGATTCCGTGTTCCAGATCGAGAACCGCAATTACGTGTACCTGGTGGAGGATGGCAAACTTCACCTGCGGGAAGTTCAGGTAGGGCCGAGCAACGCGGATTCGATTGTCATCCGTAGCGGCTTGCAGGCCAACGAGGTCGTCCTCAACGACCTCGAAGTCCGTCCCCGCGAAGGCCTGAAAGTCTCCCCGCGATAGGCATCCGGCTCGAAACTCGCCGTGGTAGCGCGGAGTTGTTCTTGAACGCCGCGGCTTTTTTTGTGGCGGCGCTCTATGCGCGCCGAAAGGCTTGAAAAACCAAAGGCGGCGGTCATAGACCGCCGCTCCAAAAGATAAATAACCCGCCGGCGGTCTTGGCGTAATTCACAGACCCAAAGGGTTCCGCCATGGCGGATCTTCGACTGCGCCAGCCGGCTACTTGTCTCGCCTCGGCGAGCCGCCGAGCTTAATGGCGACACTCGTCACCCGTCACTGCTTCTAGAGCTCCCAGTCCCCAGACCCTAGCCCCTGAAGTACTTCTCGATGGCTCGCAGCAGCCCGGGGACGGTGGATTCGGACGCTTCGATGGTCACTTCGAGTCCCAGCTTTCGAACGGTGTCTGAGGTGACAGGCCCGATCGAGGCCACGGCGACTCCGCGCAGGGTGTCGGCAACTTTGCTTTCACCGACCAGCTTGGCGAAATTCGAGGCTGTGGAGGAGCTGGTGAAGGTGATGGCATCGGGCAGGGGAGTGAGAAGGCGCTCGATTTCGCCCTCGGGGAAAACGGGGATGGCAGTTTTGTAAGCTTCCACAACCTCCACGCGCGCGCCGCGCTCTGCCAGGACTTTGGGAACAACATCGCGAGCGACCTTGGCGCGAGGAACCAAGAAGACTTTCCCATGCAAGTCCCGAGCGCCCAGCGCATCGAGTAAACCCTCGGCGCGGTACTCGCGAGGAACGAAGTCAACCTTCACACCGGTCTTGGCAAACTCGGCGGCGGTGGCGGGGCCGATGGCGCCGATCTCCAAACCTTTCAAGGCGCGCACGTCGCGGCCACAGGCTTTCAGGCGCGCGAGAAAATTGCGGACACCATTCGCAGAAGTGACCAGCAGGAAATGGAATTCCTCCAGCCGCCGGATGGCGCTGTCCAGGGGCTCCCAGGAGGATGGGTCGCGGATTTCAATGGTGGGGATTTCGATAACTTCCGCGCCCAACGCCGCCAGTCCTTCGCGGAGGACGCTAGCCTGCTCGCGCGTGCGGGTAATCACGAACCGTCTTCCGAACAGCGGCAGGTTTTCGAACCAGTTGAGCTGTTCGCGCAATTTCACGACTTCGCCGATGACGGTGACCGCCGGTGGCTGAATTTCCGCGGCCCGTGCTGCGATATCCGCGAGCGTTCCGGTCACGACTTCCTGGTCGGGGCGGGTGCCCCAGCGGATCACCGCCACCGGCGTCCGAGGATCGCGGCCGTGAGCAATGAGCACGCGAGTGATTTCCGGCAGCCTTTTGACACCCATAAAGAGCACCAACGTCCCTTGTCCAGCGGCAAGCTTCGCCCAGTCGATCGAGGATTCATCTTTTGTGGGGTCCTCGTGCCCGGTGATGAAACATACCGTCGAGGTGAAGTCGCGGTGCGTCACGGGAATGCCGGCGTAGGCAGGCGCCGCGTAACCGGAGGTGATCCCCGGCACGACTTCAAACGGAATGCCGGCTTTCACCAGTCCCAAAGCTTCCTCGCCACCCCGCCCAAAGATGTACGGGTCACCACCTTTCAAGCGCGCCACCATGCGGCCTTCCCGCGCCTTCGAGACCAGGAGCTGGTTGATTTCCTCCTGGGAAATCGTGTGCTCGCCGCCGCGCTTACCCACGAAGATCTTCTCGGCGTCAGGGCGGGCAATCTGCAACAGCTCCTCGTTGGCAAGGAAGTCGTGGACGATGCAGTCGGCGCGCTCGAGGATCGCTTTGCCTTTGAGTGTCAGCAATCCCGGGTCACCGGGCCCTGCGCCGATGAGGTAAACCTTGGCGGTTTTGGAATTCATGTTCAGGGTTGGTGTTTCCCCCTTGCAGCGGCGGTCCAGGACCGCCATATGTTTTCGGCGCTCCCGCCCGCGGAGGGCGGGCTAAAAAGAAATCCAGGCGGGCAGGCGCCGAGCGCCGCTACAAAAGAACTGGCCGTAGGACGGCGGTCACGCTGCGCCGCTAAATGAACAGCGTGGGCAAGATGCCCACTCGAGAGCCGGCGAGGACGCCGGCGCTACAAGAGCTTACCTTAAATCGAAGCGAGGATGGCGCTGGCGCCCTGCTTCAGGAGATGCTCCGCCACCCTCGCGCCGAGGCTTTCAGGATCGCTGCTTGGACCCACGGCCGAGGCCCGGATAATCCGCACGCCGTCGGTGCTGGCCACCACTGCCAGCAGACGCAATTCTGTGCCTTCCAGGGTCGCGTGCGCGGCGATAGGGACCTGGCAGCCGCCGCCCAGGCTGCGCAACGTTGCCCGTTCCGCGCGCACCGCGAGGTGAGTGACAGGGTGGTCAAGCGGCGCCACCGCGCGTCCGATACGCTCATCGCCGCGGCGGATTTCGATGGCCAGAGCCCCCTGACCAACGGCTGGGCACATCTCATCCGGGGCGAAGTAGGCGGTGATGCGCTCTTTGAGTCCCAATCGGTGAACACCTGCGGCGGCGAGGACCAGGGCGTCACAGTCCCCGCGCTCGAGCTTGCGCAGCCGGGTGTCCAGGTTGCCGCGCAGGGGAACGATTTCCAGGTTGTTCCGCAAGCCGCGCAACTGCGCCTGACGACGCAGGCTGCTGGTTCCGACTCGTGATCCCGGCGGGAGCTCGGAAAGGAGCTGCCCGTTCTTCGAGATGAAAACGTCGCGGGGGTCCTCGCGCTCCGGCACGGCGGCCACGTAAAGCCCCTCGAGCTGGACGGTCGGCAAGTCTTTCAAGCTGTGGACGGCCAGGTCCGCGCTATTGTCCGCCAGAGCTTCCTCGATTTCCTTGATAAAGAGGCCCTTGGTGCCGGAAGTGGCGAGCGGCACATTTTGCATCTTGTCGCCGGTCGTTTTGATGATTTTGATTTCGAGCTGGTAGCTGGCGGCCGCCAATCGGTCTTTCACCCAGTTGGCCTGCCAGAGCGCCAGTTTACTGCCGCGTGAGCCGATGATGATCTTCATGAGGTACGCGTCCAGAGCCAAGAGAACAAGTGACGAGTGTCGCCATTAAGCTCGGCGACTCGCCGAGGCGAGACAAGTGAGGAGATGCCAGCCTCTGATTACTGGTTACTCTTCCCTGGTCACTGGTCACTGCTTTCAATCCGCCAGGCCGAAGATCTTTCGAATCAACTCCACCAGGTGGCCATGCTCGGGGCGTCCAGCGCCGCTCTTGAGTTCGGTGATGGGCCCGTGGAGGATTTTGTTCAGGATGCCGCGAGTGAGCTGATCCACCGCCTCACGCTGTTCGGGCGTCAGGCCGTTCAAGCGGCTGCGGTATCGATCCATTTCGTGCTCGCGGATGTGGTCCAAGCGCTCTTCCAGGGCCACAATGGTGGGTACGACTTCGCGCGAGGCCAGGCGCCGCATCAGCTTCTGGAATTCCTCCTGCACGATCTCTTCCGCCCACACCGCTTGGCGCTCGCGTTGCTTTTTGTTGGCCTCCACCACCTGCCCGAGGTCGTCAATGTCATAGACGAAGGCGTTATCGAGCTGGTTGATAGCGGGGTCAATGTCCCGCGGCACGGCGATGTCCACAAAGAAGATGGGGCGATTGCGGCGCGCCTCCAGAAGTTTCTCAGCCTGCTCACGGGTCACGATGATGTGCGGCGCTCCGGTGGAACTGATGACGATGTCCGACTTGTTGATGCATTCGAACAGTTGCTCAAAGCGGATGGCGGTGCCGTGGAACGCTGCCGCCAGCTCCACGGCGCGCTCGTAAGTGCGGTTGGCGACGAAAATGCCGCTCGCGCCGCTGCGCAGGAGATGTTTGGCGGCCAGTTCGCTCATCTTGCCTGCGCCAATCACAAAGATTGTCTTACCGTGCAGGCTGCCGAAGATTTTCTTGGCCAGTTCGACCGCCGCGTAGGAGACGGAGACGGCGGAGCTTCCCAGGGCGGTTTCCCGGCGCACCCTGCGCGCCACGGCCAGCGCCTGGTTCACCACCTCGTTAAGCGGGCCGTTCAACGCCCCCACCTGCCGGGCCACCGCGTACGCCTGCTTTACTTGCCCGAGGATTTGGGGCTCACCCAGGATCATGGAGTCGAGGCTGGAGGCGACGCGGAACAGGTGCTTCACAACTTCCTCTTGCCGGTAGCGGTAGAAGAACCTGGCGTAAGCGTTGATGTCGCAGCGGTGACATTCGGAAAGGAACTGGCGGATGAGTGGCTCGGCTTCCACACTGTCCTGCGCGTTGGTGACCAATTCCACGCGATTGCAGGTTGACAGGATCATGCCCTCCAGGAGTCCGTCGCGATGCACCAGGTCGGAAACGGCGTCCGCCAAGCGAGCTTCGGGAATATTCATCCGCTCCCGCACCTCGACGGGCGCCGTGCGATGGTTAACGCCTAATAGAACCAGATTCATAGTCGAAATCACGGCTCGGGGCGGAAGAGCCGGGACCCGGGATCCGGGACTTGCCCAAATAAGAAATCCCCAACCCCTAGCACCGTGCTTTCCGATGCCGCCATCCTCTCGCTGAGTCCCCACGCCTCAGGGGAGCTCCCTTAGCTTGGGAACATACCCGTGCTGGCCGCTCAGCAGGCTGACCCCCAGGAAAGTCACCATCACGGCGACGAAGGCGAAGATGGCCACATAGGCGGCGCGGCGTCCGCGCCAGCTTCCGCTGATGCGCGTCGAAAACAAGACGAGATAAATGAACCAGGTGACCAGCGACGCCACAATCTTGGGGTCGAGTTCCCAGGGGCCTTTCCACGTCCGGCTGGCCCAGACGAAACCGGTCAGGATCCCCAGGCTCAGAAAGGGCAGGCCGAAGACCAGTGAGCGGTAGTGGATCTCGTCGCAAACTTCCAGAGAGGGCAGCCGGTAATAGAAGCCCCGCGGCTTCTTCGACTTCAGCTCCCTCTCCTGAATCAGAAACATGACGGCGGCGACAAACGTCAGGAAAAAACCCGTGTAACCCAGAATCGTGGAGGAGATGTGGACCAGCAACCACCCGCCGCGGAAGGCTGACGAGTCAAAGGAGTGTCCGGGATGGAGCGCCGCGATCAGTGTCAGAACAAACACCAGCGGAAACATGAAAGTCCCCAGCGCGACGATCCGGTAGCGCAAATAAACGAGGAAGAAAGCCAATGTCACCAGGAAGGCATAGAAGGAAAGCGCGCTCCGGACATCCGTAATCGGCAGGCGATGGATGCGAGTTGCTTCCGCCGCGATGGCCACGGCGTGCGCCAACAACCCGAGGCCCAGCGCCCCCAGCGCCGCAGGGGAAAGTGAGGGGCGCCGACGAATCAGCCCAGGGAGCGTGAGAGCGATCCCCAGGCCATAAAGACCCAGCGCTATCCACAGAAGCGCCTGATGCATAACAACCTCTATGCCAGAGCCTTAAGATGACAAATTATAGCACCCCGGCAGCCAAAGGCAGTCGATCAGAACGACCACGCTGACATTTCGTCAGAGTCTGTTCCGGTATTCTACGTTTGCAGGTCAGACTTCTTGCCTTGGCGTGAGGGTGACAGCGCTCGCCGGGGATTCCGAACCAGGAGCGTTTGGGAATCGTCTTCGCTTAAGCCCTCCTTGCGCGCAGCGGGGAGGAATTCCGTAAACAGCGAATGGTAACCACGGTATTCGCCCCCGCCCGGTTCGCCCACGTGGTACCAACCCGCATCTCGAGAAATCAGAACGCGGTTCAAGAATCCCGCTTCCTTCATCTGGAGTAGCAAGTCAATGTGCCGATCAAATTTCTTATCCGGGATCCCATCGAACTCCACCCAGGCGCCCTGTTTAGCCGCTTCCAGGTGAGTGGCGGTTGCCAACTCGTTCTGGGCGTGCACCCAGATGAAGGCAGAAGGGCGAACGCCCCGTTCCTTGAGCAGTGCAAGCTGCGCCAGCGCCGCGGTGCCGTTGCCGGTATGCGAGGCGATGACCAGTCCGGTTCGCAGGTGGGTGAGGGCGGCGGCAGAGAGCAGCTTGGCATGGGTTTCCGAGAGCGGGCCGTGCTCGACACCGGTTTTGATAAGCCCGGGACGGATTCCCGTGGGCGCGATTCCCTCTTCAAACTCGCGCGTCCAGCGCGCGGCCAATTGCTCAGCCGTTTCCGAGAAGGCGAATTCCGGCAGGAATTTGTTGTGTCCCGCGCCATAAAAACCCGTATTGGTGATGATGTGGAGGCCGCTGGCCCGGGACAATCGGCGAAGCAGCTCCGGGTCCCGACCCAGATAGGCCGGCGTGCATTCGACCAGGGTTCCGCACCCCACTGACTTCAGCTTCTGCAAATGCGGAAGCGCTTTTTGAAAGACCTCTTCCGGGTCGTATCGTCCCGGCGCGATCTTATCAGCCCCCACGAAATCCACCAGGACGTGCTCGTGCATCAGGGTTCGGCCCAGGCTGCCGGCCGGAACGGGTCCGAGGACCGTCATGATGCGTGGGGGAATTGGGCTGCCTGACGCCGAGGGTGCGGAAAGGAGGATTCCCGCGCTCGAAGTGGCGAGCTTGAGAAAATCGCGCCGTTGCATGGAAGAGCCTCCGGGCTTTTTCCGCGGTTTACTCTTGCTGCCGCAACGGACGAGTCGCGCTGCGGCTTTTATCAGTTCCCGCCTTTTTGCGTGCTGGCCCGCTTCCGCCTATGCGCTCACCGACCTTGAGGGGGTGGGGTACGCTTCGCCACCCCTGCCGGAAGGGCGGGGTGGAACCTGTCCCGACCTGTCCCGGTGCTCTCCATCGGGATGCTCTTGATCGGAGACCCCGCCGTAGTTGCGCCGAAAAGAAAATGAAAGAGATATTCTTCGTTTTTCCCATCTCGGCGGGGCTCAACCCTTGCCCTTCCGCCTGCGAAAACTGGGCTCTTCAACAACTTGCGGCCCCGAGCGCGCTCCGGTCGCGAACGCCATGCTACATGCTGCCGGGCAGAGCAAATTTGCCCACGTATCCGCGGATACCCGGTAGTAGTTCGTTCCACTGATGCTGAAAGTCAACGCCTGAGTACTCATAGTGGAGCGCGGTGGCCAGAAACGAGTCGCGCAGCGGAGTGAACGGGCTGTACCAAAGCGAGGAGCCAGGATGAGCGTCCTCGGGCAATCGCGCTTTCCGCACCAGCAACTGAGCTACACCAGGGATGCTGACGCTCACCGTTTCGTGTTGCTGCTCGAAGCTGATGGGGACGCTGTGCACGGATTTGATTTCACCCAGGACACCGGAATACTCGCGCTGCCACAAGGCCAGGAGGGCTCGCCGCTGGGCTTCCGAGGCCGCCTCATCGAGGTAGAGTGCGGCATGGCGTGGCGTTCCCTCTGCGCCCAGATTGGTTTCGCTCACCACCACCGCTGCCGCCTTGATGCCGGCGAGCGGCGTTCCCTGGTAGTTGCCGCGGTTGATCCGCCACACCAGGATGGCCTCCCTTCCGGCGGTCACCATTTCTCCGGAATAGAGGCACCCGCACGTATAGACGTGGCCGGAACGCACCTCGAGGTAGTCCCCCAGGATGGTGGGAAGGTCTTGTGCCATCCCTTGCGCTGCAAGGGACAAAAAGATAAATAACCCCGTTGCTGAAAGCTTCATAGGCGGTTACCTCCGTACCTTAAAATTCTCGCCCGGAGTCGTTCCACGACGCCGCGAGGAGAAGTTGCCAAAAGGCGGCGAGGTGTCAGGTGTAACTCGCCATCTCACCAGGGCCGAGAACCGGAGAAGGGAGCAGAGCGTATCGCTGCTGGCAGCAAAGTATGGCGGAGTCACGCCACTGAGATCGTTTCTACTCCCACCCCGGCATGGTGTCAAGTGGAGTGCCAGCCGGGGGTCCTCCGCCGCGCTCACTCAGCGCGATGACGACAGCAACAATGGGATGAGTTGCAAGAAAGGGGATTCTTCTTTCTTTCATTTTCCCCTCCTCGTCCACCCGGCAGGGCTGCCCTTTAGAACCGATAGGTGCAAGAGGCGTAAGGGAACGACGTGGCATGGCCCGGCGAGTACTCTTTCAAAAACCTTCCGGGGAAGAAGTGGGCATACCCGGCGCCCAGCGAGACCTGGCGAGTGAGCGCATAGGTCAGGAAAATGTCAGATTCCTGGCCCACATCGCTGTGCCGCGCCCTGCTGGTGGGCGCTCGGACGACCAGAATCCCGCGCGAGTTGTACAACCCATCGAAGGCGCTGGCGAGGCGAAAGAAATGGTAGTTGAAGGTCAGGTTGAGACTGGCCTGGGGTTTGAGCTCCACCCCGCCTCGAATCTGCCGGATGTTCCGCCATCCGACCTAGTCCGAGATTCCGTTGAGGTCGCGGACAGTCGAGTAGAGCTGGTCAAAGGTTCCAGCTCTTCCGTCTCGGGGGTTCGAGTCACCGCTGGCGTAGCCGTACTTTATGGTGAAATGCGGCTTCAGGGTCATCCTGGGGGGTGTGTAACCGCCGATCCAGTAGCCCGCCCAGGCTCCCACCCGGTCACTGGAGTAGTGCCCCGCCTGCCGGGCCATTTCTACGGCGTAGTCGAAGCCATGGGGCAGAAGCCCCGCCCAGCGGGCGCCGATCGTGTAAATATCCGCGCCGCCGCTCTTTCCGCTTTCACCTCGGGCCTGGGGGAGAGTTTTCCACAGTACATAGGGTTCCACGCTGGCGCGCGGGACCAGCTTGGTCAATGAGCCGTGGACGCCGCTGACTTTCTGGCCGGCTTGCCAGGTGTTGAAGCGGGTTGGATCGACATGCACCACTGCCGCCGAAAAGATGCTGAAGCGCGTCCCGTCTCTCCCCAGGCCCAGCCGAAGGGCGTCGAAAGTACGTGAAATGTTGCTCCAATCGCCCGTGCCAATCAGGCGCGTGGAGCCCAGGTTCAACTCCTGCCGCCCGGCTTGCAAGCTGATCCAACTGTGCCCAGCCGGCCGCAGCTCGAGGTAGGCTTAGCGCAGATCGAAGATATCCTTCAGGCCGGTGTTTCCTAAAGGGACATCCACACCCGCCACGCGCGCATCCTGCCCTTGTACAAAAGCGTGGAACCAGGCGCGCGGCTGGAAGTCCAGGTTCACACGAAACCGGGTCAGCACGTAGGCCTGATCCGCGCCTCTCTGGAAATCCACTCCGGTATGGTCCTCCGCCCGCGTGCGGAATTCCCCGCTCAGCCGGATCCAATCAGGCAGTTTGCGATTGATATGACGTGAGGGAAACAGGTCTCGGGCTCTGTCGGGAGAGGGATCGGCTGCCCGGGCAGACCTGGGCACAAGGCTCGCGGGGCACGCAAGCAGCAAGGCAAGTGTCACCCACCGGGTGTGCCCGGAACGGAGCGATGGCATCTTTTCCTTGGTGCGCGAGAGACGGGGGAAGACCTTCATCATAACACGGCCACAGCTACGCCGCGCACTCGCCGCGGCCAAGCTTGAGTGAATAAGTTTCCTGGTCACCCCAGTCGATGAACAGGTCTTCTTCGTCGGCGTCCGCGGCGATGAACTTCTGGAGGCGCTGGGTGACGGCCTCGTCGGGAGTCCGCGCCGCCCAACTGCAGAACGCTTCGTGCGGCCGGCGGTCCTGCTTGTAGAACTCCAACAAAGCGCTCAGGGCGTGCGGGAGGTGCTTGGCGGGCAGCGGAACCACTTGGCGCGCGAAGCGCACACCTTCGGCAGAGACTTGCCCACCCAGCATCAGTTGGTAGTACGGCGCCTGCCGCTTGCCCACTTTGCGAGCGTTGCCGTAAAGCCCGATGTCCGCAATGTGGTGATGTCCGCAGGAATTCGGGCAGCCGCTGATCTTGATGCGCACCTTAAGGACTTCGGGGTCCGTCTCCCCGGCGAATTCCTTGGCTAGCACGTCCGCCAGCGTGAGCGAGCGCGTGATGCCCAGGTTGCAGGTGGTCGCGCCCGGGCAGCCGGTGACATCGGCGACGGTGCGCGCGCCCGGGGTGGCGAGTTCGAGCCCCTGGAGGTCCTTGTGAATTTCCTGGGCTTTCGTCAGGGGCGTCCAGGGAATGACGAGATCCTGCGAAATGGCGATGCGGACCACGCTCAGATGGTGATTTTCGAGCAGCTCGGCTAGCCCGCGAAACTGCGCGCTCAGCACCGTGCCTGCCGGCAGCTTGATCCAAACCACCCCGTAGCCCGGCTGGCCTTGCGGCTGGAGGTTGTGCTGGGCCCAGCGCTCGTATTCCGCCGAGGCTGTAGCGCCGGTCTCTGACCGGCGTTGTGACTCAGGATCGTGCCCTCCCCAGGCGTCGCGCAGGTTCCCGTCTCCGGGATTGCCCACGGGCGCAATCGTCACCAGCGGCGCGCGCACCGGCGAGGGCACCGTGAAGGTCTCGGCGGGGGTTGTCACCTGCCTGCGCTTTTCGGCCACCAGCCGGCGGAATTCCTCAATGCCCTTCGCCCGCAGCACAAACTTCAGGCGCGCCTTGAGTTTGTTCCTGCGATTCCCGCGCTCGTTGAAGACCCGCAGGATGGCCTCGAGGGTTGGAATCAGCTCTGCTTCCGGGAGGAACTCGGTGAGCGTCGCCGCCTCTGTCGGCAGGCTGCCCAGCCCGCCGCCCACCAGGACCTTGAAGCCTCGCTGATACGTGCCGTTCGAGCCGCGACGGCGCGCGATGAGCCCCACGTCGTGGATTCCCGCCACGGCGCAGTTGCCGTCATCCGCACAGCCGGAAAAGGCGATCTTGAATTTACGCGGCAGGTCGTGGAACTCCGGATGGCGCAGGAAGAAGCGCGTGGTGGCCAGCGCGTAGGGCGTGACGTCAAACTCCTCCGTGGGGCAAATGCCCGCCAGCGGGCAGGAAGTGACGTTGCGCACCGTGTTCCCGCAGGCTTCGCGCGTGGTCAGGCCTGCCTCGGCAAGCCAGCGCAGGATGGTGGGGACATTCTCGAGCTTCACGAAGTGGAACTGGCAGTTCTCGCGCGTAGTCACGTGTCCGCGGCCCGTCGAGTAGTCGTCGGCGATACGAGCTAATACGCGAAGCTGCTGCGCGTTCAGCACGCCCGAGGGAATCTTGACGCGCACCATCTGAAACCCCGGTTGCCGCTGGCCGTAAATGCCGTGCTTCAGGCGGAAAGGCCGGAACTGGTCTTCCGTAATCTCGCCTCGGCGAAGTTGATTGGCCCGCTGCTCGAAGCTGCGAATCTCTTCCTCGATGACTTCCCGAGTGTGTCGAGTTTCCACTTCTGCGATCAACATGGATTTGCTCCAAAAACAAAAAACCCACCGCCGAACTGGTGTCCGACGGTGGGTTAGGATGAGAGCTGGTTACTTAATCTTGCTTACGAGGTCAGAACTCCTCCACACGTCGGCGCGGGCGTCAGGCAACAACACATGGCCTTGCCGACATGGAGGCGCTTGCCCATAAACAGAATGTCAGATTACATTGGATGACGACCATTGTCAACAGGAATTCCATTTATCCCTGCCTTGGCGTGAGGTTGGGCGCTGTGGGCGATTCATGAATCGCCCCTACTACACTATTGCCGCGGGGAGCGGACGGCGAGCATTAAGAGGAATCCCGCCACCGAGGCCACCATCAAGGTGGCCATCATGTGGCCAGGGGAAAAGTGCGCGAGCGCGCCGGCCGCCGACCCGCCGGCGAAGCTGCCCAGGAACTGAAGGGTGTTGTAAGCACCCAGAGCGGTGCCGTAGGCGCTTTCGGGCGAGGCCTTGCTCACCAGGCTGGGCAGAATGGGTTCGAGACCCGTGAAGCCGATATAGAACAGCGTCCCGGCAAGCAGCACCGGCAGGAGGTGGCTGGGGTCGAAGCCCGCCGCCGCGGGCCGGAAAAGCAGCAGGGAACTCGGCAGGAACAAGAGAAAAGCGATGGCGGCGAGCGGCCTGCCCCATCCGCGGTCCGCCCCGACCGAAAACCCAAACATGGTGATGCCACTGATCACCATCATGGGCAGCAAGACCGCGTAGTAATGATTCATCTTCAGGTGGTGCTGGCCGGTGACAATCAGCGGGAAGTAGAAAAAGAAGGTGGACATGAAGAAGTTCATAAGGAAGCCGCCGGCACTGTAAGCGAGCAGCGGCCTGCTCCGAAGCACCTGGCGGAGGGGAGCAGGAGATTCCGCTTGCGGAGGGATTTCGGGAAGGTAGCGTACGAGCAGGAAGTCTGTTCCGAGGCCCAGAAAGCCAGTAAGCCAAAACAGAAATGCCGTGCCAAAAATGCCCGCGAGAATGGGGCCACCGATAATGCCCACGACGAAGGCGGCGCCGATGGGGATTCCCAGGACGGCCATGGCGGTGGACCGGCGTTCCGGCTCGATGTGGTCGGCGACGGCGGCGAAGGCCGTGGAGATGATGGCGCCGCCTCCTTGCACGAGCCTGCCGAGAATCAGCACGCCAATCTGCCAGGACTGCGGGAACCAGTGGGGCATGGCGCAGAGGAACGAACCTCCGCTGAACAGCGCCATGCCGAGGATTAAAACCTTCCGGCGCCCGATGCGATCAGAGAGGCGACCGAAAGGGATCTGAAGGATGGCCATCGTCAGGCCGTAACAGCCGAAGGCGAAGCCCACCAGGAACCGCGAAGGCGTGAACTGCAATCCATAAAGGGTGAAGACTGGGAGGACCAGAAAGAGGCCGAGCATCCGCAGTCCCACCGTGCTGGCCAGAGCGGCGAGAATCTTTTTCTGGACCGTGGTAAACGGGAGGCGTGGGGTCTTGGTCAGCGTGGCCATCAGGAAGTATTGGGATCTTCGAACATGCTCAGAAACCCGGGTGTGTTGATATGTGCCCGCCGTGGTCGAAGGCCGCCCGTGGCGCTAGCCCGGCGACCCGGCGCCAGCCGCCGCACAGGAGAGGAATTCTCGCACAGAGTCTTCCGGCCGTCGCGCTTTAAGTTGCGGGGACTCCTCAGGCGGCGAACTCGGCGCGCACGGCGTGGGGAAGCAGGCCCCTGTCGTGTCCCTGGTCGAGAAAGGTTTGGACGGCTTGGCGTCCGCGCTCGCCGTAATCCAGCGTCCAGTCGTTCACGTACATGGCGACGAAGCGGTCGGCGGTCGGGGCATCGAGGCCGTGAGCGAATTGCAGAGCGTAAGCCAGTGCTTCCTCGCGGTGGTCGAGGGCATACTGGATACTTTCCTTGAGCAGCTTGGAAACCTGCTGTTGGACCCGCCGGTCCATAGACCGTCGGATGGCGTTCGCGCCCAGGGGCAGAGGCAGCCCCGTCTGCTGGAACCACCACTCGCCCAGGTCCACGATTTTTGTCAGACCGGCGTGGGCGTAAGTGAGCTGGCCCTCGTGGATCACCACGCCCGCGTCCGCTTCGCCCTGGGCCACCCGCTCCAGGACCTTATCGAAGGGCGTTTCGAGCGGCTCGACGGAGGGCTCGTAGAGCCGCAGGGCAAGATAGGCGCTGGTCATCTTTCCGGGCACCGCGACGCGTTTGCCTTTCAGGCCCTCCGCGGCCAGTGGGCCGCGCGCCACCACGATGGGCCCGTAGCGCTCGCCGAAGCTCCCCCCGCTGGGCAACAAAATGTAGCGGTCCGTCAGGTACGCATAAGCGTGAAAGGAAATGGCCGTGATGTCATAAGTGCTGGCGAGAGCTTTTTGGTTCAAGGTCTCGATATCTTCCAGCACGTGGGTGAACTTCAGGTTCCCCGTCCGAAGCTTCTTCGTCGCCAGGGCATAAAACATGAAGGCGTCATCCGAATCCGGGCTGTGCGCCAGCTTCAGCTCCACGGGGCGCGGCTTCGCGCTCTCTGCCTTTTGGGCAAACATCGGTCGCTTTGATCCTTCAGTAGACTTTTCCCCGATTGATCGAAAGGAGGAATTTTAGCATACAACCCTGAGAGCCACAATCGGCGCGCGGGCATGTCGCAGCGCAACGCGCGATACGGACTTCTTCTTAGTCCCCCAAGCGCGCGCAGACGGCTGCTTGAGATTGTGCGATTTCGCCTTCGTGTGAACCCGCCTGTGGACGAGCTGCTAGGGAGTGGGATTGCTCGCCGGCGCGGGGACAGGCGCCGAGGCCGGCGCGCGTACGCGAATTGCGCGCATAGCGCGCAGCGCTTCGCTCGCCACCTCGCCGTTTGGGTCGTGGGACACCCGCTCCAAATGCTCCATGCTGCTCTGGTCGCCGGTGAACATCAGGACCGTGCAAAGCCTTCTCCGCACCCCGGCATCCTGGCTGCTCAGGTAGGGGTAGAGTTTAGGGAGGAACTTCTTATCCCGTGAGAGTTCAATGAGGTAAGTTTGCGCATCCTCGCCGCGGAATTTTGAGCTGAGCTCGGCGGCGATCGCCGCCAGATGGTCGTCCTTACCCAGCGCCGTAATCGCAAACTGCAAGGCAAGCTTCGTGCTCGCGTCGTTTTCCACGGCCAATCGCTTCTCGATCTCCGCCACGTTCTTTGGATCGCCGGCGCGGGCCAGGCCGTCCGCAGCGGAGATACGCATCTGCTTGTTATCACTCCAGAGCGATTTTGTAAACACGGGGACCGAGGCCGGTTCGCCCAGGTAGGCCAGCCCCTCCAGCGCCTTTTCTTTGGTCTTCAGGTCCGGATCGTTTTCAAACATTGATTGGAGCTTGGGGAGGGCGTCCTTGGTGCGCAGGACCCCGAGGGTGACGCAGGCGTCCCTTCTCACGTCCTTGTCGGGAGAATCGAGCAGGTCGATCAACTGGGTTCCCGCCGACTTCTCCTTGATTTTCGCCAGAGCATTCAGGGATTCGCGTGCCAGGTCCTCGTCGGAGGAGTGCGCGGATTTCACCAGGTCGGGCACTACCGTCGGCGCCACCAGGATGCCGAGGCCTTTGGCGGCCTCGCGCGCCGCCTGAATCGATCCCGTGTCCAGCATGGCGTTGTCGAGAGCGGCGATCACCTTGGGCTCCACCTTGAGCCCCGGGTCGATGCGGCTGTTATCCTGCACAAAGTGGCTCTTGGCGCGGCGCCACTGCTTTTTCACATAGCCGGTGAATCCCGGGCTGGGGACCACCCCGGTGTAGTACCCGACCAGGCTCTGAGCGGCGGCGACGCGGACGTCGGGGTCGGAGTCCTTGGCGGCGGTGATCAGCCCATCCAGCGACTCGGGCTGGTGGATTTGGGCCAGCGCAATCACCACTTCCCGGCGCACCTTGTCACTGGGGTCGGTGAGAGCGGCAGCCAGCGCGGGGATCACCGCGGCGTCGTTGCTCTTGCCAAGCTCCCGCGCTGCCTTGCCGCGGGTCTTTTCGTCAGGACTCTTGAGCTGGTCGAGCCACGGATTAGTGGGAGTGGCAGATGGCGCAGGGGCTTGAGCGAAGAGACGTGAGGTTGAGACGAAGCTCGTTAACAGAAACAGGAAGAGGGCGGAAATCCAGAAACGTTTCATATTGCTTTTACCTCATAGCTTCAAGTCTCCGGACAGCGTCGCTCCGCCGGAAGTTCGCGCCGAAGGGGAGCTCACCCGCCTGCTGACGCTTCCCTCCCGCTGGCGCAGGACCAAGGGAGGAATGACTTCATCCGAAAGGACCGCACACACTGCAATCAAGAGCGGCAACGGGAAGCCGTCACGCCGTGAGGCATAACGCGGCAGCGGCCCCCCGGACCGCGGGGGACCCTGCCACTCGAATCTGCCGCGTGCCTGCTGGCACGGGGGGGCTACTTTCCAATGCGCGCGATATTGATCTTGGTCTTTCCGGCTTCCTCATCGCGCGTGATGGTGACGGTGGTCATCCCCTTACTCGTGGTGAGCTGGAAGTGCGCGTTCCCTTCGGACTGCTGGATATTGATCTTGGAGCCGAACTTCCCCTTGTAAAACGCTAAAACCTTGTCCAGGGGGTCCTCCGTCACAAACTCCTGCCCGCTGATTCCACCCATGCCGCCGAACGATAGATCCCCGCCGCCCTCGGTGGGCTCGGCGCCCGGATAAGGAGGAACGTCCCGCGTGGCAGCGGCTGCCGCTTCCGACCCGGCACCGCCCTTTTGCAGGTGCACCTCGGGTGTGCCCATGTTATGCGACATCGTCTTGGCGGTCTCGACTATGCCGCTAACTTTCTGCTTGGCCTTGTAGATGACATAGACCCCTGCTGCTGCGCCCAGGAGACCGATCACCACAAAGAAAGCCACCACGATGAGGATGATCTTGAGCAGCGGGCTGCCCTTCTTTGCAGCCGGGGCGGCCGCTACCGCGCCACCGGCTGCGGCGGCAACCGGCGGGGCAGTCTGGGCCGGGGCAGCGGCAGGCTGCGCTGCCGCCTGGGCCCCGCAGCTTGTGCAGAACTGCATGTTTTCGGTAAGGGGGGAACCACACTTGGTGCAGAACTTGGGCATGCGACCTCCTTACTTAATATAGGAGATTTAACCTTTCGAGGAACCCGCGCGCTCGACAGAGCCTGGCCCCTTGCCGGCGATGTGTTCAGGTCCCGCCGCACAGGATCAGTGCTGGGTTGAAAGGCAAAGTGAGAATACCATTTTTCCCACAGCGAGTCGAGACGGGCCGGTGGTTCCCCGTCCTCGACGGCCCGAGTCTGCCTCGTGACCCTCTCCCCTCCGTGCCGGGCTGAAACTCTGGCTTGCGATTTCCCGTACTCCTGCTTACCCTTTGCATGCTCGTCCGTCTAAGCGGAAAGAGGATGAGACGAGCAATTCCGGTGATGGATGGCGGCTGCTTGGAACTAGCCGGCAAATTGCCCACCCCGGAGACGCGGGTGGTTGGAGGGAATGAGGAGGCCCTGATCCGCCGCGCCCAGCGCGGTGAGCGGGTTGCCTTCGACACGCTCGTGCGGATGTACGACCAGAAGGTCTTGAGGCTCGCCATGCGGATCGTGCGCTCGCCGGATTTGGCCAGGGACCTCTACCAGGATGCCTTCCTGAAAGTCTATCGCTCGCTCACGCGTTTCCGCTTCCAATCGAGCTTTTCCACCTGGCTCCATCGCGTGGTTACGAATGTTTGCCTGGACCACTTGCGCCGGCAGAGCACCCGCGAAGAGGTGCCACCCCCGGCGGCCGAGGAGGGCCAGCCGGAATTCTTCCATACGCTTGCCGATGACCGGCCGGTCCTTAACCCCGAACGTGCCTTACGCGCGCGCGAGATCGGGCAGCGCATCCAGAGTGCCCTCCACCGCTTGACGCCTCGTGAGCGTATGGTCTTCGAGCTGCGGCACTACCAGGGGATGAAACTGCGGGCCATTGGGGAACTCTGCGGGACGACCGAGGAGACCGCCAAGAATTGCCTGTTCCGCGCCACGCAGAAGCTGCGCGGCGAGCTGAGTGATTTGGTTTAGCGGAGGAAGGGCAGGAGAAAGCTATGAGTTGCAAGGAATGGGAAGAGAACCTCACGATTTACCTTTACGACGAGCTTCCAGTTGAGCCACGCACCGCGCTGGAGGCGCACCTGGCGTTGTGTGAAGGGTGTCGGGCCACGCTCGAGCAGACCCGGCGACTGCGCCAGTTGCTCGACGAGCGCCCCGCCCCCGAACCTTCCCCGGAATTCCTCTTTGAATGCCGGCAATCGCTCCAGGATGCCCTGGACCGCGAAGAACTGGGATGGCAGGGGCTGCTGCGGGGATGGCTCTCCGTGGTGCGCTTGGCCCCCGCCTCCGGGGCAGTTGCCGTGGTGACACTGTTGGCCCTGGGTTTCAGTTTAGGCTGGGCAATGCGTTCGCGTGCCATCAACGTTTCGTCCGGGCCGCCCGGTTTGAGCACCGCCTCGCTGCTGCCCGCAGACTTCCAGAACATGCGCATCAGCGGCATCAGCCGCGTGGCGCCGGACCCCAAGACGGGCGACGTTCGCATCACCCTGGACGCGGAGCGCCGGCTGACCCTGGAGGGCTCGCTGGACGACCCGCGCATCCAACAGGTCCTGGTTTATGCGCTACGCAGCTACGACAACCCGGGCATTCGCCGCGACACCCTGGATGTCCTGCGAACTCGCCCCGACAACCCCAAGGTGCAGCAAGCCCTTCTGTACGCTCTGCGTCACGACTCCAACGCCGGCGTGCGCCTGGAAGCCTTGGACGCCTTGCAGGGGCTGGCCGGGTCTCCGGGTCTGCGGCAAGTCCTCCTGGGGACGCTGGAGCATGACACCAATCCGGGAGTGAGGGTTGCCGCCATCGATCTCTTGATGAGGCACGCCGATGAAGAGGTGCTGCCGGCGCTCGAACGCCTGGCGGCCTCGGATTCGAATCGCTCCGTGCGTTTGAAATGCGCACGCGCCGTAAGAGAATTGGAGAAAGGTGGGTATTAGTCGAGCCATGGGGAAAGTAAAGTTCCTATCACTTATCGCGCCGGTATTCCTCGCGAGCCTGCTTGCTCAGGCCGCCGAGCAGTCCTCCATCACGCGGAGCAACCCTGAACGCCAGGGGCGCGCCTGGGTGCAGAGGGTCGAAGCCGCCGCTCCCGTGCGGGAAGGCGGGCGCTTGCTCTTGCGGGCTGACTTCGGGTCGGTGGTTATCAAAACGGGGGCCAGCGACCGGATGGAGTGCCGCCTGCTTCTGCGCGCTTACACCGCCAACGAAGCGGAAGCGCGGCGCTACTTCGCGAATTACGACCTGGGCGTGCGCGCCCTCGAAAACGGGGCCGTGTACATCAACGGGAAGCTGGGGGGCGAGCGACAACGCTCCGTTTCGCTGGGAGCGGAATTTGAGATTAAGGTGCCCCAGCGGTTTAACCTGGACCTCGAGACGCAGGGCGGAGACATCAGCGTCGAGAACGCGCTGCAAGGTGAGCTTCGCGCCACCACGGCCGGGGGCGACATCCGCACCGCGGACCTGAGCGGCCCGCTGCGGGCGGAGACCGCGGGCGGCAACATCACGCTGGGAGATATCGGCCAGCGCGTGGACGCCCGCACCGCGGGCGGTAGCATCCGCATCGGGAGCGTGAAAGGCGAGACGACCCTGGAGACCAGCGGCGGGGAAGTAATCGTGGGGCAGATTGACGGCAACCTGCGCGCTGAAACCGCCGGCGGGGATGTGGTCATCGCCGGCGCCACCGGCCAGATCGATGCCGAGACGGCGGGCGGCCAGATCCAAATCGGTGAAACCGGCGGGAACGTTCGCGCCCAAACCGCGGGCGGCAGCATTCGCCTGCAGGGCGCGCGGGGACGGGTGGTGGCGGAGACGGCAGGCGGCAGCATCGACCTTTTCCAGCTCCTGGGAGCGGTCCGGGCGAGCACCGCTGCCGGCCGCATCCTGGCTCAAATTGTGGCCAACAAGAAGACGTTTGGGTCTTCCGCGCTCGAGACCTCGATGGGTGATGTTTACGTCTATCTCCCCGTGGACCTGCCTCTGAACATCGACGCGGCGATCGACGACGCCGGCGGGCACCAGATCGTCTCCGACTTCCCTCTCACCATCCTGGGAGACAAGGAAGAATTTATGGCGCGCTCCATCAGCGGGCGAGGCGCTTTGAATGGCGGAGGCGAGACGCTGCGCATCCGCACCGTCGCCGGTAATATCGAGATTCACAAACTCGATTCGCGAACCCTCGAGCAACTTAAGGCCCGCCAGGACGCCGAATTGAAAGCTTGGCAAGAGCGCCGGGAAGCGCGGGAACAGAAGCACCGCGAAAGGGAAGAGCGCCAGCGGGCGCGCCAGCAGGAGCCGGACTGATCCTCAACCCAAAGCGGGGGTAGCACTCGTGAGATCTGGCATGTTGCTTGGTATGGCCCTGAGTCTGCTGGCGGTGACATCCGTCTCGGCCCTGGAACAGCGGGTGATCACTTCACGGTATCGCCTGGCGCCCGGCGGAGCCCTGAGCGTTGAAAACGTCCAGGGCGGGATCGAGGTGGAGGGATGGGACCGCGCGGAAGTGGAAGTCACCATCACCAAGACGGCCTCCAGCGCGCTTGACCTGCTGGACGATGTCCGCATTGTGGTGGAGTCGTCCGACCGCGCCCTGGCTTTCCACACTCTCTGCCCGCAGGATTCCGATGAACCGGTGAAAGTGGACTACCGGCTGCGCGTTCCCCGCCAGCTGCGGCTGGAACGGCTGCGGACGGTGTACGGCAACATCAAGGTCCGGGACATCGAGGGCGCGGCGGACCTCCGCAGCCTGAACGGAAGCATCGAGGCGGAGGAATTTACGGGCCGGCTGGCGGCCCGCGCGGTGAACGGCAACGTCGTGGCTTCGCTGCGCGCCTTGCCCGATTCCGCCACCCCGCTGGACCTCGAGACCCTCAGCGGCAACCTCTATCTTCTTCTGCCCGCCCGCGCCAACGCTGACCTCGAGGTGAGTACGGTGGCTGGAAAGATCGAAAGCGACTACGTCTTCCAGACGAGCGCCGCGCCCGGCGACAACACGCGACGCGCGCGCCTCGGTCGGGGCGGCCCGCGCCTCCGCTTGCGAACCGTTCGCGGGAACGTTCGGGTCGGGGAGCGGGAAGATGTGCTGTAGCGGCGTTCTCCGACCGCCCGTAAGGTTCGGCGCTGCGGACGAAGGATGACGACAGAGAACGATGGGTTCATGCGGAGGTTCAGCGCTCGTAGTCTGCTGGGCTGCCGCGCTCAACGACTTGCCAGGAAGGGAGGAGTTTATGAAACGCCAACTCGCTTTTGGGTTAGCCGCTGTATTGGTCCTGTTACTAGTCGGCGCGGGGGTATTTCGCAGCCAGGAGTTGCCGGAGCCTCCGGATCTGCCGGAGCCGCCAGCGCCACCGGAGGATTTTTTCAGCGAAGGCCGTGCCCGCTTGGGAGTCGTGCTCAAGGACGTTTCGCCTGAGAAAGCCCGTGAGCTGAAGCTGCCCGCCGAGGCTGGCGCCCTGGTCACCGAAGTGGAAGAGAACAGCCCGGCGTCCAAAGCCGGTCTGGCCAAAAACGATGTGATCGTCGAGTTTGCCGGGGAGCGAGTGCGGAGCGTCTCCCAACTGCGCCGCCTGGTGCGCGAGACACCGGCGGGTCGCGCGGTGACTCTGCAAGTCAACCGCGCCGGCCAGACGCGCAGCCTGAGTGTCAAACTGGAACCCGCCAAGGACTACTTCTACTTCAACTTCCACGCTCCGGAAGTGCACATTCCTGAGATTCCGGAGTTCAACTTCCACCTCGCCCCCGGGGGAGCCAGCCTGGGAATCTCCGGTGATGAGCTGACCGGGCAACTCGCCAACTACTTCGGCGTAAAACAGGGCAAAGGAGTATTGGTGCGTGAAGTCATGGTCGGCAGCGCGGCCGAAAAGGCGGGGCTGAAGGCCGGCGATGTGATTGTTCAGGTCGAAGGTAAACCCGTGGATTCTGTGAGTGAACTTCGCCGCGTCCTGGCGAGCGACTCCTCGGAGGAGAAGCGGAAGGTCAACCTCACCATCGTCCGGGATCGTCGCGAACAGACCCTCGCCGTGGAATTGGAGCGAACAGGTTTCGGTCCGCGCCGGCGGCTTGCCGAGGTTGAGGTTTTCGGAATCGACCCGGAGGAATTAAGCCGCATGAAGGCCGACCTCAAGGCCCAGGTCGGCCAGGAGCAAGAGGCGATCCAGAAGCTGCAGCGGGACTTGCGGGAGCAGCAGCAACAGTTGCAAGGCGAATGGCGACGACAGGTGGAAGAGCAGCGGCTGAGAATTCAGGAGCAGCTTCAAAGAGAAAAGCAACTTCCCGAGCTGGTGAGGGACGACCAGGTGATATGAGTTTCCCGCCCCGGCGGCGAGAGACCGCCGCGACAGTGGGCGAGAGCGAGTTTACTGCACGGTAGTGCCGGCGCCCGAGGGAGCTTCGGGAAGCGGCGCGGCGTGGCGGTAAACCATTTTCCATCGCCCGTCGCGGCGCACAAAGATATTGGTAGCCTCGACGTGAGCGATGGAGAATCCTCCCTCGAACAAAGAGGTCACGTTTTCCAGGCAGGACACCCAGGCTGCCTCGCCCACCACATCGGTGAGAGGGCGGCTGATGGTCACTCGCATCTGAGAAGTGGAGCGAAAGATATTTTCCCAGCTTTCGCGGACTTCCTCCCAGCCGATCATCAAGTCCCATCCCGGGTGCAGGCATTTCACCCAGTCCTCATGCAGCCAGACGGCTTCCATCTGACCCAAGTCCAGCGCCTGCAAGGCCCGGTAGAAATCGTGGTTGGCGTCCAGTACTTCCTGCTCGACGGCTTCGGGAGAGCCCGGTAGGGACATAACGTGGCCTCGCAGTGGGAGTCTGGCTCGGGGGAGTGTGGTGGCTGGGCGGCTTCGCGTTGGCCGAGGATTCTGCGAAGGTGCGGGTTGCAGCCAGCCCCGCCCCCAAAAACTCCCAACCGCCTCTAGGCTGCCTGCCCAAACCGTTTCAGGGCTCGCGGCAGCGTCAAGCCTACCAGCACGACTTTCAGGATATCGCCGATCAGAAACGGATAAAAGCCCAAAAGCCACGCCTGGGAATAGGGCACGGCAAATCCCAGGCGCAGCCAGGACGCCCCGGCAATCAGGATCAAGGCATCGGCCAGGAGCAGGCTGAGTGCCAGCCGCCAGCAACTACGGCTGGCGCCGCGCTCGACCAACCACCCCAGCAGCGCGGCGGCGAGTGGGAAGCTCCACAGATACCCGCCGGTAGGTCCGAGCAAATGCGCCATTGAAGCCGTGCCACCGACGAAGACAGGCAGTCCGCCGATGCCTTCCGCAAGGTAGAGCGCCTGACTCAGGAAGCCTCGCCGCCAGCCCAGCACTGCCCCGCTCAGGAGCACGGCGAAGGTCTGACCCGTGAGGGGCACGGGGGTGAAGGGGAGCGGCACGCGGATCTGTGCCAGCACCGCCGTGAGCAGACTGAACCCAACAACCCCAAGCACCTCCCTGGCGAGGCTGCGATCTTGCCAAAGCTGATCGATCAGAACATTTGAGCTGGCACGAGTCATGCGGCTCCTTGAGTCGTTCATCGCCTCTTCGCGCGGATGCGACACCCTGTGAAATCCAGGGGATTATAACCGATGGGTAAGCGTTCTGGTAGGGGCGGGCTCTGCCCACCCGATCTTCCCCGGGCTACGAACATCTAATACAAACGCACTAAGTTATGTTACCACAGGGTTCTTGTAGCGCCGCCATCATGGCGGCCAAGGCCGGCTAGAAGCCAGCGCTACGAAGGAGGCTGTCACTTCAGTTTGTGCGTTTGTATTAGCTGGTAATCACTCCGCAGGCGATACGTGCTCCGGCGTTCCCTGCCGGGTCGGTCTTTCCATCGTCAGGGTCGGCATGGATGACGAGGGCTGTGCCCTGGGGGTGAAAGAGAGAGTTCGCGCCCTCGCCCAAGGTGACTCCCGAAACCACCAACTTGACGTTGGCGGCGCCTCCCGCCCCAGCTTTCACCAGGCACATTGAACCGTGGGGCGACATGAGATTGATATCATCCGCGTTTCCAAGGATTGCTTTGATGGTACCATACATGAAGAAGGGAACTTCGATGAAAGCTGCGTTCTTAACGGGCATCAGGCAGGTGGAGATTCGCGAGACGGCGGAGCCCAGGCGTCTCGGACCCCGCGAGGTGCTTCTGAAGATAAACACGGTCGGGGTGTGCGGGTCGGACATGCATTACTACACGCAGGGCCGTATTGGCTCCCAGGCGGTGAGTTATCCGTTTGTTGTCGGCCATGAGTGCGCGGCAACGGTCCTGGAAACCGGCGCCCAAGTGGCAGGATTGCGAGCAGGCGAGCGCCTGGCGATTGACCCGCTGGTACCCTGCGGCCAGTGCGACCAGTGCTGCATGGGGCGAAAGCATACCTGTCGAAACCAGAATTTCCTGGGTTGTCCTGGCCAATTGCCCGGCGCGCTGGCGGAATACCTGGTGATGCCGGCAGAGTGCTGCTTTCCGATCCCGGCTTCCATGACGCTTGTTCAGGCGGCGCTGATCGAACCGTTCTCGATTGGCCTTTACGCCGCGCGGTTGGCGAACCTCGCGCCTGCCGCGAAGATTGGCATCCTCGGTTCGGGACCAATCGGCTTGTGCGTCTTGCTGGCTGCGCGCGCGGCGGTGGACTGCCCGATTTATGTCACTGACTTGCTCGATGAACGGCTGGCCGTGGCCCGACGGTGCGGGGCGGACTGGGTCGGAAATCCCAGGCGCGAGGACGTGGTTGCCGCGATCAGCAAGCTTGAGCCCTTGGGGTTGGATGCGGTCTTTGAATGCGCCGGCGAGCAAGAGACTCTTGACCAGGGTGTTGAACTGCTCAAACCCGCCGGCACGCTGCTCCTGGTCGGCATCCCGCAAGGCGGTCGCGTCAGCTTTGATATCAACTCGATGCGGCATAAGGAACTGCGGCTGCACAACGTCCGCCGACAGAATCAATGTGTAGCCCCTGCCATTGAGATGGTCGCCCGCGGCACGGTCGCTCTCGATCCCCTCGTCACCCACTATTTTCGCTTGGCAGAAACACAGCGCGCCTTCGACCTAGTCGCGGACCGGCGGGACGGCGTCGTGAAGGCCATCATCCACCTGGCGCCGGAACATTGATGAATGGGCTCAGGAGAAATGGTGGGACGAGTAGGCTGCTTTCCGAACAGGTGACGGGTTGCAGCGAGCGCTGGGCCGACGCAACAGCGAAAAGCGAAATTCGAAACTCGGAAGAAAGCCCGCCGCCCGCTAAAGGCGTGGAGAGAGACAGACGCCGGGCGCAAGGTAACCGGAGTAAGTCGGCAGTCAGAGACTGCTGCTACCGCGGCGGTACAGCCGAGAGCTTTTGGAGTAACTGGGGGAGTTGTTGGCTGAAGGCGGAGCGCGCCAGGACGATATCGCATTGGGCTTCCTGTGCGGCGGTAGCCACATCCGTCTGCACATGGGAGACGAAGCCCACGATCGGGATAGGCCTCGTGGCGGGGTCGGCCTTGAGGGCTCGGACCACCTCCAGGGCGGCGCCCGAGCGGTGGTTCAGGTCCACAATCACCGCCTGGGTTGGACTCTGTCTGATCTCTTCCGCCAGTTGCGAGGGAGCTACAGGTTTCACGCGCACACCCAGAAGTTGCGCGGCTTGCTGGATCTTTGACAGGAAGATCAAATCTTCCACGACTGTCAGAATAATTCCTGCCACGGCGAGACCTGACTGAAGAAGTCAAAAGTTAAAAGTCGAAAGTTGAAAGGGCAGAAACGGAATTCGAAAACCGAAACTTGAAATCCGAAGGCCGAAACTCGAATTCCGAAGCTCGGAAACCGTGGAAACTGGTGCAGCAAGCTATCCCGATGAGTCGGGATGTCTCGCCCCTGCATGAAGTTCTGTGCCCTCTTGAAATATACCCCAATTTCAGGTTCGTCCCCAACCCGAAAGGCGGGGCAAGGGACGGGGGCAAGGGAAAGTTTGATGGTGCGGCAGATTGGAGAGGCTGTAAATCTTGTCCGAGAGGCTTGAAAAGTTGTTGGCATAAAAAGGGTTGTTGCATCTCTCAGGCTTTGCTGACCTCATGTCCCTTTCCGGACTTGCATCAAATTCTGGGATATGGCTGCTTCAGTGCGTCCGCTGGCAAATGAATTGCTTGCCACACAAAGCTGGGCCAGATCACTGCCGGACTGTTGTAGTTTCAGGCAGTCCCAAGCTGTGATGTGTCAGTTTGCCTCGTGTGTGCTAAGCTTAAGCTGCCAGCAGCAGGCCGAATCAAAGGGGGCGAGATCCTGAAGCCGCAGAATCCAACGCAAGTTGACGCGCCACCGGTCCAAACCAAGCCCAAGCGAAAGCCCAACCCCAAAGCACCCCGGCAAGCTTTACCTTTGCAGGCGCCAGAAGCCCGGCTCCAGGGTTGCGGGGAGGTAGCCCTGGGATTCTCGCTCGAGCATGTGAAGATTGAGGCTCTCCGCTGCCTGCAGTGCAAAGATCCCGTCTGCGTCGAAGCGTGCCCGCTGCGCATCGATGTAAAGAGCTTCATCGGCTTGATGGCGGAAGGTGAATTTGCCGCAGCCTTCGAGAAAATCAGCGAAGAAAACCCCTTCCCGGGTGTTTGCGGCCGGGTTTGCCAGCACGAGCTGTATTGCGAAAAGGCTTGTTTGTTGGGGAAGAAGCTTCAGCCCGTGGCGATCGGTTCACTGGAGCGATTCGCGGCCGACTACCACCGCCAAATGGGTGGCGGAACCCGGCAAGAGGCGCCCAAGTCCGGTGGCATCCGCGTGGCCCTGGTAGGCAGCGGCCCGGCCTCACTCATTGCGGCCTACGACCTGGTGCGCAAGGGCTGCCGGGTGACCATCTTCGAGGCCTTACACGAGTTGGGCGGCGTATTGGCTTACGGTATCCCCAACTTCCGGTTGCCGCGGGAAATCATCCGCGAAGAGATTGACCGCTTGCGCGCCATGGGGGTGCAATTCCGCGCGGACTTCATCGTGGGCAGGACGTGCTCGCTCGAGGAATTGTTTGCGGAAGGATACCAGGCCGTCTTCTTGGGCACCGGGGCGGGCCTGCCTCACCTGATGAACATTCCGGGAGAGAATCTGATCGGTGTTTATACCGCCAACGAGTTCCTCACGCGGCTGAACCTGATGCAGGCTTACCGCTTCCCGGAGGCCGACACGCCGGTGCGGGTGGGGGCGCGAACCGTGGTGGTGGGCGGCGGCAACTCCGCCATGGACGCGGCCCGCTGGGCGCGGCGGCTGGGTAGTGAAACGACCATCATGTTCCGGCGCGGTCGAGCCGAGTTGCGCGCCCGCCTGGAGGAGATCGAACACGCGGAAGAGGAAGGGGTGCGCTTCGAGTTCCTGGCTGCTCCCGTCCGCCTGTTCGGCGACGAGAAGGGAACAGTGCGGGAGATGGAGTGCATCCGCATGAAGCTGGGTGAGCCGGATGAATCCGGCCGGCCTTCGCCCGTTCCCCTGCCCGGCTCGGAGTATCGCGTGCCGGTGGACACGGTGGTGATGGCCATCGGCCAGAGCCCCAACCCGACGGTGCAACGCGCCACGCCGCAATTGCTCACCAGCCGCGGCAAGATTGTGATTGACACCGCCGGCCAAACGAGTATGCCCAGAGTCTTTGCGGGCGGAGATGTGGTGCGCGGCGGCTCGACCGTGATTCTGGCCATGCGCGACGGGCGCGCAGCGGCGGCGGCGATTGAGCGCGTGTGGCAGGAACAACAACCCGAACCACTGCCCCTTGCGAGTCCGGTCGCTGCCCCGCAGGAAGCAAGCTCAGAAAGGGGGAGTCGAATTCTTGCCAAGCGGGTCCTCACCCCGGAGATTGCCTGGTTCGAGGTGGAAGCCCCGAACATCGCGCGGCACTGGAAGCCGGGCCAGTTCGTGATTGTGCGGCCCAGCAAGGAAAGCGAGCGCATTCCTCTCACCATCGTGGACGGCGACCGGGAGCGCGGCGCCATCAACCTGGTCGTCCAGGCGATTGGGAAGACGAGCAGCACCACGGTCGCACTCGAAGCCGGTGAGGCCTTCGCCGACTTGCTGGGGCCCCTGGGCCAGCCGGCCTCCATCGAGAACCTTGGGCATGTCCTGTGTGTGGCCGGAGGTGTCGGGGTCGCCGAGTTGCTGCCGGTGGCCCGCGCCTTCCGCCAGGCCGGCAACCGCGTTACGGCCTTATGCGGGGCGCGCTCGCAAGCGCAGATCATCCTGGACGAGGAACTCCGTTCCGCCGCCGAAGAGGTCCTGTGGGCCACCGACGACGGCTCCGCAGGGTTTCACGGCACGGTGGTGGACCTCATGCGCTCCTGGAAAGCTCAGCAGTCGTCCCCGCTGGGGGCCGCGCACGTGATTGGTCCGATTCCGATGATGCGCGCTGCCGCCGAGGTGACCCGCGAGTGGGGTGTGAAGACCTTTGCCAGCCTGAACCCCATTATGGTGGATGGCACCGGCATGTGCGGCGGCTGCCGCGTCACGGTCGGGGGCAAGGTGCGCTTCGCCTGCGTCGAGGGTCCGGAGTTCGATGCCCACGAGGTGGACTTTGAGGAATTAACCCGCCGCACGCGCGCCTACGTCGAACAGGAACGCCTGGCCCGCGAGCGCCACGCGTGCATGATCGGACTGGGGAAGTGACCCGGCGGCGTTTTTTGCATTTCTTCCTGGGAGAGAGCCTCCCTTAGGTAGTCCGCGGGAATCACTACTTCCCGAAGTCGCTGAAGATGCGGCTTTCTGTCCGTGTCGCGGGCGGTTGCGAACTGCCTTCAGGACAACCATTTTGAGGAATACGGCCTCTTTGCAGGGTGAACCCGGTTTCGGGAGCTCAAATCATCGGGACAGGATCGAAGACGCGCCGGTCGTTTAATTTCAGCGATTCAAGATAGGGTGATACCGGCGCGTCTCGAATGAGGGCATGAACCATGACCCAAAATCAAGGACCAGCAGCCAGCAGCCCGAGAGTTATTCGCCTGACACGTCCCTCCGTCGTGGTGCTGTGCGGCCCGGCGGTTTGCGGAAAATCCACCTTCGCAGCGCGCCACTTCCGGCCAACTCAAATCATCTCTTCTGACCAGGCGCGCGCGCTGGTGTGTGATGATGAGCGCGACCAGCGTTTTCAGATGCAAGCCTTCGCGCTCCTGCACTTCCTGATCGAGCAGCGCCTGGATGTCCAGCGCCTGTGCGTGGTCGATTCCACAGCGCTCACCACGCAGGCGCGCAGAAACTTGCTGGAGCTGGCGCGGAAACATCGTGTGCCCTGCGTGGCTCTTGTTTTCAATGTGCCTTTGGAGAAATGCCTGGAGCGTGATGCCAAGCGAGAACGCACCGTTGGCCGGCCGGTCATTGAGCGGCAGTATCAGTTCTTCGAGCAAGCCGCCGCTGCAATCAAGCAAGAAGGCTTTGACGAGGTCCTCGAGCTGCGCGAGGAAGAGCTGGAGAAAGTCGAAATCGAAATCCGCTTCCGCCCCGTACAACGCCCGGCGGTGGACTTGCGGCGTCCCGAGTCACGACCGTTGGCGCCCCGCCCTGCCCAGGCCGTGGCTGGTGGCCCGGGCGCATCTCGCAACGCCCGGCCGGTCGCTGTGCAGCGTGGTCCGGCGCCCCCAGTCGGCCTGCGCCCGGGCGAGGCGAGCCCGGCGGCAGCGGCCGCTGCCACAGGCGCCAAAGCCAGTATTGCCCCAGCGCCGGCTAAGCCCGCTGCCGCGGCCCCTCCCGCGGCCCCGAACGAAGCCGCGCCTGCTGCCTCGCCCGCGACACCGGCCCAACAGGAGGCGCAGCCCGCGGCCGCCGCGCCCCCAACCCAAGCTCAGCCTCCCGCACCAGCGTCATCGTCGGCTTCGCCAGCCCCGGCTGCGGGTACTGAGGATTGCAAAACATAGTGACGACCGCTCCTGTAGCGCCGGTGTCCCCATCCCGCAAAGCGGCACGCTGAGGTTGCCTTAGATCACTGCTCAGGGCGGCCGGTCAGGCGGTCGTAGACCGTGCGGGCGCAGGTCGAGCCCAGGGATTCGTTGTAAAGGGATTTCAGGTGCAGGATTTGTCGAACTTCCTCGTCAAAGCGGTGGAGAGCTTTCAGGTCGGGAAGGTGGATGGGAAACCGCTTGCCGTCGGAATACCAGAATTTTTGGTAACCGCGGTCCTCAAGTTCGCAGTTTAATCCCCGGACAATGAAATAGGGCGGGCCGAAAGGGGACCATCCCCCTTGCGGGCCAGGTTCCAGGTAGCGGATACAATTGTACTTTTTCACGCCGATGGTCCCGGGCCGCTCGCCGGGCTCCACGATCTCGAAGCCGGCTTCCAGGAATTGCCTTCGAATGTCAGTTGCTACCGCCTGCGCTCTGCCCATAGCACTTCAACCTCGTTTGGTTGACAAGTTTAAAATCCAAAACCTAGAATGTGAATCTAATCTAGAGATGGCACGAAGCGCAAGGGCAACTGCGATTGAGTCATTGATTCATTGAACGAAGCCCTTCGTTGCTCCATTGCGGTGGCGCTCTCTGGGTGCCGAACTCAGACAGCGGTCAGAGGCCGTCGCCGCAGGGAGCTATCCGTTGCTAGTTGACAGTGGACGGTAGACTGTAAGTTCTGGATTGTTGATCATGGCGCTGAAACTCAACCAGAAGCTACTCGACGAAATCCGGCAGCATGGCGCGCGGGAATATCCCAACGAATGCTGTGGGGTTTTGCTGGGCAAGGCGCAGGGCGATCACAAGGAAGTCTCTGAGGTTGTGCCGCTCAAGAACCTGCGGCAAGACCCAAAGCTTGCCCAGGAGATCTTGCCCCTGGAAGACATAGTTACGGAGACGGAGCGGAACCGCTTCCTGATTGATCCCCGGGAGCAGTTACGGGTTGAGAAAGGCGCTCGGGCGCGCGGCCTGGAGGTCCTGGGCTACTATCATTCTCATCCCGATCACCCCGCCCAGCCGTCAATCTATGACCGCGAGCACGCCTGGCCTTGGTATTCTTATGTTATAATTTCGGTTGACGGGGGCGGACCAAAGGGCTTGACCTGCTGGGTTTTGTCGGAAGACAGAACGCAATTCCATCCGGAAAAGGTCGAAGGTGCGAACCTTTAGCTGACGGGGATCATCTAAGCATTTGAGGGTTTTGGGGCTCAATGCCGATTCAGCTCAGATTGATCAAGGAGACAGGATGCCGGTGAAAGTTGTCATTCCGACTCCTCTTCGGCAATACATGGGGAAGAAGGATTCGGTAGAGATTCAAGCCGGGACGGTTGGCGAGGCGCTCGCGAGCCTCACGGCGCAATACGCTGACTTGCGGAAACACCTCTTCAACGAGGAAGGGAAGCTGCGAAGTTTCGTGAACATCTACTTGAACGACGAAGACATTCGCTACCTGCAAAAGAGCGAGACGCCCCTCAGCGAGAACGACGTTATCAGCATTGTTCCCTCCATTGCCGGCGGATCGGTCCTGCGATGCATCTGTAGCTAGCCTGGGTTCCCTCCCGCCCAGGCGGGACGGCAGATCCCGGGCGCGACCATCACCCGAGACCCTAACTCCCTAGCAAGCTCAGCCGGAAGACAAGTGGCGCGCTCCTATCCCCGGCGCGTGATGGGGGGAGCCGCTGGCGCTGCGATCAGTAATCCAAGTTCCAGGGTGAAAAGACATGGCTTCACTTACGTTAAATCCGCCCGCGCAGTTAAGTAACGATGAAATCCTTCGTTACAGCCGCCACCTCATCATGCCGGAGGTCGGCATGGAAGGGCAGCTCAAGCTGAAGCAGGCCAAGGTGCTGTGTATCGGCGCGGGAGGCCTGGGTTCGCCATTGGGGTTGTATCTCGCGGCGGCGGGTGTAGGGAAGCTCGGCATGGTGGACTTTGACGTGGTCGATTACACGAACTTGCAGCGGCAGGTGCTGCACGGCACCAGCGACGTGGGCAAACCCAAGCTGACTTCGGCGCAGGAAACTCTTCGTGAGATCAACCCCAACGTCGAGGTGGTGGGTTATGAGAGCCGCCTGACCTCCCAAAACGCCCTCGACATCTTCAAGGACTATGACATCGTTGCCGACGGCACGGACAACTTCCCCACCCGCTACCTGGTGAACGATGCTTGTGTGCTGTTGGGGAAGCCGAACGTTTACGGCAGCATCTTCCGCTTTGAAGGGCAAGTCTCCGTCTTCCACGCGCCGGAAGGGCCGTGCTACCGCTGCCTGTATCCGGAGCCGCCACCACCGGGCCTGGTGCCCAGTTGCGCCGAGGGCGGCGTGCTGGGCGTGCTGCCGGGGATCATCGGGTGCCTTCAGGCGATGGAGACCATCAAGCTCATTTTGGGTAAAGGCGAGCCGCTCATCGGCCGGTTGTTGCTGTTTGACGCGCTGGGGCTGAGGTTCCGCGAACTGAAGCTCCGGAAGAATCCGGAGTGCCCGATCTGCGGAGCGCACCGGAGCATCACCAAGCTCATCGACTACGAGCAGTTCTGCGGGCTCCGGGGGGAAGAACATGTGGAGCCAAGGCGCGTTCCTGAGATCGCGCCCGTCGAAGTCAAGAAGATGATGGATGAGCGCCAGCCGTTCGTGCTGATCGACGTGCGCGAGCCGCACGAGTTTCAGATTTGCCGCATTCCGGGCTCGAAGTTGATCCCCCTCGGGGAGGTCCCAAAGCGCATGAATGAACTCAACTCGGCGGATGAAATTGTGGTCCACTGCCGATCGGGGCAGCGCAGCGCGAAGGCCGTCGAGCTGCTCATGAAGGCCGGGTTCCGGAAGATTCACAACCTCAAGGGTGGCGTTCTGGCCTGGGCAGACCAGGTGGACCCGACTATGCCGAAGTATTGAGGACGACGCCAGTGCTGCCTCCCGCCGGCGAGGGGGCGCCGGGCTGTCCTGGGGAGCGGCGCTGGGGAAGGTAAAATAGCCAGGGGGCTTGAAATTTGGCGGGTAGAGTGGTTATAATGAAAGTTGATTCGGTTCTTGCGGGTAATTCCTGCGCCGGTTGCTTCGCGGCTGCTGGCCAGGCCTGAGGAGCCGAAGAAGAAGCAGGGTGAACATCCAGGTGAGAGACAAAGCAATCCCCGTGCTCCTAAGCGGCCAACCCCGCCACGCCCCCGGTGCTGCCCAATGCTTGGGCGGCACATCTGTCATGCGCTGTATCTGTAGCTAGCCTGGGATCCTCGTCCCCCGAGGTGGGGAGAGGAGTTCCAAGGCTCATTCCGCAGAGATAATCCAAAACCATCATAAAGAGTGGTCACGGCAACCCGGCACAGTCTGTGGGCACTCAATTGAGTTTGAGGATGAAACCAATGGTTACAGTCACGGCGCCACCAAGCATGGGGGTGGCCAAGCAGGTTCAGACCCAGGAGGGCCTGGGGGGCCCGGTAGATGTGCTGTCGCTGATCGGCAGGACGCCGCTGCTGCGACTGAAGCATTGCAGCCGCGAATTCCCCCACATCGAGTTCTATGCCAAGGCGGAATGGGCCAATCCCGGCGGCTCGATCAAGGACCGCCCCGCGCTCAATATCATTCTGGAGGCGGAGCGCGCCGGCCTGATGAATCCGAGCAAGATCCTGCTGGATTCCACCTCCGGCAACACCGGGATCGCCTACGCGCTGATTTGCGCGGCGCGAGGCTACCGTCTGAAGCTTTGCATGCCCTCGAACGTGAGCGCGGAGCGCAAGCACCTGCTGAAGGCCTACGGCGCGGAGGTCGTGTACACCGACCCCTTATACGGCTCCGACGGCGCCCTGCGCAAGGCGCGGGAACTCTATGCGCAGAACCCGGAACTGTATTTCTACGCCGACCAATACGGCAATCCGGCCAACTGGCAGGCGCACTACAATTCGACGGGGCCCGAGATCTTCGAGCAGACGCAGGGCCGCGTTACGCACTTCGTGGCGGGGCTGGGGACCAGTGGGACCTTCATCGGCTGCGCGCGACGCTTGAAAGAACTGGACCCGCGTATCCGCTGCATCTCTTTTCAACCCGACGCGCCTTTTAACGGCCTGGAAGGCTTGAAGCACATGCCCACGGCCATCGTGCCCAAGATCTATGACCCGACGGTCGCCGACGAGAATCTGGAGATCGGAACAGAAGACGCTCATGCCATGGCCCGGAGACTGGCGCGCGAGGAAGGGCTGCTGGTCGGGATCTCTGCCGCCGCCGCGGCGGTGGCGTCGTTGCGGGTGGCGAAAAAGGCGCGCCGGGGCGTGATCGTCACGGTCTTCCCGGACAGCGGCAACCGCTACCTGAGTGAAGAGTTCTGGAATGAGGAAAGCGCGTAGCCGCGCTGGGCAACCGCCCGCAAGAGCGGAAGCGTGAGCAGAGGCAAATAACCCAATTAAGGAGTGACTATGGCGGTAAAAGTGGCAATACCTTCTCCCCTCCAACAATACACGGAGGCGAAGGAAACGGTGGAGATCGAGGCCCGCACGGTGGCCGAAGCCTTGACGGCGCTGGCGGCGCGCTATGAGGGCCTGCGCAAGCATTTGTTCAGCGACGCTGGCAAACTGCGCAGCTTTGTGAACGTTTATCTGAACGACGAAGACGTGCGCTTCCTCGCCAGAGACGCGACCCCCCTTAAGGAAAATGATATCCTCACCATTGTGCCCTCCATTGCCGGAGGCTCCGGCATGGTCATGGGTGGCAACTGACCTTGCTCCGGAACTCAGGCCAGGCAGAGGCCCCGGCGCATTTCATCCTGAGACCCGAACCTCGCAGATTCACCCAGGAGATTAGCGTTCCGCTGTTCGTCTGCCCTCACGCCTGAGCGGTGGCGCAGGAGCCTCTTGGGAATTCCATATCAGGATGAGAAACATGGCTACGCCAACCCTTTATCCCCGCGTCGGTCTCAGCAAAGAAGAAATCATCCGCTATAGCCGGCATTTGATTACACCCGAGGTCGGTATGGCCGGCCAGCTCAAGCTGAAGCAGGCGAGGGTGCTTTGTATCGGCACGGGAGGCCTGGGATCCGCGATCGCCATTTATTTGGGCGCGGCGGGGGTAGGGAAGCTGGGTCTGGTGGACTCGGATGTTGTGGAGGTCTCCAACCTGCAGCGGCAGGTGCTGCACGGCACGAGCGACGTGGGGCGGTCGAAGCTCGATTCGGCGCGCGACACCATCCTGGAAATCAATCCGCACGTGGAGCTGGAGACTTACGAGGCGCGACTCAAGCGGGAGAACGCGCTGCGGATCCTGGCGGATTATGACGTCGTCGTCGATGGCACCGACAACCTCCCCTCGCGCTACCTGTTGAGTGACGCCTGCGTCCTGTTGGGCAAGCCACTGGTTCATGGCAGCGTGTACCGCTTCGAAGGCCAGGCCACAGTTTTCAACGCGCAGCACGGGCCGTGCTACCGCTGCGTTTATCCCGACCCTCCCCCGCCCGAGCTCGTGCAGAGAATCGCCGTGGGCGGAATCCTCGGCGTCCAGCCCGGCATCATCGGATGCATCCAGGCGCTGGAGACGATCAAGCTCATCCTGGGGAAGGGCAAGCCACTCATTGGGCGGCTGCTGGTGTTTGACGGATTGAACTTGAAGTTCCGGGAGGTCAAGCTGCGCAGGAATCCGGCCTGCCCGTCCTGCGGCGCCCATCCGACCATCACCCGGGAGCTGATGAACTACGAAGAGTTCTGTGGCATCCGGGGGCCGGCCCATCCCGCCCCGGGGGGAGTTTCGGAGGTCACCGCGCCCGAGGTGAAGAAGATTGTCGAGGAAGGGAAGCCGTGCATCTTGATTGATTTGGGTGAGCGGCAGGAATATGAGGCCGGGCACATCCCCGGCGCCCGCTCCATCCCTCTGGGCGAACTCCTCTTCCACCTGCATGAATTCAGTTGGGCGGACGACCTCGTGGTCTATAGCGGGCGAGAGGGGCGAAGCCGGGAAGCCGCCGCGACGCTCCTGAGCGCCAACTTCCGCAAGACGCGTGTGCTCAAGGGCGGGTTCCTCGCCTGGGCGGAGCAGGGCAGGCCGCCCGCGGCGAAGAGTTAAGCTGGCATCTACTGATGATCGTAAATCATAACCACAGCGTCAGGGCACGGTAGTGGGTCAGTTTGACTCAAACCGAGGCGAGACCACTTTCCGCTCTCGCCGTTTCGGGGGATCTCAGCTTGAGTTACATTTGTCAGGTTTGCCCACTTGCCGTCCAGGCGGATAGGTCGACCAAAGCGGGTAGTCCTTCTTTAGGAAAAGCCGCAGACCTCAATGACGGAGGTCTGCGCTATCTTGCTATTGTGGCATTGCTGGTGACAAAGTGGGGCCTCGCAATGTCCAAGGATGAGGAAATAAGTGGCCCCGGCGCGCGAGATTTCGGACTTGCATCGCAGATAAAGTAATTGTCTAATTAAGTCACCCTTTCGCCAGCCCGAGGATCCCTGGGAGGCTAGGCGTCATGAACAATTTCCCCTCCTGTTTCAGGAGGGGGCCAGGGGGTGGTAAACCCACGGATCGTCGATCACCGTTGGGGCTGTTCCCTGGCAAGCCGACTCCGAGGCTCTACGACCGCGTGGTAGAAGTCCTGCGCACTCGCATTACAGCCGCCCGACCGAGCCGGCCTACATCCACCGGAGTCGCCGCTTCATCCGCTTTCACGGCCGTTTGCAGGAAGGTTACGACATCCGGACGGTGCAAGAGCTGCTGGGGCACAAGACATCAAGACGACGATGGTCTACACGCATGTCCTCAATCGGGGACCGGCGGGCGTTCGCAGCCCGGTCGACGGACTTTGAGGCCATTACGGAGGATGATATGCTGATCCGCATAACACGCCGTGATAAAATGTTCAATGCAACGCCAGTAGTTGAAGATTCACGGGTTAGCACGCCTCTGTCAGATGATCCAGCGGCGTGTTATGAGGCTAGGACAGCGACATCCCGCATCTTATGCGGATCAATCTAATTATTGTTGGAGAAACAAAGGTCGAAAGGAGAAAGTGCGATGCAATACACAAAAGAGAAGGCAGTAGTTCTCTTTACAGGAGGGATTGACTCGTCGGTTCTACTGTACGAGTCCAAGAAGTCCTATGAGGTGCTCCCGGTGTACTTCGATCAGAGGACTAATGTGGCCTTTCACGAACTAAGCGCGGTTGATGCCATAGTCAAGACATTGGGCCTCTCATGCGAAGTGCTCGCTATCCCGGAGTTTCCCCCAACGGTCTTCGGCGTCCGAGTACCAAGGTATCTGGCTGCTTATCCCGAGTTCGCGGTCGGTGAGTATAGCGAAGCCTGCGGAGCATGCGCCTTCTTCGCGCGGGCCTTCCGCTATGCGGGAGTCAACACCATCCTGATCGGAGTCAACAAGTCGGATGCCGAGAACTACCCAGCCCTTGATGACTACCTTGCTGCGTGCGAAAATTACCTCAATGTGGGTGTTCCCTCAGAGAAACACATCAAGTACGTTGCGCCGCTGCGACAACTCAGTAAGTGCGATGTGGTGAAACGCGGGCTTGAACTCGATGTTCCTCTGGCCTCTACTTGGAGCTGCTTAATGGGACCGCTCGATCATTGCGGCGTCTGCGCACAATGTTTGCGGCGAGTCAAGGCTTTCTCCACGGCTGGGGTGAAAGACACGACACGGTATCGAGCACCAGTTATTCCGTAGATATTGTCTCCTGACGGTTCATCCACGAGCAGGAGGCGAAACCCGACATGCTGGCAATTCGGATCTCTAACAAGGCCATGGAGGCGACGCCGTACACGCGCGCCTCATGGCCATCGTTAGGCAGCTGATTGGATATCGCACTGGGGGCGAAGCAGTGGCGCGAAAACAAAAAGGGGCAGCTGAGCGCCGGAGCCGCCACTGGCTTCAGGTTCTCGTGAATCAAAGGCCGGATGCGGTTGATCCGCTCCTGCTGCGGTCGGTCGGCGCTCCGCCGGTCTCGTCGGTTCAGTGGCTGTCGCCGCTTCAGGCAGACGGGTACGCTGAATATTCTGATGCCGACTTCCTACGGCGACTCGGTTGCCCCACGCTGGCGTACCCATTAGAGTGCTTCTGGCCGAAAGGCGGCCCTGAGTGGGACGGGTTGGCGAAAACGTCAGATGGGCGTTTAGTGCTGGTCGAAGCAAAGGCTCACATCCCGGAAGCCGTATCGTCGCCGACGGGGGCCACCGAGCCGGCCGCGTCGATCATTCGAAAGAGTCTCGACGACACGAAGACCTTCCTCGGGTCCACCGCACCCTGCGACTGGGCTACAGCCTTTTATCAATACACAAATCGATTGGCCCACTTGTACTTCCTTCGCGAGCTGAATCGACAGCCAGCATTTCTGGTGTTCATCTACTTTACGCACGCACCGGACGTTCCTGATGCACCGTCGGAAGAGGAATGGCGCGGGGCTCTTCGCCTCCTTCATTCATACATCGGTGTCGGCCACAACCGGCTTTCGCCGTTCGTGGTGGACCTGTTCGTTGATGCGCGTCAACTCGCCCCAGCTGCCTAACAAGCGCTTGCAGCCGACCGCGCTCGGCGCGATCATGAGCGCCGCAGCTGAGGCGCAAACGTTAAGCAGCACCGCGCATCTCGCAGCCAGAAAGGACATCCATGAACGACATACCAGACGCAGCCAATCAGCAACCCGCAACTCCTCCTTTGACCGCCGCCCCGGCAGAGTCGCGATACAAGGGCGTCGGCGGCTGGTTGTTGCTCTTTTGCCTTGTGCTCACAGTGTTCAGTCCCCTCATCACGTTAGGCTCACTTGCAGCGGGATACGGTGAGTCTTCAAAATACTTCCACCAGTTTCCCGGCCTACTGGTCATCACCGTCATCGACACGTTCCTCAGTGTGGGCCTCGTGGCGTTCAGCGTCTACGCAGGCATCGGACTTTGGACCATACGTCCCGGCGCAGTTCAGATGGCCAGGCGATATCTCTTCTTTTTCCTGGGTTACCTTGCAATTTCCGCGATTCTTCCGTTCATGGCGGGCCTTCCCTCCTCAGTTCATGAGGCCATGTTCGCACAGGTTGCCAGGGACACGTTCAGAGGCGTCATATTTTTCGCGATCTGGTATTCGTATCTCAACAAGTCAAAAAGGGTGAGTGCTACGTACCACTTATGAGAGTCATGCTGCCTAACAAGCCGTTGAAGCTGACGGTCACCTTCGGCGCCCGCAGCTTATCGGAAGTCCGTTACCCTCCTGGAGGATCACCGCCAAAAGCGGCTGTTCCCGACAACCATCGGCGGCGGTGCAACGGTTAAGCAAGCGTAGCGCGGACCTGTCTTGTAGGTCCGCGGCTTTTCGCGCCCGCCAGCGCTCGTCGGGTCGGTTCACTGTTGCCTCCGCACGGCATCGCGCGTAGATTAATCGCATGTCCCGGTTGCGGCGCCCGTTCCTTTGTGACCGCTACATCTTCGTGACCGTGGATTTGCTGAGAGGGAGGGGCAAGCTAGAGGAACGCGATTTCGGGCGGTTGGCGATCGCACTGGTGCGGATGCGGCAAGAGCAGCGATTTGCACTGACGGCCTGGGTTCTTCTGCCCGATCACTGGCATGCCATCATTTATCCGCCCCATCCGCTCAGCATCGCGCAAGCGATGAGTGCGGTCAAGGTGAGTTCGATGATCGCCATCAACCACGGCCGGCAGGAGAAGGGAGAACTTTGGCAAGAGCGTTTTTTCGACCACGCGCTCCGCACGGTGAAAGACTACGGGGAGACCGTTGAGTATATCCACCTGAATCCGGTGAGGCGAGGTCTGGTGAAGCAGCCCGAGCAGTGGAAGTGGTCCAGCTTTCCTGAGTACGCGGGCGTGGACGCCGCCGAACAGCAGAGCCGGTGCGGGCTGAC
>Ga0315279_10000729_pt1 | contig 60873 bp, 41 predicted proteins | sample YL17G06_20_MG_FD_203694 | JGI IMG/M metagenome (GOLD analysis project Ga0315279, IMG submission 203694) | Sediment microbial communities from Yellowstone Lake, YNP, Wyoming, USA - YL17G06_20 | ecosystem: Environmental > Aquatic > Freshwater > Lake > Sediment | place: USA: Wyoming | collected...
CGGTTAAATCCTTCCAGGTGCCTGCTACTCCTTCTACTTTTGCCTGGCCACCCAGTTTTCCTTCGGTGCCCACTTCCTTGGCCACACGGGTAACTTCACTGCCAAAGGCATTGAGGCTGTCCACCATTCTGTTGATGGTGCTCTTCAATTCCATTATTTCGCCTTTTGCCTCAACTGTGATTTTTTGCCTCAGGTCACCGTTGGCTACTGCGGTAGTAACCTGGGCGATATTCCTTACCTGGTTGGTGAGATTTGCTGCCAGGGTATTTACATTGTCAGTCAAGTCTTTCCATGTACCAGCTACTCCAGGTACATTAGCTTGTGCTCCCAGCTTGCCTTCAGTTCCTACTTCCTTAGCCACACGGGTAACTTCGCCGCCGAAAGTGTTAAGGCTGTCCACCATCTTGTTGATGGTATCCTTTAGCTGGAGTATTTCACCCTGGGCCTCAACGGTAATCTTCTGAGACAAGTCTCCTTTAGCTACTGCGGTGGTGACATTCGCAATGTTTCTTACCTGACTGGTAAGATTAGCCGCCATGGTATTGACGTTATCGGTTAAATCCTTCCAGGTGCCTGCTACTCCTTCTACTTTTGCCTGGCCACCCAGTTTTCCTTCGGTGCCCACTTCCTTGGCCACACGGGTAACTTCACTGCCAAAGGCATTGAGGCTGTCCACCATCTTGTTGATGGTGTTCTTCAATTCCATTATTTCGCCTTTTGCCTCAACTGTGATTTTTTGCCTCAGGTCACCGTTGGCTACTGCGGTAGTAACCTGGGCGATATTCCTTACCTGGTTGGTGAGATTTGCCGCCAGGGTATTTACATTGTCAGTCAGGTCTTTCCATGTGCCGGCTACGCCAGGTACATTGGCTTGTGCTCCCAGCTTGCCTTCAGTTCCTAACTCTTTCTCAGGGGCTTTTGCTTAAACTTAAGTGTTTTTTCAAAATTACTCAGAGTTAGCGATGCTCTGGGGCTGAATACTGGGGTGAAATAACAAAAGTATTGTTTAAGCCCCAGGTAACATTAAACCTTCTGGGGGTTTTTGTGGGGGTAGAAGTAAATAACAAGTCGCTCGAAAGTGTATCTGCTGCGCAGCAAGCCGACACCAAGCAAACGGTACTTGTTGGAAGTGCAGTTGCCTCAGATGAGGGAAGGGCAAGGTTGATTGCTCAAAAGCAGGGCGTTGACTGTATCAAGCTCTCTGAAACGAAGCTGTCGCCGCAAGTGGTCCGGCTCATACCACACTGGCTTGTTACACAGCACAACGTTATCGCTGTAAAGTTCGAAGCCGATACCCTCTATGTTGCAATGACCAATCCGTTAGATTTACCTACGCTGGATCAGATAACCCTGGTGACAGGCTTCAACGCAAAGCCGGTAGTAGCCACCGAAAGGGAAATAATAAAAGCCATCAGTCAGCATTACGGTGCCGAACAGATGACCAAGCAGGATTTGATTGATGCCAGATTCGATGCCGAGCCCACCCAGGAGGACGATAACAAAATCGAAGACCTCGTCCTATCAGATAATGCAGGTCAGGTTGTTCGGCTGGTCAATTCCATAATTAGAGACGGCATAAACTCGCTTGCAAGCGACATCCATTTTGAGCCGGCAAAGAATGAGATGGTTGTCCGGTTCAGGGTTGACGGCATTTTGCACGATTGCCTGACGATTCCAGCAGCGGTAAGAAAAGAGGTTGTCTCCCGCCTGAAAGTCCTTGCCAAACTGGATATCACCGAAAAACGCAAGGCACAGGATGGCCACATCAACCTCAATTACAAAGGAAATGATTACGACCTGCGTGTCTCGGTTGTGCCGACAATAGATGGCGAGAAAACAGTTCTGCGAATCCTCGACAAAAACAGCATGTTAATCGACTTGGCCACGTTGGGCATTAGTGCAGAAGAGATGGCTTTAGTCGAAGGTGCCGTAAGCAGGCCATACGGTATGGTTCTTGTAACAGGACCGACAGGAAGCGGAAAGACCACAACCCTGTATGCTATGCTCCATAGCCTCAATTCAATCGAAAAAAATATTATCACTATCGAAAATCCAGTTGAGTACCAACTGGATAGAATCAGCCAGATACAGATTGACCCTGCCGGCGGCGAGACTTTTGCAGGGACGCTGCGGTCAATACTCAGACAGGACCCGGACATAATAATGCTCGGCGAAATAAGAGACCTGGAAACTGCTGAGATTGCTATCCAGGCTTCTCTGACCGGCCACCTTGTCCTGAGCACATTACATACAAATGATGCTGTAACAGCTGTCACCAGGTTAAGAGAGCTTGGCATCCCTTCGTTTCTTATATCATCGTGCGTTGTAATGGCGGCAGCACAAAGACTGGTCAGAAAGATTTGTCCTGACTGCAAGGAGCATTATCAACCAGACGAAAAAACGCTGAGACTCCTGGGAATTGATAATCCTCCCGCAGGAGGATTTGTTCACGGTAAAGGCTGCCATTATTGTTACGACACCGGTTTTCGCGGCAGAGAAGCTGTGTTCGAAATTCTCAAAATAGATAATGACATTCAAAACGCAATATTGGCAGACAAAAGTGCATTGGAAATAAAGAAGATGGCAGTAGAGAAGGGAATGAAAACGCTGCTGGATTCCGCATTGTTGAAAGTATCAGAAGGTAAAACGAGCGTTGAGGAAGTAAAGCGGGTAATAGCACCGGAGAGGTTTTAATGAGCCAGTATCAATATAAAGCACATGCGGTTGATGATGGCAAGATGCTGACGAGCACCTGTTACGCCGATGATGAAGGCCAGGTGCGGTCAAACCTTAAGCGGATGGGATATATGGTTGATTCGGTCAGGCCGCAAAAAACCGACCAGATATTCGGCCACCGTAAAAGAATAAAGCTGGCCGATTTGGTCAATATGTGCAGACGGTTTTCCGTGATGTACACGGCGGGCCTTCCTCTGTTGGAATGTCTGTCTTCGCTGGCACGGGAAAACGAAAGCAAAAACCTCTCAGATACCCTTCAGGATATACATGACAGAATCGAGCAAGGCAGCAACGTAGCTGACGCCTTTGCCAAACATCCAAAGGTGTTTTCTTCTCTATATGTCAATCTGCTTCGGGCCGGCGAGACCGCAGGTAAGTTTGATTATGTACTTGGCCAGCTATCAACATATATAGAAAGAGAATATGACCTGAAAAGAAAAATCCGCCAGGCCTTTGCTTATCCACTTATTGTTACGGTTATGATATTTTTGGTTGTTACAACTATAATGATAGTTGTTGTGCCTGCTTTTTCTGAAGTCTATACGAAACTGGGTATACCACTGCCGGGGCCTACGATTGCACTTATTACTATCAGCAATAACGCCGGCATCATTTTCCCGTCAATAATTGCTTTAGCTGTCGGGTTTTGTGTTCTATACAAAAAGCTTCGAGTAATACCCGCGGTAAAGGACTGGCTGGACAAATCGAAATTATCAATGGCAATGATAGGGCCGGTTTATCATAAGATTGTACTGCTTAAGTTTATCCGCACCCTGAGCATTATGGTTGCAGCCGGCATACCGTTATCCGAAGCCATAACCATCGCCAGGGACGTTGCAGATAACACCGTTGCCTCAGAAGCAGTCGGTATGATTCAGCGCAATATAAAACGCGGAGGCACGATTACTGAGGCGATAAAACTGCACGGATTTTTCCCACAGACAATCGTGCATGCATTCTCAACCGGAGAAGAGGCAGGAAAGCTCGGTGAAATGTTAAGCAAGTTTGCCGGTGGAGTTGAGCAGGATGTTGATGATGGAATAAAAAAACTGGTTATAAAAATAGAGCCGATGCTGATGGTAGTTATGAGCATGGTTGTAGGCTTTATTTTACTGGCCATATATTTACCCATTTTCGATGTAGTGAAAATGATACATAAATGATGTAACGGTAGGAAGCCTGGAAAGTCGCCTGCCTGACAGGTTTCATAATTGAAAAAGCGGGCATTTAGAAAGGGAATAAAGATGATAGCGAGAAAAGGTTTTACATTGGTAGAGGTGCTGCTGGTGGTCGTGATTATTGCGGTGCTGGCGTCGATAGTCATTCCCAGAATCGCTTCGTCAGCTCACGAGGCGAGTATCGCCAAGTGCGATGCTAACCGTGCCAATCTGATAAGTGCTATTGAGCGCTATGCGATACAACACAATGGGACATACCCGACCGCGATAGGAGACGTTCTCAACACTACGAATTTTCCACACGGGCTGCCGATCTGTCCTTACAGTACCGACGGTGGTGTTGCTTCCTTCCCATATGTGTATGCCGGAGGCACAATAACTGCTCATAGCCATTAAGATGTGTCGTTAAGGCGGAAAAGCGTAAACAATATGAAGCGAGGACCTAATGAAATTAGGACAGGTTTCACCCTGATTGAACTTGTCCTGACTGTGGCAGTGCTGGCAATACTGGTGAGTATTGTGATTCCCAGGGTCGGCTGGGACACAATGGGCAAGGTTCAGGCTGAAACTGCCGCTCGGCAGTTTTCCGACTATCTGAAACTTGCCAGATCGCTTGCCATAACACACGCCAGCAGCAACAGTAAGGGCTACAAAGTGAAACTGTCAAAGAAGTCAAAGAACTACACATATTCGCTTATCAATGAAGATACGAAGGATGTGGTAAAAGGGCCTATAGCTTTACCTGAAGGTGTTGATTGTAGTGGGGATCTAACATTTGAGTTTAACCCCCTGGGTAATTTATCGGGTAAGCACGATCTGGAAGTGGAGTTTTCAAAAGCTGGCGAGACATTTACTGTCGGCGTTACGTTAATAGGGAGAATAACGGTTCAATAATGAAAAGATTAAAAGCAAAAGGGTTTACCTTTGTTGAGGTTCTGGCCTCGATACTGATACTAACTGGAGTCATTACTCCTTTTATACTGTACGCGGCCGATAACCTTGCTATGAGTATGGAAATAGAACGAAGGGTTAAGTCCACTTTGCTGGCGGAAGGCGAGATGGAAAAGATTAAATCTACAGACTTTACACCCGGGCTGATCAGCCTCGGAGATAGTTACCTTGCCAGCAGGACGTCAACGGATGTAAGTTCGACGCTGCTGAAGATTATTGAAGTTTCAGTTGGTTACGATGCTGATAAGAATGGTTCGCTTGGCACAGATGAAATTATGATTACATTGACAACGCAATATGCAAATAGAAGCTAAAAAACATGTTAAACGCCATCGGGCTTTTACGCTGGTTGAACTAATATTGGTGGTCGGCACAATAGCCCTGGTTGCAGGAGCACTTGTTGGACTGATTAGCAACAGCTACGAGGACTGGAAGCTCGGCAGTAACCGTTCAACCTTATTGCAGGATGGCCAAGCGGCAATGGAGCAAATGGTTCGTATCCTTCGCCAGGCCAAAGGATTCAGCGCTGTCAGCTCACCAAATGATACACCCGTCTATATAACCTTTACAGATGTTGATGGTGAGCTGAAAGAATTCAGGTTGGACAGTAGTACGAACGAAATTAAATACGGCGAACCAGACGATCTAAGCGCACTAACAGGGTCGGTGAATCAACTCGTGTTTACCTGCTATGACATAGAGGCCAAAAGCTTAGATGCCCCGGTACAAGTCCGTAATATTCGAGCGGTACATATTGAAATGACACTTGTTGACCCTGTCAACAGTTCGCTGACGTTTAAACTCTCAGGCAGGGTGTTCTGTCCAACAGATTTCAAATGTGTGGTAATAAATGAGTTTATGTATCACCCCAACGTCAAGGGCAGCGATGAGAAATATTACGAATGGGTTGAACTCTATAATTTTGGCGATTCAGCCGTTGATTTGGCTGGCTGGACAATACAGACAGGCACTGAGGATACATTGGTATCACATCCTACGTTTGGTGACGACTCGATGATAATACCGGCAGGCGGATATGCGGTAATAACCACAAACAATACAAAAGTTACCGGCGTGAATCCAAATGCAATCTGGCTAAGCTGCGGCGATAGCCAGATTGGAAACGGGCTTGGTAACAATAGTGACACGGTTACCATTACCGACGGCAGCGCAACGATTGATAGTGTTACGTACGATGATGACTGGGGCGCAGACGGTAACGGGGAAAGCTTGGCAAGAATTGACCCACAAGGCCCTTCAGATGACCCGAACAACTGGACGCCTCAAGACGGGACCCCCGGGTCAGTAAATCCAAAAGCTTAAGAAAATGAACAGAAATAATAAATTATATACTGATGGATGCAGAAAAGGATTTGTCCTGGTGTTGACGCTATTTGCAGCGTTAATACTGGCGACTTTGATCATAGCATTCATCAATATAACATCGATAGACCTAACTCTGGTCAAGAACCACATGTGCAGCTCGCAGGCCTATTATATAGCAGAAGCCGGGGTTGCTGACGCGATAGACAAAATTCAAAGAGGAGTATCTATAACTACGCCGTGGGAAGAGGATTTTCCTACAGCGCCAAATAAATACAGCGTCGAGGTAGAAGAGGGCCCGCCCAAAGTTATAACTTCTACGGGTTTTCTTACAGAGGCCAATTTCAGCAGGACTTTGGAAGTAACGGTAAGTGTAACCGGCAGTTCGTCGCCTTATAAAGTTTCAATTAATCAATGGAAGGAAGTAAGCCAGTGAACAATGATAAATCCATCCTGGGCATACACATAGATGACGATTTTCTTAATATCGTCTATCTGGGAAAGGCTGTCAATGGCCTGCAGGTTCACAGTTGGGCTTGTGAGCGTTTGGATGGTGGCATAGTAAATGATGGTCTGATTGTTCACCCTGAAATGATAGCAGAAAAAATACGCGATTTTATAAAGAACCGCCACATAAAAACACATAAAGCAATAATATCATCATCATGTTCGACAGTAAGGTTGAGACCTTCTGAATTTCCGGCCCAAACAAATGAACAGTTGCAAAAACAGGTTGAAGAACAGGTTGGAAAGTATGGCTTGTTTGGAGGTGAGAGGATAGTCTTTGATTACTGTATATTTGAGCATACGGCTCAATCTTCCAATAAACAGACCGTGCTGCAGGCAATTACCACCAGACAAATAAGCGATGCCTGTTTAGAGGTTGCCAAGAAGGCCGGGCTGGATTTGGTAAGAATTGAGCCGGCAGTCCTGCCAATTACAAAGCTTATCCTTAATAAACAAACTACAGGTTCTGAAGGCATTTCTCTGCTTTTGGCTCTGGACTCAGCTTCAGGCAATTTAAGTGTTTTCAAAAATGGCCTGCCCCAGCTCTGTCAAAATTTGGGTGTGGGGACAAAAGATTTATCACAAGGCAAAGACAGCTTTACCTGCCTGATAGATCAAATGAAAACCGTTCTGGAGTTTGCACACTCGCTCGCCAGCTCACAACAGCTTGTGCTTAGAGTTGTAGCGGCCTGCGTCAGCGAAAAGCTGAGGACAATTGTCAGCCAAATAAAACAAAGTTTAAATGATGTGACTGTTGAGCAAATAGATTGCTCCCAGATCACAAAAGAGTTTGACCTTCAAGGCACCGATGGGGAAGAGGTGCCCTTTTTTGCACTAACATCGGCTCTGACCGCCTTTGGTGTTTCCGCACTTGACGGCCAATTGAACCTCGTATCAAAAGAGTCGCTTACAATACTAAAAACCCGGAAGGAAATGTCGCTTACCGCAAAAGCAATCGTAGCAGTAGTTTTGCTTTCTATTGCAGCACTGGTGCCGCTGAAAATGAAAACAAACAGCGTCAAAGCTGGCTCAGGTGTGATTGAAGCGAAAGCAGCAGAAACCATCCCAATAAGCAAGAATATCACTGGCCTGAAAAAGCAGATCGAACAACTAAAGGAAGGGCTGTCGGCTTATGGCAAAACCGACAAGGAGTTAATCGATATCCCATGGGCAAAGGCTCTACAGGTTATAGGTGACGCTGTGCCGGATGGGGTAAGGATAGTTGATATTTTAACGACCGATTCAGGAGATTTCACACTGCTTGGAGAAGCTCTGGCTGAAAGATATGTTTACAAATTTGTAAAAGAATTGCAGAAAAACGAGTTTATCGAAAACGCCAAAGTTGAAGAAATTGAGTATGACAACACAAATGCCGCAAGTATTGTTGACTATAAGATTACTTGCAAAATACAGATGTCGAAAAGCGATTCATGATCATAGAGAGATTAGCAAAACTTGATAAACCTAAAAGGAAAATAGCCGCCATTCTGGCGTTGCTGGTTGTGGCCTTTGGTTGCTATTTTGCGATAACCAGAGGTTCTGTAGTAAAACTGCAGGCGGCCAAAGCAAATTATGCCGGTATAGAGGCTGCTTATACTGCGACCGAAAATCAACAAGCCGAGCTTTCAAATTTGCGAAAGCAGTTCGAGGAAAAAGAAAGGCAGCTTCAAGAATATCAACAGCACTGTTTCAGCAGTGCCCAAGCCGTGCAGTTTTTCGAAAATATAAATGCGATGGCGTTGGCCTATAACTTAAAACCGATATCCAGAATAATTTCCGAACCAAAGGAACTTGTCGCCGACAAAGAGGCCAAACCACAGCAGCAATTCCTGAAAACACAATCGGCAAAAATAGCGGTCTGCGGCAATTACTTTGATATTGTTGATTTTCTGAACGAACTGACCAGACGCCCACAACAAGTTTCCATAACAAAGTTGCATATAGCTTTAGAAGCAGGTGAGAAATTCAATCCAAAGGCATCGTTCGAAGTTATTTTGATTATAGACCAATCAGAGGATGTGAAAAAATGAAACATTTACTATTTATCATAACAGTGATATTCGTGGTGTTGGCAACTGCCGCATACTGTCCCGGCGAGGATACGCAAGACAAAAAGAATCCGTTTAGACCGCTTGAAAAAGCAGCTAATCCAACGCCTATAGAAGTTAACGACAGCACTCCCACAGGTTCCGAACTGATAGAAACTCGGGCTACTGAGGTGTTTAACTTGAACTTCGCCAACGCCAAGCAAATGGAAAAGACCGTTAGTAACCTTGTCTCCAGCGGCGGAAAGGTAGGAATAGATGAAGGGCTTAACAGTATAGTTGTCACCGACACCACGACAAACTTGGAGCAAATCCGCCAGGCAGTCGGCAAACTCGATGTCAAAGCCCCTCAGGTTATGATTGAGGCCTTGATAGTCAATGTGAAGCTGACTGATGAATTGAAAATGGGTATTGATTGGACAAAGCTCGGTACCTCGACGAATTACCTCACCCAAGGTCTTTCCATCACGGGAAATTCAAATCCGTACGGCAAGGTGACCTTTTCGTCAACACCGGGCAACTGGAATATAAAGGGCCTTATTGATTTTGTCGAGACCAATAAAGACGTCAGGATACTGGCCAACCCAAAGGTATTGGTATTAAACAACCGAACGGCAATGATTAAAACTGTCAAAGAGATACCCTATCGGGAGCTTAGCGAAACATCTGGTGGCGGCAATATCGGAACTACGGCCTTCAAAGAAGCAGGGGTTAGCCTGGAAGTGACGCCTCAGATAACCAACGACGGCTACATTATTATGACTATCAAGCCCGAACAAAGCGCCCAAATTGATACATTTACAATAGAAAACAGCGAGGTTCCGGTTATTGAATCGCGAAAAACCAGCACAACCTTATGCGTCAAAGACGGCCAGACAATTATTATCGGCGGTCTTCGTGAAAGGCAGCCGAGCGTACAGGAAAGCAAAATACCGATTCTCGGTGACATACCACTCATAGGTGTGCTGTTCAAGAAGGTAGATACCGATATGATAGAAAGCGAGCTTGGTGTTTTCATAACGCCGCACATTTATACTGATGGTGAATTATCAGCAGACGAATTGAAACTAATCAAAAAAGGCGAGGGAAAGAAATCTCTATATGAAGCCAGCGATTTGCTGAGATTGCAATCAAAGGATAAGAAAAATCGCTGATACAATAGGAGTGTTTAATGTTTTCTAACAAAGAAAATGCAAATATGAGTAAGATTCTCGTAGTCGATGACGAGCAGGATATTGTCACTATCATAGGCAAGGTTCTTAAGAAAAGCGGTTATGAAGTCACAACCGCCAATGATGGCCTGGAGTGTATTAAAAAAGTAGAAACTGAGCCGCCGGACCTTATTCTCCTTGACAACATGATGCCGAATATGGATGGGCAGGCTGTTCTGTCAAAATTGAAGGCTTCAAAGAAAACTGCGGATATCCCGGTGATAATGGTTACCGCCCTTGCGGACCAGGAACATATCACTGGTGCACAAAAAGCCGGAGCCGTTGAGTATATCGTCAAGCCCTTTGGTTACGAAGTATTACTTGAAAAAATAGCTCAGGCCTTAAAATCTAAAGGCAAACGAAGAGCAACAGTGCATGAATAGCAAAACCAGGCGATAGAAGTGCATTCTTCTTTACATTGCCAAAACAAGAAAAAGAGATTATAGGTGCAAAACTCCAGGCCACAGTTGATTCTTTAAGGTAATATGGAAACTGAGACAAAAGAAATAGCTCATTTTGATGCGGATAGAAACCTGATAAACGTCCTCTTGGTCGAAGATGACGCAGTTGATGCCCGATTAGTTGAGCGAATCTTGGCTCAATCTTCAAATCCTGTCAAATTTGCCGTTGAATCAGTTGGTAGCCTGTCAGAGGCTATTGAGTGCCTGACTAACAGGAAGTACGACATTGTGATAGCTGACCTGTGGCTTCCTGATAGCAGTGGCATTGAGACAGTTCAAAATCTCAAGCAGGTTACTCCAAACACACCCGTCGTGGTGTTGACCGGGGCTGATGATGAAGAAATTGAGCTTTCTGCTATAAGAAACGGCGCATCCGACTGCCTGGTTAAGGGAGGAGGCGCTGAATGAATACCAATAAACCTCTTCAAAACATTCGATTGGGCCGGTCGCCTTTTGTTGTAATTGCCGTCACAACACTCGCTGCCATCGCCATAAGCATCTATTGCCTTTCCCACGGCTGGGTTATCATTTTCCAGAATCTCTTTTATTTCCCTATTATCATTGCTTGTGTGTATTATACAAAGAAAGGTTTTGCTTTTTCTGTCGTTCTTTCATTTACTTATCTCTTTCTCATCATTTCTTTTACAAGAGATTCAACAGTTATCATAGAGGCATTGATAAGGGTCTTCATATTTGCAGGTGTCGCAGGAGTTACCACGTTCTTGTCAATAAATCGCAATCGCGCGGAAGAAGAACTTAAAGCTATTTTTGACAATGCAGGGGATGGAATACTGATAGCCGATTCGGAAAGTAAGAAATTCCACGGGGGTAATAATGCAATTTGCCAGATGCTTGGTTATGGCCCGGAGGAAATTAAAAATTTGGGGGTCATGGATATTCATCCCGAAAAAGATATCCCTTATGTTGCTGATCAATTTGAAAGGCAATTAAAAAGAGAATTTTCCTTATCTGCGGATTTGCCCATTAAGAGAAAAGACGGCAGTGTTTTTTATGCTGACGTTAACGCAACAACCCTCAAAATTGCAGGGAAGATATATCTAATGGGGGTTTTTCATGATACCTCCGAGCGCAAGCAGGCGCAGGAGAAGCTACAGAAAAGCGAAATTAAATTCAGAACCCTTGTTGAGCATATTCCTAAGAAGGTATTTATTAAGGACAAAAATTCTGTCTACCTATTCTCAAACCGGAACTATGCCCAGGACCTAAAGATTAAGCCAGAGGAGATAATTGGTAAGACCGACTATGACTTCTATCCCAAAAAATTAGCTGAAAAATATCGAACTGATGATAAAAGGATAATCAAAACAGGAAAGACAGAGGATATAGAAGAAAAATACATCGAGAACGGTGAAGAAAGATGGGTCCATACCATTAAAACCCCTTATAAGGACGCAAAAGGTAATATTATAGGTGTGCTGGGAATCTTTTGCGACATCACCGAACGTAAGCAGGCGGAGGATAAAATAAAAGCTTTGGCAGAGGAGTGGCAGAGGACGTTTGACTCCATATCGGATTTGATATTTATTCAGAATAGCGACCACACCATTTTAAGGGTAAATAAGGCCTTTGTCGATGCGATTAAGTCTAAACCAGAAGATATAGTTGGCAAAAAGTGTTATGAAGTAATTCATAACAGGAACAGTCCATGGCCCGATTGTCCCCTTGAAGAAAGTAAAAGAGACAAAAAGCCCCATACATGTGAGGTGGATGACCCGAATATCAGTATCCCGCTTTTGATCAGTATTTCTCCTATTTTTGATAATAAAGGAGAATTTATTGGTTCAGTGCACATCGCCAAGGATATCACAAAACAAAAAAAAGCTACGGAGTTACTTTTTGACACAAACCTCCGCTTACAGGAAACTTCCCAAAAACTTTTTAACGCGATAAAAGAGCTTGAGAAGAAAAATCTGTCATTAGAGAAAGCCCGTGAAGAATTGGAAAATCGGGTTGAGGAAAGAACAGCGGAGCTCGTCAAAGCCAACAAGACGTTGCAGGCTACCAAAGCAAATCTGCAAAAAATGATAAGACAAAACGCTGATGGCATCCTTATTATAGATCGCAAAGGAATCATAAGATTTGCCAATAATGCTGCAGAGTTGTTGTTTGGCCGCAAAAAAGAAGAACTCATCGGAGAAACTTTTGGATTTGCTGATGTCAAAGATGAAACAACTGAGATTGAAGTTATTCGCAAGAAAGGTGAAATAGTCACGGCTGAAATGTGTACCGTAGAAATAGAGTGGGAAGGCGAAATGGTCTACCTTGCATCTTTGCGTGACATCACCAAACGCAAGAAAGCAGAAGAGAAACTGAAGGAAACGATGAAAATGAAATCGGAGTTCATCTCTACGGTTTCACATGAGCTGCGTACACCTCTGACAAGCATAAAAGGAGGCATTGCCTTTGTATTGAATGGCTTGGGCGGAGATATTAACGAAGAACAGAAGGAGATGCTGGGTATTGCGAAAAAGAACGTCGATAGGCTCGCCAGACTTATCAACGATGTTCTTGATTTCCAGAAGCTCGATTCCGGCAAGATGAAATTTAATCTTGAAGCTAATGATATAAACAAGATTGTTAAAGACATCTATGAAACGATGGTCTCTCCGGCAAAGGCTACTGGGCTGGATATTCTACTTGAACTTGACGAACGCCTGCCTAAAGCCACATTTGACAGCGACAAAATTACTCAGGTTTTGACAAACTTGGTTAATAATGCCATGAAATTTACGGAAAAGGGAAACATCACAATTAAGACATCCAAAACCGAGGATGCGGTTCAGGTTTCAGTATCTGATACTGGCTATGGTATCAAGAAAGAGGACCTGCCGAAAGTGTTTGACAGTTTTGAGCAATTAAGCCACGGCGGCGATAGAAAAACAGGTGGAACAGGCCTTGGCCTTGCAATTTCCAAAGAAATCATTGAACGGCATGGTGGAAAAATTTGCGTGGAATCAAATCCAGGCAAGGGTTCAAAGTTTACGTTCACTCTGCCTATCTACAGCATCGAAGAGCCTTTTAGAAGATATGTTAACGATGGGATTAAGGAAGCGTCAAGAAACAATACGAGACTGTCTCTTGTCCTCATATCTATAGCTGACTTTGATAAATTAGAGCAGAAGTTGCCGCATGAGAAAATCACTTCAACACTGAAAGATATGGAGGCCCTTTTGGAAAATAGCGTGCGCCACAGCCCGTATCGGGCAGCTGACGCTGTTTTTAAACTCTCGAGCGATGTTTTTGTCGTTTTGGCTAACTGCGATAAAGAGAACACGTTAAGAGTAAAAGAAAGATTAGAACAAAAATTGGATGGTTATCTGACTGGCCAAAATCTGGGGAATAAGATTAAATTATTTTTGGGATGTGCTGCATATCCGGACGATGCGACAACAAGTGAAGATTTGACTAAGAAAGCAAGAAAATTACAGCCCTCAGTGGCATCATCTGTATAGTTTTGAGGTGTAGAAAATAGGGGAACATAAAAATGGATAAGAAAAAATATTACTTGTCGATGATGAACCCGATATTCTTAATAATCCCTCTGACTTGTAATGTGCCTGAGAAATAATTCAGAGCCAATTTATTCTTATAACCACTCACCAACCGGCAATTGTTCTACCGCATGGCGCAAGACAGGATCAACATTCGTATATACCTTGTTTGTCAGATTTGGTGAAGAGTGCTCCAGTAGTCTCTGCGTAACAGCAGTAGATATACCTTTTTGGGCAAGCATTGAGCCGAAGGTCTTACGTAAATCATGAAACTTCAAGTCAGATAACCCCACATCCTTGCATATCCTTTTCCATCGCTTGTGGCTGAAATTATCATTGAATAGTCTTTCCTGTTCGGAATTCGAACTGTTAAGACATTTCTTTAACTCTGCCATCACCACAGCGGGTACAGGACGAGCTCCCATACTCTTTCTGGTTTTCCTGCTTGTTGTAGTAATATAGTTGTTTGCAAAATCAATATCAGAGATTTTCAACGATTCAATGTCACCCCGCCTGAGACCTGTACCTAAAGCCAATAAGATTCGTATTTTCATTGGCCGATGAGGCTCTGCCATTTTCAATAGTTTTTTTACTTGAACATCGTTCAGCGACTTGATGGGCCTTTCATCTTCCTTCAGTTCCTTAATTTTCAGATTCCCATTCAAGTATCTATTTTCCCTGCACCAGTTGATGAACGTTTTTAAGTTCCTGATGTCCTTGTTGAGGGTTGGGCGTTTGACTTCGCTGCCTCTTTGGAGTATAAACTTGTCGATGATATTTTGGGTAATCTGCTTTGAACTACATTGTCCTATGAGCCGCTCAAAGTTCCTCAGGGACAATGCAATTTCATAAAGTGTTCCTTCGGTAACTCCTTGCACTTTTTTGGATTCCCTATACTCTGCGACCATTTGTTGCCAATCAGCTGCCACTATTCCCGTGAATACATCAGAATTTAACTGAGTATATTTGATCTGCTTGTAATGTTCAGCGAGTTCCTTGCTGGGCAGAGCCTTTGCTTTACGATTTCCGCTCTCGTATCAGCCGACCCACCAGCCATTTATGCCTTTTCTCTTGTAAATCCAAACCTTTTTCATAACATCCATTCTATCGTAATTATAGGGGTGCGAATCAATCCGAAAACCCAGCCTTAATGTGTGGAAATTGGTATCAGAATGGAGACATGCCATGAGGTGTCTAAGATAAGCAAGTCTTAACTCTCTCTATTTCAAAGAGTTATGTGGCAGTGCCTTTTTATGCATCCAGATTATATATCCGTTGAACTTTGGCATAGCTATCGCTAAGTAGCGGCAGGAAACCAAAGTGGAAAAAAGTGCATAGAAAAGAATTGACTACATGATTATAATAGGATAGTTACATCAGGGATGCCGCGATTTTAGTCCGCTAACTGCCGCGGTTTTACTCCGCCCTTTACAAGCTATGAAATATGCAATGAAAACAAGAAAGTGGTTGTGGTTACTCATTGGGGTGTTAGCAAGTGTTACTGCATCTATCCAGAAGCTTTCCGCTGCGAATGATCTTCCTCCAAGTGGTTTGGCTATTAACCGGCAGGCCGCAAAAGTTGCCGCGTTCCAGTTCGGCACGCCGACCTCTATCACTCGGGCCGGGTTTGCCAAGGTTACTGCCAAGGACACGTTTACGCCCCAAAAGGGCTACGGCTTCCAGTCCACAGAAGGGCTGCTGGACTATGATCGCGGTGGTTCCGAGATTGTGCGGCCAAAAGACGAATACGCCGCCAGCGTTTATGGCGCGTATCGCACCACGTCGGACCTCACCTGTGCTTTGGTCGAAGGGACTAACAACAACGCCTTCCTGATCGCCCTGCCCGACGGCGAGTACACCGTGTGGCTGATCGCAAGCGATGCCGAGTGTGACCCGCCGCTGTTCGAGGTATGGGCCAATGACCAGAAAAAACTCGATGTGCGGATTCCGCGTCGGGCGTTCGTTTTCATGGAACCCTTCCAGACCCATGCGGCGGATGGACAACTGCGGGTCGAACTGAAAGGTCCACACGGCTGGGTTCTGAACGGTTTGGTGATCGGCAAAGAAGGACGGGAACTTGCCGAAGTCATCGCCACACTTGAACGTGACATTTTCTTTCTGACTGAGCCCGAGCTGCCAAACTGGAAGGAAGTCAAGCCCGAACCAACGAACCCGCCGCTGGAGTTGACGCCGGAGGAACAGAAGAGGGGCTACGTGGCGTTTTCTGTAGATTACACAGAGCAGATTGTGCCGGCCCACATTCCGGTGCGGACGGCGATTGGAAAGCCGCTGACCGCTTTGGCCACGCCGGGTGAGTTTGAGCCGGCGACATTGTGCATTTCTGCCCAAAAGGAATTGGGAGATGTGGCCGTGGAGCTGTCGGATTTCATCGGCGAAAAAGGACAATCCAGAATCGCGCGCGAAAACGTGAGCGTCGGTGTGGTTCGGTGCTGGCCGCAGCGAGTGAGCAGCTGGGGAGGCAAAGGCGAATACTTAATAGTACCTGAGATGATTGAGCCACCCGTAGGTCGTGCCTGTCGAGTGCAGGCGGGCCGGCTCAAGCAATGGTGGCTGACGGTCCATGTGCTTCCGGACACCCCGGCGGGACGCTATCGGATGTCGTTGACCGTGCGGCCGGAGAAGGCGCCACCTACCGTGTTGGAGTGGCGCCTGCTGGTCCTGCCGTTTTCGCTCTCGCGGCCTGCAGACAAGCACTGGGGGACGTGGCTGGACAGTTTTCCACCGGTCGGAAGTTTATGGGGGCCGGAGCGGCGCGGGCGGAAATCGCCTGCAGAGATTGAGCGTTTGGCCCAGGCGGATATTGCAGATTATCGCGCTCATGGTTTCGACCTGGTGCTGCTCAACTATTACTTCAGCGTGGAAGAAAATACCGACGGCAGCTTCACGTATGGTCTGTCCACGCTTCCGCAGGATATGGAATACCTCAAAAAGTTGGGCTCCGGCGCCCCGGTGGTAATTTGCTTCGAATATACCTGCCGAAATTTGGAATATGGTTTCGCCGAATCGGGAAACAAGCACGTCCCCGGCACATTCAGTCCCAAAGCCCGCAAGGCCATTGTCGGGCTTGTGCAATATATCCGCGATGAAGCCCGGCGCCGCAACTGGCCCACACTTTATTTTTTTCCCATCGACGAGCCGGGCAACAACAAGACGGAGAACCGTTATCAATTCGCCGAGAACGTTTTGGACTTTGTCCATGAAGTTCCCGGCTGCCAAACGGCCGTTACCGTCACAGCCGGTTGTGTCCAGCGCCTTGGCGACCGCGTGGACGTGCGGATATATGCCTACGGCTACTACAATCGCGACAAGGTTCTGCAGGAGGCAAAGCAGGGCCATCCGTTCTGGTATTACGAGAACGGTATGTTCTATGCACACAGCACTATCGCCTCTCGCGGCTACACGGGATTCGAATTCCTTCGCTCGGGGGCGGAAGTGGCCACGGCATGGGGATTTGCCGCCACTCAGGCCAATCCTTACAACGATTTCGATGGCGGTCACAAGGACTGGAACGTGATTTTCCCCGGCGTCGACGGGCCTACGCCGACGATTTATTGGGAACTCTGCCGCGAAGGGGTGGATGATTACCGCTACGTGGCGACCTTGCAGCAGCAGATTCGCCAGGCCAGGGATCGGGGCGAAATCGAGCCAGCGAAAAGGGCCGAGAGGGTGCTGGAGCCGCTCCTCGCAGCCGATGCGCCGACTATCGACAATCCGTTGGCCTTTGGCCGGTACCGGTGGCGCATTGCGAGGGAAATCCTGGCCCTGCAGGGTGATCGTGAACTGGCCCTGCCGTTCGCGGCAGTTGCGGACAACCCGCCCAGGCCGATTAAGCTCGGACCGAACCTCGTTGACAACCCTTCTTTTGAGGATCCTCCGGAGGCCGACGGCTCGCCTCGCGGCCAATACTATCTGGGCTATCCCAAAGCGAAGGAAAAACCGGCCGGGGTTTTGAGAGTGACCGATGAGGCCGCCCATTCGGGCCGACTCTCACTGAAGTGGGACCTTAGCAAAGTTGCCGATGCAGAATCGGTGGGCAGGGACCCTCGCTGGCTCACCGTCAACGTGGGATTCTCCAGTGATACGGTGAAACGCTTGCGCGGCCAGCGTGTCAAAGTCGGATACTGGATGAGGCTTGGCAGCGGAACGACTGTGCCGGGCCTTGGTCTGCGCCAAAACCTCAAGGAAGGGCCAGGGGAAGGATTCTACTTCAGAGGCGGCGTCGAGGATCCTGCCGTTTGGAATCACTTCGAGACCGAAGGCCGCCTGAGCAACGACCTGGAGAGCATGGATATCCATACGTGGTGCAGCATCCCTGAGGCGGACTTGGCCAAAAATTGCTTCTTCTATATCGACGACGTTTCGCTGGAAGTGATCGAGGAACCGCCGTTGTCTGTCGCCACGCCTCTCGACGAATACTACGCGGGCGAACCAATTCCGTGGAGCATCTTCACCACTTCAGCAAACAGCCAAATCCAAGTCGTGCTGTTGGCGGATAACCGGATCATAGCCGAGCACACGGGCCGAACCGAGGGAGGCCGATTGCACGGTGCCTTTGAAAGCCAAGGGCTTAAACCCGGCATTTACCTTTTGAAAGCAATGCTCGACTCGCCACCATCGGCGTCCCAAAACGCCCAACGGGAAATCATCCTGGCCCCTGATCCGTTTGATTGGCCGGCGCATAAACCATGAATCTGTTTCCGAACCGCGAATGAAAGGATAGCGCCGTGAACCCAATGGGTGGAGACAAAGTGGAAATATCCCCGGTGCCGCGGATTGCATGTCTGCTGGCATTGGTCTGCGTGCTGGTCAGTAACGAGTCGGTATGGGCTGACGCTGAACCAAACGCGCACACTTGGCAGCGGTGGGAGAATGCCCTGACCAGCACCCACAATTATGGTAATCCCTATGCCGAGGTAACCCTGCGGGTAACCTACACGGGACCCACTGGCTACATCCTCCGCGCCTACGGCTTCTGGGACGGTGGGGATACCTTCCGGATCCGCTGCGCATTCCCCACATCGGGCACATGGCGGTGGGAGACGGAGTGCTCCGACACGACCAACGCCGGTTTACACCGCCAGCGCGGCACGGTGGATATCGCGCCGTATCAGGGTAATAATGCCCTGTACAGGCGCGGCTTCCTGAAGGTTAGCGACAACCGGCGCTACCTGACCCACGGCGATGGAACTCCGTTTCTTTGGATCGGTGACACGGCCTGGGCTGTGCCGCAGCGGGCGAGCGACAAGGAGTGGGAAGCCTACATTGCGGACCGCGCTGCCAAACACTTTACCATCGTCCAGGTGGCGCCAGCGCCCGAGTGGGCTGGGGAGAGTGACCGCCAGAGCCAAAAGCCCTTCGCCGACAAATCCTGCGCGCAGTGGAACCCGGCCTACTGGCAGTCGTTCGAGCATAAGATTCAACGCGCCAACGAGGCAGGTATAGCCGTTTTGCTCGTCGGTTTAATGGAGCCAGTCCATCGTTATCCGGAAGCCACTCAGGCTTGCCTTTTTGCTCGCAGCATCGTTGCGCGACTGTTTGGCAACTTCGTTCTCTTCTCGCCAAGCTTCGACAGCGAGTTCATGCCCCTGGCCAATGAGGTGGGTAGGGCCGCCCGTGAGGCCACGGCTGTTCACCTGATCACCCAGCACCCCGGCACGCCCTGGAACCAGCCCATCCCGACCTTTTCTACACAATACTATGACCAGCCATATCTGGATTTTGTCGGCGTGCAGACCGGGCACAACGCCGGTAACCGCAACTGGTGCGCCCACCACGCGATCGAGTGGAACCTGCACCTATACCGTCACGAGCCGCACAAACCCGTCATCAACCTGGAGGCCATGTATGACGCGCAGGGCGAAAAGGGCTGGCAAGCGGTGGACGCACGATCGCTCGCGTGGCGAACTTGGCTGTCGGGCGCTATGGGCTATACCTACGGCGCCGGCGATCTGCCGCCTAAGGTCCCGCAAGGCAACGGCGCCGTGTGGAAGTGGGTGACCGATCCGGAGAAGTACGACTACTGGAAGAAGGCGCTGCAATGGGAGAGCGCGTTCCAGATGCAGCACCTGCACGACTTCCTTGCCGCCATAGAGTGGTGTTGCCTGGAACCAGCGCACGAGCTCATCCGAAACCAGCCCGATGACGTGACTCGCCGAATGGTTCTGGCGCGTAGCGCCACAGGCAATCTGGCGGTGGCCTATATGCCAAACAACGAAGCCATCGAGATCGACGTATCCGTGTTTCCTGCATCTCTCATGGGCCGCTGGTTCGACCCGGTGCATGGCCGCTACACTTCAATCCCCGGCCATGTCGAGAACACGGGAAGTCACCGCTTCATACCACCGGCAGATGGGGATTGGGTACTCCTGTTGCAGCGACACGAATGAAGCGGAGTTCATCTGCCTGCGTCAAATGGGCAGAGTCTTCCGGCAGCGAAGCTGGAGCATAGATAGGAGCAGATTCCTATGACTTGTCTTGGCAAAAGAGTCGTGAGAAATCGCACCCGTTCCTTTGTGCGGTTGGTGGGCGTGGGTATGGTTTTGGCAGTCGCTATTACGCAGAACGTGAAGGGAGAGCAGCCTGCGACCGCAGACAAAGATGGCTCTGGCGTGACGCACGTGGATTTCTTCGTTTCGCCCCATGGCAATGACACCTGGTCGGGACGGTTGAGCGACCCCAGTGCAACCGACGGACCGTTTGCGACGCTTGAACGGGCGCGTGATGCCATTCGGGCCTTGCGCCGGACGCAAGGATTGCAGATTTCCGTGCGGGTGACAATCCGCGGCGGAATGTATTATCTCGACTCACCGCTGGAGTTCGGTCCTGATGATTCGGGAACAGAGCAAGCTCCGGTGGTTTACAGTGCGGCCGCGGGGGAGAAAGTGGTTATGAGCGGGGGCCGCCGTCTCGAGAACGGTCAGTGGGGCGAAATCAACGATCGCAAGGCCTGGGTGGTGGACATTCCGGAGGTAAAGGAAGGCCGATGGCGCTTTCGGCAACTCTTCGTGAATGGCGAACGCCGGCTGCGGACAAGGCTGCCGAAGCAAGGGGAATACCGCATCGAATCTCTGCCGGGCTATACCGGCGACTTTCTCAGGAGTCCGACAAAGCGGTTCGTCTATTTCGGGACCGACATCCAGCCAACCTGGCGCAATCTCCGCGACGTGGACGTTATCGGGATCTGCTATTGGCTGGACAACCGGCTGCCCATCGAGAGCGTGGACGGTCGCACGCGGACCGTCACCTTTGATCGAGCGAGTTTGTTTGCTCTCGAAAACCGAGAAACCAAGCAGCCGGCGACTTACTGGGTGGAGAATGTGTTCGAGGCGTTAGACACTGCCGGTCAGTGGTATCTCGACCGGCCGCTGGGAAAGCTCTACTATTTGCCACAGTCGGACGAGGATATGACGAGCGCCGAGATCATTGCGCCGCGGCTGTTGCGGGTGGTGCAAGTGGTCGGACGCCAGGGAGCCACGGTGCACGACCTCCGCTTTGAAGGCATCACGTTTTCTCACACCGAGTGGCAGCCGCCGGCCGACTATGCCTCGTCGCTACAGGCCGGAATCGATGTGCCCGGCGCGCTGCTGTTTGACTACGCCGAACGATGCGCCGTCACCGGCGGCGGCATCGAACACATCGGCAATTACGGGATCGAGGTGGGCGTGGGGTGCTCGGACATCGAGATCTCGCGCAACCAGATCACGGATATTGGCGCGGGAGGGATCAGGGTCGGCCACTTCTTCTCTTGGGAGACCGATGGCAAAGGCATGACCGAGCGGGGCCTGAAGCGCAAGGCCGAGATGCCCAAGGGTCCGCACAGCCAGCGGATCACCGTGGCCGACAACGAGATCGCCCACTGCGGGCGGTTTACCCCGGAAGCGGTGGGCGTGTTCGTGGGCGACAATGCGAATAACAAGGTGATTCACAACCACATCCACGACATGTTTTTGTCGGCTATCTCCGTGGGTTCGGTGCAATACGTCGCTGATCCGGCCGAGGCTAAGAATAATATCATCGAGTACAACCACGTTCACGACATCGGCCACGACATGTTCTACGACCTCTCCGCCATTTACACCTGCAAAAGCCCCGCCAGCCGCATCCGCTTCAATGTGGTGCATGACGTCAACGGGCGCGGCACTGGATGCGGGCTGGGAATCGGCCATGATCAAGGCAGTGTCGATATATTGGTCGAAAAGAACCTCGTCTATCGCTGCCAGGGCGCCTGGGGAGCTTCATACGAGAGTCGCGACCTCACAGTGAAGAACAATATCCTCGCCTACGCTACGCAGACGCAACTCATCAGCTACAGCGGCGAGTTTCCCAACCAGTTCGTGTTTCGGAACAATCTGGTCTATTACACCCAGGGGGTGCTGGGAGCGAGCTTCACCCGATACCAATCCACGTTCGACTACAATCTCTACTATAGGACCGGGAATAGCCCGGTCATGTTCGGCAACAAGAGTTTCACGGAGTGGCAAGCAGGGGGACAAGACACGAACAGTCTTGTGGCAGACCCATTGTTCGTCGATGCAGCGCACGGCGACTTCCGGCTGCGGCCTGGTTCCCCGGCGGTGAAGATTGGCTTCGAGCCATGGGACATTTCGGCTGTCGGGCCGCGTCCGCTTTCAGCGATGCCCAAGGAAAATTCGGAGCCCGGTGAATGAGCTATCCGTGCTGAACATCGGTTTTTCCAGACTGAAAGATGATACTGGAGTCCCATGAGAACAAATCCATTTCAGGTCGTGCTAATGTCCATGATCCAATCTCTTGCAGTGACTGTTCTGACCGCAGCGCCTGCGACCGGCCCGTTACGGGTCCATCCGACCAACCATCACTACTTCACAGACGGTAGCGGCAGGGGCATCCTGCTGACCGGATCTCACACTTGGGGCAACCTTCAAGATTACACTTATGCCATGCAGCCTTCGCCTCCCCCCATGGACTTCAGCGCCTATCTCGCCTTCTTGCGGCAGCACAACCATAACTTCTTCCGATTGTGGGTCTGGGAGAGTTCTTTTAATCCCAATGCGAAGCAAGGCACAATCCGGTACGATCCAATGCCCTATCAGCGGTCAGGGTCTGGCCTCGCTCTGGACGGCAAGCCCAAGTTCGATCTAACGCTCTTCAACCAAGTATACTTTGACCGCCTGCGAAGCCGTGTCATGGCCGCGCGGGACAACGGCATTTACGCATCCATCATGCTCTTCAATGGCTTCAGCATCGAAGGCAAGGGAAACGTGGGTGGCGATCCTTGGCAAGGGCATCCCTTTAATCCAGAGAACAACGTCAATGGAGTCGACGTGGGTAGCGGCAAGGCCATCCATACACTCTCTAATCCGGCTGTCACGGCGCATCAGGAAGCTTATGTCCGCCACGTCATCGACACCGTCAGTGATCTGGACAATGTGCTCTACGAGATATCGAACGAGGATAACGGTAGCCCCGCCGACACTGCGTGGCAGATTCACATGATTCGGTTCATCAAGAGCTACGAGGCCGGGAAAGCCAAGCAGCATCCGGTGGGTATGACGCAGCAGTGGCCGGAAGGAAACGAGGCCGCCTTGTTGTCGAGTCCGGCGGATTGGATTTCACCCGGCACGAAGATGCCTACCGGCGATGGCCACAAGGTCCTCCTCAACGACACCGATCACAGCTATTTCTGGACGGGCCTGAAGGCGGATGGATTGGCCGCTCAGCGCATCTGGGTTTGGGAGAATTTCACGCGGGGCAATCAGTGTCTTTTCATGGATCCCTACCTTGATCCGAGCCACGACCCCGGCCGCAATAATCCTGCGGGTGGCAGGCCAGACCCTTACTGGGACGCCTTGCGCGACGCCATGGGCTGGACGCGTGCCTATGCCGAGCGCATGAACCTACCCGCCGCAGTCCCGCACAACGAACTCGCCTCCACCGGCTTTTGCCTGGCCGATCCAGGCACAGAGTATCTGATTTATCAACCCAAGGGCGGGGAAGATTTCTCCGTTGAATTGCGGGCAGGCGCGTATAATTACGAATGGTTCGATCCCTCCGAAGGTGCTATTGTAGTTGACGGCCGCATCGAATCCCGCGGCGGCGCGCAGCAGTTCAAGGCCCCGTTTGCAGAGGACGCCGTGCTCTATCTCAAAGTGCAATCGAAGTAGGAACAGATAACTATAAAATCAATAGACTATCTAATCGCTTGTTTCGGTGCGCTGATTGTGATGTCGGTCGCCGCCCAAACGTCCCCGTCCGACTCGCTGCCAAGGCCGGCACCAGCCAAGGGACCGCTTCGTGTCCACCCGGAGAACCCTCGCTATTTCACCGACGGAACAAAGACACCCGATGGCTCGTTGAAAGCCGTTTACCTTACCGGATCGCATCATTGGAACAATCTGCAAGATTCCGGGAAACTCGGGAAACCTTTGACCGAGAAGTTTGATTACGACGGCTACCTGGGACTCCTGGAGAGGTTCAACCACAATTACATCAGGATGTGGTCCTGGGAAGTTGGAGAAAATGACTCATATTACGATCCGGTGCCCTGGGTCAGGACAGGTCCCGGGACCGCTTTGGACGGCAAACCCAAGTTCGATCTCAAGCAGTTCAATCCGAAATACTTCGAGCGGCTGCGGTCGCGGGTGATCTCCGCCAGGGACAGGGGGATTTACGTCAGCGTCATGCTCTTTCAGGGCTGGAGCATCTACAGCCACGGCTACGGGAATCCGTGGCCGGTGCATCCCTTCAATGAGGCGAACAATATCAACGGGATCAATGGAGATATGGATAAGGATGGTGAGGGCAGGGAGGTTCATACACTTCAGGTGCCCACCGTTACCCGGCTGCAAGAGGCGTACGTTCGCAAGGTCATCGATACCCTCAATGACCTGGACAACGTGCTCTATGAGATTACGAATGAGAGCGCCATCTTCTCCAGGGACTGGCAGAACCACATCATCAGATTCATCAAGGAGTATCAAGCGGCCAAACCAAAGCAACACCCCGTCGGGATGACGGCTTTTGACAGCGGGCGGGAAGGTTCAATGGAAGCCTTGTTCGGCAGCCCGGCTGACTGGATTTCCCCTCAAAACGACGGGGTCTCGGGTAATTACCAGAACGATCCGCCCGCCGCCGATGGGCGCAAAGTAATCATCACCGACACAGATCATCTCTGGGGTGTCGGGGGCAATCACCAGTGGGTCTGGAAGTGTTTCCTCCGGGGGCTGAATCCGATATATATGGATCCCTTGCCAACAGCGCCGCAGCAGAAATGGATGTCGAATACGGAGGCGGAACGGGAGGGCGCACGGAGGGCCATGTGCAACACATGGACGTATGCGAACAAGGTGGGTCTTGCGGCGATGACTCCCCGAGAGGACCTGGCCTCCAGCAGGTATTGTCTTGCCAATCAGGGAGACGAGTACCTGGTTTACCAACCTGTGCCGGGAGCTGCCTTCACCGTAGACCTCCCTGCGGGTACATACGATTACGAGTGGTTCGACCCTGTATCAGGAACGGTCAATGCCGAAAGCTCCTTCGTTGCGGCGGGTGGTATGCGTTCCTTCACGGCGCCTTTTAACAGGGATGCCGTCCTTTATATCAGGAGGCAACGGTGATGGGCTCTATACTATTGGTTCGCATTCAAATTCCTGTTGGTGCCGGTGCTGGTATACACCTCGTAGGATGACGAGAAAGGAATGATGAAGAAAATAGATTACAAGCTCATAGCAGCGACGGTCTTGGGGATATTAATTGTCTTCACTTTGAGGGGAATGTTGCTGTTGCCCAGGAGAGCCGCTTGTCCGAACTTTCAGGCCGGTCAGGGGAGCGGTGGAATTCCCACGGCCGTCTGCTCGATCTTTCTTTCGCAGGGTACCACGCCGGCGAGCCAGCCGGTCCCATCGTGGTTTCCGAAAGCTGTACCGCTTCCACCACCTCAGGGAGAGGTGATCTTCGCTGCGACGGTGAATGAACTGTTAACCGCCGTTGAGCACGTCGGCCCGGGTGGCGCTATTCTCCTGGCCGATGGTCACTACAAGCTGCCCCGAGTCATCATTCTCACTGGAAAGAAGGACATCGCCATTCGCAGCGCCGCCCGCGACCCGGCCAAGGTAGTTCTCAGCGGGAAGGGGTGGGACACCGAAGCTAAGGGAGATGATATCCTCCATATCGCCCATTGCGAAGGGGTGACTATTGCCGACCTGACCTTTGCTGACTGTCGTTCCTATGGGATTAAGGTGGAGGCAGAAAACGCGCCGAAGGATATTCATATCTACAACTGCCGATTCCGAGACATCGGCATGCGCGCCATCAAAGGTTCGGCAGGACAGGACCCCAACGTCCGTGCCGTGAAAGGCTCTGTCCGTTACTGCCACTTTGAGAACACCAAGATACCGCCAGCTGACTGGCTCTTCGGGGGTGACTACATCGCCGCGATTGACATGATGGCCCTTGATGATTGGACCTTCAGCGACAACGTCTTTCAAAACATCAAAGGTCGCAACGGCGGCGGACGCGCAGCCATCTTCATCTGGGTGCGATCCCAGCGCGTCGTCGTGGAACGCAATCTCATCATCAACTGCGACCGGGGCGTGTCCTTCGGCAATCCCGGCCAATCCACGACCAATATCGCCGCTGAGCGGCTCGCCTACGTCTCCGACAGCGTCATTCGCAACAACTTCATCGTCGGCGGGCCGGACTGCGGGATCGAGCTTTGGTACGCTGAGCGCATCAAGATCTACAACAACACCATCTGGCGCCCTGTCCGGAATTGGAGTCGAGGCATCCGCATTGGAGCCGGGACGTGTCAGACGGATGTCGCGAACAACCTGGTGCATGGCGAGATTCGGTTCGACGGCGGGGAAGCGCAGCTTCGCCACAACATGTCCGGCCGGCTGGACGGCTACTTCGTGGATGCGAACTCAGGGGATCTGTCGCTAACTTCAGTAGCCGTGGGGGCCATTGACCACGGTTTGCCTTTGCCCGATGTAACCGACGACATCCGTGGTCGACCGCGCAGTGGACCGATTGACCTTGGCGCGTGGGAATTCGACAATGAAAGGAAAGGCGGTGGATAGGACCTGGAAAGCATCCAGTGGTAAAGTCGTTCTCTTGGCAGTGCTGGTGGTTTTGATCATGATGGCAGATGCCGGTGCAGAGAGGGATGCACCGTCCACAACATACAGGAGTCTCACGAAGTTGATGGCGGGATAGGACGCCCAGTATCCGCAGGTCATCCCCATCTTTGAGATCGGAACAAATGAATAACCGAACGATGCCAAGGACTCCAATAAGCGCAGTACACGAGCATGTCACCCCGCGCCAGTAGGCCGGTATCTCATTTCTCCGCCTCTGCCAGTCCGTCGGCGTCTGGACGCTGGCGCCATCATCGAATTTCAAGGGAGACCTGTATGTGCCGAAGTCGCCAGTGAACTCTGGAGGGGCGCAAAGGACGTTCGGATTTCCTCCGAGGGCTTCTCTGCCCGGCCAGGCGCATGTATGCTTGACTGTTTGGCTAAAGCACCCAGGTGAGGCATCTCCATCTTCAGGTACAAATTCTCAGGCTCACCAGAACATTCGAGAGTATAACTGGTTGGGCCTGTCACAGCCCTTTCCATACTCATCAATTCACCATCGACACGGTATCCGTGTATGATTCTAAGATGCTCCTGCGGCGCTCGCCTCGGCAGCAAATGCAGACACGCGCGGATTGTGTTCAAACCCGTCTTTGCAGTGTATTTGACATAAACCACTTCAGCCGGGACAGAAAGAACAACGTCCCCGTCCCAGTTGTAGCGCCAGTGGTTCACCCATGTTGGCACCTCAGATTTGTAGATTTCCTTGAAGTTGTGAGGGTCTTCGACAGCGTAGGAAATACGGTTGTCTGTATCCTTGGCTTGCTCCCCTTGATGCGTACGGAAAGTCCCTCCGACAGTGAACCATGATATTTTTGTATCGGGCGAGGCTGTCAGCCTCAGGGTAGTTTCGCCGCGAATACGGCAGGTATGTCGCTGCGGGTCATAATCCATCGGCATTGCCAGCACGTGTCTTCGCAGGTCTTGGGGGTCCGCGGTGTTGGGCTTTACAAGCATGGGAGTAGTCCGTTGCCCGTAGCGGTCGCCAATACCATACTGAAATGTCGTTTTGCCTTTTCTCAACAATGGGATACTTGCGGGAGCAACCTGGACCCAGGTTCTGATACCCAGCATATCGAGCGCGGTCGAGCCTGCGCGGCCGGATGTCTTCAGCCTCAGCAGGTAACCATACGTGCCCTTAACGATAGATGTCAAATCGACTACTGTAGATTCCCGTTCAGGATACACCTGGCTTGCATACTGCCATGATAGCCCGTGGTCCAGAGACACCAGAACATCGACCGGCAACGACCCCTTCAAAATTACGACAGAAGCCTCCTCATCGTCATTCGCATCGTCGAGGTCGTTCACTTTCGGAACAATGATGTAGGGAGTGAAGACTTCAAACGTGACCTGCGCCTGGCCATCATCGACAATTTCCAATCCCTTGTCCCCAGGCCGAAGATTTCTCACGTCATAATAGCTATCCTCGAAATCTGTGAAATCCTTAGAGAGTTTGGGCACATATTCGAACAGGCCGTTGCCATGGTTCCACCGCGTAAAATCTCGGTGGTTAGGCTTGGGTCCCCGCGGCTCTTGCTCAATGAGATCCCGAATCCATTTCGTCTTGCTATAGCGCTCCAGATGATGCCAGCGGCCATCTTGAGGATTCCAGAACCGGGTGAAGGACTCGCCTTGTCGAAGATAGAAATCCATCGTGTGGCCCATTTCAAACCAGCGGTAGTAGTAGTGCACGGGGCTATCCCTGTAGATGTCGAAGACCTTGGCTTTGTCTTGGTCTTTGGGGAAGAAAGGCTCAATGGGCAATGGTGGATCGGTCCACAGTTCACGTCGGCTCTGTGCTTCGGCAAGACTCGCTACCATCCCGTCGGGTCGAATCAATGTGCCACGAACATCGACATCTAAGTAGTGCCAGCTTTCGTCATACCAGACTTCAGTCGCACAGTGATTCCATGCTTCCAGACCGAACGCTCGCCCTTTTCTGAATCCAACGCCCTGGAATATTCCGTCAAGAACGGGGCCAAAGATTCCGCAATATGCCATATTATATGTGTTCAGTATTTTCAGAGGATCACGGACGGTCGCATATTCATCAAAGGGGTCGGGGCCTTCAAGAATCTCGTTGAAGTGATACAGACCAGTCTCATAATCGCTTAGATACTTCCATATCGCGATTGCCAGTTCATTGTCTGCTTTGTCTTTCCAGATATGGAAATCGCGAAAGCGTTTTAGGTCGGTCGTGTCCGCGATGTGGTCACAGGTAAGTTGGATACAAGTTACCCTTGCACTACAAACAGATGTCAGAGATAGATAAACGAAAATAGATAAGACGAGAAGGTAACCCGGACTCGTTGAAACCTCCGGGTCAGGATGCCTCATACGAGAATCTCTTGCCGACGCTGCTTCAGTATCCATACCTGCGCCCTTTCAGAGTAGATACCCTTGCTAGTATATTTGATTATATCTGTATCCGCCGCTTATGACAATCCAGAACATGGATGATAACTGTCCCAAAGATTGTGGGAAAATTTTGGGACAGTTACTCTGGTAGGATATTATTGCTTACAGGCCGTTTAGCGGATACAATCGGGGTGACGTTGAGTACGTGCACGGGTTGGAAAACAAAACAAATGGCAGGAGATGATTATGGTTCACAGGACGATAGGAACAGGCATGTTCACGGCGCTCTCTTTTGTCGCAATCGCGATGTATCTATTGTCATCAGCCGAGGCTTCCCCTTCATCCGTAACAGCCGGATCGACTCGAATCCATGTTTCTATCAAGGATACTTGCTGGTATCTCAACGGGCGTCTGACATATCCGGCCACTGAGGCTGAAGGATTACTCATGAATGTCAGGATGGTCAACGCCGTCTTCGAGGATCGCGAGCGACCCGATTTTGACGCCGAGAAGAATACGGACGAATTCATCGCCGCGATTCCGGACTATGTGGCCCATGGCGTTTGTGCTTTCACAGTCAATCTGCAAGGAGGATTCCCCGGCTACGAGGGGGCGGTCAATTCTGGGTTTAACGCAGATGGTTCATTGCGGAAGGACTATCTACAGCGGGTGAAGCGAGTCATCGAAGCATGCGATCGTAACGGTGCTGTCGTCATTCTGGGCTGCTACTACCAGCGGCAGGACCAGATATTGAAAGACGCTCAGGCCGTGCGATCCGGCGTTGTAAACGTCGTCCGGTGGATAGTAGAATCGGGCTTTTCTAACGTTGTCCTGGAAATCGCCAATGAATTCAATCACTCCGGTTTTGACCACGCCATCCTCAACAAGCCCGAAGGCCAAGTCGAACTCATTCGGCTGGCTAAAAAGACCTCGCCCGAGCTGCTGGTCTCTACAAGCGGACTGGGTGACGGCAGGCTGCAGGACAATGTGGCTATAGCAAGTGATTTCCTGCTAATTCATTTCAATGGCACCAAACTGGATGATATTCCCGGGAGGATTCAGGACTTGAAGAAGTATGGCAAGCCCATCGTCTGCAACGAAGATGATAAGTACGCCTCAGAGGCCGCCGGAGCGGCACAGTTGAGCGTCAGGCATGGTGCATCGTGGGGTTTTATGCACAACAAGGCCAACCAGAGTTTTCCTTTCCACTTCCGGGGAGCTGAAGACGACCGCACGGTATATGGAATGCTCAAGACGCTTACAACGGCAAAGAAAGACGAGGCGTATTTCCCGCCGCCTGAATCGGAAGGCGGCTGGCGGAAGCTTGACGACCCGGACGACGTTCGCCACCTCGCGGGGATGAATCCGGCGAAGCTGGGCGAGTTGAAACAGTGGCTGCTTGAGAGCGACGATAGGAGCTTTGCCGCAGTCGTCATCCGCAAGGGCTACATCGTGCTGGAAGTCGAGCGGGGCAATAGCGCCAAGACGGACTCCCGTCGTGTCGCCTCGGTCTCCAAAGCCGTTTGTGCAACTGTGCTGGCCATAGCATCCGAACAAAGCCAACAGGGGTTAACGCCTCGTAAGATGAAATTTGACGACCCGGCGTTCGATTATATTCCTTGGGCACAGCCGCTTAGCGACCCTCGCAAAGCGCAGATTACGGTCAAGCAACTGCTCAATCACACTTCCGGCCTATGTCCGGAAGCGACCGGCGCGCCCAATGATGGAACCTGGGAATACGTGCTTGGCCACAGCGGCGACCCCCGCACCGTGAAGCTTGCCTTCGATCCCGGCACTGCCTGCGGCTATTCCACACACGCTCTCCACCACGCGTCGCTCGTATGTGAAACAGTGACCGGCAAACCCTACGACCAGTTCGCCATCGAGGCGTTGTTCAAACCGCTGGGCATCGAGCACTGGTGGTTCCAGTATTTCGACGGAGGCGAGAAGATCGGTCGGCATCCGACACACGGATTAGGTATGCCGGCGCGCGACCTCGCCCGTATCGCCTACTGTATGTTGCGCGGTGGACGCTGGGGTGACCGGCAGATTATTCCGAAGTGGTTCGTGGATGAGACGGCCGCTCCCACACACAACGTCCAAAGCCCGGAGATGCGCTGGAAGCTCAATCCGCAGACTTTCTCACACGGCTGGGAGCTGCCTGCGCGTCTGACTGGCGAAGGTGGCCGTAGCGGGCAGGGCATTCCGTCAGACGCGCGCCACAAGCCAGGCTCAGGCGGCCAGCTCATTGCCTTCGTGCCCAGTCTTGATCTGGTCGTCACTCGCCAGACGGGCAGCAGCGGTGACTGGCAGTTTGAAGAGTACCTACGTCGAGCCTGTGCGGCGGTGGTGCCAGAGTCAGGAGGAAACGAGAAGTAATGAATTTGAATATGAACAGAACCATCACTCGTCGTGGTTTTCTTGAAAACGCAATGTTGGCAGCCGCCGACAATGCTGGAGACCAGATGCTGGTCGGGATTCTTGATCCGTCTAAGGTTCTGCCGAGGCCAGCCGCGGTCGTGGAGGGCGGTACGAAGCAGTCGTTCATCTCTGGACACCCATGAGAACGGAACCCACACCAGCGGTGGAAAGGAATGACCAATGAATAGCAAGATTACTTTGTGGATGGCAGTGGCGGCGGCGCTAATATTTGCAGTTGGTCGGGACACTGCCATTGGAGATATCTGGCGCGCCGTCGAGCAGCCTGAACTGAAGGAGGCTCTCGAACGCGCTCCGGTTTTGCAGACTGAGTCGCTGGGCGAGCCAGCTCGCGGGGTGAACGTCTGGGAACGCTGGCTGGTTCCGAACCACGATGGCAAAACGTGGGACGTCCTGCAGATATACTTCAAGGAGTACTACGGGCCGACATGGCTCTACGCCGTCGATTTGGGCACAGGGCAGGTTAGGAAGCAACGTCTGGTGGATGATCATCAGTTCTACCTATCAGGCAGGGCGCTTGGATTTGATGGCAAGCACTACATCGCCACCCCGTCGAGGCGCACATGGAGCATGGACATGTTCGTGTATGACCCGGCGACGAACACTGTTGAGGAGCGCGGCGAGATCGTTCCTGGGCTTGGCGGTGAGGTTCGGCCACTGGTGACGGGTCCGGACGGGCGGATTTACGGAACGGGAACCCGTGACAGCAAAGTCGGCCTGTATATCTACGATCCGAAGCTGGGCAAGGTGGTGAAGAATTTCGGCCCTGTGGGACCCGGCCATCCCAATGGTGCCTGGAGCCGCTACGTGATGGGCGTGGATGACACGCATGCGTATATCGCCAGTGGGATGATCCCCGCCTGGTATCTCGTGGCAGTAAACCTTGTAACAGGCGAAGAAAAGGTGCTGCTGGAGTCGCCGACAGAACGCGTGATGGATATCATCGAGAACTTTCCGGGCTCCTACGCCCGCGTCCCACAAGACAGCGACGCGCCCGACAAGGAGTACTGGCTCTATCACGGCCAGGTCATTCCAAAGACCAACGATACCCCGCCGTGGCCCAAGCAGGCTTCGCCATGGGACAAAGCCGTGCCGAAGCCGGAAGTGTACTTCGACCAGATAGATCCGGACGCGGAAGGCAATGCGATGCTCTGGTACCGGTCGCTGGAGGACACGGCCAAGGCGCCAAAGGACCCGCCGCACGACGACCCCCAGACCTTGGGCTGGAAATCAGTCCGGCTGAAGAGCGTCGAGTCGTATCCGCATCGCATCAATCCCATGTCAATCCTGCCCGACGGTCTGCTCTACGGTACGGGCGACGATTATGCCGGCGTCTTCGTGTTCGATCCTCGAACCGACCAGACCACTATCCTCGGCCCGCGCCCCGGGCTGGCACCCTATACACAGATCGTTTGCGGCAACAAGCTCTATTCAAGCGGATATTCCGGTGGCCATCTCTTTGTCTACGATCCCGCGCGACCTTGGACGCTGAGCAAGGGCGGACCTCCCGGCCACCCCGCGCCCGATCAGGCGGATGCGAGGAGCAATCCCCGATACCTGGGAGACTTTGACAAGACCACCCGCGTTGGGCTCATGCACAGTTCCGCGCTCGGCGCCGACGGCAAGATCTATTTTGGCGGGTTCGGATTGCGTCACTACACCGGCGGCGGCTTCGGCTGGTATGACCCGAAGACCCGGAAGATGGAGGGCTTTTGGATGCCACTGAGCGGTTATGCCGTGCAGTGGATTGCGCCGGCGCTGGACGGGAGGCTGATTGTCATTTCTACGATCAGGGCGGCGGACGAGCGGAATGACAATCGAGCGCCCGAGGAGGCTGGACTGTTCGTTTACGACGCGAGCGAGCAGAAGATCGTGCGCCAGATCGTGCCGGTACCCAAGGGACGGACGACTGGACTTATTGCCGAGGTTGCACCTGGACGTTTGCTCGGATTGACATCGAGCCCGGAGCACCCTGACCGGAGCGTTCTCTATGGAGTGGACGTGACCGCGGGCGACGTGCTGTTCACCAAGGACCTTCCATCGCCTGTCTCGGTCGACGATTACTGGCCTCACTGGGTTGACCCTTCGTATGAGTACAATGCTTTTGCTCGAGGCCCCGATGGTTTTGTATGGACCTACCTAAGGAACGTTTTGGTGCGCATCGATCCGAAGGATACGAGCGTGCACGTCGTTGGCAAGATGGATCCGGTCGGCTGGCCGACGTTCGTCGGTAATGACGTTTACTTTTCCGGAGCCGAACAACTGCGGCGGATTCGCAACATCGTCCTGACTCTTAAAGGAAATCAGAAAACGATTTTTGAAGAATGATAAGTCCAATCTACATTCTGTAAATCTTCAGTAAGGATACTTAAACATGCGAACTTGCATCAGCACATTGTGTCTGGCAGTCATTTCAACGGTGTCGGCTATGAGCCTGGCGGCAGCCGAGGAAAAGCAGGCGTGGGCCGTGGCTACCTTTGAGTGCCTGGGGTTGTACTACCCCAGTGCCACCGAACAAGGCGCCTGCAACGTGCAGTACCGTCAGACTGATGAGAAGTCGTGGCGAGAAGCCCTGCCGCTGGTTCACGATTCCCGCGAGCGGCAGTATCGCGGGAGTATAGTGGGCCTGAAGCCTGACAAGGCATACCTCATCCGCCTTACATACGGCAGCCAGACAGTCGATTTCTCCGGTCGGACCCGTAGTGACCAGTTCTCCATCGGCAAGACAACGCACCTGCCGGCTGGCGAGTTGGACAAGCCTGTGCGGATCACCGAATCCGGCAAGGCCGACGCCTGGCACCTTGTGACTCCGGCCCCGGGGACCAAGACCGTGATAGACGTGTTCAACCTGCACGACAACTGCATCGAAGTGGCGGCAGACTACATCATCATCCGCGGGCTGGAGCTGAAGAACGCCGGACAGCACGCCGTGCTGATCCGCAAGGGTGTACAGAACGTGGTCGTGGAAGATTGTCACATGACCCACTGGGGCCGGGTCGGTGGAGCTCGAGTCTGGGGTGTCTTTCACGGCTCGGACAGCGCTATCTACGCGGAGACCGGCGCCGGTGGACTAGTCCTCCAGCGGAATCTGATAGAGCATCCCCGCAGCGGCTCTAACGACTGGGAGTCCGGCCACCCGGATGGACCCCAAGGGATTACCCTGCAGGACTCCTCGGGCGGAAATATCATCCGCTACAACGAGATCCGATCCACCGAGGATCACGGGTACAACGACGGCATCGGCGGCGGCAGCAACTTCAGCTTCCAGGGCAGCCCCAACCGCGACTCCGACATCTACGGCAACATCATCACCAACTGCTGGGACGATGCCATTGAGAGCGAGGGTGCGAATATGAATGTCCGCATCTGGGGCAACTACATTGACAAGACCTTCGTGTTCATCGCCACGGCGAGCACCTCGATGGGGCCGCTCTACATCTACCGTAACGTGTTCGCCACCAGCCGCATCTCTCATCAGGACCCCAGCGGAGGCATGATCATCAAGACCGGCGGCCCCAGAAAGACCATCAGCGTCAACGGCGAGGAAGTTCCCGGTGACCGGGGCCGACGCTACATCTTCCACAACACGGCCCTCCAGCCAAACGGGGCATTGAGTGTCTTTAGCGGTCATGGGGTCAGCAACGCGGTGTCGAAAAACAACATCTTTCGCGTCCGTGGCGACACCTATCCATCCACCGGCGGCGACGGTCCGCCAAACGACTTTCAAAACGACCTGACTGGCGGCTATCTCGCAGGCGGGTTCGTCCGTTCGATGTTCGTGCCCTCGGACCGTTTGGAGTGGTTCCTGGCGACGACGGTACCTGCCATCAAGTGGGGCAAGGTCGAATACTCGCGCAGCGGTAAGGAGTTCGCGATCACTGACCCTGTCGTCCAGACCCCCAACCCGGCGATCGACAAAGGCGTGCGACTGCCGGGCTTCAACGACGACTACCAGGGGTCCGCTCCGGATATTGGCGCATTTGAGAATGGCAATCCGCCCCTGCGGTTCGGCCGTGAAGCGGCACCCGACTTCACCCGAGCCCCCTGGGAAATACGCTGATATGACATCGGCATGAGAAAGGAGAACGGAGTGAAAAGCAACTCACTTCGTTTTCTGGTGGCATAGTTTTCCTCACGGCTGGTTCCGGTTTTCATCCTGGCCAAAACGTGCGCCCCCGAACGAGTCGTGGTCGCAATGGGGGACAGACCTGATAGCCGACCTTGACCGAAAATTGGCTCAGTAGACAAACTTCTTGTTCTCCGGAACAGACGGAATACGAACCACCAGGTAGATAATGACAAAGCAAGATGAGCACTGCTATAATGAAGGTAACTGATGGTAGTGTCGAAATGAGAGATTTATGTCGAGTTGATAGTAAGAGGAGTTGAAATCGAACCGCATATTGTGTTATTATCGAGGCCGTAGCGTGCAAGAGCACTGTTTATGAGGTCATATGGGAATTCCAAACTAAATCCCTACAAGCGTGAACAGTCCATCTGGAGGAAGACAATGATGAATTTACGTCTGGGCAGCAATAAGGGAGTCTTTGTGGCTGTTTTCCTGTTGTCGTTAGCTATTTCATCCAGGGTGATATCGCAGGAATCATATAATCTGGCCTTTTCGACCTACTTCGGTGGCAGCGATTGGGAGCACGCTCGCGACGTGTGTGCCGACGCCGATGGCAACGTCTATATCTGCGGGGGAACCGCGTCCCGAGATTTCCCCACAACGCCGGAGGCTTACGACAGAACGTTCAACTTCGGGGACACCTCTGGAGACCAGTGTGATGCTTTTGTGTGCAAGTTCGGGCCGGATGGTCGACTCATTTGGTCGACATACTTGGGCGGACCCGGCTATGACCGGGCCTATGGAATTGAGTTAGACACTCAGGGCTACGTGTACGTAGCTGGGCGCGCCGGCAGGAATTTTCCGACCACGCCCGGTGCCTTCCAACCAATGTTCCAAGGCTACAACGGTGGCGGATACGGCGGATACCAGAATGCATTTGCGGCCAAGCTTTCCCCTGACGGCTCAAAGCTCGTTTGGGCCAGCTACGTCGGCGTCGCCCAACTTTGCCGGGACATCGCCATCGACATGAGGGGCGACATCTACCTGCCACTGGGCTTTCCGAATCAGGGGATTTTACCCCCTAGCAGTTGGTTTGCCAATGCATTCCAGAAGACACCCAAGGGCGGCACAGATTGCGGTGTGGTCAAGGTCTCCAACGACGGGTCCAGGGTTCTGTGGGCAACTTGGCTCGGCGGATCTGGCGACGACTTGAACGCTGCGTCCATTCGCGTTGTCCGGGATTGGAAGGTATACGTCGCCAGTTCGACGTCCTCAGCAGATTTTCCCACGACACCAGGCGCTTGTGACAGAACCTACAACGGCGGGACCGACTATTTTGTCGCCTGCCTGACGCCGGATGGGTCCGACCTCGTCTATGCCACATTCCTGGGCGGCTCTCGTGGTGAATGGCTCAGCACACACAATCTCGCCGTGGATGATCAAGGCAATGCCTATGTCACCCTCCAGACCAGCTCAACGGACTATCCAGTCACTCAAGGTGTCCTCCAGAGAACCCACGGTGGTGGCAACACGGACTGCGCCGTCACGAAGATATCACCGACCGGCGCCTTGCTGTCCAGCACATACCTCGGCGGTAGCGGTACCGAGAACGCCGACGGGATCTACGTGGACTTTGAAGGCAATGTGCTTGTCACCGGCCAGACATCCTCGGACAACTTCCCGGTTACCAGCAACGCGTTTCAGATGAAGTTCGGTGGCAACAATGACGCGTTCCTGGTGCGGCTGAATGGAGGGCTCACCCAGCTTCTGTACTCCACGTACTTGGGCGGGACTTCCTATGACAACGACCGGTCCGGCTTTCTCGGACAGGACGGTAGTCTCTATGTGACTGGGTCCAGCGACGGTCCCGGATGGGTGGTCAAGAACGCCTACCAGGCCACGTTCAAAGGCGGGCCCGGTGACTACGGCGCCGGCGACTGCATCTTGGCCAAATTCACAGCTTCTGGTCGAGTGGGCGATCTAAATGGAGACTTTCAGGTTGACTTTGAGGATGTACTACTTTTTGCTCGACAGTGGCTTTGGCATGGTCCCGCCAGTAGCATTCCAGAGGACATCATTGCAGACAGTATTATAAACTTTCCTGATTTTGCCCCGATTGCGCAAAACTGGTTGGAAAGGTGGAACCAACATGAAGATTACTGATACACGCCCCGTTACGTTATATGGGTAACTGACGCGGGAAACTATAAAGAAGCAAGCATCAACAGTATATGGCTGTTTTTTTGGAAGGGATATTTTGTAAACCACAGCCAGAAAAGCAAACTGCAGAATACCGTAGTATATAAAAACTCATCCGAAGTTAAGTTTGTAGAAAATGTGGCCTTGCAGGCAATTGGTTTTCTGAATAGGTTGACTCTTTTTCAATTCTACATATGTAGCCCTTACTATTAGCAATAGCTTAAAAAAGCGAATGCGGAAAAAATGAGTTATGAATTATGAACTGCTGACATGGTGACATGGTTTTGAGAAAAACAGACTAAGAAGAACTACAACCGCAATACAACCGGAGAAATCGTTATCTGCCAATTCGACAAAAATGTTGATTTCATAAGCTCTGTATTATCAATGAGTTACTAAAAACATAAAAAACGCAACCGTTTTATATATCCGTGTGCCATTCTCTTTTGAACGCCTCTTGTGACCTACTTAAAGGATTGGAGTTAGAAGAATATTTGGATATCTTTTAGCCATCTCACTTCGTTGCGAATCTTCCATAGTAACAATCACATCTGCCCAGGAGAGAACGTGTTTTGTGATAGGTCTTTCATTATAAAGTCCGGCCGATCTGGTTTGAAATCTATCTTTGAAGAGCTCCGCTGCTGTTTTGCTTCTATTCTGACGTTGATTGCAGATGAACAAGACTTTCATGCTAAGGCAGAGAGGTGGACAGGTATTTAAGCTTTGCCCCAAAGCTATTATTGGCTTAATAGGGGTTTAAAGCGTTGTATTGTTGACGAAGGGAAGTTTGTAGTGATAGACTGACATTGGTTAATACGAATGTGCTACCTTTATATTGTTATGCATATATAACATTAGGACAATCTAGAGTTGGGAGACTAATCATGAAAAGAGCATTTATCTCTTGTCTAACGACCGTATTAGTGCTACTGGGTTTAGGGTGCAGCCAACTCAGTCTGGAGCGTGAAAGTAAAAAAACGTTTCCTATGGTCGAAATTAGCAAAGAAACACTGCAAATTCTTCGAGCTGTTCGCACATCGGATATTTCTGATGCTTTAGACTCAATGGGGCTGCAAGAGCGTTATCAAATGGACACTGATATGCGGCCACTCTATTTCGGGATTCGTTTTGCCGGGATTGCTCATACAGCAGAGTATGACGTAATAGATCAGCCTCTTAAACCGATGCCATATGAGGAATTCGATAAGCGGCAGTATGCAAAAGGACCAGAAGGTTTGTGGAAAGAGGCAGGTTCTTGGGGTGGCCCAGATCAGGTTCTTGTGATTGATGCTAAGCGAACAGCGGCTGGGATTCTTGGTTCTGCCAATACGCTACAAGGCCGAATTAGAGGAGTGGTTGGTTTTGTTATTGATGGCACGTGTCGTGATTCTTACGAATGCGTAATCCAAAAAACTCCGGTTTTTTGCACCGTAAGGTCACCAGCTCACCCTATGGGGCGGATTGGGCCTATCTCGAATAACCAGCCAATTACATGTGCCGGTGTAAGGGTAAGGCCAGGAGATGCGATTGTTGCCGATGATGATGGTGTAATGGTTGTCCCAAAGAAGATTGCCGATGAAGTTGCACACCGCGCCATGCTGATTCAGGATAAAGACCGGCCTGGACGGCGCGAAAGCTATAAGAAACTTGCCTTGCCAATAGACGAGACTGTGCAATAGTAAAGATAAGCTGGGATAATTTTCACATAGAAGGGCATTAGACATGGACAGAAGAGACTTCATGAAAACCTCAGTTGTTGCCAGCGCATATGCCGTCCTGGGAACGCCGTGGTCAGTCGCTAACGAAAGTCAAGAATCATGGTTTGATCGCCCGATGCGTTGGGCCCAATTAGTCCTCGTGGAAAACGATCCCGGCCGTTTCGACCCCGATTTCTGGCTGGATTACTTCAAGCGCATACACGCTGATGCTGTCTGTTTGAGCGCTGGAGGCGTTGTCGCGTACTACCCCACGCAGATCCCCCTGCACCATCGAAGTGCATGGCTTAAGGATTCTGACCCGTTCGGCTATCTGGTCCGGGGATGTCGCAAGATGGGGATGGCGGTCATCGCCCGTACAGACCCACATGCGGCATGGAATGATGTTTATCAGGCCCATCCGGATTGGGTCGCCGTGGATTCTAATGGACAAAAACGTCGCCACTGGTCGAGTCCTGAATTGTGGGTCACATGTGCGCTCGGCCCATACAACTTTGAGTTCATGACTCAGGTTCATAAGGAGATTATGCAGTGTTATAAGGTGGATGGGATTTTTTCTAATCGGTGGGCCGGTCATGGAATCTGTTACTGCGAACATTGCATTCGAAACTTCAAGATTTTCTCGGGTATGGACTTACCACGAACAAATGACCGGCGTGATTTGGCCTATCAGAAATACCTGGAATGGCAAATTGTGCGATTAAAGGAACTGTGGTTTTTGTGGGACCGGACCATTCGAGAGATCAAGCCCAGCTCTCGGTATATTCCTAACGGGTTTCCTGATAACTTGGTCACGGGTGCCTTGTCTGACATCTTCTTCACCGATCATCAGGGGAGAAGTGGTGTCATTCCACCTTGGTCAAACGGCAAGCGCGCCAAAGAGCTTCGTGCGACAATGGGAATGAAACCTCTGGGTGGCATATTCAGTATTGGATTGGAAGAACGTTATCGGTGGAAGGATTCTGTGCAGAGCGAACCCGAAATTCGAATCTGGGTGGCCGAAGGAATTGCAAACAACATGCGACCATGGTTTGTGAAATTTTCGGGGACACTTTATGACCGGCGTTGGCTCAAGATTGTCGAAAGAATCTACCAGTGGCATTATCGTGTCGAGCCATATTTGAGAAACACTGCATCGCTTGCCAGCGTAGCAATGGTCTATTCAGAACAGACGGAGTGTTACTACGGAGGTGAAAAGTGGCAGGAGCAAAGCAATGGTCATGAGTTGGGAATGTACCATGCCCTCATCGAAGCACGTATACCATTCGAGATGGTGAACGACCGATTACTCGATGCCGAGCATCTAAAGCCATTTAAAGTGTTGATTCTGCCCAATATCGCTGCCCTTTCCGAAACGCAGTGCGAACAGATAAGGCAATACGTCCAGCGTGGAGGGAGTCTGATATCTACTTTTGAAACGTCTTTATGTGATGAGGTGGGAAAACGGCGACGAAATTTTGGTCTTGCCGATTTATTCGGAGTCTCTTATAAAGACCGAGTCGAGGGCCCGATGAAAAATTCATATTTGCGGCTGAAAAGCGATTCGAAAACAGGCCGGTTTCATCCCATCCTGAATGGGCTGGAAGACGCATATCGCATTATCAATGGAATCTGGCGACTGGAAGTAAAACCAAACTTAGATTTCCCTTCTCCACTGACATTGATTCCTGCTTATCCTGACCTACCTATGGAACACGTTTATCCACGCAAGCCAGACACCGACATCCGTGAACTATATTTACGAGAAATAAAAGAAAGTCGGATTGCTTATATCCCCTGGGATATAGACCGAACATTTTGGGAGTTCATGAATGTAGATCATGGCAGACTTCTGAGAAACATAATCAACTGGGCCACAAATGAGGAGCAGCTTGTCCGGGTGGAGGGACCCGGGATCCTTGATGTGACCGTATGGAGACAAAAACGCTCGGTGACTGTTCATCTTGTCAATCTGACCAACCCTATGATGATGAAGGGGCCGTTCCGAGAACTTATTCGTGTCGGCGAGCAAAAACTTCATATAAGAACTCCTCCGAATACAAAAGTGAAGAAAATCCATTTGCTTGCCAGTAATGAAAGCCCGGATTACAAGATGAAGGATGGCATTGTCTTGCTTACCGTGCCATCAATCTTGGATCACGAAGTTGTAGCGTTGGATCTGGTCACATAGTGGAAGATTATAGATGCCAAGAAGATGTCTGACTGCAGATGTAAGGTGACCGAAGAAAGTTACAAGTATGGCCGTTGTTGTAAGATATTAAATGTGATAGAAAAAGGTGATACTCGGGCAGTAGATAAGCTGCTTCCAGCGGTATATGAGGGATTGCATCACAAACACAATTATTCTTGACATTATAAAACTTAATTGGCATACTGGCGACCAGATTCTACGATTCGACCGAGCACTTAGAATTCTAAAGCATGTGTCTCTTTGACAATTTTAGTGCTCTGCCGAATAAGCAATATTTGTGTGAGGGACGTAAATGAGCGACGCTGAAGAAAAAGCTGATATCCGGCCGGACACAAATGAGGCATTTGTGACAGCAAGCTATGACGCAGGCGCAACGGGTCCAGGCGGCCATATTGGCTGATTTCGTAACAAACATGGAATTCGACCCGCGAAGGGGCTCGTCATCATTTGGATGATGCAGCACAGCGGTTTCCCGGGGATAGAGCGAATGCGTAGGTAGTTTTCAGGAACTGGGCGATGGAGTGTTTTGGGTAAGTAAGGCACCGTGAGGCTATGCGCTGCTTTAGTTTTACTCTCACTCGCTGCCCAGGCAGGTCTCCAAGCCATGGCGGACTCGGTGCAAGGTCAGAAGAACAACGGGGGCAAAGTAACACTTACCCGAAAAGTTAAGTACGAAATGAAGGTGGACATATAAAGGAAATGAAAAAACGACAATTTGCAAAACCGAACTGCATCGATCTTATGAGGATCAGAAATTCCTTTGTGTTTCTTGCTACGATCCTGCTGACCTGTCGGGTTGCACCGGCCTGGGGAGCAACGCTGGTAATGGTGGAGGATTTTGAGAAGGTTCCTTCACCGCCCACCGTGTGGGTAGTCAATATCCCCAACGAGAATGCTTCGGTCCAATTATCGACCGATCAGCCACACGAGGGGGGGCAGTGTCTAAAGTTGCATTACCACTTTGTCGGCACAGGGAATTTTCAATACCTTGGCATCCCGAACAAGGTCCGGATTCAAGCGACGATCCATACACTCCGGTTCTGGCTCAAGGGGGACAACTCGAAGTGTTCGTATGGGGTTCAGGTGAGCGACGCCAGTGGCGAAACCCACCAGTACAGCAAGAATACCGGCCAAGACGGGATCGTCGATTTTACAGGTTGGAAAGAAGTCGTCATCGACCTCGACTCTGGCCATGAGACGTGGGGAGGGGACAAGAACGGCAAGATCGATTATCCGATCACCGCGATCACGCTCACCATTGGTCAGCCTACAGATAAGGAGAAATTATTGTCAGTCGAGAGCGATCTGTACTTCGATGCCCTCAGCGTTGACTCCGAGAAGACTGCTGAGGAGACCTTGGGCTGCCAGGTGTCCGTTGTCTCGCCGGACTATGGCTGCGACATACAAGGCGACACCCCCATCACCCTCGAGGCACCAGGCTTTAAGAGCGTGACCGTGAAATGCTGGAAACAAGGCGGTGTCTTTGGTTCTGATTCCACGGTTGCTACCGTCGCCCTTGATGCGAAAGGCAAGGGCTCGTTCGTTTTCCCAGCCGATGCCTACCCACATGGCCCCATCACGGTGAGAATCAGCGGCGAAAACGGTGATGTCAAAGACAATTGCTACCTCCAACTCTACAACAAGGGCGGCGTTTCCTGGAACGAAGGAATACCCAAAGATCCACCTCCGGCGGCGAAAGGCATGTCGCTGGTCTTTGCCGATGATTTTAACGAACCCCTCTCTATTTCCAGCACGGATCCCAAGGCCACCTACTACGATCACAAACCGCCGGGTGGGTGGCAGGACTTCAGTACGCTTCGATTTACGAGCTTTGATCAACCCAACAATCCCTTTAGGCAAGTTGATTCCTACATGCGCATCAGGGCGAGCGAGAAGGCTAAGAGTTCCGGTTTGATCTCCTCCATGAAGAACGATGCCAGCGGCATAACGGCCAAGGCTCCCTGCTACTTTGAATGCCGGTTTATCGGCCCCAACGCTACTGGAACGTGGCCGGCCTTCTGGCTCCTGACGGATTACATGACAGATCACGTCAAAGGTATCAAAGTACCGTGCGATGAGTTGGACATCATTGAAGCTTACGGCGGGGAAGGCCCACGCCAACCAAACGCTTTCGACACCTATATGATTTGCCCCCATTGCTGGGAACAGGGTGATGCCGGCAAGGCCATCGAGAAGAAGGCCTTCGACGGGCTGCGCAATCCAATTCGCATGCGCAAGTTCGGAATCCCATCTACCTGGTTTGAAGCGTTCCACACTTATGGCTGTAAGATCACCGAGACAGATACTATCTACTATTGCGACAACATTGAGGTGGGCCGGCACACAACGCTTCCGCTCTCCAAAAACCTCCCGTTTTTCTTTTTGGTCGATCTGGCCACAGGCGGCGGCTGGCCCGTCGATTTGTCCCGGTATAACGGCTTGGCCGACATGTATGTCGATTATGTGCGGGTGTATGGTGGATCCGCAACTAACAAGACCGGCGGCACACAGTAGGGTCAAGACCGGAACCTATGAGCGAATGTTACGCAGTAAATCGGCACAAACGATTCAACGAAACTCACGAAAGGCTCCCATGTGTCTCAGAACAATAGGTGTCCAGTTAAGAAAGATTATGATTCCGAAACTTCTCGAGTCTATGATTTAGCCCGGATAAATGTGATGGTTGGCGAATTTGACCTGGCCATTGACAAACTCGAATTCCTGCTGTCGATACCTGGCGAACTATCGATTCCATTACTGCGACTTCATTCGGTTTGGGCCACGCTGCACGAACATCCACGCTTCAAAAAACTCCTGGAGGCAGGAAAGTAGTCCAAAATAGTCACGGAACCCAAAGAACTTCACAAACTTACCTAGAGAGCAGGCAATCGGTAGCAGGAGACAAACAAACACTTTTCATCACGGCCCAAATATCGCTTTCGTGATGGTCTACTTAGCGGAGCAAGATAGAACTTAATCATCGATATTTTTAAGGCGCAAGACTTCTCGAATAAATTGTAAAGGCTTGTAGTTGTTTTAGCACGTCGAGCAGACGTAATATAGCTCTCTCATTTAGGCATAGTTTGTATTCCTGATTTCTCAGTTTTTTGGGCTTGGTGCAACTAAAACTATCCTACAACCATACAACCTCTTATCTGTCAATTCTGCAAAATTTCCCATGCCATACCATTTACTATCAGTGACTTATGAAAATGTGAAAAATTAGCGACGTTTTATATATCCGATTCTCTGGTTATCCAGCTTCCCGAAAAATTCTCAAAAATCCCGTAGTTTCCACGATTGACATTTTTCCCAACAACCATACTCTATAGGAAGATTTTGATATTATTGTGGAATTAGAAGGCTTGGCTGAGTTGCCAAACGTTGAATATGGGGAATGTCGGAGTACAGTATCTGTTGGTCGGCGCCGCAATCCTCTTGGTGGCTTCACTATTGCTCTCCGCAGACGATATGGTGACTATGGAGAACGCAATCGATCCTGGCCCCAACCGGGCAGACGAACCGTTCATCGAGAAGTTCTCCCTCCCCGCCGCTGTTCGGTACATTGATACAACGGCCCTCACGTGGCAGAAGCAAAACAAGTGCTTCGCATGTCATTCTGACTACGCTTTCCTGCTTGCTCGGCCGGCGGTCAGTCACAAGGTGTCTGTGCATGCGACCGTTCGTCTGGCCCTGGAACATCTGGCGGAGAATCCGCGACAGACAGACTACTGGGTGACCGAAGCCGTCATGGTGGCCTCAACTCTGGCACAGAATGATGCGGCTACGACCGGGAAGCTGCACCCATCTACCCGCAAGGCACTGGACCGGATCTGGACCGCGCAGCGCGAGGATGGCGGCTGGACGTGGATTAAGAATAATCAGCCGCCGTCGGAGGTCGACGACCACTACGGTGTAACGATGGCTGCAATCGGTGTCGGCATTGCACCGGAAGGCTATAGTAAGACGCCCGTAGCCCAGAAAGGTCTTGAGAAAATTCGCCAGTACCTTCGAAACAATCCCCCTGTAAACATGCATCAGCGGGCAATGATGCTGTTGGCTTCGCTGCGGGTGGATGGAATCATGACAGACGCCGAGCGTGCGAAAGTCGTTGAGGGTCTTCTCTCGCTACAAAAGACCGACGGGGGCTGGGGGTTGGCTACGCTGGGTAACTGGAAACGGTCGGATGGCAAAGAACAGGACTACGAATCAAGTGACGGATATGGCACTGGCTTTGTCATTTATGTCTTGCGTTGCGCAGGCATCGCGGCGGAAGATCCACGAATCCAGAAAGGAATTGCGTGGCTCAAAACGCATCAGCGAGTGAGTGGACGTTGGTTCACGCGATCCATGAAGCAGGATAGCACACATCTGATCACTAATTCCGGAACGGCTTATGGAGTTCTGGCGCTTGCTTTGTGCGGCGAATCCAAATCCCTCGATTAGATTCGCCATGCAATAGCATTTGAAGCCCTGAATACTGAATTATCCGACAGACTTGATAGCATGTCACAGAATAGGCTCAAGAGTGCAACTGAGCAAGAATATACAGTAGTTATATGGGAAAGCCGGCAATAAACTCGAGAAGGAAGTGAGTATCTGTACGATGCGAAATCGGGAAACAGGCTATGTGTTTGAATCAATCAAGCCCGGGATGTTGTGCCTTGCTATGCTGGCAATCGGCTCTGCCATAAGTGCCGGCGAACAACGAGTTGAGGGGACCGCTTCGCTGGGAGCCGGCAGGAATAATAAGAACTATCAACGGATTTTGATCGGTCCGATGGAGCTTGGGGACAACATTAGCAGCGGAGGCTGGCGGATGAAAAACTTCCTGATCAAGACCACTGAGGGTATGCAGGCAAAGATTGGCCGCAGCGCCTTGGTCTTCGGAGCCGATGCGGAGATTGCCGGGGCCAAAGGCGATTTCTCCATCCACGGACGGCTGCCCGGCAAAACAGATGTGCTTGGTCTTTGGGTATATTTGGAAGAGGATTCCAACATCGAGAAGCTTGGTATTCAGGTCTATGATGCCCAGAGTGAAGCGCTCATGATGTTGATCCCGGCCGACTGGAGCGGTTGGAAGTGGGTCGAGTTTGCTACCACCGGAAACCGTGTGCAGCAAGCCTATCCGCAGCCGGACAAGAACGGCTCGATAGATCAGCCGCTGAGCAGCCAACAGGTGGTCTGGTTCGCCAAGGCTCCGGGAGCGACACGAATGATCGTTGACGGCATGGTGGCCGTCGTGGATCGAAGTGAACTCGTCGGTGAGGAAAACCTGACAATCACCATTCTTGCTCCTGACATCGTCGAGCCGGGCCGGACTATCCTCGTCAGTATCTTGGCTGTCAACTACACCGACAAACCCATTGCCGTTGATCTGGCCTACTCCTTCCAGAGGGACTCTACCCTTTACTCGACTCCTATGCCCGATCCGGTATTCGGATCCAATCATGCACCGGGGCTCAGGAGTTGGATCGTTGCCGATGGTGAAATCATCGAGGATGGCTCGCTTACCGACGGCAAGCCATGGACCGACGCCGGCACGGCCTACAAGACCAACCATTTCACTGAGGCCTTTCAATACGTGGAGTTGGATAAGGTTCGCCGAATCACGAAGATGACCTGGCTGTCCGGCGATGCCAACCACACGTGGTTTGTGGACGTCGCCGTCTCGCGGGATGGTAGAGAATTCACGCCGGTCAAGAGCCTTCAGAATGTCGACCACTACAAAAAATGGGGCTGGCAGGATTACCCGCTCCGGTCGCCTTTCGAGGCAAAGGTTCTTCGCTTTCGTTACCATACCGGCGACCCGCAGAAGAAGGTTCACGCCATTCGGTTTCCCTGCGAACTGGGGCTTTACGACGGCGTGGCCGACGAGACAATTGCGCTGCCCAGTGTTGGCACGGTTCTTGATGAAGGCAGCATCAAAGTCACCGTCCCGGCTCGGTCGTTCAGGATGGTGGATATCCCTGCGAGGGCGATTCTGGAGGCCGGAGCCTGCCTGTATGGCATTGATGCCGCCTGGTCGGGCCAGCGAATAATGTCCTATCGGCACATTTTCACCGCTTTGCAGAGTGATCCCTCACTGGTTTCGCCAGATTCGCGTTTTGGGCTGAACGTCTCCCATACTCCTTTGGCGCCCAAGCTGCGAGACCTCGGCATAGGCTGGGTGCGTTTCGAGAACATGAAGTGGCCCTTTGTCTCGCCGGAACCGCACAAATATGCCTTTGACGGATCGGTGGGGCCATGGTATGTGAATACGGACGATGTTTTTCAGACATACCGCGAAAACGGCTTGAACATCCTCAGCTATATGTTCCTTACCCCTCAGTGGGCCTCCAGCGCGCCGCCGGGTGCCAAGGAGGACAGAATCATTACGTTCCCCCCGAAAGACCTCTCGCTGTTTGGCGAGTTCTGTTTTCAGGTCGCGGCGCGTTACGGCAATACTCGACATTCGGCTGGTGCTTTGCTCAGTAGCGACAAGAAGTCCGGCCTATGCTTGGTCCACTATTACGAAATGTGGAACGAGCCCGGACTTAATCCTAATCCTGATGCTACTTGGGGCGGCTGGTCGGCCCCGCTCGACGAGTACTACAAGATGATGCGATACGGTGCTGAGGCTATCAAGAAAGCCGATCCTACCGCTACGGTCACCAGCGCCGGCTATGAAGGCATAATTACAGAGATTGTCAACCGCCTGCGTACCTACAAATACCCGGATGGAAAGTGTCCTCTCGATTTCGTCGAGGTGATCAACGTGCATTACTACTCCGGCTTCAATCCGCCGGAAACCGCTACAGAGGACGGAAATGCCGGGACCACAGGCAACACGACTTTACCACAGGGTATTGAAGAACTGACCGCTTGGCGAGATAAATATGCACCACAGATGCCGATCTGGATGACTGAGACCGGCTACGATTCAGCCGGCCCCTTCGGCACCACTGAAGCCATCCAGGCTGCCCGCCTGCCTCGTGTGGTGATGCTGTGTCTTGCCTTCGGCATCGACAAGGTCTTTGTTTATCGCGAATCCGGTTCGACTCCCTCAATGCACGCCTGCTCCGGTTTGCTCAGGGATGATTTCACAGAGAAACCATCCTGGTTCACGTTTGGGACGCTCGTGCGGCAGTTCAAGAAGGTCAAGGGCCGGGCCGTGAGATTACCGCACAAGGATGAGAACGTCTGGCTGTTGAAATGGAACGAGTCCGGAAAGCCCCTGCTGACAGCATGGACCGTTGAAGGCAACGCCCGGCTCGGCCTGAATCTGGGGCCTTGTAAAATAACCGACGCCTTCGGCGGCACGTTCGAATCCGAGAATACGTCCCAATTAGAGATTACCCCGCTGCCGATTTACATCCGCAACATGGACGCCAGCGCCGGCTGGCAAACGCTGCTTGCCGACTATGACACCCATCAGCTTGAGTTGAAGAAGCGTCGCGAGCGCGCCGTGGCGTGCCGTAAGTACCTATATGACTTTGGGATGCCGGACCGCGTAGGTGAGTACTTCCTCGAAGGGATCAGATTCCCCTATACGCCGGTCAAAGCGGCTGATGTCTGGGACCAGGACCGGGGCTACGGATTCAACATCCCCGCTATGTCTGACGAGAATCGCCAATGGATTCGCTCGAAACTCGATGGCGACGGCTGCCGCATTGGCGACGGAATGCAATTTCAGTTCCGTGTCGAGCCTGGAACGTACCGCCTGTCTCTTGGTTTCGGCCCATTTGAAGACACCGGCATAGTTATTGTCGAAGGACTTAAAGAACCGCTGAAGATGGTTCTGAGCAAGAAAGAAGGATTCGCCGAGGCCGACATCGTTATCACCAGCACCGCGACACTGTCGGTCTCTCACAAAGGTTACGGCGACATCCGCTGGCTCAGCCTTATCGAGAAGAATTGATTGTTGGAGCTTGTCTGGATGTGCGTGTAATATGTGTTTGCGCGGGCTTCGGGGTGCATTTCAGTGGGTGATATGCGCTTTGTGTCCAGTCGAGTTGCTGTTCGCGGACATCTCCACACTGAAAGACGACAACGCCAACGAGGCCGTGGAGGTTTTGGAGCGACCTTCATCCCGGCAAACACATTAATTCCAGTGATTCACCCATGTGTGATTGATGGAAGCAGCAATGATTACGAATCGTCCGTTCTTTCAGGTCCGTTCTCGAGAGCTGGCCACGGTTATCGCTGATACTTATATGCAGGTTTGCCCATGCACGAGGCGTAGAAGATGTCTGCGTGAGGGTCCCAGCCGAAATTGAGGAACCAGCCAGGGATTGTCACACTGTACTGAGGCGGTAACGGAGCCGCCTGCTCCCACTCTCGACCGCCGTTGGTTGTCTGAAAGAAACCGTTCTTGCCCACGACAACAATGTGCATTTCATCCTTGCCGAAGTATGGGCCGAAAGAACATTCCACCTCTTTCCTCTGTATGGCCCACGTCATGCCACGGTCCCTGCTTACCAGAAGCCCCTTGCCGCTGGTCCAGAAGGCGGCGCCTTTGAGAATTCGAATGTCGCGCCCGGCGGGCTGGAGTTCGCAGACCTTCGTCCAACTCTCGCCACCGTCTGTGGTGCGAAAAATGCCCAGTTCCTTCTCTCTGGTAGTGACGAATGTCTTGGCATCGAAGATGCCCACCGACGAGAAAGCCTTGCCCTTGAGCTCCCAACTCTTGCCCATCTCGTTGCTCGTGTAGACCTCGCCTCCACATTCGTGTCGCAGGGCGAAGATGTTGATGGTTTTCTCAGCCGACCAGTGGACCGAGCCGGCATCCCAACCACGCTGGTTGCCCTGCATGCTCTGCCAGGTCTTGCCGCCGTCGAACGTGTAGCCGCTGGGCCCGTCGAGCATGAAACAGGCCAGACGCTTGCCCAGGGGATCGAAATTAAGAGCAAAGCCGGTTTCGCACCTTCCACCGATCTTCCCGCCGTCAACACGCGTGAAAGAGCTGCCCTGATCGCTGCTCCGCCAGATTCCTTGGTCGGGAATGACCATGAACACATCGCCGGTGATGCGATCGGCCACAATGCCGGCCGTCTTGCCGGGATAGCCGATTTTCTTGCCCTCGCTCGCAAGGCCCTCGATAACCTTTGCCGAGATGTCCACCCACTGACCGCTTTTGCCCGCAGCAGAAACGGACCTATCCTTCGAGTAGATCACATCGGCAAACACCAAAACTGACGTACACAGCAAACACAACCATGCCTTCATTTCCTTGCTCCTTTTGATGAACTTGCACTGGCTTATCCTGCCGACAGCCTGCCTGTTCTTGCCACTTGAATCTCTGACTGTATGTCTTTTTCAAAAGTGGAACAATTCAATGAGAGACATACTTCTGATTTAGATCCAGTTTGTTAATGATATTATTGTTAAAACGTCTTCTTTTTTCAAGTGTTTTTACTTTAAGTTCTTGTTGCTTTTTCAGGATGCTTCCCCTTCTTCTAAAGGACACATCGTCAGGAGTAAACTTATTAGCAATAGATTAACAAAGCAAATGCGGACAAAATGAGTTATGAACTACTGACATGGTTTTGATAAAAACAGACTAAAAAGAACTACAACCGGAGTACAACCATACAACCTCTTATCTGCCAATTCCGCAAAATTTCCCACTCCATAACACATTTATTATCAGTTACTTATGAAAAAGTAAAAAATTGTTAACGTTTTATATAACCTATTGACTTGCATTTCGTAGTACGCCAAGCAAAGATGGTGTAGACAAGCGGGATAACAATAAAAGGGTTGATAGTTAGCTGCTATCAGCCCGTGTGTTTCAAATGCGATTGGCTCTCCATTGCTAAGTTGCCTACGGGCTCACGGCCTGGTTGTATATGCGAACATCGTCAATCAGGCCTGACCAGAAAGTGCCTGTGGTGAGGTTCCGACCAGCACCAAGATAGAGACCTAAGTCCGAAGAGACCAGATTAGTAAGAGCGCTGGGGTCTTCAGCGACCTTAACGCCATCAGCATAAAGACGGCGGCGAGAGCCATCCCACGTAACAGCGATGCAGTGCCAGTCACCATCGGTGATTACAAATTCGCAGATGAGAGGAGAAGTGGACGGGCTGCCATCTGTTAAGGCGGTCATAAGTTTGCCCTCTATTGGGTCTGCGCAGAGCCAATCTTTCCCACTGGGTATAAGGATAATGGACTGTTGAGATAAAACTACCTGTCCCGGGCTGCCTCCTTTGACCCAGGCCAGAGCAGTAAATTGTCCACGGGAAGGGTTCAAGATGAAAGGTGTGCTGACGTAATCATTTGTTCCATCAAGCTGGAGCGCGCCATCTATCACACCGCCGGCCGGCTGCCAGATAGGACCACCGTTGAGGTTGCCGTTCTTATTGCTAACGCTATCGTGGGCGATTGTGCCTTCAGTCTCATCCAACATCCAGTTCGCTACGAGTCCAATAAATTCCCTACCAATCTGGTTGTCCATCCACGTCAGTCTATCCTTAAGCCAATTCTTCATCCAGGCTATTTCCTCTTGATAAGTATTCGCAATGAACCAGTTCGGCCAGACATAGGAACCCAGGATACGCCAGCGCTCAAAGTTCCGCACCTGTGCCTCATCCAATAGCTTCGCCCAATTGTCGATATTTGTAAGCAATCGCTCCGTAGCGAACACATTCTTTCGCAGTTCATACCATCGACTGGCATAACGCCATCGGAACTGAGGGTCCTCAAAAAGGCGCCTCCACCACGGATAATCAGCATTACTCAGCAAGCTGTTATACCACCCATCAGGTTTCCAGCCCTCAAGGTAGTCTGCGTTACCGAGCGACAAGTCATAGTCCCAGACTGGCCCCATATTTAACTTGCCGCCTCGGTCCTTGAACATATAGGTGCTGAGCCGAAAGCCGTCGATGTTTTTGGCCAACTCGACAAGGATGTGGTGATCGATAAATGAATCCACATCGATGTACTTGGTGTATCCATTGACAGGGTCAGCGAAGGACGGTCCGTATAAGACAGACTCGAACTCATCGAGGTAGCCCTTGATCCAGCTCTTCTGTGACTGGGTGATCTCAGTTCCTTTCGGCTCAAGATATATTAGGAGCAAACCAGTGCTGGTCTGGAATGTCTGCTCATCCGGGTCAAGCTTATCTTTTTTGATAATATATCCACCCGTTATCTGCGGCTCAGCGTTATCAGTCGGTTCAAGTTTTGTTATATTTACGCGACTCTCGCCACGTTTGATCTTTTCCATAAATGCATACACACCAACATAATCACTCAGCGATAGCACCCCGCGGTCGGTGTTAAGGAACATCTCAACAAACATAGTGTGGGCCGCATAGCGGCCGATATCATTGCTCCACTGGTAGGCCAACACATTGCGCATAAGCGACTTGTCTGAATAAGGTCCCTGGAGAACCCAGTCTGATTCAGCGGGAAAGCCCAGAACGGGGACATCTTTGTCGTCATCATATTCGTCCCAGGTTTCAAAATGATACTGCTTTTTCGGAAAGCTCATTGAGCTTTTGCCACGAATATTGATGCCTGCCCGACAAATAAGTTCGGGTTGGTCGATAATATTAGCCCTGCCCTGCGTTGTAGTGCTGATGAAGCTGGCAAAAGCCGGCGTCTGCGTAGTCTCGCCGACACCCGCGCCAAAGGTGTCAATGACGACTATCGGCAGGTTAGAACTAAAGCTCTGCACATCAACCGCGAGAAAAGTGTACATTCGCGTCGCCACATCGGTAGGTTTCCAGCCAGGTTTGCAAGCCACTGCCTTGAGGAGCTTGGTATTGCCAATGTAGATAGGGCCGCTATACCTTGTACCAGTTGGAATACCAAGAGCGAAATTGTAAGGGCTGCTACCGTCGAGCGTGTAATACACCGAAGCTCCCTCAGTTTCAGTAGTTATTAAGACATAAAATGGCGCAGAGCACAGACTGCTATCACGACTGAATTCCATATTGGCAACAAAACCCTCGTAGATGCTGACATTTTGATAGCCCGGTGAGGGAGAATTCATAAATCGCCAGTTGTTAGAAGCATCTGGGTATCGACCATAGGAAATATCTGTGGTCTGCTCACCAAAGCTGATACTATCAATCAAAGTGCTGCCATCGATGTCGAAGAGTCCCAATTCTTCACCGTTGTCAGCATCAAGTTTAAAATTTGCATGCAACCCGGGGTCTGTGGTATCTTTGTCGGCCCATATCAATAAATATCCATGGACAGGGATAGTAGTTGCAGATGGGTTATTATCAGGAATCTGCCACTTAGCGGGAGTATTCAGGTCATCCGTCAGGTACATTCCACCTGTGTCAATGGCCTTATTTCCAAAGTTATAAATCTCGACCCAGTCGTCAAACTGGCCCTGCGGATCTGGTGGTTTAGTGTTGCTATTGGACGCCAAAAATTCATTAATTACTAAAGAAATACCGGTTTTTGACCAATTCATTGCTAATAAGGCAAGGTCAGCCATATCTGCGATATCATCGCCGTTTAGGTCGGCTGAATTTTCCGGGTAAACCAACCACTGCTCAAAGAGAATCCGCAGGTCTTCCAGTTCGACACGGCAGTCCCTATTTAGGTCACCCACAGGACACTTGGCTGCCACAAAGCTGCTGAAAGACAGCGTCACTATCAAAACAAGCATCTTAACTCTTATTAGTCTGAACATCTTTACCGCCTTTGCAAGATATATTACCAGATTTACTGAAAAAATGCAACTATCAAAAATGGTATTTTTCGAGGAATATCATTGATTGTAAGTCGGAACGCAAAAAGAATCATTATCTTTTAAGGATAACTGTCAAGATGATTGTGTCCAAATATAAGAACACCGAATGTCATTATGGTCAGCAACTCCTATGGCGATTACCGCTCGGTATCGTCGAAAGACGATTGAGACTATCGTAGTCATAGGTTGTAGCAAATAAAAGTGTTGTATAATGCAGCACATTGCTGAAAACTTGAATTGATGAAAGCCAGGACGGTCACGGTCTGCACAAAAATAGGAATGGGAAGCAGTCTGTGGTCTAACAATCTGAACTTTCGTATGAATCTGCAAGAAAATTGCCTCAGAAAAGAACAATCTTGAACGTTCAGGTAGCTTTTTGTATTATTGTCGATGTCGTACGAAGAAATTTATGTTATTTTATCGTTTAAATGGGAAATGTCAGAGAAAATCTCAGGTAAGGTAAGGAGCGACGTATGAACATCGGCAGACAATACAGTCTATCAGGTTGCGGGATGACGCGGCGGAAATTTCTGGGCGGTTGTGCGGCGTGTGCGGCGGCGGCTTCATTGCTGACGTTGCCCGGCACCATGGCAAAGGCGGCGGACGACAACAAGATGCGAATCCGAATCGTCTATTCCCTTCACGGTCCCCAGCAGACAGGTCCGGACTGGCCGAACAAGGGTTTCGATTTCCGACCCGTCATGCACAAAACTCAGGAGGAATTGATCCAGCGATGTCCCGGCTTTGAGTTTGTTTCGTCGCTGGCCACTGGACCCGAACAAGCCAAGGAAATACTCGAACAGGATAAATCCGCGCGGATCGACGGCTACTTAGTGTACCAGATGAACTGCTGGAACCAGGTTGTGCAGACGATCGCAACCTCCGGCAAGCCGGTGCTGTACGCCGATTTCCAGTTTGGCGGAAGCGGGGGATTTCTGGTTTACATGGCGGGATTTCTCCGCAGCAAGGCGCCGAATGTGGGATTCGTGGCGTCTTCGCGAATCGAGGATCTGGCTGAGGCGGTCAAGTGTTTTCCACAAGCCAAGAGTTCGGTCAGCGACTTTGTAGCGGCGACGTGTCGCGTGCGAGCGTCGCGGACGCCCGGAGTCGGCAATCTTAAATGTCAACCGGACAATCTGAAAATTCTTTCGACCGATGAGTGCATAACCCGCATGAAGAGTTCAAAGATTCTGGCGGTTCGCGGGCAAGACTCCGGCGCGGCTGACCCGATTATGGGGATTCCGACGGAGTATGTATCGTTCGCGGAGGTCAACGAGGCCTGGAAGACGGCAGATAAAGATCAGGCACGCGAGGTGGCCGAGCGATGGGGAAAGAGTGCCACGGCCGTGATAGATGTGTCGCCGGAGACGCTGGAAACCTCGGCGGCGATGTATCTGGGGATGAAGTCAATCCTGAAGAAACACGACGCCAACGCCATAACTGTCAATTGTCTGGGGGGCTTCTATGGCGGACACATTCACGCCTATCCGTGTCTTGGTTTTCATGAACTGAACAATGAGGCGATGATAGGCGCCTGCGAGTGCGATATCCGATCCACCGCGGCGATGGTTATGGTCACTGCGATGACACAGGGCCGGCCGGGCTACATCTCCGATCCGGTGATAGATACATCCAAGCGGCAGATCATCTACGCCCACTGTGTGGCCTCCAACAAGGCGTTCGGTCCGCAGGGGCAGGCCAATCCGTTCACGATCATGACCCATTCGGAGGATCGGCAAGGTGCATCAGTGCGTTCGATCCTGCCGCTGGGGTATATGACAACGACCGTGGAAATCGATCAGGGACGCAAGGAGATCCTGTTCCATCAGGGCAAGTCTGTCGCCAATGATCCGGATGACCGTGCGTGTCGCACCAAGCTGGCGGTTGAGCCGGTGGGCGATATTGAAAAACTTTTTACGATGTGGGACCAGTGGGGCTGGCACCGCGTGACGTGCTACGGCGATCTGAAACAGCCGATTTTTGCGCTGGCTGATGCGATGGGTTGGAAGGTAGTTGAAGAAGCATAAAGACCGATTCGGATGGCAATCTCAAACCCATGATGGGCCAAACGGCGCCCGACGAAGATGCAGGAGTATGACGATGAAGCGGGAAATCAAGAATCGTTGGTGGTTGTTGGGATGGTTGCTTGTCATGGGGGCAAGCGTTGTGGCCTTTGCGGACAATCCACAATCAACAAGGCGGGTGTGGTAGATAAGGCAGAGCGACAACAACACCGCCGAATTCGCTTTGGGACAGGGCGAGAGCGGATGATTTGCCGAGGAGTTCGACGCGGGTGCTCTCTACCAAGTGGGAGTGTCAGAAGCGAGGTTGACTCTTCTTCAATTCGATATATATATATTCATCGCTATTATCAATAGATTCAAAAAGTTAATGTATACAAAATGAGTTATGAACTATGAACTGCTGACATGGTGACATGATTTTGAGAAAAATAAACTAAAAAGAACTACAACCTCAATACAACCAGAGAACTTGTTATCTGCCAATTCGACAAAAATACTCATTTCATAAGCATTGTATTATCAGTGAGTTATAAAAAACATAAAAAATGTAAACGTTTTATATATCCGTCTGCTGTTATTACGCTCTTCCGGTCGGTAAATCCCTGGGAGACCAACGGATTCAATGACCGTACCCTATGTTTCTCAGCTTCCCGCTCGGAGCAAGACAATTTGGGGTTTCTTCAGGCTCAACTGATAAGAAGAATGAGTGGATGAGCATGAGGACACCAAAAGAGTTTTGTTGGCGGTTTCGGCGGGAAGATTACCTTGTGACTCGTCGATTATCCGCGGCTGGGTTGGGTCGGCACGAACGGGCGAGGTAGTTGCGTTTGTGCACCTCATGGCGGTGATTGACGGGTGGCAACCGGAACGTAGCCGACTTCGAGTCCTTTCGGCGGCGTGACGATGAGCGAGGCGTCGAGCGCAGCCAGCGTTCCCATCTCCGGCGGGGGCAGGTATTCCTTGTCCATGGTCCAATGGGTGTGAAGCTTCTCGACAATGGTTTGCAGCCGATTCTTCTCCGATTCACTCATATCCGCGTCCTGGAGAGAGGGCTGGTCGATGAACCGGTACCACCAGTACGTCACGACGCTTCCGTCGCCGAGTTTCGCCTGAAACGGACCGGCCTTGGGACCGGGCTTCTTCCAGCACGTGTCGCTGGCTTCAGGCGAGGTATAGAATTGGTTCGTGACAGCGGATTTGAACCGTGCCTCCTTCAGGCCGGTCTCGTCGGGCACCGCGTCGGCAGCCACGGCCAGCAGCTCCTTGCCTTCCTGCCGGTAGTACTCCGGAAAGGTGCCGCGCCGCATCGAGCCCGTCCATGGCTCCAGCACGGACGGCTTCCACTGCAGGCCGAAGGTGGTCTTGTCAAAAGCGCAGGTTTCCACCCAACTTTCGCAACCCCGGATCGGCGCTCTCTCCGAACCCTGTCGCACGTCCAATGGTTCCGCCTTGCAAGGCTGGACTACCGCACCTTGCACGTTGAATTTCCCGGAGGCCGCTTCGCCCCCCGCCAGCCACTGTTCCACCTGGTGGTACAGGGCTTCTTTGGAGTAGTGCGTCAGGTTGTGGATTAAAATCGTCCATCCCTGGTCGTCGGTCGGGAATTGCAGCCGGGGAATGCGGGTGTAAACCCTGCCCTTCGCATCCGTACCGACGAAATGCGGCACGGTGTTGATCTCGATGGCGCCGCCGGTGACTAACCCCGGGCGGACATCCAGACCACGCCCCACGGCGGGAGCGTGTCGGCGCGAGATACGGCTCCAGGTAGCGGGGGTATAGAAAGCTACGGGTCCTTTGAAATTCTTCGCGTTGATGAAAAGCGTCCAGCACTGGTTGCCGGTGGCAACCGGCAAACCGGCGGTCATGCTCTTCGGCTCGGTCAACGGCAGCACCATCCAGGCGTAGCCGAACAGCTCGCCGCAAGTTCCATCCCGGAAAGTGAGTCCATCGGGAGGCACCAAGAGTCGTGGACTGAGTTGGGCAATCCCCATCTCATCCGGTTGAAGAGCTGTCGTGTTGCCGAAGCCCCACCCCGGTGACGAAATCTCGTGGTTGTAGCCATTGGGGGTTCCGTTCATGCGAAACTTGGGGGTGGTGGACCCAAAGCGAGTGCTGGCCCAGAACCCCAGCCCGCCCTCGATGGTCTGAAACACATCCCGGTAGCTCGGGCCGCGCTCCGGCCAGTTGTCACGCGCCACGGTCCCAGTAGGCAGCAAAGGATAGTCGATCTGCCGGTTGTCCGGGACTATCCAGATGGACGCCAACCCAATCTGAAAATCGCGCAGGGGGCTTTCCAGCAGAGGCCACGCGGTGGAATAGAGGCTGACGCCGTAACCATAGTTGTCTGGCGGAGCCGGCACATTCATGCTGACATAACCCGACAGGCCCTGCGACACAAGCCGCGGTTTCTGACTGTCTGCCGCGATGGGATATTCCCCGATAGCCAAAAACATGATGAGAAAGCATGCCGAGAACCGGCACAGACTTGGCCGAACAGCAGAATGGGATTTTGCATTAATCATACTCTGCCTTCTTTGATAACTTATTCGGTTTATTGGGATTCAATCGTTCAACCTTTCGTAAACATCATTGGATAGGCCGGTCGTCAATTCGTACTGTCCATCCTTCGATACAGCCAACGGCATGCGAGGCGGGTTTCGCTGGGTCGGGCGTGGGAAGGGTGTGGTCTTCCTGTAGCAGTTTCTTCATCCCTTGACCCAGAGCATTCCCGACCAGGAAATAGGTCTCGGCGTTGGCGAACTCATGATGGCCGTGCCCCGGGCAGGGGGAATCCTCCGGCTTCCGCACAAAATTATGAGTTTCGACAAACCGCACCTTGCCTTTGAACTCGGGGCGGGCCGCCGCACCTGCCTGGGCTTGTCGCAGGGCTGCCCACGCACCTTCAGCCTGGACCCACGGACCAGTCAGTTCTCCGATCACAATCAGCAGCCCGGGAACGTTGAGTTCCTTGCGGACATCCCTGATCAGGTTCACCAGGTTGGTCTCGTACTCAGGGACAGCATTCTTCGGATCGCAGCCGTCGTTCCAACCTTGGTACCAGACGAATCCCGCCAACTCGTATCCGCCGCTATCGTAGCCGGGGAAATCGTTCTTGAGGTTGGCCAGTGCCTCGCGGACCTCAGCGATCATCTTCGTATAATAGGGGCCCACTTGGCCGCCGGAACTGGGCGGGCGGAAATCCTTGTAAAGGCTCCTGCCACCCCAGGCGGTTTTGATGAGCAAAACTTGGTTGGTGAAGTAGTTGCCCATAACATGGCCAAACTGCAGTTCGGGACCAAAGTGGTGTTTGCCTCCATAGGGTGTGAAGCCAAGAGTAAGCGGGCCGGATTTGACGGGACCGTCCTCGGGCTTGTACCAGAGCCAGACATCATCGCGTACCGTCCACTGACCTTTATCGTCTTTGAGGTGCTTGAAGAGGCGCGTCTTGGCAGGGTCCTTCATCACATAGTTCAGCGTGCCTTTGCCGCCGTTGTAGTCGGGGCCGTCGAGATCTGCGACGCCCTGGCCCTCCATATTGGACTGTCCAGCCAGAATGAAAACCTTCACAGGGCTTTTGCCAGTTTGTTTCAGGGGGTTGTTTGGGTCGGCCTGCTGGGCAAACGCCGGATGCACCGGCGCTGCCAGTGCAACAACCACAAATAGAATCAACTGAACAACGTGTTTTCTCATCGGCCAGACTCCTTTTGGGACTTGGCAGTTTGCAAACATATGGTAACTGCTCGGGCACCATCACTATAACGCCACTATTCCAACAGCCGATCGTCCGTTCGGAACGGGCTGGCCGGCAGACCGATGCTCTATCCAATTGAGCTACAGACGCAATATGATACGACCAAATAAAATACAAATCATCAGACATCGCACGGTGTTGAATTCCCTGTTATTTTACCTCCATAAGGGCAATAATGCAAGAAAATTGGGCGTAACCTTCTATTTTGGCACCGACAAGAAAGAGACCTTCTACACGTTGCGACTGATGGCCTACACATCGCAGAGTGCAACAGCTTGTTTGAGACCCTTCAGGGGGTCGCCGGTCGGAACGAACTCCTGGCCGACATAGCCAGTGTAACCTGTCCGCGCGATTTCTTGCATTATGGGTATGTAGT